>Ga0265780_10006553_pt1 | contig 14424 bp, 13 predicted proteins | sample P1T30metagenome_FD_192432 | JGI IMG/M metagenome (GOLD analysis project Ga0265780, IMG submission 192432) | Plant litter microbial communities from East Loma Ridge, Irvine, California - P1 T30 | ecosystem: Environmental > Terrestrial > Plant litter > Unclassified | place: USA: California... | reverse complement strand
GAATATCTCCGGAGAATGATAGGATGAAAGCGAACTTCATGGGAACATGGCCATCGCCACGAAACCCCGGCACTGGACGCGTTGGGTCGGCAACTACCCATTTGTGCTAGGTCACAACCGCCAAGAGGTGTTCCGATGCGGAAGGACAACATCGACTTGATCTCGCCTCTGTTGGGGAGCACGAGACCCCAATGGAAGATGCAGCTTATCCATTTAGATGGCTGCACATCGAGACTGATGTTTTGGACTTCGACGAGTTCCAAACAATAGCGCTCAACACTCCAGATCTCTCTCGGGACTGGAAGATTGTGGTACTGAATCTGCTGACGCGCGTCCGCAAACGAGCCAAAACTCATGACGGGAACAGTTGGAACACATGGGTCATGCGAGCAGATAAAGCTGAGCTCACTTTGCCGAAGAAACACAAGACCAATCTGACCGCCATATCAACCAGCTTTCCATACTTTGCAGTCGGCAAGAAGAACTCGCTACACTCTGCTAGCACACACAAGTTCACCGGCGATGGCCTCTTCGAATGGTCGATCGATCGAAACTTCGAGCAATCATTTCCCGATATGGTAGAGGACAAGCATGGTGCTGGATTTATCTACACCGCGCACATTTGGTCTTTGTCACTTGGCAAAAGTGAGCAGAGGCGTACCGATGTATCATTCAATATGCCGCGCTGACATTGATTAGCTCTGATTACCTATGGGCCAATATCCTTCGACGATCTCCGAGGGAAATCCATCAGCCTACTGCATTCGAGCTTAACAGCTGCCCACGCACTTAAAATGGTTCAAATCGTGGATGAGTGGGGATGTACGTTTCTCCTCGAGCTAAGCAAATGCGACACCTTTTTTGTAAGTATTCAAGGTCTGTGTACGAATACTTCCCTGATCAAGTATATTACAGTCGCTCCAAAGGGCAGTTGAGCGACGTTGCTTGCGAAGATCGACAAAGCAATTCACGGATGTTGAACTCCTGACCAAAGATGACAAAGTGCTTACGGGTAGTCGTTGGATCAAGGTGATGGAATTGGCGAATGGAAATACTGTCCAATTGTTTCTCCGGAGCAAAAATTCGGCGCCCGTCGATGATTATCCTCATCAGCCGGAAATGGTGTTTCCTGGTGCTATGCCTGGTGCTATGCCTGGTGCAATGCCTAGTGCTTTTCAACGTACTATACCTGGAGAATTTTCTGGAGCTCGGCCTGGCGCTGATTCCAGAGCCATGCCGGTTGGGATCAACCGAAGAGACCGTGATCGCCCTTACCACAGACGTTCCACGCGGGCAGAGGATGACTTTTCTGACACTAACATCCGGATCCGATTACCACAAGTGCCAGTATATCCTGCGTACAGACCCCACAATCTTCCTCTTTCTAGTACGAATCGAAGGCGCACCGATCGCAGTCCTCTCAATCATCGAAAGAGAGCAGAGTATGATCCTCCTGGCACTGGTCCGAGACAAAGCCATCGCAATCCTCTGAAAAGCCGGTCCAGATCACGGAACCGCGATCGTAAAGTCGTCGGACGCTCCGCGCGAGCGGAAGATACTCTGTCTGGTGCCAGCCTGCGAGACCACGAACACAAAGTCGCCGAGCATTCTACGCGATCAGAGATTACCGTGTCTGATACCGACCAAAGAAATTGCCATCACAAAATTGCCGAAAACTTCTCGCGAGTAGAGCATGAACCTCGAGAACCTACAATCCCAACATCTTTAGAGCCAATTGACAAAGCTGAGATTTATACGCACTTTACTGAGCCTAGTCTTTCCGAAAACCTGGAATGCGCACAACCGGATCTTTCAATGGTCTTGTACGAAGGTCCAGCAAAATTCTCCTCGTGAGTGACCTTTGATAGCGACGGGAATTCTTGTAGCTAACTCTAATTAGATCATTACAACCTCCTTCGAGATACAGTCAGGTGCACGAACCATCATCACTTGATTTCACCAAAACGCCAGGAGCATACAGCCATCAAGAGGACGTGCATCTCAACTGGAAGGCCAAACGCATGGATCTCGATATCCCAGCCTTTACAAAGTCAGAGCCCACTCGTTTCATTACAGACTCGAAAGCTAAGGATGCTGAGCACTACCAAGCGGGTCAGTCAGTAGCGCTTGCTCTAACGAAGACGCGAAGGAAGCTGTCAGCCTATCCAGTATATCAAACCTTCAAGCTACAACAGCAAGAAGGTCGGCCTTTTTGGTCCAACAGAAGCATAGCTTGGAAAGTGAATTGCGTCGCAACTGGAAGCCCGAAGGGGTAGACCTGGATCCTCCAGCACTCAATAAGCCAGATACCACTCGCTTCCTCACTGACTCGACAGCTAAGGAGGCTGAGCTCGTCAGCATGACACCGAAAGGTGTCGTTTTTTTTTGGCTTGGATGTTGTACGCCCACAAGCCTACACACTTCCTAAGCTTAGGAGAGAAGACAATCGGAAGAAGGAAAACTCATCAAGCCGCGAGTATCTTCTAGAGCGCAAAGCGGAAGCTACGACAACAGCAAAGGCCTCTCCGTCAGCGGTTCCAGACCGGAATTTACCAGACAGTTCTCGTGTGGAGACGCAGGATGCCTAATCTCCCGAGCAGAATGACGAACAACTTGTCGAGGGAAACTTAGCTCAATTCTTGGACTGGGCGATTAATGATGACGACATCGAGGAACAAGATTCATCTCCGACCTACACGGAGAGTCATGTAGAGCGTATCTTACACGCATTGCATGAGGCTCGGGTAGAAGACCAAGTTGTGGAGAAAGCTAACGCATATAAGTGGGTCAAAGGAGCGTTTCAGACCAGCGTTGAAACAATGATGCTATCACTCAAGACCGGTAAGGGCAATGGTGATGCCCAGAGCTCTGCTGAAAAGCAAGCTGAGTTCACTTCATCATTCGATACAGAGGCAAGGAAACCGAGCACTGCGCACGCAAGTAGAAAGGAGCATGGGATCGAAGATCAGCTACACGCAGAGCTATTTGAGAAGTGCAAATTCTCGGTTACTAACTTCCATCGCCTATTCACAAAGCTGCTAGAGTGTTATACGGTACCGGCGAACGAACATGTCTTGATTCTGAAGTGCTGGGGCGTCTTCAAACTATACTAGAAGTAAGTGTTTAGTCATACCAAATGTCGCTGTTGCATGCTTGCTCAAGTGGTAGAAATTGGCCTTGTGTTCGGAAGACATGCTTAATGGCCAAGAGAAAAAGGTAGCTACATCATGGGTAGTGCGAGACCTGTCGTCTGATGCTACATGCGTAGACGCTTTGGAGCCGAGCTCTAGTTGGGTGGAGTGCCGGCAATGTAGACAAGGTGCCATCTACACCAACCGGGAAGAAGCAGTACACCACGTTCATCAGAAGCACTTTCGAAGCAGAGGTACTCGTGGAAAAAACAGAGCAATCGATGAGGAGTACCTTGCACGTTGGGTGCGCGACAACTTGCAATACTGCCAGGACCAGCGTCTAGAGTTGTACTCAACTTATATCGACATTGCATTAGAGCATCTTCGAGAGTGTCACAGCAGGGCTATTGTGCTGCGCCAGGGAGTGGCCAGAAGCGACGAAGCCAGCTCGCAGAGATACAAGCTTCCATGCGCTCTTCTCAAAGCATTCGAGAACGTCGTCATGCTCATGATGTACACTGCGCTGTCTTTCCAGCTGGTTGACAGCTTCTGCAAACGCGTAGAAGATCACTTCGAGACCAAGAACAAGGAAACACATCACCAGTTACTCCTCACCGAAGCTAGAGACAACATCGATGGTACTGGAACTCGCGCCTTGTTGCTAATGGCAAAAGCCGAACAAGACATCATGCTTATGGCGTACACCGAGTACGACGAAGGCACTGTGAGCTATGAAGCAGTCGGCGCAGAGTACCTGCTAGCCACGGTGATGGCAAATGTTATCGAAAAACCCTTGCACAATGGCGAGAGTATCGACATGATCTACGCATCTTATTACGAGAAGCTTGTACGTTTGATCCAAACACTCTACCATTGCATTTTATCTACATGTGCAGATAGTGGCTAATTTCTGCGCACAGAATACAGAAGCTAGAAACCACCCTCGCGCCAAGATCTTGCGCGACATCTTCCTCATGCGGGAAGAGATCGATGAGATCAAACGCTGGACATCGAAGCAGAGTATCTGTATCAATGATTACATCACCCTGTTGACGCCCTGCATTTACAAAACGACCACCAAGCTGCGTTGTCTGCGCTTCGACACGGAACGTCGTTTTCTATCAGACCGCGTGCATCGCGGCCGGGTGCTCATAGACAGCTGGAACCGCTTGGATGCGCGATTGATTCGCTTGAACGGCGGCTAATATCAGATGCTGAAGGTCAGTGACTAGAACAGCGGCAACGCAATCATAGTCTTCACGATCGTCGCTACTATCTTTCTTCCTCTTTCGTGGGCAACGTCGTATCTCGGGATGAACACAGCGGACGTGAGAGAGCTTAGGCAAGGACAGTGGATATTCTGAACTGTTGCGGGACCGCTTGCGTCGGCTGTCATTGGGATAGCGCTTGTGGCTGCTTTGAAAGGAGAGGTGATTAGAGAGTACGTGATCAAGCATAGATATGCAGTGAGGAACACTCATGTGAAAGAGAGGAAGGGATTGGGCGGTCTGACACGACGTTGAGCACGATTATGGGTACATGAAAGCGTGACGGGACTGGGAATGGCTTTTGGTTGCGCTTGAGACGGAAGAAGAAAAGCGAGAAGGAAACGGGTGATGTGTAGAGTCGTTTCAGGTAAGATCGACTAGAGACGGAAATCATACAATCACAGTAAATTGTGCCAGGGTCCCCTTGGCGCCTGTTATCGCAGTCATAGGTTGAAAAGCTGTTGCGTAGCGTGCTCGTAGAAGCTGGAGTGGCGTGTGTCGCCGAGCAGGAGTATGTAGTCGGAGCGGAATTCGGGTGAGGAGTCGTAGGATTGGAGTTTGGGGTTGGAATTAACGGTGGGCATCACACAAATGTCAATGTTATTGCAATTGTTATTGCCTCTTCTGGTCAGATATGTACCCTCAGAATGGTGCAGAACGTGAATAACGGTCTATTATCCTTCTCAGTTCTTCTTTCCATCCAGATCGGCGTAGAAGTTCCAACCAAAGTTCTTCGACGGGTCGTTAAACCTCAACTTCTTGTCAATGCCATCGATCTTGGCAACATCCTCCTGCGGCAGCTTGAAGTCGCCCTCGAGGTTCGACTTGATGCGGCTTTCAGTCTTGCTCTTGGGAATAACCGAATGGCCCTTCGCAATTCCCCAGGCCAGCGCAACCTGCGCGCCAGTCTTGCCGTGCTTCTTGCCAATCTCCACAAGCACAGGATCGTCCATGAGCTTGCCCATATTCTTTCCAGAGTCATAGATCTCGTTCTGGTTGCCAAAGGGCGAGTATTGGGTTATGTGGATGCCCTTCTGCTTGTGGAATTCCGTGAAAGAGTGTTGCTGCAGGTACGGGTGCAGCTCGATCTGGTGAACAGCCGGTACGACCGACGTCTCCTTGATCAATCGCTCGAGCTCTGCTTTGCTGAAGTTTGACACGCCGATGGCACGCGTCTTTCCGCTCTTGAGGCACTTCTCCATCGCCTTGTATGTGTCGACGTAGTCGCTGTCGCCTGTCCTAACCTTGCCGTTGCTGTCTTTGGGAAATGACTCATCGCCACGGGCGAATGGAGAGGGCCAGTGCATCAGGTAGAGATCGAGGTAGTCCGTACCAAGATCCTTGAGAGATGCATCGAGCGCCGCCTCCACGTCGTCGGGATGGTGCGAGTTGTTCCAGAGCTTAGTGGTGATGAAGAGTTCCGATCGAGGGACGCCTGATCTTTCAATGGCGGCGCCGACTGCGGGCTCGGTGCCATAGATGCGTGCGGTATCGATGTGGCGGTATCCAGCCTTGAGTGCCATTGTCACCGCGCTGTGCATCGTTAGCCAGGTCTACGAAGCGTTGTGCAAAGAGGTTATCGTACGGCTCCTGGGCATCTTTGTCCTGCCAGGTACCGAAGCCAATTGATGGTATCTGAGCTCCAGTGTTGAGCTTGACGGTGGTTCCGCTCGCCATTCTGATTTGTTGTTGCGGTTGTAACTGTCGCGATATGTGTGACAAACGTGTCGCTGGTGATGAACGAAGCGTCCTAGAAGCTGTAGATGCAAGCATTTTATACTATTGCAAGTGCGAGGCGACGGCGCTTGGGAGACTCGGGTTGTCTTTGGGGTACTCAGGTACTCAGGGTCCGCTTGCCGTCATGTTGCAACTCACCATGACGTTTTTTCTGGCCACCGGAAGCCATTGACCCATCGGCGACCGCTCCAGATCGGCAGAAGAATCTAGATCGTGTTATTGGACATGCTGAACTTCGACAAATCTTAGGCAGGTGGTATTGCGACAGTAAAGGAAGTATTTCTCTGCTCTCGGTCGCGCTGAGATCCAGGTCGCGACTGCTGACGTTTGGGCCTGAAGTCTGAACTGCTGATCGGATATAGCGCGTGGTCGGGAATAAGACCCAAGCTGTCACGTGGGGTCTACGAGAAGCAGCATGATGGTGCTTCCGAAGGCGATAGTGTTCTTTAAGGACACTTTGCCGTATGAATGCGGATGGTTGGCGTGGTTACAGGAAGAGCTTACCTTTGTACTTCGTACTCCAACTGGTCACCGCGCGAAACAGGCAACCACCTGGGCACCATAGAAGAATCTACACAGACACAGAACGCTTCTACGCCTTCATCATTCCATCACCAGCAACCAATTGTATATCCTTGTTCCAACATGGCAGCATCTCCTTTCCCAAATTACCAATACCCCTCCCCTTCATTCGTCGAGTCCTGCGGTGCAATCCTCTTCGACCTCTCCAAGCCCACCCCGCACGTCTGCCTCATCAAGATCCTCTCAGAGAACGAATATGCCCTGCCGAAAGGTCGCCGAAATATCAACGAGTCGCGCAAAGAAGCTGCCGTGCGCGAAGTCTTCGAAGAGACTGGTTATCGCGCAAGACCATTCCCTGTCACGATGGCTACGCGGGTAACGGCACCGGATGATCATACCGATGTCGCCGATGAGGCCAAGGTGCGACAAGATATCACCGAGCCGTTTATGTTCACGGTCAGGGAGCTGCGAAAGGGTGGTGTCAAGATCATTTGGTGGTATGTTGCCGTGCTGGATGATCAAAGAATTGAAAGAGGCCCAGGGGAGCAGGAAATAGAGGCTGAGTTCTTCGAGTGTAAGGAAGCAATAGAAAAGCTGTGGTTCGAGACAGATAGGGAGGTGTTGAGGAACGCTATAGATATCATCGAGAGAACGTCAGAGGGAAAGAGTGATGGCAACCGCAGCGGATGATAGTCGAGGGGACGTGGAGTATCGAAATCGACTATCAGTCGGTGCGAGGGGTACGATTGCATGGAACTCGCCTTCATTCCTCAACATGCTGATGAAACATCATCGCATCAGTCCAGATTGATGGAACGTTGTGACTGTCTCTACCAATGACGAATGAATGCCGCTAATGCCGACGCTAAATTCCCCCTCTAACCCTGGGTAACCTCACTCGAGGTCATGCGAGCTCATTCAAGACTTACTTCCAGAATCTCTGATAGTCGACTCGTACATCTTCTCGCTGTAGCTGATAATCCAACCCTTACTCAGGCAACTGCTTGCAATTCAACACGTCGCTGCCGGACCACATTCGCGATCATCGACTTCCACCGCAGCCTGCATCACATCCCACAAACTTGCTCAACAACGCCACCTTGTTACATCTGTAACCAAGCTCAGATGATGTTGCAGTAGGGAATTTCCTATTTATTGCACCTTGGAACAACACCGCGAACCATGAGCTCCACCCGGGTCTTTCAAGGCGCCATCATACACTCGATTGAATCAAACTCTTTAGAGATCCTCGACAAAGGAACTCTGATTGTCAAAGATGGCTACATAGCCGCTTTCTTCGCGTCGGACGCAGAGACACCGCCCGATAGCATCCCACCCAATGCTCAAGTTCATTGTCTGCCTCTCGGCGACTTCCTCATTCCCGGCTTCGTAGACACGCACAATCACGCACCGCAATGGCCAATGCGTGGTCGCGGGCAAGGTTTGCACATCTTGGACTGGCTGGACCAAGTCACGTTTCCTGTTGAAGCTCGGTTCGAGGACCCTGAGTATGCTACTCGTATGTACGATCAGACCGTCGACGATTTCCTCCGGCATGGCACCACAACAGCCTCGTACTATGGGTCCCGTCACGCCGAAGCTACAAAGATTCTGGCTGATACGTGCCACCGTAAAGGGCAGCGCGCTTTCGTCGGTAAATGTAACATGGATCGAAATGCGCCTGAATACATCCGCGAACCCGACGCGGAAACATCATTGAAAGAGACGAAAGATTGCATATCACACATTCGCGGCTTATCAGAACAAGGGTTCGGCACCTCAGACGCCCTTGTGTGGCCCGTCGTAACGCCGCGGTTCGCAATATCGTGCACTCCAAAGCTACTGGGCGGTCTCGGTGATCTCTTGAAGCAAGACGAGACACTCCCAATGCAAACACACTTCAACGAAGCACAGCAAGAAATTGACTTCACTCAATCCCTCTTCCCGCAGTTCAACGGTAGTGAGGCCGATCTGTACGATCATTTCGGGCTTTTGAACAAACGCAGTATCCTTGCACATTGCACCATTATGACCAACTACGAAAAGGAGCGTATCCAAGCGCTACAATGCGGCATAGCACACTGTCCTATATCCAACATGACCGTTGGTGGGGGCTTCATGGTAGCTCCAGTCCGTGACTATTTACGCCGTGGTCTCAAAGTCGGACTGGGTACAGATAGCGGCGGCGGGTGGGCTTCTCAGATGCTGGCTGTCATTCGACAGACTTTGATCGCATCGAATGCGCAAGAGGTATTGTCGGACGGAAAAGACAGGGCACTTTCGCTGGATGAAGCGTTTTACCTTGCGACAATGGGAGGCGCAAGTGTGATGGGTTTGGAAGACCGGATTGGCAACTTCGAAGTTGGCAAAGAGTTTGATGCGGTATGGGTGAAGACGACGGAGGGGCTGCAGTCTGCTATGACGCCGAGGGAAGGTGACGATTCATCAAGGACGGTGTTCGAGAAGTTTGTGCTTACGGGGGATGATAGGAATATTGCGAATGTGTATGTGAGAGGGCGAAGAGTGGCTGGAAGTGCTACCGGAATATAATGAAATCTCATGGGGATACGGGCCGAGTTGAGTAGACAGGATCGCATGGCATGCAAAGCATTATCAATGAAGCATCACCATCGACATCTACTCCAAAACTCCGTACATTGCGATAATCCTTCTCTTTCGCTGATTGCGGGTCGAATCCTCAAAGAACTGGGACTCAAAGCATGTTAAGATAGGTGGATCTGGTGTACGGAATCGGGCTATGCGACTCAAGACAAGTGCGCACCTCCGCCTGTGCACCAATACACAGTGAAGACAGACTCTTTCCACTATATACTGGGGTCATATAGAATACCGCCTCCTTCAGCACACGACGAAAAGTCTAGCGAATACAGACAGCCCTGTTAGAGATGTTCAACAGATATGAGGGCGAATAGCAACTCCTTGTGCTTTTCTTGAGATACCTTGTCAGTCTCCGTCGTATCTTGCGACAGGCGGTACTCGGAGGCACGTTGGCTTCTGGAAATATGACGCGTATACATCAGTTGTCCCTCAACATTCACAAGGAGCCCGTGGCCTGAACAAGTACCTGCCGCATGTTGGCTGCCAATTAACGGGCGTCGAATCCATGCCTTTCATGATCGCTACATTGTTGTGTTCGATGCAGTATTGTCGATCACAGTACATGCTTCTCTTCCTGGAGGATCTTCAGACACTGTTTAGTGGCGACGCTGCAGATATCGTAGTCCGTGTTCCCGTCACTTGCCCAACCGAAATTGTTGGTTGTCCGCTGTATCAGCTTGTCGTTGAATTGTGCAGCGTTGATCTGCTTCTACGAGCCATCTTAGTCCACCTCCGAAGCACCCAGAGCCAGTCGTTACCGCACGTTAGTCTTAGCGACAGTGCTCTGCCAGTGCGGCTTGAAAATTTCTCTTTTGCTGCGACAAGGTCGCAGTGCATGAACATGCTTGATGGTTAGCGGTAGATTGCCGTTGGATGCAATGAAATGCTTCTGCCCGTGTCTTGAAGTGGTACGAAGCTTTGCAGATGCGAGATTGGAACTGTGTTGCCAGACCCCACCAAAAGGCCTGGCGTCCTTTCAGACTAGCCGCATGCAGACGCACTAAAGATCCTCGTTGACATGGACTCAACACCAGCCCGGCGACAGCGATTCCCTACTTTGCATGCGCTTAGGTACTCCTTGCCCTTTCTACCCGCAGCCTGTGTTGGTGTTTCAATTGATGTCGGATAGCTATACATCCGCGCTGCCAGGTCCACCACGACTCACTTACCAACACACACACTGCACTTTGTAGCGCTTGGCCTGCATATTCAAGGCTGCAAGTCGGATGTGGCTTGCAAACACGTCGCCGATCGCATGCGGCAATGTCGCCGACGTGCTATGCTCTACGAAATGAAGTCTCGGTCTTGCTCTTGCTTCAAACTACATGCATCCCCACCTCACAGCGTCCCCAGAAATATCCAGCACGTCGACTCATCAGATCAAGCCCCCGCATCGATGTAACTCAAAATGTGCTAGTGTATTACACAGCACATGAGAAGCTAAGCCTATCAAGTACGTCGTGAGTGATCGTGCTTACTCCGTGGCAATTGAAGACTTCACGTATTGTTGACCTTCCGGTGAGCTTCAAGCAGAGCATCCAGGCGGCTGTCGTGTGCATTCGATTATAAGACATCTTGAGGTCTAGATTAGTTGTTGACTTTACATCTATACATTGTCAGGAATGATGGCATCCTGCAGCAAGCATTCTCATTGCATGTTAGGCTAACAGCAGCAGCTCCGATATCGAGCGATGGTGTGAGCTTCTTCGGCACTCTCATCTCGCAGAAACAGAACTCGGGTGTCCAGGTGCTTCAAACTTGACTTCACAGCTTCGAGCAAAGGCCGGTCGCATATGCAAGATCATAGTTCTTATCGATGCTTCTTCGGCTTCGCCGAAAGCCATTCCAATTGAATCTGGAGGATCTCAATGAACCTGATGCGGCAAGAGCATATCTCTTTTAGCTTGGTACCATGAAACGTGAACTCGAAAGCTTCTTGGAAGGCTGTCCGACCATACTCCTGTTCTCTTAGTAGCTGCATCGCCCTAACGGGAACGGAACGACGTTGAAGATTCCACAAACCGAATGACCGGGCCGTTCTAGTAGTCTGTACGTTGGTTCAGAACAGATCTAATTTACCTGGAGACTTGCTGAAATTATGCAGCAGATATTTCTACCATGGCTCCACCCCAGGACCAGCACAGCGGAACCGCAAGCATCTGTCAAAAATTGCTCATTCGTCTCATAGCTTCTACTACTGCCATGGCAGCCTCCCGGCATATTTCTAATCATGTTTACGTCCGAGGGAACTGTCACTTCGCCAGACTGCTGCCATCATGGGAACGACGCCACGATAGCCGCTTCATCAGCATAATGCTCTTGCATGGGGATGCGCGGATCGCGGTGGAACGAAAAGACTACGCTCCGGTATCTAGTGTTTCGCTTCCACCACTCTTTCAAGGATACTGCAGGTGCGCATACGGGAACAGATGACGGAATGCAGTACCAGCCCGGAGACCGCATACCTCTTGTCCGCACGTGCGAGACTCAGTCTTCGTTAATTTGGCGCATAAGGATGAAAGCCCACCCGTTTTAACCGGTACGCGAATATGCATAAGCACCGTTAATAGAACAACAAGCCAGATACCCTGCCAGTGGTATCCACTGATCTCGCTCTGCCCATTCCCAGTGTCGGGCCATGCCGTCATTCACGTGGCTGACCCTGCATCGACGTTCAAGCTCTCAGGCTCCTCACATCTTGGTGTCGGAAACGAAGTGCTTACACGTTCGAGAGTTGTCTATACCCATATGAATGGTCTGTAAGAGATCCGCCATCGTTGTTGCGGAGGCGACGAATGGCAATTTGAGATTTATCATGGCTCATGAGAGCGCAAAGTCTGTTAGCAAAGCATGTACAACGCGATCGTTATTCGTCAAGACCAGATGGTCAGATGCTTTGATGACTAGTTACTTAATCGAGTATGAGAGAACATACGCCTAGTGAGTTTACGAAGCCGGCAACAGGGTCTGATATGACTGAATCACAAGTCTCACCAGCACTTTGCGTTGACAGGCGGAAAGATTCTGCTTTAAGATACCCACAGACCTTCACTGCACCGTCGCAAGATTCGGCTCACCGGTATTCGATCGGCGCGTCATTTTGGATATCAAGCAAAATGATTACTGCTGGAATGGCGTTTTGCCTGCCTCGCACTGCCATCATCTTCATCAAAGATGCGATATGATAGACAAAACTGGAAATGAATCCAGAATCCATTGGTCGGCCACACCTGAACTTAACGAAGAACGGTGAGTATCGTTCTACAGCTTCGGAAGACCCGACTGTTTCCAGCACCGCGTTCCTCGGGCCGCACAGTTACACAAGTCGACCTCAAGGACGATCATGGCTCTCTGAAAACGGCTTGACCCGTCTGTTGGGGTCCTCGAAACCCCACGTAACCAAACTTCGGAGCGTGAGCAGAGCTGAATCTTTGTCACTGAGCAGTTTCGTCATGGTTTTGATCGATACCAGTACCGTGGGTGAGAACAAAGCCCTTCATTGTTGGCTTTGCACAGTCGGCCCTTCATAAAGTATCCTGCAGGCCGGCGCACGAATATCGTTCAAGTGCCTGAGTTCCATTACCGGTGCTACCCACAAACCAGGTGCAGGTGCGCGTGCGCGTGCGCATGTCTCTTGACCATCATCCATACTTTGCTTCCAGGTCTTGTCCGGCTCCAGAAGGTCGGAATTTCGAGCAGCAGAAGTGACCATGATAGCGGGCTTGATTTGGCGATCCTATCAACACTTGGTGGCTAGCACTGTTGATCATGTACCGTGCGTCTCCTTGACGTTCCACGTTCATCGCTGCAGCTTTGCCGTGGTGTCATCCTTGCTGAGAGGAACCAATAGACCGGATTTTGCAACCCGCAGCGCGGTAGCGCACATGGCTCAAGGTGCGCTGGACAATCGTGTGAGTGAGCGCTGCCATACGTATGTTTCGTAGCATTTCGCGTTATGGTAAAGGCTGCTGTTACGAAGCCTACGCCCTGAATCCGAGTCTCCACCAACTCGGCATGCGAGTAAGAAAACGTGGAAGTGCCGTTTGAGACTGCGGCTCCTTCCGACGGGGTAAGACAATCTCACGAACGTGCTTGCAACTTGTAAGACCGTCTGTGCGTGCGTACGTGCGTGCGTGCGCTGGGTTTAGCGGTGGAGGACTTGCTGGCTTTCTAAGACTCGCTCGTATATACTTGCCATAGATATGCTACCGTGTGGGCGGGAATAATTTTGGATCAGCGCTCGCACTCCGCCTCGTTATCTGATCACTCCAAGGCTACACTTCATGGTGTAAGCGTGCCCTCGCTCTATGATCACCACGGTAAGGATCAGGCTTAGCGCATATGACAAGGCAAGATTCCTGGCGGCTACTGTAGCCTTTATTAGTAGTCTCGTCCAATCAGTAATCCGGATCTGCGCCTCTGAGCAGCCAGGTACATGAAGGACGTGCACAGCCCGGCTACCATTTTTGGTGGACCGACCGTCCCGTTTTGGCGTCCGGTTACCAAAATGCTTGGGCGCCGTCATTGTGGTTTAGCGGCATAGAACCTTGCTGTGCCGTTGCGCTAAGTCCTGAACGCTGGGGTCAAGCATGTGCGCGAAGGAGGATTCGAGCGGAAAAAGCGCTTTCGTGATCTTCCATGTTCTTGTGGCTGAAGACGGGCTGGAGATAGGGCAAGGCTAGCTTGTTGGCAGAACTTTGTTTTGGGTACCGGTAGTCAACGTGCAAAGATAGTACTGTGAGGTACTCATGTGATGATGTGTAGAGTGATTTGCTCTCGCTGGTGCGAGGACGGAACCTATTCGTGGATGTCATCGCTGGACGCCTTACGACACCCACCTCGCACGATAGACAAAGACCCCTTAATACCTCACGTCATTCTAAAGTAGTCTTCTCGCATGTTTGTAGGCATCTACTATCGCATTCGACATGTGATGAACAGCTCGCTGTGGTCAGCAACATCCACCGTTGTGTCAGCCACGCTCTTGGCGCGAGCCGATCGTTCCCTTCCCTCGTGAGGGCTTTGTGGCTTGATGCCTCCCGCAGTTGTGGGCCCGCGCACATCACTTAGCTTGTTGTCTCCAAATCGTCGCGCACTATCTCACCCGTACCAATTTAGCCACTCGTTGGCTTTATTTCCTGCAGGCT
>Ga0265780_10006552_pt1 | contig 14426 bp, 15 predicted proteins | sample P1T30metagenome_FD_192432 | JGI IMG/M metagenome (GOLD analysis project Ga0265780, IMG submission 192432) | Plant litter microbial communities from East Loma Ridge, Irvine, California - P1 T30 | ecosystem: Environmental > Terrestrial > Plant litter > Unclassified | place: USA: California... | reverse complement strand
CTGCGGCCCGGGACACGGCCTCGCGGAGCAGCTCGTTCTCCATGGCCTTCTTGCCCAGCAGCCGCTGCAGTTCGCGCACCTGCGCCTCAAGCGCCCGGTAATCGGACGCCGGCACCACTTCCTCGCCGGCTGCGGCAGCGGTCAGCGCGCCCTGGTTTATCAGCCTGCGCCATGTGAAGACCTGGCTGCCGCTGATGCCGTGCCGGCGGGCAACAAGCGACACGCTCATCCCCGGCAGATACGTCTCCTCGACGATCCGGACCTTCTCCTCCGGTGTCCACCGCCTCCGGCGCTGCACACCAGAAAGAACCTCGCCATCGTTGTAACGCCTGGTCGTACCGTCAGTCATATGCCTCACTCTTATCCAAGAGCGAGATCCTGTCAGGTCAATTAGAGCGTTTTCCGGCCGACCTGAGTCGAAGGGGATTCACACGGGCGTGCTGATCTGATTCACGGTGCTGGCTGGATGGAGGCCGGCATGGATGGGTAAGCCGTTGTCGATGGATTTGCGATCGCGGGCGTTGGCTGCGGTTGACGAGGGGATGAGTTGCAGGGCTGCGGCGGTGCGGTTCGGTGTGGCGGCCGCGACGGTGATCCGGTGGCACGACCGGCGCCGCAGCACGGGCGCGTACGCCGCCAAGCCGCAGGGCGGTGACACGCGGTCGCGGCGGATCGAGGCGCATCGGGACACGGTTCTGGCTCTGCACGCAGACCGCCGCGACATCACCTTGGACGAGCTGCGTCGCGAGTTGGGCCATGCGGGTGTGACGGTGGCGATCTCGACGCTGCACCGCTTCTTCGCGCGCCACGGGATCACGCGTAAAAAAAGACCGGGCATGCGGACGAGCAGGATCGCGCCGACGTCCTGAGTGCGCGCGAGGACTGGTTCGATGGCCAGCTCGACCTCGATCCTACGCGGCTGGTGTTCATCGACGAGACCTGGACGGCAACCAACATGACGCGCAGTCACGGCCGCTGCCCCCGGGGCGAGCGGCTGCGGATGGGCTATCCACACGGCCATCGCAAAACGACCACGCTGGTCGCTGGCTTGCGCATGACGGGCATGGTCGCGCCGATGGTGCTCGACGGGCCGATCAACGGCGACTGGTTCGAGGCCTATGTCCGACAGGTCCTCGTGCCCGACCTCAGGCGCGGCGACGTGGTGATCATGGACAACCTGTCCAGCCACAAGCGTGCCAGCGTCCGCGAGGCTATCGAGGCCGTCGGCGCCCGCCTGCTGTTCCTCCCGCCATACAGTCCCGACTTCAACCCGATCGAGAAGGCGTTCGCCCGCCTCAAGGCCATGCTCCGCAAGGCTGGCGAGCGGACCGTCTCCGGGCTCTGGTCCCTCATCGGCAATCTGGTCGATCTGTTCCAGCCGCAGGAATGCGCCAACTACTTCAGCTCCTGCGGCTATGATCCGGACTGAATGGAATCCGCTCTAGGGCTTGCGTACGGTGCAGCGCCGCGCTGTTCTGCCGCGCGCGCGTGAAGTGATGCCAGATACCTCGTTGGCCTTCCAGCTGGCTGCTCTGCGATTAACAGGAACAACTTCGGCGGTGCTTTCCGGCCGCACGGGCTATCCATACCTATTGCCTACAGCCGAGTATCGGGCAGCAGCGGTTCGCTGGCATTGGTGAAGAAACGTACTCACAACTGCGGAAGGCGGGATAATCATAGAAGCGATTAAGCAGGCTTAAAACGGTGATGCCGACAATCCCTGTTTTGGGCTGCTCATTTGCCCGTTTTTAAAAAGACACAAAGCGTGTGGCAATATATTGCTTGGCCGCTCGGCCAAGGCCTGATCCTGATCGATCTTACTATCAATTTCGCGCCTGAATCAGGCTGATAGCTCGGCCATTTCGGGTCTGGGTGCTGTCCCACTGAACCGTGGGCGGCTGTACCGCCCCCCCCTCGCGCAGGACATTCAGGACCCTTGCCGAAGAGGCAAGTCGGTCGAAACGATTGCGCTCGATAGTGAATGACGGAACGATACCGCCATTGTCGCTGGCATTGACGATCGAGATCGCCACCGCAAACGGACCGGACACAATATTACCTGCAATCCGCCCCGCCGCAGCGCTGTTATGATCGTTTTCTACCACTTCGATCGCCATAGTTGCCGCACCGGCTGGTACTGGACCGCGACAAACGATATGGTTTTCCTCTATTAGTACGGTGCCGGGTGTTCGTATTCCCGATATCATCTGTACTTTGGATGATCCGGCCCTAATCGCCGCTCCAGCGGACAACGAATAGGGAAATACGATTCGGTTGTTGCAGATGACGGTGCGATGCATATTCATATGGGCAGTATCGACGCGAACGTTCGATAGTTGCGCACCTATCATCGTGAATTCACGAACCGGCCCGGACATAGTATCGATCGTTGCTGGTCCGGTCTGGTCGGTACACCAGAATTTTCCGCCTCTTATCTCCAGATGCCGGTTTGCCGTACTGTCTTGAGACGAATTATACACGCGCAGCAGGGGAAATGCCTTGTTATCAACCTGCCCCTCGCAATCGACAAAACGCACTCCGTTGCAGTAGAAGAAGATTGCGAAGCAACCGTTGCGGGCGTTGCGTGCGACGCAGCGCTCGAAGCGGACATCTGTTGAGCCCTCAGCATCAAAGCCGACATCGTCGCAGTTGTCTACCAAGCAGTTCTGTACCACTACGTCACGGCCCATGGATCCCCAAATCCCGCCAGTCACATTACGGACCGTTACATTGCGAATAACGATTCCGCTGCACTTGCGCTCATTTGTAAACTCGCCGTTCCTGCTGAAATTTGCATCGCCTCCCCACCATTGCACACCGTGCGTCATATTTTCATATTGCGCGCCGTCTACTTGGCAATCCTCAACATAGGTCAGATAGCACGCACCATCGCCATCAGGTGCACGCGCTTTGAATAGGGCGCCGCCACCATAAATTCGTATGTTGCGGGCAGTGTTCGGGTTGGCGCCCGTCGTTCGTACCGCGTCATAGCTTGTCGCCAACGGACCAACAAAAACATGGCAGCAGTTGATACCCCGAATGCCTGTAACCGATAATCCACGCCGACCACGCATACCTACGGCATATAGCTTCGGATTAGGCTGCAGGCTTTCGACCGTCGCTTCCTGTTCATTGGTGACCGCGATTGTCACGTTATCGCCGACCACCTTGAAGACAGAGGCTGGCCCCTCGTCGGCCGGTTGCACCGCCCCTTCCCACAGGAAGCGCGTACCCGGGGCAATAGTCAGATGTACCCCCTTACCTAGGAGAAGTGGGCGCGAGAGCCTATAGGGGCGGTCGCGGCGAGGGATGTGCGACGGCTGTTGCATCACTAGGCGCGCGAGCAGGGCATCGTCATCTTCGATCGGCTGCGACGCGACGATGTCCGAACATGCTGCAAGGTACCCGCCTGCGACCAGCGCGGCGACACCCCCGCCGCCCAAGCGGTGCAACGCCCGGCGCCGCGAAATCCTCAAACCCTCGATCATGCGAATCCCGTATCGATATGGCCCTTAGAACGGACACCATCGCCGTTGGATGCTCCCTAGGGTCATCTTGTTGATGTCTTCCAACCTGCCTATAGGCCGTCGCCAGTAGCCGGCGAGACCGTCGTCAGTGAGGAACGTTTGGTACATATCGGCATCACATCAGGCAAACGTCGCGATCGGGCGAAGGACCCGCTATCCCCGTTGTTCCTAGCGACCGCGGGCTTCCTTGTCGCGTGGGTATTGCTGGGTGGCAACATGCCAGGCAACCTGATCATATTCGGCGTGCTTGCGCTTGTCGGTACAATCTTGGTTGCGACGTCGGTGGTACACGGCGGCTTAGAATCGTGGACGTCGCTCTCGATAGTACAGCGGCTCGCATTGGCGTTCTTTTGCCTGATGCCGTTGCTCCAGTTGATCCCGCTACCGCCCTCGCTTTGGCAGATTCTACCCGGCCGGGCACTGCCGTTAGCAACGCTCGGTGCCATGGGGCTGGCCGAAAATTGGCAGCCGGTCACTCTGGCGTTCGGTGCCACCCTGCGGACGTCGCTGATATGCATCTGGCTGGTCGCGTTTTTGCTGGCGGTCCTGCGGCTGTCAACGCCGGACCTGCACCGGCTTTTCGCGCTGATCCTACTACTGGGCCTCCTGAACGTCGTAATCGGATTTGTGCAGATCATATCGGATGGCTCTGCCCTGATCTTCTATCCCAGCCGACAATCGATGTTCTTGAGCGGATTGTTCGCCAACAAGAATCATACCGGCTTGTTTATCGCGATAACGTTTTTAGCTGGCTATGTAGTGCTATACAGCCGCAGTGGTTGGACTCGCAGATGGTTGGGGCTTGTCATTCCCGGCAGCCTGATGTGCATCGCAGCCTTGCTAGCAACGTTCTCACGCGCGGGCATCGTACTGGGTGGCGTGGCTATTTTGTCAATCGTGTTATCGATTGCCGGGCCGCGGATGAAGGCGGGCCGGGTCCGGCATACTGCCATAGGCATCACGCTGGCGATGGTCGTTCTACTGCTGATCCTCATTGCCCCCAGTGATCTCGCTACCCGCTCGCTGACCCGTTTCGAAAGCGTCGATGCCGATCTCCGATGGTCGATTTGGCAGTGGAGTTGGCCATTGGTCGGGACTTATTTCCCCGTCGGTAGTGGTATTGGCACCTTCACGACGGTGTTCCCGGCTGCTGAGCAACTAGACTGGGTCAAGCCCACTTATGTTAACCACGTTCATAATGACTATCTAGAACAAATGATCGAAGTCGGAATTGCAGCGCCAATATTCTGGTTTTTGACCACTGTTGCGCTAGTCCGCCCACTACGATTGGCGTGGAATGAGCGGACAGGTCAATCAGGTAGGATTGCCTTGGCAGGTGCGATGATATTGTTCCTGATCGCAGCACATTCAGTTGTCGACTACCCGCTTCGCCGGCCAGCAATCGCAGTGGTAGCAATGGTCGCAATCGGTGCGTTGTTGCGGATGGGCAATCTTAAAAGGCGGTTGTATCAGCCCGTTAGGCATGTAAGGCAAATCGCCAATGCGCCCTGATGCGAATACCACCCTTTTGCGCTTTATAGCCATCAATTGCCGGAGAGCCGGATTGCGCCTTCTCGTCGTTTCAATGGGAATTCTTGCTTTGGCGGGTTGCGCGTCCCGAGAAAGCACCATTCCGCTCAATAGCTATCAGACAGTGGTTCCTCCCGAACCACCTATGCCTGCGGCCGTGCCCATTGACTATCGGATAAATCCGCTTGATCAGCTACGGATCAATGTTTTTGGTGAACCTGATTTGTCATTTACTGAATTACCCGTTGGTCCGAACGGCAAGGTTGTTTTGCCGATGGTTGGCGAGATCATAGCGGAGGGTCGCACGACCGCCGAACTGTCCCGCGATATTGCTGCCGCCCTCAACCGGTACCTTCGCAATCCGCAGGTGGCAGTAAACGTCACAGAATTTACGTCCCAGAAAGTTACTGTTACTTGCGCGGTACGCAACGCAGGCGTCTTTTCGTCGATGTCGCAGATGACGTTGATGGATGCAGTGGCCTTAGGTCAGGGGCTGAGCGATTATTCCAAGAAAGAAGAAATCCTCGTTTTTCGGCGCCAAGGAAGCCAACGCTACGTTGCTCGTTTCGATCTCAACATGATTGAAGCTGGTCAGGCTGCGGACCCATCGATATTGCCAGGCGATATCGTTGTTGTCGGTTACTCAAATTCTCGACGCTTCTTTTCCGATACGCTGGCTTTGCTGCCGGCAGCGGTCGGTATCTTCATTGCTCTCATCAACTGATCGCTCTGGGTTATTTATGTATCAGGACAATCTGACACAACCCGGCGGCACTATTGCCGACGGCAATCAGGCATTGATGCGTTCGGTCAGTCTTCGGAGCCTGTGGGCACCGACTTATCGGTCACGTTATGCTATTATTTGCATTTTTATATTCATGTTCAGCCTCGCTGCGATCGCAACTCTGCTGATCCAACCTCGATATCGCGCAACCGCCACTGTCGAGATTCGGTCGGAAACTCAGAAAGTTCTGGGTACGGAAGACACGGACGAAGGCGGGACATCACCCACAGATGCCTCTCGATTTCTCGATACCCAACTTGAGATAATCCAAAGTCGCGCAACGGCCACTGCCGTTGCCCAGTCCCTTGGCCTATCTAATAACGACAACTTTTTGAATGCGATGTCTGTCGACATCGGGGATGGAGCAAGCCTTCAAGCGCGGCGTAAGCTTGTCGTTGATGTACTTCGCGCAAATTTGAAGGTGTCGTTTTCTGAAGAAACGCGAATTGCCAAGATTGCCTTCGCAAGTCCTGAACCACAGTTATCGCAGCGTATCGCAAATAGTTATGCCGATAATTATATAAAATTGAATCTATCTCGTCGCTTTGATGCATCAAGTTATTCACTTAGTTTCTTGCGCGATCAAATCCACGAAGCGCAGCAGCGTTTGAGTGAGAGTGAAAGACAGACGATTAAATATGCTCGGCTTGCAAGGGTTATCGACGCCAGCAATGCTGCTGGCGGATCGGCACAGGGTGCGGCCGGGCCTCAATCATTGACGACCGCCAGCTTGGTTAGCCTGAATGGAGCATTGTCTGAGGCGGTTGCAAAGCGCATCTCAACTCAGCAGCGCTGGGAACGTGCCCGTTCGGCACCGTTGCTAAATATTCCTGAAGTCGTCGGCAATGCCAGTGTTCAGCAATTGCAGCAGCAACGGGCCGCCTTGCAAAGTCAGTATCAACAGGAACTGCAGACGCGCAGAGAGGATTACCCCTCTGTTCGTCAGCTTTCGGCTCGCGTTAGCGAGATGGGTCGGCAAATCAACATTATCGCTGGCAATGTACGTGCGACGCTACGCCAAGAATACGAAACGGCGCAGGCACAGGAAGAAGCTCTGAGGAGCAACATTAATCAGCTGAAAGATACTACGCTTGATGAGCAAGATCGGACTGTTCAGCTGTCTATCCTACGCCGCGAGGCAAATACTAATCGCCTGCAGCTGGACGCCCTTCTGACTCGCTATAACGAACTGAATGCTGAATCTGGCATTCAGCTCAATAATCTGGCAGTCATCGACCGGGCCGAGGTCCCAGATGGGTCATATTGGCCCAGTGTGCCGCTGAACGTCGCGCTAGCATTACTTTTGTCGATAGTGACCGCTGCGATCTATGTACTTGGTCGCGAGAACCTATTCGAGATCGTACGTACGCCGGATGATGTTGAAACGCGTCTGCAACTGCCATTTTTAGGCGTCGTGCCGATAGATGATGACATTATGAATGCGATGCGTAACCCTAAGTCGGCAATATCAGAGTCGTTCAATTCTATCCGTACTAGCTTGTCGCTGGCATCACCCAATGGAACACCGCGGTCGTTCATGGTGACTAGCACCCAGGCGGGTGAAGGTAAAAGCACAGTATGCTATGCACTCGTCCAAGGTATTGCAAAGTTAGGTAGATCGGTTGTGCTGATCGATGCGGATTTGCGAAGGCCGAACGTACATCGTCTGTTTGATATCAAAAATCAGACCGGTGTAAGCAGCATTCTGACTGGTAGCAGTAGCATTGATGCTTGCCTGATTCGTAATGCTGCATCAAATGTAGATATCATCACCGCTGGTCCTATCCCACCTGACGCTACCGAACTACTTGCCGGTGCTCAATTCGGAATGTTGGTCCGGGATCTTTGCGGGCGATACGATCATGTCGTAATCGACAGTGCGCCTTTGCTAGGGCTCGCCGACGCACCGTTGGTAGCGTCCAATGTCGACGGGGTCGTCTATGTGGTCGAGGCCGCTAGAACTAGTGTGCGTAATATTCAGAATGCAGTCGGTCGTCTGAAGCAAAGTGATACGCCATTGATAGGTGTAATCCTTTCGCGATTCGATGCCAATCAAGCTGGATACGGTTACGACTATAAGTACGCATACGAATATTCCTATGGATCGACTACGTCGGGAACGTAAGGTGTATGCAGGCCAAAACGTATATTCTAGCGGGTGTTGCTGCGCTCGTTTCTATCAGTGGCGCTGGCTATTCGGGCTATACTCAGGTTGACGACGCAAATGCCCTTCAGGCGGGTACGAACGCGGCGCTTGCCCCGGTACCTCCGGGCATATTGCCGGCAAACACGAAATTGCTGGCACAGCCTAGACCCATGACGGCAGTTCAACGTCGTGAACTGGGCCGTGCTGCGTCTCATACGCCTTTAGACCAAGAAATATTTAACCTGTTTTATGCAAATCAGGTAAGAAGCGACGTATCGGTCGAGCAACTCCGCCGACAGGCGCGACATCTTTCCGAACTGGGTTGGCGCTATACGCCTGCCCAACAAAACTTGATCCTACGCGACATGCTCGACACAGATTTCCATACGATCGTGGATCGGGCGGACAGCTTGATCCGACGTCAGAAGATGCCGGAATTCGCATTCGCGATCCTGTCGGCGATGGAAGCTATCCCTGAAATTCAGCCGGATGTCATTAGAAAGCTACGATCAAATCCGTCTTGGCGACGCGATTATCTGTCGGTCATTATGCCCGGTTCGCCGCCTGCGCTTCTGACAGCACGTGTCCGTACGATCAATGCTCTGCTTGATTCACCAAGTGGGATTGCCCGGATAGAAGCCGCACAATCTCTCACGTCGCTGATCGAATCTGGACGCGGGCGCCTTGCTCAGCAACTATGGCGACGGTTAGGAGGCTATACCGATCGCGGAAATCTCGTCTACGATCCTATGTTTAGTCACGCGGCGGTTTTGGCTGGCACTGGCGATCCCACCGTCGCCTTCGACTGGCAATTTGGTCAGAATCTTGGTTTTTCGGCCACCCCCTCTGCTGAAGGTGCGGTAATCGACTGGGACCATCGTGGCGCCCCAACGTTCATGACACAGACGGTGGCAATACCTAGTGGGCGCTCGCTCGTCTTAACCATCAAGGGCAGCGCTGATCAAAGTGAAATTTCCAAATCATTACGTGTAACGCTCGAATGTGCTGGTAAGATAATTCAGTTCACGGGATCTGCTACATCGAGCGGAGCACGATATTACTCGCCAGTAGTCCCAGAAGATTGTGACATGGGTATATTGCGTATCGGCGGTGTTGTCGATTCAGCAAAAAATCAAAGCGCAATTCGCGTTAAAAAGGTTGATTTACGTCCATTATAGTGACGAGTTATCAGGCGATGATTGCACCGTGGAAGCGGTAGTTGATGAAGAGCGCTGCGGAGATGCTGTTGGGCGTGAGCGAAGCGGTCGAGGCTGCAGGAGAGGCGGAGGTCGAGAAGCTGTACGCTAAGATCGGACAACTCGTGGTGGAGCGGGATCTTTGAAAAGAGTTTGCGTGCGGTACCTTATGGCGAAGATGGGGCCGTCGCCAATCTAGGGTCAGGACCCATAGATGTGAGCGTCGCGATCTGATTCAGGCTCCGTAAGGAGACCGTGGATGAGCGAGCTGTACTGGCTGACGGACGAGCAAATGGCACGCTTGGTGCCTTACTTTTCCAAGAGCCACGGCAAGCCTCGTGTTGATGACCGACGGGTGCTCAGTGGCATCGTTTTCGTCAATCCCAACGGGCTACGCTGGTGTGATGCGCCGAGCGCGTATGGTCCATACAAGACGCTCTACAACCGCTGGAAGCGGTGGGGTGAGCGGGGTGTCTATCTACTATGCGCCGGTGCTGGAGACGGTCGGCACGCTGGCGCTGATGGCGGTGATCGACGCCTCGTTCCTGGATCATCCATGGTACGGCAGCCGCCAGATAGCGCGACACCTGTGCCGCCTCGGTCATGCGGTCGGTCGTCGGCGGGTGCGGCGGCTGATGACGAAGATGGGGCTTGCGCCCATCTAACAGCGCCCACGGACGAGCGATCCGCACCCCGAGCACCGGATCTACCCGTACCTGCTGCGCGATCTTGAGATCACGCGGCCGGGTCACGTCTGGTGAGCCGACATTACGTACCTGCCGATGCGGCGGGGCTTCCTCTACCTCGTCGCCGTTATGGACTGGGCGTCGCGCAAGGTGCTCGCCTGGCGGTTGTCGGACACGATGGACGCGGCGTTCTGCGTCGAGGCTTTGAAGGAAGCGCTGGCGCGCTTCGGCAGGCCCGAGATCTTCAACACGGATCACGGCAGCCAGTTCACCAGCACCGACTTCACCGGCATGCTGCGCCATGCCGAGGTGCGGATCAGCATGGACGGGCGCGGTCGCTGGATGGACAACGTCTTCATCGAACGGCTCTGGCGGTCGATGAAATACGAATGCGTCTACCTGAACGCATTCGAGACCGGTTCCGACCTGCGGACCGGGCTCGGCAGATGGATCGCCTATTACAACGGGCAGCGGCCTCACTCCCGCCTCGCCGGCCGAACGCCGGACGAGGTGTATGAGCAGATCACAGCAACGCCATATCCGGGTCATGCCCCGGATATGGCGTTCACCAGAATGGCGGCGTAAACCAACCAGGGTATAGCTTAGCTTAGCTGCCAAACTGTCCAGAATGGCGAGACCACCTCATTTGGAGCAGGTCGTTTCCTAACAAGTGCAGGCTGGTCTGCGTGCTGCATGCATTGGCCGGTTATGCCGCACGACGCATTCCCAAGTGCCGTTGAAACGGTTAGTCGCTAACCGTCTTTGATCCCATTTCGGACTTACGGGATCGCATGGGACGAATGGGAAATAATCGCGATGAGTATCGAAGACCGGTCGGTTGCTAAAAAGGAGCGGCGTGTTTCGCAATCGAAGCATGGCATGCGGGCAAGGCTGCTTGTCATGCTCACCGCGCTCGATGGGCTAGCAATTGCAGCAGGTCTTATGGCCGTTGCATGGTTATACCTAGGCAGCGTATTGCATGACCGCCTTATGACGTTCCTGCCGATCCTATTGTTGGTCTATTATCCAATAGCAATACGGCAACGTGCCTATCAACTTAATGTTGTCATTACTGCTACGCGCAGTACCCGACGTGCATTTCTATCATTATCGACGTCGGTATTAGTCGTCATCAGTATCGTTTTTTTAGTCAAAACATCAGAAGAGTTTTCTCGGCTGCTAGCGACTCTAGGTAGCGCGACGAGCGGTATTCTAATCGTCATGGGACGCTTTTTCTTCGCTCGTATTGCGTTCATGGCATTAAATGGTAGTCCTGAAAACGAAATCGTGCTTGTTGACGGGCTTGCTCCCCCTGCGGCATGCACCGCGTATAAGATTGATCTTCAAGCGGCTGAGATCGAACCTGACATTAACGATCCAGTCATGCTGGACAAGATTGGCAGCCTGATCCACGAGGCGGATCGGGTAATAGTTTGCTGCCCTCTCGAACGACGGGCAGCTTGGTCTCTTGCCTTAAAAGGAGCAGGTGTCAATGTAGAGGTTCTGGCACCGGAATTGGATGCCATCGGTGTCATCAATGCTACCAGTTATCATGGTACTGCTACAGCATTGGTTGCCTCAGGACCGTTGAATGCCGCCGACCGCCTGCTTAAACGAATATTTGATTTGTCGATTGCCATCATCGCGGTAGTTATATTGTCGCCATTTTTTTTATTAATCGGTGTTTTAATTAAACTGGAATCTCCGGGTTCTGTGTTCTTCGTTCAACAACGGATTGGCAGAGGAAATCGGATGTTTCCCATGTACAAGTTTCGTAGCATGCGGTCGAATGTCCTCGATCATGAAGCAAGCAAGCTAACTACTCGTAATGATCCTCGAGTTACACGAATTGGTAAAATAATAAGAAAAACAAGCGTAGATGAACTTCCACAGCTTATAAATGTTTTATTAGGGGATATGAGTATTGTCGGTCCTAGGCCTCATGCAGCGGGAGCACTTGCCGGAGATGCATTATACTGGGAAGTTAGCTCCCAGTATTGGAGTAGACATGCAGTGAAGCCTGGGTTGACAGGATTAGCCCAAGTTCGCGGATTTCGTGGAAACACGGAAACTGGCGACGACCTTTTAAATCGTTTGCAATCTGATCTTACTTATCTTAACGCTTGGACAATATGGCGAGACATAACGTTGGTGGCCAAAACATTTGGCGTCCTAATGCACCGTAACGCATTTTAAGTAATGATACATTTGTCTGTGCTGGCTTGGCGCCAGATTGGGGCAAGATTTGGAAAGATGATGCTGACATATTCACTGACCTGAAAATACTATCCAATTTGTATACTAGGTAAAGCAGCAATTGGTTAATATGCCTATATTTAATCTTAAAAGCCTAATAAAAAATTTGGCCACTCCCAATAAAATTGACGTGATGCGGTCGTAAATGTTTCACGGGATCTGACGGGAGGCGGTGGATGCATTAGGCGCGCCTGTCAGGACTATCGGATCAGTCAAAGCGGTCATTGAACTGCGGCGATCCGCTGGAGACGATGGCACAGGTAGTGAACTTCGAGGTGTTCCGCACTGCGTCGGATAAGGGTTCGGCGTATAACAACGGCGCAGAAAAGTGGTTGCCTAACCAATACCCGGTGCCGATGTTCAAGGTGCTGGTCTTGGCGGCGCAGAACACGGTGAGCGACGCACGCATGAAATTCCTGATCCGCGCCGGCTGAACTGGCTGCGGTTCCTAGGCTTTGACTTGAGTGTACCGACGCCTGATAAGAACATGATCTGCTTGTTTCGCGAGAAGCTGACCCGCGCGGAAGCCATTGACACGCTGTTCGTCGCTTCCGACCGATCATTGCGCAAACGCGGCTATCTGCCGATGGGAGGCCAGCTCGTCGACGCCACGTTGGTGGCCGCTCCCAAGCTGCGTACCATCGCTAGCGAAAGGCAGGCTATCGAGGGGGGCAAGAGCGCGGCAGAAATCTGGCTAGAGTATCCTGCCAAAGGCGCGAAGAAGGGCACCGACGTACGCTAAACTCTGAAGTTCGCGAAGCACTGGCGCTGCCAGATGATCGGCATCGCCATTCCTAGCTTTGGCTACGAAAGCAGCATCGCGATCTGCCGGCGCTACGCCTTCGCCCCACTTGGCAAGGTCGTTCACGGTGCCCGCTTCGACGGGCGGATGCTGCATGACGTAGTGACCAACGACAACACCGCCTCGGACGTATGGGCGGGCACCGCCTATACCGCCTATAGTAGCCGCGCCAACGAGGCGCGGCTCAAATCGATCGGACCCGTCAGCTGCGTCCACCCTAAGAAGCCCAAGAGTAAGCAGATGTCGCCACGCACCGCCAGCGCCAATGCGAAACGTTCCGCCGTTCATGCCCGCATCTAGCCTGTGTTCGCCCTGCAGAAAGATCAGATGGGACTATTTATCCGCACCATCGGCATCGCTCTTGCCGAGGCCAAGGCCGGCTTCACCAACTTCGCCTACAACATCGATCGCCTGATTTCCCATGAACGGTGTGCCGCCATGGGATAGGTGTGCTTGGAAGACGCTTAATGGCGGCAGAGTACCGCAAAACCATGCCATCAGGCCATAGAAAGGGCGCGCCACGCTTTCAAGACACCGTCTTTGGCACACTTCGATACATTGATAGTAGTGCCCATCTAGGTCCGATAACATCCCTTATCGGACACTCGACAGCCATCCGTAAATTCGCCAGGATCGCTCACCGTGGCACCACCCCAACACACCTCCGACGATCACGTGACGGGCGACGTACCGCCATCACGATCGCTGGTCGTCGTTGCGCCGGTGCCGGCGCTTCGATCGCAGCCGTCGCTGCCGGGGCTGGTGCAGGCGGAGACCGAGCGGGCGGATGCCTATGCGCGGGCGGCGCGGGCGGAGAATACGCATCGTGGCTACCGGGCGGACTGGACAATCTTCACCGCCTGGTGCGCGGGGCGGGGGGAAAGCGCGTTGCCGGCCGGGGCGGATGTCGTGCGGCGCTTCATCGGGGCGGAGGCGGATCGCGGCCGCTCGCCGGCGACGATCGAGCGCCGGCTGGCCGCGATCGGCCATTATCATCGGCTGGGCGGATTCGTGGCGCCGACCGACAGTCCCGATGCCGGTCCCCTGCGCGAGACGATGGCGGGCATCCGCCGCGCGCGGGGCGGGGCGGTGGTGCGCAAGCAGGCGGCCGATGCCGCGATCCTCGAACGGCTGCTGGCGACGATCGCGGGGGACGGCGTGCGGGCGCGGCGCGACCGCGCGGTGCTGGTGATCGGCATGGCGGCCGCGCTTCGGCGCAGCGAGCTGGTCGCGCTGACCATGGCCGATGTCGCGCTGGTGCCGGAGGGGCTGCGCCTCACCATCCGCGGCTCGAAGACCGATCAGGCCGGGCGGGGGGTGGTGATCGCCATCCCGGAGGGGATGCGGCTGGCGCCCAAGGCGCGGCTGATGGCGTGGCTGGCTGCGGCCGGGCATGACGAGGGGCCGCTGTTCCGCCGGCTGACGCGCGGCGACGAGCCGATGGCGGTGGCGATGTCGGACCGGGCGGTCGCGCGGCTGGTGCAGGGGGCGGCGGTCCG
>Ga0265780_10006551_pt1 | contig 14426 bp, 8 predicted proteins | sample P1T30metagenome_FD_192432 | JGI IMG/M metagenome (GOLD analysis project Ga0265780, IMG submission 192432) | Plant litter microbial communities from East Loma Ridge, Irvine, California - P1 T30 | ecosystem: Environmental > Terrestrial > Plant litter > Unclassified | place: USA: California... | reverse complement strand
GCGGCCTTCGAAGGCGTCGGACGACAGCAGCTTGACGTCCTGCGACAGGCGCTTCGGGTCGATATGGATGGCATCGGCAGCCTGCGCCGCGAGGGTGGCGGCGGCAAGGGCGAATGCACTCAGGCGAATGGCGGTTTTCTTCACTGGCGGGTGTCTCCGGCGTCGTTGCTGGTTGATCAGATGGGCCCGTGGCCCGCCCATGAGTATGGTTGCGTTACTTCCCTCTGTCAAACATGCATGGCGCATAAAAACTCATGCGGCCAGGGTAGCTTGGCAAGCCATTTGTAAGCGCTTGTAATTGCCGTCAACCTTGCCTGGCCGGGCGACGTTTTCTGCCCAGTAGCACGGGGAATGGTCCCCACCAATATCAACAACTCCTGAAGGAACTTCGCCATGAGCAAAATCGTCGCTACCCTGATCGCAGGCCTGTTCGCCACTTCCGCTTTCGCCGCCCAGTCGACCGCCACCGCGCCGGCCACCACGGCAATGCCGGCCGCCCATGCGGATGCGAAAGCCGACAAGGATGTCGCCAAGGCCCAGGCCAAGGAGACCAAGGCCGCCGCCAAGGCCGACGCCAAGGTAGAGAAGGAGGCCGCCGAAGCGAAGGCCGACGTCGCCGACGCCAAGGCCGACGCTGCCAAGCACAAGGCGAAGGCCCACAAGAAAACCGAAAAAGCAAAAGCGGAGGCAGCAGCCGACAAGGCCGCCGACCACGCAGACAAGAAAGCCGACGCGACCGCAGCCCACTAAGCTGCAGGCATCGCAGGCGGCTCAAGCCCCTCCCCTCGAAAGACAGGGTTCGTCCCTGTCTTTTTTTTCGCCTGTTTCAGGTGGCCGGACGATGTTCTACAATGGCCTTCCGTTTTCATCCGGGACCGCCCGCCATGCACGACATCGTCTACCTCGACCGCGACAGCCTGGTCGCCACCATCCGTCCGCCGCGCTTCGCGCACCGCTGGACCGACTACCCGGCCAGCGCACCCGACCAGGTCGCCGAGCGCCTGCGCGACGCCACCATCGCCATCACCAACAAGGTGCCGCTGCGCGCCGACGACATCGCGCGCCTGCCGAAGCTGCAGATGGTCGCGATTTCCGCGACCGGCACCGACAACGTCGACCTCGAGGCCTGCCGCGCGCGCGGGATCGTGGTGGCGAACATCCGCGATTACTCGCTGGTGTCGGTGCCCGAACACTGCTTCGCCCTGATGCTGGCGGTGCGGCGCAACCTGCGCGCCTACATCGCCGACGTCGAGGCCGGCCTGTGGGAGCGCTCGCCGCGCTTCTGCCTGTTCGACCATCCGATCCGCGACCTGGCCGGCAGCCGCCTGGGCATCGTCGGCTACGGCGCGCTGGGCCGCCAGGTGGCGCACATCGGCCGCGCCTTCGGCATGGAGATCGCTGTGCATTCCCGTTCGCCCGTGGCCGAAGCCGGGGTGCTGTCGCTGCCGCTGGAGCAGTTGCTGGCGACGTCCGACGTGGTCAGCCTGCACCTGCCTTTGACCGGGCAGACCCGCAACATGATCGGCGCGCGCGAGCTGGCGGGCATGAAGCGCAGCGCCATCCTGATCAACACCGCGCGCGGCGGCCTGGTCGACGAGGCGGCGCTGGCCGAAGCGCTGGCGAACGGCACCATCGCCGGCGCCGGCTTCGATGTGCTGAGCAAGGAGCCGCCGCCGCCCGATAATCCGCTGCTGCGGCTGCGCCTGCCCAATTTCGTGCTGACCCCGCACAACGCCTGGGCCAGCGGCGGGGCGATGCAGACGCTGGCGGATATGCTGGTGGATAACCTGGAGGCGTGGGCCGCGGGGGCGGCGAAGAACGTGGTGGTGTAAAACAGTCGACGGCCCGGCGCGCGCAGCGCCGGTCACGCGTGCTCGTGATCCGGCTGCGCCGCCTTCGCCGGCGCATCGGCCGGGCGCAGGGGCACATCGAGGATGAAGGCCGTGCCGCGTCCCGCTTCGCTCTCGACGCGGATGGTCCCTCCCAACAGGGTGGTGACGATGGTGTAGGCAATGTTCAGCCCAAGGCCGGTGCCGCCCTGCCCCATGCGGGTGGTGAAGAAGGGGTCGAAGATGCGGCCCAGGTGTTCGGCCGGGATGCCGCGGCCCTCGTCGCGGAACACGATGCGCACACGGTCGCCGTCCAGCGGCGCCGCCGCCAGCAGCATGCGCCCGCCCGGTGCGTCGAAGGCGTGCAGCAGGGCGTTGTTGATGAAGTTGATGAGCACCTGGCCGAAGGGGCCGGGGAAGCTGTCCATCGCGATGCCGGCCGGGACCTCCAGTTCCAGCACGTGGCCGGCGCGGCGCACCTGGTTCATCATGGTGGCGGCGATCTCGTGACAGGCCTGGGCCAGGTCGAAGCGGCGGCGCTGGGTGCTGGCCTGGTCGACCGATACCTGCTTGAAGCTGTCGACCAGGTCGGCCGCCGCCTGCAGGCTGCGCATGCTCAGGCCCGTGGCCTCGCGCGCCGCGCCGATCCAGGCTTCCAGGTCCGATTTCTTGAGCTGGCCGGCGGCAAAGCGTGCCGACAGTTCATCGGTCTTTTCCTTCAGGGTGCTGGCCATCAGCAGGCTGTTGCCGATCGGGGTGTTCAGTTCGTGCGCCACGCCCGCCACCAGGGAACCGAGCGAGGCCAGTTTCTCGTGGGCCGCCAGCTGGGCCTGGGTTTCCTTCAGCTGGCGGTAGGCCGCGGCGTTGTCCAGCGCCACGCCGACATACGATGCGAGGGTGCTGAGCATGTCGAGCTGGACGTTCTGGTAGGCGTGGGCGCGCGCGCTCTGCACCGAGATCACGCCCAGTACGCTGGTGCCGACCGCGATCGGCACGAACAGCAGCGCGCGCGGCACATTGCCGGCCTGGATCCCGGGCGCGGCATCGGGGCCGGCCATCTCCGACCCCGTGCCGGCGCCCGCGTACAGCGCGACTTCCTCGGCGAAGTCGCCGATCAGGATTTCCTCGCCGGTCGCCAGGCAATGCTCGCCCAGGCGCCGCACCGCCTCCGGCCAGGCGCGCTCGCCTTCGCCGCGGCAGCCATTCTCGACCACGTAGGGATAATCGAGGCGGCCGGCGCGCGCGATGCCGATCGCGAACAGCTGGCTGTCCATCAGGCGCCGCACCTGGCCGTAGACGTTGGCCATGATCGCCTCGCTGTCCAGGTTCGCGGTCAGCTCGCGTCCGATCTCGGACAGCAGCGCGATGTTGCGGCGCGCCTGCTCCACCGCTTCCTTCTGCGCCTCGGCTTCCTGCTTGCGCCGCTCGGCGCTTTCCTTCTGCAGCACCAGTTCGGCGGTGCGCGCGCCGACCTGGCGTTCCAGGCGCTCGGTCTGCTGCACCAGCGCGCGTACGCGCAGGCGGTAGACCAGGGCCGCGCTGCCCAGCACCAGCACCGCCGCCAGCAGGCGGAACCACCAGGTGGCCCAGTAGGGCGGCGTGATCGTGATGTCGAGGCGCGCCGGCTTTTCGCCCCATACGCCGTCCTTGTTGGCGGCGCGCACCTCGAACACATAGTGGCCCGGATCCAGGTTGGTATAGGTGGCGAAGCGCTTGGCGGCGTCGGCGTCGGTCCAGTCGCGGTCGAAGCCGCGCAAACGGTAGGCGTAGCGGTTGGCCTGCGGATCGGCATAGTGCAGGGCCGCGAATTCGAGCGTGAACACCGAGTCGCGGTAGCCCAGCTCGACGCTGGGGGCCTTGCCGGCGCCGCCGATCGGCACGCGCGGCCGGTTGAACACCGAGAAGTCGGTGATCACCACGACCGGCGCATACGGATTGTCGCGGATCGCATCCGGCTGGAACGAGGTCAGGCCGTTGACGCCGCCGAAATGCAGCTCGCCGTCGGCGCTCCTGGCGGCCGCGCCGACGAAATAGGTGCCGTCGATCAGGCCGTCCTTGGCGCTGTAGTTCTTGTAGCGGCCCGTGTCCGGTTCGACGCGGGTGATGCCGACCGTGGTGCTGACCCAGATGTCGCCGCGGGCGTCGTCGAGGATGGCGCCGATCGGCACCTGCTCGCGCGCCGGCGTCACCGGGAACAGGCGGAAGGCCAGGCGTGCGCCGGCGCCGCGCCCGATCCGGTGCAGGCCGCCGGCGGTGCCGACCCAGATCTCGCCACGCGCCGACTCGTGCAGGTAATAGATGCGGTTGTGGCGCAGGCTGTCCGGATCGCGCGGATCGTGGCGGAAATGGGTGAAGCTGTTGCTGGCGCGGTCGAACCGGTCCAGGCCATTCTCGGTGCCGATCCAGATGGCCCCGGCGCGGTCTTCCAGCAGCGCGTAGCCGAAGTTCTCGCCCAGGCTGGCCGCGTCGTCGGCGTCGTGGCGCCAACCGTGCAGCGTGCGGCCGTCCGGCTCCAGCATGAACAGCCCGCCGCGGGTGGCGATCCAGAGCGCCCCGTCGCGCGACATCATCAGGTGCTGCACGTTGTTGGCGGCGGCGTCGCGCCCCAGGGCGACGCGGGTGAAAGGGCCGCCCGATTCGGGCCGCCAGGCCAGGCCGCTGGGCGCGCCGACCCACAGCCTGCCGCGGCCGGCCAGCAGGGCCGAGACCACATCGTCCGGCAGGCTGCCGGGACGGCGCGCGTCGTGGCGCAGCGACTCGACCCGTCCGCTGGTGCGCTCGAGGCGCAGTACGCCCCCGCCGGTGGTGCCGATCCATAGCCTGCCGTCGGCGCCGGGGGCCAGCGCGCGCATCTTGCGGGCGCCGCTGTCGGCGGCCTGGCCGGCCATGTTGGTAAAACGGCCGAAGCCGCCGCTGGCCAGGTCGGCGCGGTTGACGCCGCCGAACATGGTGCCTACCCACAGCGTGCCGGTGCGGTCGATCCAGATCGCGCTGACCTGGTTGTCCGACAGGGTATGGCGGTCGAGCGGCTGGCTGAGGTAGCTGACGAAGCGGCCGCTGGTCGGGTCGCGCCATTTCAGGCCCTCGACGTCGGTGCCGACCCAGAGGTTGTTGCCGCTGTCGATGTACAGGCTGCGGATGCGCACCTCGCCCATGCCCTCGCCGGCGCGGACGGGTTCGCGCTGCACCGCGCCGGGCTCGACGCGCCAGGTCTCCAGGCCGGCGTCGGTACCGATCCACAGGGTGTCGCGCGCATCGATGGCCAGCGCGCTCACGCTGTTGCGCTTGCTGTCGCCGCCATCGATCTCGTGATGCTCGAAGCGCATGCCCTGCGCCGGCAGGTGGTCGATGCCGACGCCGGTGCCGATCCACAGCCCGCCGTTGCTGTCGAGCGCCAGCGCGGTCACGCGGTCGTCGCGCAGGCTGGCGGGATCGTCGTCGTCGTGGCGCAGTGAACGGATGTGCCCCGTGTCGGGATCGAGGTGGACCAGGCCGTCGCCGGTACCGATCCACAGGCCGCCCTTGCCGTCGCCGATGATGGCGTTCACGGCCGCATTGTGCGGCGCCGGGTCGCCGTGGCGGACCAGTGGCGTGCGGATGAAATGCTGGGCTTCCCCATCGAAGCGCACCAGGCCGCCGCGCGTGCCGAACCACAGCCGTCCCTTCGCATCTTCGTAGGAAGCCTTGACGTAGTTGTCGGCCAGGCTGCCGGGATCGGTGGGGTCGGCGCGGAAGATGCGGTTGCGGTAGCCGTCGAAACGGTTCAGGCCGGACTGGCTGCCGAACCACATGAAGCCGTCGCGGTCCTGCAGGATCGTCAGCACCGATTCCTGCGACAGCCCCTCTTCCAGCCCGATGTGTTCGAAGCGCAGGCTGCGCGGCGAGCCGGCCAGTGCCGGCAGGCACAGCATGGCGAGCAGGAAGCCGCACAGCAGCCGGCGCCAGGCGGCCGGAAGGCTTGCGGTGCGGGGAGCGGGGGGCGCGAACGCGGCGGCGAACTGGGACATGTTTCTCAATCTACCAGAACAATTAAATCTTGAGAAAAATTAAGACTTCCGCAATCGTCATGCCGGCGCTATAATGCATGCATCGGGCGGCTGTAGCTCAGCTGGATAGAGTACTTGGCTACGAACCAAGGGGTCGTGGGTTCGATTCCTGCCAGCCGCACCAGAGAATGAAAGTGAAAGGCCAGATCTTCGGATCTGGCCTTTTTCTTTTGCACTTCGCTTTTGCAGTGCCCGCTCGGGCCCCTGCTCCGACCGCTTTCCAGCGCCGGGTGTTCAATAAAAATTTTCCAACCGTCATTAACTCAGCAGAGGAGTTAGACGCGCATTTATGTAGGAATACGCCTACAAATACTTTGCAATATTGATTATTTTGTCCTTCTGTTCATGCCAAAACTGCCATTTCCCCTATGAAGAGTGAATTGAAATGCCGAGATCAAGGCATTTATTGAACAGAAGCATATTTCCTCTGGGAAGCGCACACATCAGTCATTTTTCGTGCGTTTTGTCGACAGTTTGATAGCATGAAGTTCCCCCGATTCTCGATAACCAAGCTGCAAGACGCGGCTGTTTCTAGCGAGGTAAGACATGAAAAAATCTTTGATTGCTGCTGCTGTTGTATTCGCCACCGCATCGTTCGGTTCGGCTGCCATGGCCCAGACCACCGTCGGCAATACCCCACAGGTCCTGGACCTGACCGATGGCTCCGGCTTCTTTGGCGATACTTTCGCCGCTGGCAATTCCGGTGCGACCTTCGACGACCACTTCACCTTCTCCGTGGAAGGTACGACCGGCTGGACGTTCGACGCGATCATCTCGTCGATCAGCCGTAGCGCCGACACCGGCCTCGACATCACCGGCCTGTCGCTGTACAGCGTCACCGGCGATACCCTGATCACCCAGGGTAACCAGCTGCAGTCCGGCAGCATCGACGTCTGGACCCTGTCCAGCGACAGCCTGGCAGCCGGCGACTATTACCTGGCCGTGAGCGGCAACCTGGTCTCGACCGGCGCCGCCAGCTTCGGTGGCGCCGTGTCGATGGCGGCACCGGTTCCGGAGCCGGAAACCTACGGCATGATGCTGGCAGGCCTGGGCGTACTGGGCTTCCTGGCACGCCGCCGCAAGGCAGCACAGCCGGCGTAAGCGCAGCTTACCCATGCAGGCGGAAGCGTTCGCGCTTCCGCCTTTTTTTTGCCCGCGGCTAAGCTCCAGCGGGCGGGCCCGGCAGGCGCCGTCGCCCTTCCCCGCCAAGCCGACTCAAGTACGCAGCTTCTTGATCATGCTGCGGTTCCCCAGGATTTCCTCGATCTGCTCGAAGCGCACCGGCTTGACCATGTGGTGATCGAATCCGGCCTCGAAGGCCAGCTGGCGGTCCTTCTCCTGGCCCCAGCCGGTCACGGCGATCATGACCGTCATGGCGCAGCAGTGCAGCTCGCGCATGTGGCGCGCCAGGTCGTAGCCCGACATCTGCGGCAGGCCGATGTCGAGGAAGGCATAGTCCGGGCAGAAGCGCTTGGCCGCGGCCAGCGCATCCGGACCGGTGTGCGTGATGACCACGCTATGCCCCATCGCGGTCAGCAGCGCGCCGATGCTGTTGACGAAGTCGACGTTGTCGTCGGCCAGCAGGATGCGGTAGGTCTCGGCCGTGATGAAGGACGCCGGCGTCGGCTTGGCCGGCAGCTCCGGATCGACCACGATCGGCAGGCGCACCATGAACTGGCTGCCGTGTCCGAGTCCGGCGCTATGGGCCTCGATGGTGCCGCCGTGCAGCTCGACCAGCTTGCGCGCCAGCGACAGGCCCACGCCCAGGCCGGCGCTGGAACGCTCCAGCGTCGAGTCGACCTGCACGAACATCTCGAACACGTTGTCGAGCATGTCCGGCGCGATGCCGATGCCGGTATCCGAGACCACGATCACCAGCGTGCGCTCCTCGACCGTGGCCTTCAGGCTGACGCGGCCGCCACGGTTGGTGTACTTGGCGGCGTTGTTGAGCAGGTTCGACAGGATCTGCGCCAGGCGCGTGGCGTCGCCGTGCAGGAATACCGGACGGTCGGGCAGATCGATGATGAATTCGTGGCCATGCAGCTCGACGTAGGGCCGCACGACTTCCAGCGCGTCGTTGACGACCGCCTTCAGCTCGACCCGGCCGGTCTTGATGGCGAACTTGCCGGTATTGATGCGCGAAACGTCCATCAGGTCGTCGACCAGGCGCACCATCTGGCGCAGCTGGCGTTCCATGATGTCGGTGGCGCGCTGGGTCGCCTGGGCGTCGCCGCTGCGCAGGCGCAGGATGTCCAGGCCGGTGCGGATCGGCGCCAGCGGATTGCGCAGCTCGTGCGCCAGCGTCGCCAGGAATTCGTCCTTGCGGTGGTCGGCCGCGATCAGCGCATCCTCGGCCTGCTTGCGCACCTGCATTTCGTGCTCCAGCGTGGAATTCGCTTCCAGCAGCGCGTGCGAGCGGCGCCCGATCTCGGCCAGCATGTCGTTGAAGGATTCCACCAGCACGCCGATTTCGCCGCCGTCGTTGCCCGGCACGCGCAAGGTGAAGTCGCGCCGCTGCATCACCTGGCGCGCGACGTTGGTCACCGCCTCGAGCGGCCGCGTGATCGCGGCCTGCAGGCGCGAGGCCACCAGGCCGGCGATGACGAGCGCCCCCAGGATCACGGCGCCCAGGATCGCGCCGTAGCTGACCAGGCGTTCGGCCAGGCCGTAGCGCGCGCGCAGGTAGATCGAACCGACCAGCTCGCCGTCCTCGACGATGTCGCGGAACACCGCCACCTCGTCGCCCTCGATGCGGTAGCCGGCCTGCTCCGGCCGCAGCGGGATCTGCTCTTCCTTCGTGGTGGCATAGGTGGCGAAGCGCGCGCCGGTACCGTTGAACACGGCCGCCGCCAGGATCTGCGGGCGCACGCCCAGCATCGCCAGGTTCTGGCGCGCGGCGGCGGCGTCGCCGAATGCCAGCGCCGGCGCGTTGACGTGCGCCATCAGGTCGGCCTGGGCCAGCAGGTCCTCGGTCCGGTATTTCTGGAAGGCGCGCAGGTCGAACACCAGCATGGCGACGGCCGCCGCCAGCAGCGCCACGCAGGTGGTCGAGACCGCCATCAGGATGAGTTTGCCGCGGACGCTCCCGCTGCCGCCAAGACGCGGGTTCATTACTGCACTCCTTTTTGCACCCGGTTCGCCACCGTCAGCAGGCGCGAACTGAGCCGGACACCATTACGCTCCGCGGCGTCGAGCGCGACGTCGAAGCGCACGCGTTCGTCGACCAGGCGGAAATTGATTGCACTACCCTTCGGCAAGCCGTTCTCGCATTCGGTCACCACCAGCAGCGCGCCGCCGGCCTGGCGCACCGTGCGCCCCACCTGCTCCAGGTCGCGCCCGCCGACGAACAGCAGGTGCACCGGCTCCGCGCCCTCGGTCTCGCGCAACTGGCGCACGACGATGGCGCGCTGGTCATCCGCGCGCGCCGCCACCATGCGCGTCAGCTCGGCCGCCAGGTCCTCGGCGCCGACCACGCCGATCGTCAGCGGCGTGCCGGCATCGCCGAAGGCGTGCGGCGGGAATTCGACATAGCCGAGGAACCTGAGCAGGAAGGCGGCCTTGATCTTGCGTTCGAGCCGGTGGTTGGGGATGGCGCTCTGCGCCCGGGCCGGCAGCAGCACCGCCTGCAGGCACAGGCCGGCCACGCAGGCCAGCGCCCAGCGTGCCAGCTGGCGGCGCAGGACGCGATTCACGGGTGGTTTCAAATGACGACGCATCGGCCGGATCGGGAAAGGTGGGCTGGATAGCCGGACACGCGGCGCCCATGGGAAGGAAACCGCGTGCCTGGGCCGGACGAAACGGCGGCGCCGCACGGTGCGAGGACTGCGGCATCCGCCGGGCCTTGCCGGCCGAGACGCCAGGGAACGCTCCGGACGAGTCCATGATAGCCGTGCCAGGCCGGCAACGCCAATGCCAATGCCGGTTTATCGTGCATGACGCGGCCGCGCCCGTGCGTCGACGCATGCGCCGCATGTGGCCGGTGATCTACATGGTAGCTTGTGCGAGACAAGGTAAAGGACAGCAAGACATCATTCAACATTTTGCTATCGTAGAACATTTTCTTTTTTGCACCAAGCGTGCGCGAGAGATCTTATTACCAGACTGATATTGATGATAGCGATAACAGACATTACAAAACGAAATTGGCTTTATTTTTTGCGATGCAGCATGATGCACCTGTCTCCTCTATTCTCCTCCAAGGATAGATTCAGCCCGCTGACTCAGCGGGCTTTTTTTTGCCCTGCTGTACCGCAAAAAAAATTCATATTGCATTGTTGTCATCGCACAACCTTGTGCCGCCCCGGCATAAATTTATCCTCGGCATCACCGTCCAGTCGTGTCGCCCCTGAAGCCGGAATTGGTGTACGATTCCACCTCTTTTCGTTTCGATAACACTATTTACAGATTGCTATGCATGCTTTCGGCAAGGCCGCCCTTTCCTCCGGCTCGTTCGACTGGTCCGGCTCCCGCCTCGGCGCGCCAGCGGGATGGTCGCCATCCCTGCGCCTGACGGTCGACCTGATGTTGAATAATCCGTCGCCCATGCTGCTGGCCTGGGGCCAGGAGCTGACGGTGCTGTTCAACGAGGCCTACGCGACGCTGGCCGGCCCGGCCTGCGGGCGCTTGCCGGGCGGCGCCGTGCCGCCGGTGATGCCAGCGCCGCTGGCGGCTGCGCCGGGCGAGCTGCAACGCGCCTGGCAGGGCGAGGCGTCCATCGCGTCGGACCGCGCCCTCGGCCTTGGCGGCAGCAACGCCAGCCTGGACCTGCACTACGACCTGTATTTCACGCCGGTGCGCGACGGCGGCGGCGTGGCCGGCGTGCTGTGCGCGCTGTCCGTGACCGAACCGGTACTCGGCATCCCGGCGGACACGTCCGCGGGTCCGCTGCATATCCTGGTGGTCGAGGACAACCTCGATTCCCAGTACCTGGTGTGCGAGATGCTGCGCGCCTTCGGCCACGAAGCCGACGGTGTGGGCCATCCGAACGATGCGCTGACACAACTCGCGGCGCGCCGCTACGACGTCCTGTTCACCGACGTCAGCCTGCCGGGCATGTCCGGCGTCGAACTGGCGCGCATGGCGGTGGCCGCGGCGCCGGCGATGCGGGTGATCTTTGCTTCCGGCTATGGCGACACGCTGCTGCGCCACGTCGAATTCCCCTATTTGTCGCTGCAGAAGCCATACGAGCTCGACCAGTTGCAGGATGCCCTGGACAAAGTGGCGCGCCAGGTTCCGGACCGGGCCTGACGCAGTGGTCAATGGTGTGCATCAAACCGCCTGTGCTGGGCTAGAATCCAGTGACGCCCTGCCGTACGGTCCGGGCGGGACGTCCCGCGCGTTCCGCCCGGCGCCGGGGCAAGGGCGCGTACAGCCACGATCCATGACACAGTTCGAGCCTACGGGCGGCAATCTCATTTTGCAAACGCTTCCGGCGTCCAGGCGCCGTGCGCCGGCCGGGCCGGGATTGCCCCATGCGCTCGCAAAGGGGGCGCGGTGAGTCGCAAACACGATCCGCTGCACGCACCCGGCGCCGCCGGCGACGCGCTGCAGGCCGCGCGCGATGCGCAGCGCCAGGCCCAGGCGCGCATGGAAAACATGCTCGACAGCCTGAGCGACGGCGTCTGCGCCATCGACCACGACTGGCGCATCACCTATATCAATGCGCGTGCGCTCGACATGCTCACGCCGCTGCACAAGACCCGTACGGACGTGCTCGGCCACAATCTCTGGAGCGCCATTCCCGAAGTGCGCGGCGGCCAGCTCGAAGCGGTCTACCGGCGCGCCATGGGCGGCGCCGAGACCCTGGTCCAGGAATTCTTCTATCCCGGCCTCGCGCGCTGGTTCGAGGTGCGCGCCCACCCTTCGCCGGACGGCCTGACCTTGTACTTCCAGGACATCAACCAGCGCAAGGCCGACCAGTTGGCCCTGCGCCAGGGCAATAACCGCCTGCAGGTGGCGCTCAGCGCCGGCCGCCTGGGCGACTGGCGCTGGGACGCCGCCACCGACCGCGTGCTGCTGGGCGAGCGCGCCGCCGCCATCTTCGGGCTGTCGGCCGAGCGTCCGCTGGCGTGGAGCGAGCTGCGCGCGCGCCTCGACCCGGTCGACCGCGAAAGCGTGCGCCGCGCCGTGCTGAACGCCTTCGCCGGCCAGGGCGACCTGGAACTGGAATGCCGCCTGCCCGACGCCGAGGGCGCCACGCGCTGGATCTCCCTGGTGGGCCGCGCCGACTACGCCAACCAGGCGCGCCGCGAAGGCGTGCTCGGCATGACCGGCGTGGTCCAGGACATCACTACCCGGCGCAGCGCCTCCGACACCCTGCGCCAGAGCGAGGAAGTGCTGCGCGCGCTGGCCAATACCATTCCGCAGCTGGCCTGGATGGCCCAGGCCGACGGCGCCATCGTCTGGTTCAACGAACGCTGGTTCGACTACACCGGCACCACGCCCGACCAGGTGGTCGGCTGGGGCTGGCAATCGACCTGCGAGCCGACCGTGCTGCCTGCCGTGCGCGAGCGCTGGAGCGCCAGCATACAGAGCGGCGACCCGTTCGAGATGGAATACCCGATCCGCGGCGCCGATGGCAAGTACCGCTGGTTCCTGACCCGCGTCAATCCCGTGCGCGACCGCCACGGCCATGTGCTGCGCTGGTTCGGCACGAATACCGACGTCGACCAGGTCAAGCGCGCCGAACAGGCACTGCGCGAAGAGTCGCACGTGCTGGAACTGCTCAACAGCACCGGCAGCGAACTGGCCTCCACGCGCGACCTGCGCTCGCTGCTGCAGGCGGCGACCGACGCCGCCACCGGCATCGCCGGCGCGCGCCACGGCGCCTTCCTCTACCTCGGCCGCGACGGTGCCGAAGGCAAGCTGTTCTCGCTCTATACCACCTCGGGCGCCAGCCCGGCCGCAATCGAGTCCTTCGGCGAGGACGGCGCCACCGGCCTGTTCGTGCCCGGCCAGCCGGCCATGGGCGGCGTCCAGGGCCTGCTGCGCTCGGACGACGTGAACCTCGACCCGCGCTTCCAGGAAGCCGGACCGTTCGGCTTGCCGGCCGGCCATCCGGCGGTGCGCAGCTACCTGGCGGTGCCGGTCGTGGGCCACTCCGGCGAATTACTCGGGACCATGTTCTTCGGTCATCCGGAACCGCATGTCTTCAGCGAGCGCACCGAACGCATCGTGCGCGGCATCGCGGCCCAGGCCGCGGTGGCGATCGACAATGTGCGCCTGTACGAAGCCGCCCAGCGCGCCGCCGAGGAACGTACGGTCCTGCTGGCCAACGAAAGGCTGGCGCGCGCCGAGGCCGAGCGCACCAGCCAGATGAAGGACGAGTTCCTGTCCACGCTGTCGCACGAGCTGCGCACGCCGCTGTCCGCCATCCTCGGCTGGGCCCAGGTGCTGCGGCGCGGCAGCCGCGACCAGAACGACCTGCAGAAAGGCTTGCAGACCATCGAACGCAATGCGCGCGCCCAGGCCCAGCTGATCGAAGACCTGCTCGACATGAGCCGCATCACCTCGGGCAAGGTGCTGCTCGACATGCAGAACGTGGCGCCGGCCGGCTTCATCGATGCCGCCGTCGAGACCGTGCGCCCGGCGGCCGACGCCAAGAACATCCGCATCGACAAGCACTACTCGCTCGATAACGCCATGGTGGCCGGCGATCCGGCGCGCCTGCAGCAGGTGGTCTGGAACCTGCTGTCGAACGCGATCAAGTTCACCCCGCGCGACGGCTGCGTCGACATCGAACTCGGGCGCAACGACGCCAACGTCGTGATCACCGTGCGCGACAACGGCGCCGGCATCCGCCCCGAATTCATCACCCACGTGTTCGAACGCTTCCGCCAGGCCGATGCCTCCATGACGCGCCGCCACGGCGGATTGGGCCTGGGCCTGGCGATCGTCAAGCAATTGATTGAGCAACATGGCGGCACCGTGCGCGCCGAGAGCGCCGGCGAAGGCTGCGGCGCCAGCTTCACGATCGAATTACCGCTGGCCAAGCAGACTGCGTCGAACGCGCGCTCGGCCCGCGCCGCCATGATCCGCCCGCCTCCGCCGACACCGGACATGACGGTGCTCGACCTGGCCGGCGCCAGCGTGCTGGTGGTCGACGACGACCGCGATGCACGTGAATTGATCAAGCGCATACTGGGCGATTGCAACGCCCGGGTCCGCATTGCCGACAGTGCAGGCCAGGCGCTCGAGATGTTCCGCGCCGAGCCACCCCAGCTGCTGATCAGCGACCTGGGCATGCCCGAAGTCGACGGCTTCGAGCTGCTCGACCGGGTGCGCCAGCTGCCGCGCGAGGCCGGCGGCCTGGTGCCCGCCATCGCCCTGACCGCCTTCGCCCGCTCCGAAGACCGGCTGCGCGCGCTGGAAGCGGGTTTTTCCTCGCACATTTCGAAGCCGGTCGAGCCGAGTGAACTGATCGCCACGGTGGCTTCCGTGGTGGGCCCGTCAGCCTCGCTATTCCAGCGGGATATCCCTACCGCTGCGGGCCGGAACGGCGTACGCTAGCAACTTTAAATGCTCCTACCCACACACGCGGCGCTGTCCTACA
>Ga0265780_10006550_pt1 | contig 14427 bp, 18 predicted proteins | sample P1T30metagenome_FD_192432 | JGI IMG/M metagenome (GOLD analysis project Ga0265780, IMG submission 192432) | Plant litter microbial communities from East Loma Ridge, Irvine, California - P1 T30 | ecosystem: Environmental > Terrestrial > Plant litter > Unclassified | place: USA: California... | reverse complement strand
TGCCATTCCTGTATGGCGGCAACGTGCTGAAAGCGCATGTGGGAAGGTGGAGCGAGGACTGTCCCGAGCATCAGGGAGTGGTGGTGCTGAGTATGAATGATACGCCGTTGGGGTTTGGGGTTAGTGCGAGGAGTACGGCGGAGGCGAGGAAGTTGGATCCCACCGGGGTGGTAACGTTTAGGCAGGCGGATGTGGGTGAGTATTTGAGGGAGGAGGATACCTTGTTTACGACTTGAGGGGGAGTGGAGTGTGGGGGAAGAGGATATGTCGATGCGCGGCTTGAGAGCTTGCGGATGTCGCAAATAGTGCGGAGAAGAAAACATCGGATGGCAGGACTATGGGCCGGGTGTGGTTCAGACGTTTGAGGGGCGGAGGTGCTACGAGGACAGACACCAAGGAATGATACCCAAAATTCAATGCAATACGTTCATGTGTAACATGGTCTCGAATACGACTGATATACATGGCATGATGCGAGGGAGTAAATGTTAGTGGCGTTGTGTGTTCTTCTGGGGTTGGCGTTGTTTTGGTTTGGATGACTAGGTATTGTCATTCACGGAAATGTGTCAGGTCCTTCGTGCTATTCAAACACAAATCCAAAGTCTTGCAAATCGGCACATTGTGAAGCATGTATCATTACTCATCGACACATTCAGTGGCTCGACGAACAGCTTCTACTGTACTGACCTTGTCGCTTCCTAACTTCATTTCCGACCCCAACACTTAGTCGTCCTGATCCCAGTTGCCACCTTGCGCCTTTCCAGGCATCTTCGGGCCACCAGCTTGCCTCGCGACAATGATCTGATCCACACTCAGCACCGTCCGTGCAGCCTCAGTTGCCAACTTGACAGCCCAGCTCTTGCTAACCCACAGGTCCAGGATGCCCTCGTCCTTTGCGTCCAGGGTACCGGTATTGTCGTCGTTCTCGATGTCGACACCGGTGGTCCACTCATCGTCTTTTCGGCCCTTCTGCGCGGCGTGTGCAACATACAGACGTGCGAGTACTTCGGTGGCGTCCAGACCTGCTGACTCGGCGAGTGTGCGCGGGATGACTTCGAACGCCTCTGCGTACTTGCGGATGGAGTACTGTGCGAGGCCGGAGGTCTTGTCGCCGATGGCCTTGATGCGCTCAATTAGCTGCATCTCGGTCGCGCCGGCACCAGGTACTAATCGGGGGTCGCGAGTGATGGCCTTGACAACGTTGACGCCATCGTCGACGGCGCGCTCTATGTCATCGAGATGATTCTGCGTTGCTCCGCGTAGCACCAGGGTTGCCGTCCTTGTCTGCTCGTTCTCCTGTCTGAATACTGTGACGCGGTCGCCGCCGATCTCGAGCGTCTCCACAATGTCGATCGTGCCCATCTCTTCTGGCATGGGTGCGCCGAGACGAGCGAGTGGTGTGGCGCCGACGACGCGGCACAATCGACGAAGCTCGAATTTGGAAAGGACCTTGATGACAAGGATGTTGTAGCGGTTGAGGTAGTGTAGTGCAAGCTCGCCGATGGTGGACCCAGCAACGACTACTCGCATGCCGGAGTCGTGTAGCTCCTTGATGATCTGCTCGACTTGCTGCTCCTCGCCCTTTGTGAAGTCCATCATCTCTTTTGCGTTGTGTAGCAGCACGGTGCCCTTGGTCTCGGTCTGTGAGATGTCGATGGCGCATGAGAAGACGCCGACCTTGGCCTTGGTGGCCTTCTGGACAGCACCATCTGGTGTTCTCGCGAAGACCATGCCCTTGACGACCTTGCTCTGCTCCAGGCTGCCGCCCATGATCTTGACCACGCGCACGTTGTCGACGTTGAAGTTGGTGGGGTTCTTGGGGAGGACGGCGAGGACGGCTTCCGCGACGAGATCTGCGAGGAAGTCTTCGCTGCCCGACTGCTTGGCTGCTACAACTGTGCGGATCGCCTTGCTGAGCTCTTGTTGTGACCTGATGTCTGCCACCTTGTCGCATACCAGCTCTGTCAGACTATTAGCTTCGCTGGATGTATGAATGACGAGGAGATAATCATACCCTCTAATGTCTGCTGAGCCGCAGCCTGCGCCTTCTCGTAGCCCAGAACGATGTCGGCGGTCTTCAGACCCATCCGTATCAATTCTTCCGCCTTCTTGAGCAGCTCACCAGCCAGAACAATGACTAGGTTGGTCGCATCGCCCATCTCTGCCTCTTGCTGCTGGCATGCCATGACAATCAGCTTCGCCGCGGGGTGGACGACCTCGAGTTCCCGCAGTATCGTCGCCGCATCTGAGGTGAGGATCATCTTCTGGAGGTGATTTATGACGATCTTGTTGCGGCCATACGGTCCGAGAGAGGTCTGAACGGTCTGGGCGATTGTGCGGCACGCATCGATGTTACGAATAACAGCTCCATCTTCGGCGTCGTAGCTGTTGTGGGGTGATTAGTTGTGCGTGTGCGGTGATGGTGGGGTATTTGGTCGCGTACTTTTGGTAGCCATTCTTGAACAGGCCGGCATTTGGGGCGTTCGGTATCTGGAGAGACATGTCGGCGGTATGTGTGGGGTATCGTGAGGTGGTGGTGACCTGGAGCTGTCGCTTTTTTAGATTTCCAGAACGCGTCCCGCGAATATCTCTTGGCGTCGGGGAAAGCAAAAGACCTCCGATCAGAAGTCACACGAATATGATGCATCAAGATTGCAACTGCAGATTTGTGAAACCTATAAAGATTCAATCCATGGGCTCGAAATCTCTAACACGCTGGCTGCCCAAGGTATCGTCCAAGCGTAGCGAAGCAACATGTGCTTGAAGAAATTGCGCCCAATACCTTTGTAGCTACGGCGTACTGCTATAGACGTGACCATCACATCCTCATCGTGCGCCTTGCATCAAGAGCATATCTTCACAATAGACGCATGCATGCACTCGAGCCCTCAGACGCAGCGACCGTCGCCGCCAAAACATCACCAAGACACATGAATGTGAACATAATCTATCTAGCCGGAACCTTGGAGTAAGTGAGGCTACCGCTAGCGAAAAAGACTGCTCAGTTCTTCTCGGCACCATTAAAATGCCCAGAGTCTCATGACAGTACGAGCAATCTGGGGATAAGGAAAGGTGCCGTGGATTGAAGAAGTTGTGGTCGCGCGCCGCTCGAAGGAAAAGTCAACTTGCGGCTGACGTAATGCGCGCTAGGCCGAATACATGCACTCCCGCCCGAATCTTTTCCAACTTCGATAGAGGTGGAAGTGATTGACGAATTGACATTGCGGCGAGAAGGATGAACGTGGGACAACGGACGACGAGGCGATTGGCCGCAGTAGCTGGTATATACTATGTAAATGGGATTAGAGAAGCAATAACTGATGGACGCAGGCCAATCAATATGCCGCAAATGTAGAGAGTCCAGCAACACATACGCAACCGCCGCCGCCGCCGCCCTCCAAGTCGACGAGCCAGTCCAACATCACATACCGCCCGTAGCCCAAGCCCTACCCTCAACTTCCTACGCCGTCAACGCCGGTGTCGTACTCTCCCGCCCACCCCAAATAACGCGAGACCTCCACCCCTTCGAATCGGCATACTTCCTGTATCAGCGCCGCCTGAACGAGCGCCTCGCACTCCCGTTCACACGCTACTTTTATGTCAAGAAGCGCACACCTGCAGATCTAGAATGGAAGCGCAAGATGAAGCAGCGTCTTACGCCTGCACGCGATATTGGACGGTACAAAGGGTATGGCGACGAGGCGTGGAATGATGAGGTGCTAGTAGGAGCAAAGGAGAGTGAGTTTGAGTGGCAGGTCGATCGCCTGCTGGAAGATGCGGCGACAGATGGCAAAGCTGAAGGCGACGTCGAGGTCAAGGGCATGAAGAAGATCGAGCGAGAAGTATTCGATCGACCGATGCCGAGACGCACAGAAGCAGATGAGAAGAACGATACTAAGAGCCTGAATCGTGCGTTGCAGAGGACGCTGTATTTGCTGGTGAAGAATAAGGACGGGCTGTGGCAGTTCCCTGAGGACCGACTGAACGATGAGAACCTACACGGTGTACGTCTCACACATCAAAATTTCCAGACGCAAACTAACATACACACCAGGCAGCAGAACGCATCCTCCGCCAGTCCGGCGGCCCCAACATCAACACTTGGCTCGTCGGCCACGTGCCCATCGGCCACCACCAGCACAACTACAAAGACACCGTAAAGCTTCCCTCCGGCCTCACAGAACACGGCGCAAAGACATTCTTCCTGAAGGCGAGGATAATGGCCGGACAGGTCAATCTCAAGGAGAATAAGCTGGGACACAAGGACTTCAAGTGGCTTGCGAAGGAGGAGTTAAGGAAAGAGGTTGATGGGAATTATTGGAGGAGCGTGAGGAATATGCTTGCTGAGCGGTGAAGTGGTTTTGTGGGGTTGAGTTGGGATGCAGGATGTATATCATATTACAAAGAACGATACCGTGTATACTATGGAAGTACAGAAGCTTTTACACGAGACTTTGCGTTCAGCCAAAGCAACTCAACTATCCTTTGTATACTAACTACCATCCGAACTAACCGTTTATGAGCCGTCATCAAGTATGTACAAATGTACCTGTGTGAATATGGATCGGAGCACGAACGATGTACTATTCGAGTCAGCCATGCTGCTGAGTTCAGTTCTGTGCATGTGTGATATATCCAAGAGCTTACACGGCAGTCCAATTCTCTGACATAAATCTCCTTTACTCTAAGTATGCTCTTATCTCCCCTCATCCGCAGAATCACAACTATGTGCGTGTCGACGCGTTGCACCGACATCTCCCAAATCAAGCCACTTTATCAGAAATGAACTGGTTGTTAATCAAGGCATACTGTACGCTGCAACACTCTTGTTGTAATGCTCAGCTTCACGAAAGCATGGTTACACGTTCGTCTTTCAACCGCATCTCTTGCCAACACATTGCATCAACTAAGAGCAGTAAACGAATCGCAGCATAGAATCAAGCATAGATATAGCCTTCATACACACAATGCAGTCGAATTAGCCGAATAAGTTTCACTCACCAGGCAAACGAGGCGGCTGGAAGAAGTTAGCCAAGGTTTGCAATAGGGTGCTCCTTTCGCACCATCTTGGACCCTTGGACCCAAATCGAGACCAATACAGTACCTCTGAACTCTTCGCACGATCGGAACCGTGCCACTGCCGACAGAACGCGGGGAAACTCGAGATCTACATTTCGAGATTCTCACAACTGACAGGTCGGCCATATTCGGCGTAAATAACTACACGCGCTATGTGGCGCCGTCTCGGCCTGGAAGCGGAACGAGACCGCAACACCAAACTTCATGGGGCCTAACGACAATGGCCACAATGCGGGGAAATGGAGCATACCGCGTGATACGCGCCGGTAAGGTAGTGCATGTAGACAGTGTGGACGGGAAGTATAAGGAGTGGTTTCCCGAAGCGTATGGAGCGGTGCTTTCGAACGAGAAATAGCGAATTGATCAGTCACTTGCAATCATGGGTCTCCAGAACAAGCTTGCAGATGGAATCGACGAGGTGGACGTTATCATTGCCGGCAAGTAGCATACATCCCTTCAAGCGACCTGAATTGACCCCTTCTCCAGGTGGTGGAACAGCCGGATGTATCATCGCTGGCCGCCTCGCAGAAGCATCCCCCGATCTCAGTATCCTAGTCATCGAGCAGGGCGCAAACAACAAGGACGTGCCGCATATTGTCAACCCCGTCTTCTATCTGCAAAATCTGCTGCCAACAACCAAGACGGCATTGTTTTACAAGGGCAACAAAGCTCCACAGCTTGCTGACCGTGAGCCAATCGTGCCATGCGGTGGTACGCTCGGTGGCGGCAGCTCCATCAACTTTATGATGTACACCAGGGCGCAGCGCAGCGACTTTGACAGCTGGAAGACTGAGGGGTGGACTGCGAACGAGATGTTACCCCACATGAAGAAGGTATGACCTCCCTTTACTTTCCGCTCAGAACAAGGACTGACTCTCGTAGCTCGAGACATACCACGGTCCTGGCAAGAAAGAACACCACGGCTACGACGGACCCATCAACGTCTCGGACGGTGGCTTCCGCGCCAAGACAGCCGAGGACGACTTCATGAAAGCTGCGGCCGATTATGGGCTTCCGGAGATTGCAGACCTGCAGGATCTCGACGCAAATAACGGCTTCGAGCGATGGCAAAGATACGTCTCTCCCGAAGGCAAGCGTCAGGACACAGCACACAGGTACCTCCACCCAAAGCTCGAGGATGGCCAGCACCCAAATCTGCATGTCCTCGTCGAGTCAAAGGTCGTCCGTGTCGTGTTCGACGAGAACAAACGCGCCGTCGGTGTTGAGTACACGCCAAACCCAGAGTTCCAGGCAGTCATCGGCCTGACCGGCCACCCTGTCAAGACAGTCAAGGCACGCAAAATGGTCGTCGTGACCGCCGGTGCATGTGGAACACCACCTGTTCTAGAACGCTCAGGGCTAGGTGACTCAAAGATCCTTGCGGCCGCTGGCGTGCCAGTCGTTGAGGAGTTGCGAGGTGTTGGCAAAGACTACCAGGATCACCATCTGCTGCTGTACCCATACAAGACGAATCTCGATCCGGACCAGACCATTGACAGGATCCTCAGTGGCCGTGTCGATGCTGCCGAACTGATCAAGAACAACGACAAGGTGCTCGGCTGGAATGCCATTGACATCTCATCCAAGCTGCGGCCAACGGAGGAGGAGGTCACCGCTTTAGGTCCAGAGTTCCGCGCAGCGTGGGACAAGGACTTCAAGGACATTCCCAACCGACCGCTCATGCTTTGCGGTGTGATCCAAGCGTAAGACATAATTTTTGGTAGACAGCGCACTTGCTAACGCATCCATAGCTTCCTGGGCGACCCAGCATCCGTTCCAGAAGGCCAATACATCACAACCGGAACATACACCGCCTACCCCTACTCACGCGGCCACATGCACATCACCGGCTCCAAAGTCGACGACCCCCTCAACTTCGACGTCGGCTTCTTCAACGACGCGCACGACATTGATCTCAAGAAGCAAATCTGGGCATACAAGAAGCAGCGCGAAGTCCTCCGCCGCACAAAGTATTACCGCGGCGAACTCGCCGCCGGGCACCCGAAGTTCCCGGAGGGCTCAGCTGCCGCTGTGGTTGATGTCACTGAGCCGCTGAGCAATGTCAAGGACCTTGTGTACAGCAAGGAAGACGACGCGGCGATTGAGCAGTGGTTGCGCGAGAATGTCAATACGACGTGGCACTCGATGGCGACGTGTAAGATGGCGCCGTTTGAGCAGGATGGTGTGGTGGATGCTAAGTTGAATGTCCATGGCGTGAAGGGCTTGAAGCTTGCGGATCTGAGTATTGCGCCGGCGAATGTTGGTGCGAATACGAATAATACGGCGCTTGCGATTGGAGAGAAGGCGGCGTCTATTATCATCGCGGAGCTGGGCGTTGCGAAGGCTTGAGTTGGAGATTTGTTTGAGCGATTCGATGAGGTATTTGTAAATAGGAGCTTTGAATGTTGTTACCCCGTGAAGAATTGCAAACTCCGCAAGTTGAGATCAAGAGCCCGAACTCGAGGAGTCGCTCCTTTCGTGGTACATGATGCCCCTTTCGCGATACATCCCGTCGTACGAGTCTTCGTCCGATTCGCTTCGTCCATCGCTCTCCTCACGTGATATCTCCGGCTCTTCTACAGCCAGGTGACTCTATCCCCTGAGTCTTAAGACATCACACCACATACGCGCAACAGCATCTTTCTCCCTTAACCCCTGCACATACTTTGGCGCCATCATTATCTCCCTAACATCAGCCTTGCCCAGATCTTTCCCAATCTTGATCCTCGCCCAAAACTCGCGGATAATCGTCTGTGCGTCTCCAAAGTCCAGTGCATCTTCTTCCTGCGCCGTTATACCATCGCTTTCATCTGGTCCAACAGCTGTACTAATGCACACAACCACACCAGGAGATTGCACGGCACCAGACTGCGCTCCGTCACGTTTCGAACGCAGCTCCGCTATTTGTACAGTGCACACGCCCCCAGCATACATTGTGCCAGCCTGAATGAAAAGCGCATGGCGCGGCTGCCACAGCGCCGCAAAAGCATTTCTAAGAAGCGATATGTGCGAATCCTGCTGGTTCAGCGGAATAGCGCTAACGGTGCTTGTCCCGGCGGGCGGCTGCGTGCATATGAAAGTGCGATTCGGTTCGAGGCTCGAGAGGTGAAGCATATGCTGGAATGTATGCGCGTATTGTATTGGCGTGCCCTGGGCATCGGTGGGGGGATGGTAGTTGGATGGTAGGGTGCCGCGGAAGACGCGGTATTGGAGCGTCCATGGTGGTTGGCGGACGGCGGTTGGGAAGGACGTCTCGACGCCTGAGATTAATTGGTTTACGAGGGTGAGGGCTGTTTCGGTGTTGGTTGAGGGGTTGCTGATGAGGTATATTCTATGGTGGATTGGTTGGTAGACTTCCTTTGTGGTGAGTTGAGTATTGGTGTGCACTTACCCGCTGTACTGCATCGTGGAAGCGCGTGTTTTTGGAATAATGGTGTTGTTGCAATGGGGATATCTTTTGATGCGTTATGTTATGTGGTGTCTATGCAAAAGAATGTAGAGAAGGGAAGTGAAGTTCATCGCGGCAGTAGGAGAGGTGTTCGAAGGTCAAATTGTGGGCGGCTGGTCGATGTTGCCGACGCGAACCATGGAACGCGTTTGCGATCGGCGTTTGTGAACGTTCCCTGCATCAACATTCTTGGAGGCTTGCTCATCACAACGGCACCATAGCCATCTATCATTGTTTGACTAGGTTTTATTTCCTATCGAGTACTGCTGGATATGTCAGCACTTACGCAGTAACTTTATGAAGTTCTAGCATATTTCACCAAACAAAGGAGATACTGCTCCAGGGACATTCGAGCGTAAATACGAGGGCATCCGCCAAACGAAATCAGCTGATAGTAGCTTCAAATGTAGTCAATCAGGCAGATCGACGATGCGAGAATGTACTTTCATCCATCACTACCCGGACATGACACATGCTGACGGCTTTCAGGAGAAGTTAATGGAACTGGCCTTAATTCCGCCTTACAGCGATACCTAAGGAAATAGGAAAACTACAACACAAGAGACATACAAGAGAAGGCTCTAGAGATTTCAGTCATCGCGCAATTTGCGCAGTCTACCTCCAACAACGACTATCGCGTTTAGACGGGTTTTTCAACTCTGGATGAGTGAGAGCTACTACTGCTCCAACATGTCTTCTGTGCAGTCAGAGTCGCACGTACTCTCCCTCTTCCTGGTATGACCATTAATCTTATCATCATCCCAGGGATACACGCAGTCCTGGTGCACGTCGCTCGCTTGTTCTGGGTCTTGAAATTGCCCTCGAGATCGGACCAGACCATCTTGGTTGGCGCGCCCTTTCCGTGATTGCGGCCGAAAGCCATATCAGCCCACTTGGAGTCCATGTATTTCATAGCTGGTAAAGAAATTAGCGGGTATTCTCTGAGGATGGGAAAGCAGTGACGCAATCAAAAGCGAGCACATGCCAGTCACTCGCTGCTGATGTACTTACTGGAGTTATTATACTGCCACTTGAACACCAAATCGTAACCATAGTCGATGGCATCGAGGAGCCACACGTTCTGGTGACCTAGGAACAGTGAAGGCTCAGACATATCCTGGTTGCCTCTAGAATAGTCATTTCCCTACCATCTACCAAAGGTTTTCAGCATGTAAGAATCGCTTTGGGAAAAGATTTAGGAGTCAAATTACCTTGGACCTTTGTGGTTGTCGACGCTCTGTCTCCAAGTAACGATGGAGTCGCCGGCGCCGTTTATGAGGCTTGTGATTTTAATGTTAGCAAAGGCGCGACTATTGGGCTCGGGTTTGGACCAATGGAGGGGCTCGAATTTTACCTGGTAACGACCGAAAACAGACTTTGCAGCGCACGCGTCGAGTGCTGTAGTGTCGGTGCTGTTACCTTGGTTGTACCGACTGACGTCGGATGTGTTAGTATAAGGAAACGCGGAAGCAGAGATGCTTAGGAGGAGTGGAAGGGCGGAAGTGAGAAACCTCATGATTGCGTGTGTTTGGCAAATTTTGGGAGATAGAACAGAAGAATTTAGAAAGACCAAGGAGGTTTAAATCAGCATCTGGAGATGATATCTACAGCAGTATCCATTGTCCCTCTTGCCCGTTATCTCATTATCGCCCAGTTCTGAAAAAATTGGTCGCGACTCGAGAATATCAAACAACATTGTATGTAGAGTTGCCGAACACAAAGACAGCCAACCGTAGAAAGGTGTGAAATTTTGGTAAGTTCAGTTCCATGCTCTTTGTTTGATTTAGACACCACTGATACTCTGTTGTCCCAATGGTCGACCACAATAGAACAAAGAAAGGATACTGTCGAAGTATGTACGCGCGAGGCCTGTCAATACAAGCGGCTGATATACAATGCACAGCGTCCGTCGCTTATCAACAGTGGAAGATTACATGCAAGATATCAAAGCGCTACCGAGTCAAATCCCTGACTTTCACGGTTGCTTTAAATGTCAACCGCAAATCTTGTTCAGTCGAAGCCGAATGGGAGTCAGCGGCCGGAATCGGGTACGGTTGTTGAGACTTGCGTACTGCTTGAATTCCGAAGTATTCGTAGCCCAGCCAAGTTTGTTGGCATGTGATGTGGAGGTGGGGTCATGTCGGCGGAAGGAAGCGACGCCCCACTAAGCGGCCCGGGCGGCAGTGAAACGGCAGTGGCGGTGTGAGTAGCTTGCGAGCTCCACTATCAATTATTGCAACTACTGCATCTTACCTACCGATCAACCCCGAAGTTTGATATGGGGATTGCCATCATAACTTCTCGTCTGAGCTATGCTACGTAAGCCTACTACTGATGCCGTCGCTCTTCGTTGTTCCGAAGTCCAGTGATTGAGCCTCGCTTAGGTAGGTCGTGGCCGAACACTCTACAAAGAAGATATCATTCGACCAAGCGACGACGATGCTGTATGTTGCGAGCTGACAAAAGCAGTGTTGAGGCGAGCCTATCAGAGTCACATGCGATATTGCATCTTACATGAGCCCCGAACTATTGCCGCATTTGGAAGTAGCATACGCTTCGGCAACGCACTCGTGCAGGCTGGCAGGTATCTCAGTCAGCATGTGATTCGAGTCTTGAAGCACGCATAAATGAGGTAGGTATAAGAAAGCCCTGTTTCCAGCGAGCAGATTCAAAAGCTTTCCTCGTCATCTTCACAGATCATCATTTAGATCGAATATGGCTAATCTATTTGCGTTCCCGGGCATTGCATCCTTACTCATCCTCGCACTCTACCTTGTCAATCGCCTGTACCGCTCAAAACATGCGCTTCCCTTACCCCCGGGTCCAAAAGGTCTTCTCATCCTTGGAAATATCAACGACCTGCCCAATACCGACATCAAACCTGAGTGGCTCCACTGGCAGAGTCACAAAGACGCCTATGGGCCTATCAGCTCCATGACCGCCCTTGGCCAAACATTTGTGATAATCAACTCACCAGACTTGGCATTAATGTTGCTAAGAGACCGCGCGACGATATACTCCGGCCGCCCTTCCCAACATTTCGTACATGTCATGGTCGGCTGGGGCAACACAATGGGAATGATGCATGCTGGCCCGGTGTGGAAGCAGCACCGCAAGAATACAGCTAAGATCGCGAGCTCAACTTCGACCATGAGCGTGTTTGATCGGGTGCAAGAGGAGGAAGCGGCTCACTTCTTACTTAACATACTGAACGAGCCCGACCAGCTGTTTCAGCATATTCGCAGGGAGGCAGCGGCTGTGGTAGCTAGGGTCATGTATGGATACATACCCGAAAGCCATCGCGATGATCCTCTGATCGAGCTTGTGGGCAAGGTCATGGGCGATCTGGGAACTGCAGCGACGCCTGTAAGTGATTTCATGTGCACCAGTTATGCAAGGCGAAGGCTGACTTTAGACACCATCATCAGGGAAGGTACAAGGTCGACATACTGCCATTTTGTAAGTGATCACCTGGTCGTAACTATCTCGCGATGAGCGCGGTCTGTGGCTGACACACACTTGCAGTACAGTACGTGCCGGCCTGGTTTCCGGGCACTGGGTGGAAGAAGACTGCTCGCGACATGGCGGCGCTACTTTCACTCAACATTGAGCTGCCACTGGCGTTTGTGAGAGCACAAATGCTCGAGAAGAAGCATCGAATTTCGTACTTGTCAAAAGCTCTTGATGATTCCACGTCCGAAGAAGAGGTACAGAAAGGTAAGCACAATTTACTCTCACGCTGGCATCACCCGTTAATGGTATCAGTCCACAAGTACACAGCATTATCTCTTTACGCCGGCGGGGCGGATACAACCGTGTCTTCAATCATGACATTTTTCCTAGCCATGACGCTCCACCCCGAGGTTCAAAAAGCCGCACAGGAGGAAATTGACCGCGTCATTGGGAGCGATCGACTTCCCACGAGCGCCGACAAGGACAACTTACCATATATACAGGCCGTAGTGAAAGAGGTACATCGTTGGCAGTGAGTCGCTTCACGTGAACTATCTTGTGGGACGGCAACTGACTATTGATCGGCAGCCCTGTCGCACCTATGGGTGTCCCGCATATGTGCACGAAGGAAGATGCTATTGAAGGCTACAGGATACCCGAGGGGGCAATGATCATAGTGTATGTTCACAGTGCTATCATTATCAAACAACCTACTGACTTTGGGGCGATGACAGAAACACGTGGGGATTTTGCCGGGACCCTGCCGTCTATCCAGAGCCAGAGTGTTTCAAACCTGAGCGCCATCTTTCTGCTGTAAGTATGCCAACTTTTCTTCCATGAAATTGATTTATGCTCATTCGGACAGTCTCCACCACCCGATCCGCGCATCTATACTTTTGGTTACGGTCGCCGCGTGTGCCCTGGTCGCTGGGTCGCCGACAACGCGCTATTCATTACTATGGCGCAGGTTCTTTCCATGTTCCGTATCTCACCTCACGAGTCTGGTTTACCGGCTGTCGCGTTTGAGCCTGGGCTCGTCAGTCACGCAAAGCCATTCAAGTGCAACATCGAGCCGAGGAGTGAGAAGCATAGAGAGCTGATCCTTCAGAGCGAGCTGGAGTATCCGTGGCTTCAAAGTGATAGCGCTGAACTAGAGGCAGTGGGGAAGAAGATGGGGATTGATGTTTGGAAGATTGGTAAGCCCTGAAGTGCTGTCTTGTGGAGACGTATGAGCTTTTTCCTTTCGACCACTATATGAAGTTTCGAGGCATGCATAGTTTGTTCTTCGGGCATGTTCAGGATGTCATGTGTCCTACACATCACACCGTTTCATCATCTTTACCGTTAATCGTGAGCACAGCCTGTCACAAATTGGGCGAACAGACACAATATGCATAAGAACCTTGCAACAATACGTACCCTCTAAAGATCAGGCACTCATCATACCATACTCTTTTGACTAAGTTACACTGTCAGCACAATCATACTTACCTCGCTACAATCTTACACTCACCGTCCAAAACCTAAAGAACTCCAAACACTCACCTTCTCGCTGGTCGAGACCAGCCACTCAGCAAACACAATGTCGCCAGAGGACGAAGAAAGAACAAAAGCTCTACGAAAGTGAAAGACTGAGCTACAACGCCTACGACGACCCGCAGTGAATCAGGCCGCAAAGGTTGAGCAAAGCACTCACGTGTCAGACCAGATGCGTGCGATGGCGCTTAGGGCCGCGAAACAAGCAGAACCACCGTCCATGCAGAGGACTAGGGATGCGAAGAAAGAAAAAGCACGAGTAGCAAGCATACCTGGGATCAAGCAAGCTGCTTGCAAGTACTTGCTTGTTTACTTGCAAACTTAATTGATCCTTTAAGTCAAGCGCGCCTATGTAAATTTATAAGTAAGTTGAGTAGAGGGGGTGCTGCTTACTTATCAACTTAATAGGACTTAATTATTTTATAGTAATGCTGAAAGGTTTAACTATGACCTACTATGTCGGATCGTGAGTATTTGTAGGAACGTCAGCTGTTCAACGCTGCCCAACGGGCCGACCCGATCCTACTTCGGCCCTACTCGTTTCATAGCATATACCCCTCTATAGCTCCCTCACGAGAACAAGAACAAGTCAACCAACATCGTACAGAATGCATTCGTAGCTATCGTTATTTCCTTTCACTAGTGAGCCTTCTAACATACTAACTATAAGTTATAGTTGAAACATTAAGAGGGAGAGGGTTTAGCGTGGGGCAAGTATGCTAATAGAGCTACTCTTACGCTTTTCTCCTTACTCCTTAGTTATATATAATATCTTACTACGCAAGCAGGGCAAAAGGATAGTCTTCGTACTCCTATCTGGAGGGTAGAGGACTTTAATGGACAATCATCATCATCACTATCCAATACAACTCACGCAAGTAACCCCACCCTTTGTCAGCCGTCTTTGTCCT
>Ga0265780_10006548_pt1 | contig 14428 bp, 11 predicted proteins | sample P1T30metagenome_FD_192432 | JGI IMG/M metagenome (GOLD analysis project Ga0265780, IMG submission 192432) | Plant litter microbial communities from East Loma Ridge, Irvine, California - P1 T30 | ecosystem: Environmental > Terrestrial > Plant litter > Unclassified | place: USA: California... | reverse complement strand
ACTAGTCGACATAGCGCGAAATTCGCTTGAACTCCGCACTTGCTAACCTCCTCTTTCAAGCAACCCACCTCTCCCCCTCAGTTCCACTACACGTACTATCCATATCCAGCATGTACTGTTCCAACCGATCCAGCATCCACCCCGACTGAATTGAGCCCGCAAACTGTGTCCCCTCTTGCCAGCGAATGCACTTGCTCGCCGCGCTAGAATACTCTACACACCGTATCTTTGCGCTCTCACCCAGTGTGACGCTAGTAGATGTAGAGCATTTTCCTGCAGCATAGGAGAACTGGAGACATGTTGGTTTGGATTCGCAGATGAATTTGCATTTCTCAAAGGGGCCTGAGTCGTCGGGTTCTACGTCCATGGATAGGTTGTCCCAGTCGTCGAGTTTGGCGGAGAGGCGGGGGAGGATGTACTCTTTGAAGACGTCGCGGTGGAGGAGTTGGGTTTTGCCGTTTTGCTGACGGGTTTGCTCAAAGGTCCATAGGGATTGGATGTAGGTTGGGCGCATGTGGTGGTATGTGATGGGGGCGTAACACCAGGGTGTTCGGCCTATCTTCGATACGTTGTGGTCTAGTGATGATACTGGTTCGCCTTGGAAATGGGGAAACGCCCAGAACAAAGGGACGTTGACTTCGCGCAGGGCTGTGGCTAGTACCATGTCGCCGGCCCAGCTCTTGGTTGTGAATGCGTCGTACTCGGCGAGATTGGCGTTTCTTCGTTCTGTTACTTTGCGCATGGCGGTGGAGGAGAGAACGAAACCGGATCCGCCGTGTGCGAATAGAGTGTCGCCGATGTACATGTGCTTTCCCATATACAATGCCTGATCGGGATCGAAATGGCTCAGGTACTGGAGTACATTCTGCCAAACCATGTAGGTGTCGGCTTCGATGAACACGAACCACTTCGCATTCGGACGGTATGTGAGCGCCTTATCCACCATGGGTAGAAATTTGAATCGATCAAGTTTCCACGATGGATTGTCTAGCGATCCTCCTGGTCCGCTTCCGAGATGCGTCGTGTTCTTCAAGCCCTCTCTTCCGTGAGCCCTAAGGTGATCGTAGAGCTTAAACTCTGGTACTGAAGTTCTGAGTTCGTCACTGATGCCTTCGAAAACATCGTGTATTTGGTGACCGTCAACCTCCTCTCTCAGGTCGGAGTAGACAATGTAGTCTGGCACGCAGCGAAGTGTTGTTTCGAAGTGGACGGGTAACTTCTCAAGAACTTCGGTTGCACCTGTTCTGACAACTACCAGAACATCGTTTGCAATTGGCGAATCCGGACATATTGGGGTTTCGGCGCCTTGCGGGGTTTCTGTTGCGGGTGGTATCCTAGAGGCTGATGTGTCGTTGATGACTGATGGGCGGAGGGCAATTCCGTGATGTTCTGGCAGAAGGAATTTGTAAAGTACGAGGAAGCAGACTGCAATAACAAGGAGTATCGTGCGGCGACTGCGCCTTCGGGTTAGGCCAACGGGAGAGTGATGTCTTCTCGGCGCATAATGCAGGCCTTTCTCATCCCGGAATGCGCGATGCATGTTGAATGATACCTAGGTATAGTGAAAAAAGAAAGAAGACGACTCCCAAGAGGTGTGAAAACGAGACAGAGCTGACATGCTGAAGGAGCGCCATTCTCCAAAATAATACATGAGCTGACACTTTTGTGGCGTAGTTGGCGGCTGGATGCCTGGTTCGTATTTCCTTTGTTCCCTCTTGGAGCGCTTGGGTATAACTCGCATATTGCGGCACAGGTTCCACCCCTGACTCGCTAAACACAGGGGAAAGCGCCACCATGTTGCTAATTCAACCAATTGAATAAATCGCAAGATGGCGCGGTGGGTAAGGCGAGTCGCAACGTTGCTAAAATCATCTTCGTGTTTGGTATGTGGAGATGTGGTGTCGGTCGTCGCGAACCTGATCGACGAACTACTCATGGTCTTTGCTCGCGCGATAGATGACGGGATTCGCGCACGAAGGATTCCAGGAATTCAGGGAGATCATCCGGCGGCTTGAGATGCAATGTCGGCTGCAGCATACTGCGATCCTCCTGCACCAAACTGGGTGTAATGCAGTATCCTCAAAAAGGGGTAATGCAATGTGTACGATTGACTGTATGGCCGCAGCCCACCCACATCTGCTCGCATCGACTAGATAGAACGCTGTGCTGATACATGAGTGCCCTTTTACCGAATGTAGAGAGAACAGACGAGATTGATCTTACTAGCAGGTGTGGCGTAGACAGCTAGTGTTAGGGCTGAGTGACAGGTGGTACGGGCGGCCTAGCAATGACTAGCAGATGAAGCTACTTCATCACACCAAACGGAACTTTGCCGAAGCGAAGATTGGGTTTCGTACTAGTGATTATGATCCGAGCGATATGCGAGTGAGATGTGCATGCATATGGCAGTTGCGAAAGGGAGTGAACCTGGGGTTCAAGCTGTCTCCTCGCCATCTACTAACGGGATAGAGAAATTGAGTATTCAATGGCTGATAGATTGTACACGCAAACAAGGCCAGATACTGACGGCGAGTTTGCACCAAGTTTTGCTCAAACAGAGGGTATATATTTACAAAAGTCCCGTTTATACCATTTGGCCTCCAAATACCACCCTTGTGGTCTTGCTATTAGTGATCGCATATATGCTACTCATGACATCGTTAGAGAAGTATCCCATACCGTGTAGAGATACGGAATTCCAAACGCCTGCCTTTTGTGTATAGAAACGTGGTAGAACAAGGTGCCGAGTAATACAATCCTGGAAGGAAGAAGGCAGTGCTGAGGATGCTTAGAAGAAATGCTGTCCGCCGTACCCGTTCATTGCGGTAAGTGGCGGCTGAAGTAATGTCTGCGGTTGCTGCTGCTGAACAATGTTTGCAGGCACGTAGTGCGTCTGGTAAGGATGTTGTGGCATGCTGAAGTCTGCTACAAGCAGAGGGTTACCAAAGCCCGTCGGCCGCCGCTGTACTGGGGCAGGTGCAACCGAGACTTGCGGCATCTGCTGCTGAACGACGACCTGAGGCTGTTGCTGGTACACAACACTGCCTTCCTGCATGTGGCCATTCATCTGCTGCTGCTGCTGCTGTGGGGGTGGCGGAGGCGGAGGTTGTTGCTGTGGCTTCTGGTCCTGGGTTTGCGGCGTATCCCAGCCCCACTTCTGCTTCAGCTCTGTATTGACGAAGCCTACACGCCAACCCGTCTCTTGCCTGATCTTATCGAATATCTGGAGGACCTCTTCTTGCTCGCGTCGGTCTGTGAGCGGTTCAGCTGCGATGGCGAGGGAGCGTAGCGCTACGCTGGCAACCCCGCGGTCTTTGACGTGTGCACTGATACCGCAGATGAACTTGGAGTTTTGCTCGAGCATGGCCCACATGTCGGGTTCGCTAGGGCCCTGTAGCGGGTTGATCTGCGCGAGCAAGACAAGGGATGTATGGTAGAAGAGCCGCGCTATTATCGATGCTCTCTTGATTAGCCAGACTTCGGGGAACGCTGAACCGGATATTGTCTGTCCAGGGTACAAATATGCCATTGGGTGCATGGTGCGTGGTATGTTCTCGTTCCACCTGTCAGTCATGTCTTTCAGCCGAAGCCACTCGTTGTGCCGTTCCTGCAAGGTCTGCCTGGCGACTTCCTGGTTGCGCGGTATCGATGCACGGAAGTTGCATATCCTTGCAACGACATAGAGAATACGATGGGTCCAGACTTCTTCCTTGCCTGACTCAGTCTCTGGTGTAAAGTCCATCTCGATGCCCCACTCGTCGGGGTCCCAAGCGACCTGCCAGTTGAAGTGCAGACAACTCAGTATCTCCATGCCGACGTTCAGCCAGAAACAGGCGGCTCCGATGCCTGTTGACCTAGCGTTCCAGCGGCACTCTTTGATCAGAGCACGAGCTCCCGCGATGTGGTTCATCCGTTGTAGCGCACGTTCTCCCATGATTTCGTATACGTTGAGTATTACCGCAGTGGTAGCGCATAGAATGGTATCGCGGTCGGGGTCCTGCAGAGAGTGCAGAAGGTCGCGTGTGGCTACATCGTAATAGTGGAGTGCTTTCTCCTCGCTGTACTTGGGATTAACAAGGGCAAGATGTCGTGCACCACATGCGAGGAAGGCGTGTAACAGCATAGGCTCGTTGAGCGCATGGAAGGGTAGCAGACGCGAGAAGTGCTTGTGTGCGTCCATGCTGTCCATCCAAATGCCGATTTCCTCGACGAAAACCTGCATGTATAATACCTCCTCTTGGCTCTTCAGGTAGTCGCGCGTGGGGAGGGGTCCGGGACTGGCCGAATGCTCCATCGTGTACGGGGACGGTGTTGGGCCGTTTGAGAAACTCGATACTATAGAGTCAGCACGGTCAGCTGGAATGGACTGTTGACTTACTTGAACGCCCGTGTTGGTGCTGGGTCCGCTGTTGGTCGAAGTTGTAGGTGAGTTGCGCTTGCTGGTACGACTCCTGTGCGATGCCCTGGATGGGAGGAATGTGCTGGCGCGACGAAGCTGGCGGTCCCATGCCAAAGCCGTTGCTGCCCATATGAACATGTGCGTCCATGTCCTCTACTGGATACATTTCTCGCCCGCCCACATATTCCGAAGCAATGGTCCGCGACTCGTCCATGAAAGCGATCTGATAGTCGATGCCTTGGGGGATCAGGTATGCATTCCGCTCGCAGGTGGTGTCGAGGAAGTTGAGCTTCTTGCCCCAATTGCACTCGCGCTGGGACTTGAGGCAGTTGTTGCAGGTCGGTTTGGTCTCATCGCACTTGAGATGGCGCTCTCTGCATGTCAGGCAGCCGGTACGAGTCCTCTTAGGCTTGTCGTCTGGCGTGGCATCGCTGGCTCTCTTTCTCGAGGGCAATGGCTTGCTCGTGGGCGAGTCATTGTTGGAGGGTGGTGTCGCGGTGTTGGCCATGCTGACGCTCGCTCGGGGACAGGCGTTGCGCCGTCGCTCGCCGTGGCAGGGCGATCACGACCCCGTAACAGGGCGCGCAGTGGGCCAAGTCTGTCGATCCCTCCACTTCGATTTGGTGGTCAATCGTCGAGTAGTCACGGTTGAAGATGTGGGGTTGGTCGAGGACCGCCGTAATCTGACAGCTCGGTTGCGACGGGACGCGACGCAGCAACGTAAGATTCGCAAGATTCGCAGTAGTGCGGCTGCAATGGCAGTGATTGAACAATAGTGGAAAGAAACACAAAGGCGTAGATCCGTCGTCGTGGTGCGAATGCAAAAAGTGTCGAGAGGGCGCAGGGATAGGAGGTCTTGGTGAATTGGCCGTCGAGAGGGCGTGTGCAGGCGTTCGGTCGCGGATGATATGCAGGAACGCGCTGGTCTAGGTGGAGGGGTGGGCGAGGAAAGTCATGGGAGTCGAGGGTGCTTTTGGCGGGACAGAAGCAAACAAGTAGCAGCAGCGAGTCGTGAGGAAAGGCGGAATATTGGATTATACCTGAGCGGGCTGGCGTACATGCAGGCGATGACGAACGATAGGAGATGGTGGACGTCCTGGCAGGGAGCGTCGCAAGGGCAGGTGCACGCGAGGGCTGGGGACCGAGGCGCCTGTAACGTTGACAGCTGCACTCTGAAACAAGACGCTGTCCGGGTTTTCGGTCGTCAGCGTCTGGACGTGTGGACGAGTATCACGACGATCCCGCGATAAAAGACGGCAGAGCTGGACAGCATGCGCCTTCGGGGAGACGTCTGGGCCTTGGTGTGCGCCAGTCCGGGGTGCGACGCCATGATGCGCGCGCCCTCCCGGTAATGATGCGCGCGCCGGCTTGGATGCGTCGTGACATTCGGCGACGTAGCATGGAAACTCTTCTTCCCGTCCCGCGGACCCTCGATTGCTGTGCATCATTGCTGTAGCGAGCCCTATTGCCCAGCGCACTAGCTTTCTCGTGGCAGTTCGTGCGAAGAGCTACCCATCGTGGCGCAGGCAGCAGCTTGGCACTACCCCAGCGCTGCTGGAGAGACAGACACGTTTTGCAGGTATCTAGATGATGCCCAACCGGCTTGTGCAGGTGCATTGCGCCCGAGCAGCTTCGACGCTCCATGGCATGCTGACTGGCTGCACCTTCACTCGTCTAATCTTGTAGAGTTCTGCGAACAAGCTCAAGACCAGAATAGATCCCTGTCCGTCTCGGCAATCTTTGCACTGTCATAGCACCTGCCACCCTGGAACACCTGCCGACGCCTCCACATGTACTCCTAAGCTGAGAGGAAACGAATACTCCTTCTTCCATACCAGTCAACATGGCTGTTTCGTACTTCTGCTGCAGCAATCGAATGACCCTCAGCTCGCTAGTACCGAGCATCGTCTGAGAAGGAACGCCCAGCAGGCAGCCGTTTCAAGCGCGCATGTACCTGTCGTTCGCGTTGTATACCCGACAATCAACCGCTCATCACTGGCCCCACCATCGCTTCTCGACGATCGTCTCTCGTGCCGGCCTGCCCGAAACTAACACCTCAGCTTGCCCATGGCCCTGGAGCGCCAAACCGCCACGCTCCCACCAGCACAGCCCACTGCCATTCTCCGCGGCCATGCCTCGCACATCCACGCAACTTTGTTTGTTCGCCAGAACAGTCGTTTGTTGACGGGCGACGCAGATGGCTGGGTCGTCCTCTGGAATGTTCAGACGAAGCGACCAACTGCTGTCTGGCCAGCTCACGATGGCCCCATCCTAGCCTTCGCCCAATGGGGCGATGCAAATATCATAACGTGCGTGTCACTGTAGCAAACCACCAATCACCCTAAGACTAGCCCACGTCTGCCTGACGAGCTCTACTAACCTCAGATCGCGGATACAGACATGGACGGGACAACAGAATAAGAGTCTGGCGACTTGCACTCGAAGACGAGACAGAGAAGCTTTCATCAACATTACCTGAAGATGGGAACCGAGAACACACGCCCAAACCGTGGCTTCTTCATTCGCTTCCCGTCAACACTCTCAACTTCTGCTCTTTCTCCATGGGCTATCAGCATCCTCCAGCCTCTGTCGCAGAGGATGACTCCATCTTTGTGGCAGTCCCGTCAACAGACGACAAGGTGATCGACGTGTATAGCTTCCCTGGTGAGCTACTCAAGGTCAGGATCCCACAGATACGAACCGTCGAAACAGGCATGGTCATGGCCGTGAGATTTGTTCGTAATAGAGCCACGCAGAGACTTCTCCTGCTCGCAGGGTATGAAGGCGGGGTCACTGCAGCCTTCAAGCTGGCTGAAGAACACCCCGACACGAGCGTAGAGACTGCCCAGCTTGTATACCTCAGTCAACCCCATTCTCAGCCGATTCTGTCATTGGACGCTTCGCCAGAGGGCGACTTCTATTTCACATCCTCGGCAGATGCTATAGTAGCCAAGCATCAGATACCGGAGTTGCCATCCATTCCGGGTAAAGAAGACAACGACCCACCCGTACCGTCTTCAGATCTATTCACAAAGCAAACTGTTGATCAGGCGAGCTCCAAGAAAGCGACACCCAGCGGTCTATCTTCACTGCTTTCGTCGGCCGCACCGCTACCGAAGTTCAAGCCTGCTCCGCCAGTCCAGAAAGTGGTCAGCTTACAAGCCCCGTACAAAACAACAGACACCAAACACGCAGGTCAACAGTCGCTCCGTGTCCGCTCGGATGGCAGGCTTCTGATTACCGGTGGTTGGGACTCACGGATCCGCATATACAGCACCAAGACGCTCAAGGAAGTTGCCGTGCTAAAGTGGCACAAGGAAGGAGTCTACTCCACTGCATTCGGTGAGATTCTTACACAAGATGAGATAGGTCGCGGAGATGGGGCTACCAATAAGCGGCAAAGAGACCGTGAGGAGCAGTCGAAGCTTAAACACTGGGTCGCGGCAGGAGCTAAAGACGGGAAAGTCAGTTTGTGGGAAGTGTTTTGAGGTCTGTCCGGCTTCTTGTGGGGTTTGGAGTACGCCGACGGTCCCATGATGACGCATTTATACAGATAGATGTATTGTAGTATCAAGTGGCACGTTAATAGCAATCTACCAAGCAATTACAAGAGTCGGTGGTGCTGATGTATAGCGAATCGGAGGTGATGCTGCGCCGGCGTGGCTTCCCCACAAGAAGCCGAGGCATAGCGACCGGGGAAGTGGGCTTGCGATGTCACCGTCCATCGTCGCGACGCTCCATGCCTGCTTCACCATGTCGTAGCAACAGTGCCAACGTGGACTGACACGAAACTAAAACACCCGAAAAACTCCATCTCCCGAGATCGATTCCTAAACGCGTCCTTCCCATGCGATACGCGCTTTCCGCCGCACCCTTTCCCTAAGGAGACGCTCCTTGCATATCCCACATCCGCATTCCAATCAGCATGGCCTCCTCAGACGAGGACCGGAAGTCCTCCACCGCGCGCCCCTCCAGCCCCGAACAAGCTCCCGATCTCAGCATCACAGCCGACGACAATGTCTACCTGCACGCAGCCGGCTACAACGAATCGCCCGACCGCGGCCTTATACACAGCTTCGCGCGCTTCCGATCCTCGCCGCTCGATTTCATTCGCGAAGTCTCGCTACACTTCTCAGGGACAGGATGGAGGTCTTTTGACGATCACATTGGGCAGCCAGAGTTCTACCCAGGCTTTAGCGAGGATATGAAGGCGAGGGTGTTGAGCAACCCAATGCTCGTCGCCAAAGTGCGAGAGTTGGCGGACAAAAGGGTAGAGGTTGAGGCGAAAGAAGGGCTGTTGGGCGAGGATGCGATGCATGGGGTTGGTGTCGGCGAGAAAGATAAAAAGGCAAAGAGGAGGGTGCAGATTGAGGAATCGCTTATGCAGGTCAGCGAGGGCTGGACGGATTCCATGATCTGCAAGATGGAAAGCAAAGGCTTCATAAGAGGTGCATACTATTTCGCTACACAACTCTTGACAAGAGCATACCACCAGGGCGTCCACGTCTCGAGCGAGGAAGTGCTACGCCTGCGCGCTGTCGCCGAGAAGGCAGCAAAAGACAAGCACTCCATTATCTTCCTTCCGTGTCACCGCTCGCACGTAGACTACGTCTCGCTACAAATCATCTGCTACCGACTCGGGCTTGCCTTGCCCACAGTCGTGGCTGGTGACAACCTCAACTTCCCAGTCGTCGGGTCCTTCCTTCAACACGCCGGCGCTATGTGGATACGAAGGAGCTTCGGGGACGATCAGCTGTACATTACACTTGTACAATCCTACATCGATACCCTGCTGCAATGTGGATACAATCTGGAGTGCTTCGTAGAAGGAGGGAGAAGTCGTACAGGCAAGCTTCTGCCGCCCAAGTTCGGCATACTGAGTTACATGCTCGACAGTATCGCGAGCGGTAGGGTGGAGGACGCGATCATTTGCCCGGTATCGACGCAGTACGATAAGGTCATCGAGGTTGAGTAAGTCTTTCGATCAGCTTGTTCCCATAGGGAAAACTAACACACCCCAGCTCATACATTAGCGAACTCCTCGGTCAACCCAAACCCAAAGAAAACCTCATGGACTTCCTGTCCGCTTCCAGTGTCCTCTCCCTTAAACTCGGCCGCGTAGACGTCCGATTCCACGAGCCATGGTCACTCAAATCCTTCATTAATCAGCAACGCGAACGCTTCTCTAAACTTCCGCAGCAACTCGATACCAAAGACGACCGACTCCGTCTCCTCCGCACACTGGGCTACAAAGTTTTGTCAGAGATCAACGACGTCTCCGTCGTGATGCCCACCGCTCTCGTTGGTACCGTCTTACTGACATTGAGAGGTCGTGGTGTAGGCAAATCAGAACTCATCCGCCGAGTCGAATGGCTTAGCGACCGTGTCAGGGCTCAAGGTGGCCGTGTAGCACATTTTGGGAACCTCCCCACTAGTGTCGTTGTCGACCGCGCTTTAGAAGTTCTGGGACCTGGACTTGTTGGCCTAGTCCCCGGATTACCAGAAGACACATTTTACGCCGTGGATAGGTTCCAACTCTCCTTCTACAGAAACATGACCATTCATCTCTTCATCCTACAAAGCCTGGTCAGCGCAGCACTATACACGCATGTAAAGCAGGGCGGTGGCCCAGAGTATCAACGCATGTCTTACGGTGACCTGCGCGCACAGGTGCACTTCCTCTCGCAGCTCTTCCGGGGAGAATTTATCTTCCCCACCGAAGGTCTCGATACCAATCTCGCCAAGACACTCGAAGGACTAGAAAAAGACGGTGTCATCACGATGTCACGGTCAAAAACCGAGCTCGGCGAAGAAACCGTGGATTTCGTCGAATTATCACCTGCTGAACGGACCCAAGGACGCGAAAACTATGACTTCTACTGTTTCCTCATCTGGCCGTTCATCGAAGCTGCATGGCTCGGTGCTATCAGTCTGATGATGCTCACACCTCCCCTGTCATCCCCCAATGCTACATCGCCATCTCCATCCTCTTGGCTCGACCTCAAGAAAGTCCAAGACCGCGCACAAGTTCTCGGCAAGACTCTCTACCACCAGGGCGACCTTTCTTACTTCGAGGCTGTAAACAAGGAAACACTGAAGAATGCGTACACACGCTTCCAGGAAGAAGGCATGATTCTCGTTACAAAGTCCAAAGACAAGACGCCCGCCACTATCAGACTAGCAGAGGAGTGGACTCCGCAAAGAGGGTCGAACGGTGGCATCATCGCCGATGGTCCATTATGGCGCTTCGCTGAGCGCATTAGTGCTTCGCGGAGAGAAGGCAAGAATCGGCGCGATGGAGCGACAGTTCAGACGAGAGTTTTGGCACTAGCGGATCTGGTTGGTGAGAAGCTTTGGGAGGATGCTGTGTTCGATAGAAAGGAGTTGGATGGGGATGAGTTGGGTGCTGTTGAAGGGAAGGCGAAGAGCATGCGGAAGAGAGGGAATATGGCGCGACTTTAGCTTGCTTGTTGTGTGGGATATCATGTACTTTAGCTTTAACAGATATACCATTTGATTGTTCGTTCCATTGCCATTTCATGGGCATAACAATTCCGTTTCTGCTCATGATGTTCTTCTCAATCAGGGAGACGAAGCATGGACCGTGATGTAGGTCGCAAGGTTCTATACGTCCAACACATCGCCAACGGTGGTTGTATGTGAATACAAGGACATATACTCCTGTTGTGAAACACGTAAATGGACGGTCGGATGCCTACACATCACTCGTAATGCTTAGTCGTTCCCACAAAACAGCCCTGAGTTCTCGCAGAGACCTTACATATGCCTCACTTCCCTATCTTGGGTGTATGTGGCGGTGAAGAGTCGGTAAGTCACCCGTATTACTCCAAGGGGTGACACACAGTTACCCTCTCACCTCAAGGTGATATTGACGCTAGGTAACTCCGGTGCCTCGATAATGAGGTTTTGTGACTGGGCTTCATATAAAGCTGCCTCATATATTCTCTCTCAGTACTATATCTCCTTCCTTCTTTCATCAACAGCACTCCCGCCTGCTGAAACGTACAGTCAACCACACCAGTAAGCTGAGTCTGTTCATCCCTCTGTTCGACAAGATACTGACAGCAATCGCAGCTACGAGGACAAAATGCCCAGCTGCCCACGTTACACCAAAGAGCAGTTGCTCGACATGCTTCAAGAGCAATGTCCCGGTGTCATGGCCAGACTTCCCTCGCCTGAAACTTTCATCTTCCGAGATCTTCGAAAGCCAATGCTTCGTATTGGCACCTGCACTAAAGGAAAGCGCAGCCCAACAACGTACGAGCTTCATGTTCAGTGTGGCGGCAAGCCCGAGGCAAAGCCTGTCTTGCACTATGACGTCGAAAACGACGATCGAAGCTTCAACGGCGATGGATTCTTCAAGAATATGAACGGGACGTACATTTACTCGGATAAGCTCAAGGCAGTGATCGCCTTTGTCTTTGTTTACTGCGGCCAGATGGATGTGTTCTGCGACTTCGGCTTCGGAAATGGCTTCAAATTGCTGGTCGAAGTACTGAATCATGTGCTCTCTGAAGTCGAGGATGGCGCCGCCTCCAGCAACGATACTGCAGAGGCTTCAGATGCGCATGCAAACATGGTCAAAATCCCCGATGACGACCGCTCTGAAGAGATGCTGCCCGAGGAATACCCTCATAAGTCACTGGACAATATACTCTCTGAGAAGCCCAGGAAGAGATCGCTTAGAGTCGAAAGCGATGAACACGTGGTGCAGAAGAAGCTCTGCGTTGAGTAGGCAGCCGCACTGACTTCTGCCCTGTGCTACTGTAATTGAACGAGTCTGATCACAGCTTACCTGGGAGATGCTAACCATACTTCAGGCTACAGGTTGCGAGAAAAGGCGATTCATAGCCAGAAAATTTGCGGGCGAGACTAAAAGTTGATGAAGCGAGTTGAGATGGGTTGAAAAACTGATGACCATTACAGAGGGCTCGTGAGGAAGGTCTCGAGAACGACTCATAATCGATGACAGTATCTCTTACCTTCATGGCTTCCAAAATCAATAATCACCTTCAAAATCCCTTCTTCCTTTCTTCAGCTCTTTCGTGATTTCACCTTATACAAGGAAACAACTAAACGCCCTGAAGTCTTCATTAATGCCAGATCCTTCAATTTGTGTGCATTCATTGCTGTGTAGTCTGCAGACCTGTTCGGTTTGTTTCAGGTGCGGCGGCTATCCTGATCGTCGTTGGTAAGGACTGCCTAGATTTCGATGCGCGTTGAGTTGGGTCTAGACAGGAAAAGCATGTACGGGAATGGTCCAGAGTGAATTAAGTCTCCCCAAGGAATCTCAACACTTCCAAATCTCCAGAGCTCTGTTGCTTCGTGCCCGCGCTTCTGTGTCGTGACATTCCATGTAGTGACTGCGACTCAATCATGGTCGCTTGGGGGAAAATCCAAATATTCCACATTGGCCTTAATACTCAGCCTTCCGGATGTGAAGGTAATTGCTATACCGTCTCCTGTTCGCGACTTCCAGGCACGACGAGTGACATCACGCAAGCACGCGTTCCGCGCTACGCCGAAAATAGGAAGATGCTTGCTTAGCGCGTTGCGCTTCCAGCGGGATGATGCGCCCCGCCACCTCAATTCCACGCAAGCAGGATAGTGCAAGACCCTCGTCCGGCAACCATGATGGACACCGAGGAAGTGCTGGATCTGTATGACATCGCAGTCTTACTCAATTACGAACGCAACACTACGGAACCTCGGCTCCGACACACGAAGTTGAGAGAAGTCGCTTTCCCGGGTACACAACCGAAGACGGTCGCACTCAGCAGTCCAATTGACCAAGGCTGGAACAACAACGCGTCTACTTGGATCGTATTGGATCAGCAGCAGACCAGTGATCCAGATGCCCCAGACCTGCCTACGGAATTCCTACCCGCGAACAAACGCCAGGATAGCGCACTCTCCAATGAGCAACTAGAGACGTTGTTCCATCAAGCACGCAACCACGATGGCTGCTACCAGGCAATCAGTCTGCTTCAGATCTTCTTTGCACTGTTCTCCGAAGATACAAAGTTGAGAGTGCGACATGCGCCCAATGGTAAGCAGCCAGGCATGTCTTATACGACAACAGTCAGTAGGCGTGTCATTGTCGAAGAGTCCTTCCGTGACCCAAAGTTCACCACTGCTATCTGCGTGCTCCCACAGGGCGCAATGTTTGTTAGTGGGCATCAGCCACAACTTCTGCATGCGGTCGTAGGTTTCTCTCCGCTCGATAGCGACACGGTTCAATCCTTCTTCGATCTCTCGTCCATGCAGTTCGGCGATATAGGACGCGGCCCTGGACCAAAGGGAAAGCAGTTGTTTGCTCTGGACACCCCAGAGGAATTTGCCCTGCGTTTCAGCATGTTGGCAAAGGGTACAGATCCTAGCAAGAGCGACCGCACCTTAGCGATCAGTGGTACACCCGTAGACGATTGGCTTTGGGAAGTGGCGATGAGGACGAAAAAGAGGTGGATGAATAGAGCGACGGAGAAATGGTGTGGTCACTGTGGAGCACCAGGTGCCAAATCCAAGTGTGCTGGATGCGGCGAGGCGTACTATTGCGGCAAGGACCATCAAAAGTTAGCTTGGGGATATCATAAAGGATATTGCGGGAAGCCTTGATGAAGGTTCTGACGAACGCAGAACCTGCAAAATAACGGACATCTCGTAGAACGTCTTAAATCTTGGTGGGTCATATAACAGGGGGGTATAATTCATCAACACTAGAGTTGTATCTAGAGCTGCACTGCACTTCAAATGCACGTCTATCTTTCCATCCACTGTGCGGCATGCAGTATCAGACTGTGCAAGACAGCACAAAGACATTAACCGCTTTCCAGGACGATGGCCATATCATCCGCGACCGAATGCAACACTACTGTACTCACATCCTCCCACTCGGCAACTCATTAATGGTGGCTGGAACTGGCGGCGACATAGCTGGGGAGTACTGCGGTACAGGGCTCACTGGCCCGTCCGAATAGTGCGGGTTCGCCTGCACAGGATTCACAGCAC
>Ga0265780_10006547_pt1 | contig 14430 bp, 10 predicted proteins | sample P1T30metagenome_FD_192432 | JGI IMG/M metagenome (GOLD analysis project Ga0265780, IMG submission 192432) | Plant litter microbial communities from East Loma Ridge, Irvine, California - P1 T30 | ecosystem: Environmental > Terrestrial > Plant litter > Unclassified | place: USA: California... | reverse complement strand
CCGAGCGCGCCTCCCGACGCCGACGCCTGACGCGCATCCGGCCGGGCAGGGGGTTTCCCGCCCGAAAGCACGAACCGCCCCGCCGGTTTTCCGCGCGTAAGCACGAAGCCGCAACGATGCCCGTTCCGGGCGGGTTTCGGGGGCCTCAAGGCCGATTCGTCACGCCGATCGGCCGTGTGCCGGGGCCGTCGGACGCGATTCGCACCGCGATCGGCGCGCCGGATGGCGTCGGCAGCGACTTTTCCGCCCGAAAGCACGAATGATCGCGGGCCGGTCAGGTGAGGGAAGGGGCGCGACCGGGGCGGGGGCAGGGCGGTTTCCCGCCCGATAGCACGAACATTCGCGAGGTTTTCCGCCCGAAAGCACGAATATTCGCGCTTTCCTACATCAGGACCGCCCGCCACAAAGACGAGGAGGAGGCGGTTGCGCGATCGCACCGCCGATGGGGAAAATGGCTGTGAGCACATAAACGAATGCCCGGCACGAAGGCCGGGCACCCGAGATTGCTATATGGCAGCGTCGCCAAACGCTGACAGGTCCAACAACGAACGGCCTTCCATCTAGCGGTTTACGAGCTTCGGTTCAAGGGAGCGCGCTTCGCGCCACGCTCTAGTTTTGCCTGCTGACGGCCCCTTGCGTGAGGGGACGAACGATGACCTGTACCCAGACGGCCTTTACCGGGGCCACGGGGGCGCGGCCGATCACCGCGTGGTCGCGCCGGCTGGTGCGCGATCTGGAAGCGCGCGCGCCCGCCGCGGGCGCGGTCGAGCGCAACCGGCTCTATCCGGTGCTCGACGGCGCGAAGGTCGCGCTGGGGCTGGGGACGCCCGCGCTCGAGACGCTCAAGCATCTGATCGGCTTCACCCGCCCCGACGACTGGCAGGAGGGCAGGACGCCGCTCGCCTGGCCGAGCAACTATACGCTCGCCGAACGCGCCGGGGTCACCGAAAGCGCGATCAAGGCGCGGCTGCGCCAGCTGCGCGCGCTCGGGCTGGTCGCCGCGCATGACAGCGCGCACGGCCGCCGCACCGGCCGCCGCGATGCCGCGGGGGCGATCACCTCGGCTTATGGGCTCGACCTGTCGCCGCTGCGGATCCGCTTCGCCGAACTGGCCGCACTCGCCGAGGCGCAGACCGCGCAGTCGCGGCTGTTCAAGGAAGGGCGGCTGGCGATCGCGCGGACGCGGCGGCTGGTCGGGCAGGTGCTCGCGCAGGCCGCCGACCTGCGGCTGACCGGCGCGAACTGGCTGGCGTTGCAGGATGCGATCGACGCGATCGCCGAACAGGCCGCAGCGGCCCGCAGCGCGCGCGACAGCCATGCCTATCAGGCCGCGCTCGACCGGCTGCCGGCGCTCGAACGACGGATCGGCGAGACGATCGATGTATGGATGTTTGATCCGAAAAATAACGGCTCGGGGTCAAAAACCGCACCCGTCACACAAATACAAACCAGCCCCTCTTCTGCTGAATCTGTAAAAGCTCTGCGGGAGAGTAGTCCTGATTCGGTCGGTCCCGCCCGATCCGCGACGGTGCTCCCGGCATCGCCGTCGGGCAGCGTCTTCAAGGCGCGGCCGGCGGACCTGCTCGCGATGTTCCCCAGCGCGGCGATGTACGTCGCCACCCCGCGTCCCGGCTGGCCCGACCTTCACGCCGCCGCGGCGCGGCTCCGCCACGATCTTGGCGTGCGTACCGGGACATGGGTCGATGCGGTCGAGCGGCTCGGGCGCGACGGTGCGGCGATCGCGATGTTCATCACCGCCGAACGGCAGGCGCGCGGCGATATCCGCGTGACGACCGGCGCCTATTTCGCGGGGATGCTGGCCAAGGCGCGCATCGACCAGCTCGACCTGCCGCGCAGCCTGTGGGGGTTCCGCAGCGCGGGCGAGGGGGTGCAGTGAGCGGGCGTCAGCCGCGCGCGGTGACGATGCGCCGCCGCAGCGCACGAACCGGGGAAGCACTGGCGCGCGGCGCGGGCACCCGGGCGTAGGCGACGGGGGCAGGAGCGGGGGCGGCGGGAATGTTGCCGAGCCGGAAGCGCGCGATCTGCCGCAGCATCGCGTCGACCTCGCTGGCCAGGCTGCGCGCCGCGGCGGTCGCCTCCTGCACCATTGCGGCATTCTGCTGCGTGACCCCGTCCATCTCCGCGACCGCGGTGTTGATCTGGTGCAGCCCGGTCGCCTGCTGCGCCGCCGCGGACGCGATGGTCGAGACGAGCGCGTTGATCTCGTTGATCTTCACCGAGATCCGTTCCAGCGCGCGCCCGGCCTCGCCGACCAGCCCGACCCCGGTCTTCACCTGCGCCGACGAGCTGTGGACGCGCGCCTTGATGTCCTTGGCGGCATCGGCGGACCGCTGCGCGAGCGCGCGCACCTCGTTGGCGACGACCGCAAAGCCGCGCCCGGCGTCGCCGGCGCGCGCCGCCTCGACCCCGGCGTTGAGCGCGAGCAGGTTGGTCTGGAAGGCGATGCCGTCGATCACCGAGATGATCTCGAAGATCTCGCTCGAACTGCGCTCGATCCCGCCCATCGCCGCGACCGCGCGGCGGACGATGTCGCCCGAGCGTTCGGTCTCGTCGGTGACCGCGCGCACCGCGTCGTGCGCGCTGCTGGCGTGACCGGCGGTGCTGCGCACCGTCGCGGTGATCTCGTCCATCGCCGCGGCGGTCTGCTCGAGCGACGCCGCCTGCTGTTCGGTGCGGTGCGACAGGTCGTCGGACGCTTGGCGGATGTCGCTGGTCCCGGTGCTGATCCCGGCCGCGGCATGCGCGACCTCCGCCAGCGCCTCGTGAAGCGACAGCGCCGCCGCGTTGAAGTCGGCGCGGACCCGCGCGAGATGATCGGGGACGTCCGCGTCGATCCGCGCGGTCAGGTCGCCGTCCGCCAGCGCTGCGAGCCCGGCGGCGAGCGCATCGGTGACGCGTGCCACCACCAGCGCTTTCTCCTGCTCGTTGTCGATCACCGCGCGGCGGAAGCCGTCGACCGCGCGCGCGATCGCGCCGATCTCGTCGGCCTGGTCGTGGTGCGGAAGCGCCTCCGCGTCCTGCTGCGTCACCAGCGCCGGCACCGCCGCCGCCAGCCGCCGGAGCGGCGTGACGATCGTGTTCGCGACGATGTGGAGCGACGCCGCGAGCACCGCCAGCGCCGCCACCACCAGTGCCAGCATCAGCGCGCCGCCGAGCCGCGCGGTCGCGCCGGCGTCGGCGCCGGTCTGTGCGGCGCGCGTGAGCTGGAGGTCGACCAGCCTGCCGAGCGCGTCCGACACCGGATCGATCGATTGGTACAGGTCGCGGCGGACGAAGCGGTGCAGCGCGGGCCGGTCGCGATGGTCGAGGATCGATTGCAGCGCGGCGAGCCGCGCGTCGGCGACGCGCATCCGCGCTTCCGCCTCCTGCGCGAGCCGCGCCTCCTCGCCGTCGATCCGGGTACGTCGATAGGCCGCCCAGCCTTGGTGGAGCGCCGCCGACCCCTCGCGAACCCGCGTCGCCGCCTCGGGGAAGGAGAGGTTGCCGTTGCGCGCCTTGTGCGCCGCGTCGACGATATCGACCGCATATCGGCCGGCGACGATCTTGAGGTCGCGCAGCGGCGCGACGCGCTCGGCGGTGATGGTCTCGATCGCGGCCGCGCCGGTGCTCATGCTCCACAGCGCCACCCCGGCGAGGAGCGCGATCGACAGCCCCCGTCCCGACAGGGATGCGAACAATTTGGCGCGCACGGTCATGCCCACATGATAGCGGGCCCGCGCGACCGGCTGATCGCGATCCGATAAATGACGCGGGAACCATGGTGCGGCGTCAGTGTACCGCCACGCTTACGAACCCCGCGGTGTCGTGCGCGCCCGCGACATGCCCGGCGGCGACGGCGTGCGCCACGCCGAGCCGCACCGTGCCGCGAGCGCCGAGCCGCGCCGACCAGCCGAGCTCGACATCCCATTCGCGCGCGCGCGGCGTCAGGTCGACGCGCTGCACCGCCGTGCCCAGCGTGCCCGCGACCAGATCGAACGACAGCGGCACCGTCGCGCGCGCCGTCGCATGGTCGAGCCGCAACGGCGACGCCACGCCGAGCGTCGCGACCCCGTCGAACAGCGGCTTGCTCCCCGCCAGCGCCGCCGCGCTCCCCGACAGCCGCCGGTCGAGCCGCAGCAGCGCCGAGCCGCCGCGCACGTCGGTGCGGCTCAGCGTCAGGCGCGCGGTCCAGTCGATCGCGGCGATCCGCCGCGCGCCGGTCAGCGTCGCCAGCCAGGTGCGCGCGCCCGCCGCGCCCAGCGCTGCGCCGAGCACCTGCCCGCGCTCGTCGAGCAGCGTTACTTCGGTGCCGAGCCCGACCGGGGTCGCGAGCGTCACCCGCCGCAGGTCGGCGCGGCCGTCGCGCGCGCGCCCGCGCGCCAGCGCCACCGACCAGCCCGCACCACGCCACGCCGACCGTACCCCGGTGATCGCTTGACCCGGCAGCGTCGCGCCGCCCCATTCCGTCCCGCTCAGCCCGTCGCCGCCGTCGAGCGCGACCTGCGCGGCGATCGTCACATGCGATCCCAGTGACAGCGCCGCCGGTCGCAGCGGCAGAGCGCCCGCCCAGGGTCCGGTCGCCGGCGCGTCGGGCAGCCACGGCGCGGCCAGCCCGCCGACGCGCAACGCGCCGCCGCTGCGCCGCACGCCCGCGCCGCGCAGCACGAAGTCACGCCCGTAGCGATCGATCACGGTCAGCGTCGCGACCCGACCGCTCAGCCGCGGCGCGCCGCCGAACGGCGCAGACAGCGCCAGCGCCGAATAGCGCGCCAGCACGCCGCGCGCGGCGGCGAACGCGCTGGCCGGCGCCTGCGCCCGGAGCGCGCGCGCGACATCGAGCACCCCCGCGCCATAGACCGCGTCGACGCCGGGCGCGCCGCGATCGTCGGCGGTGTCGAGCAGGATGCGCGCGATCGTCGCCGCGCCGAGCTGCGGCCAATATTGTTTGAGCAGCGCCGCCGCCCCGGCGACCGCGGGCGCGGCGAAGCTGTTGCCGCTGACCGTCACCGGCGCGCCGTGCGCGTCGATCGTGCGCACGCCATTGCCCGCGACCGCGAGCGTCCGGTCGGCGAGCGCGCCCGGATCGCCGTTGCCGTCGCGCGGCTGCCCGCTCGCATCGAGCGCGACCGCGTACAGGAACCAGCGCGCATTGCCGCGATCCTTGCCGACCAGCGCCTGCGCGATTTCATTGTCGGTGCCGTCGTCGTGATTGGGCACCGCCTGCACGACCAGCCGGTCGGCGGCGCGCACCCTGTCCATCGCGGCGCGGAGATCGGTGGCGAGCGTGGTCGGCGCCCCGCCGCCCAGCGCCAGCACGCTGACGAACGCGCCCTTGTCGACCGCATAGCGCAGCGCGGGGGCGATCAGCTGCGGATTGGGCGCGCTGCCTTCGGGAAGCGACGCGCCGCTGGCGGCGAGATCGGGGGCGACGATCTTGAGCGCGAGCAGGGTCGCCTCAGGCGCGACGCCGTGCATCGCGCTGCCGTCGCGCGCCGCGAGCGCGATCGCGGCGACCCCGCTGCCGTGCCCGACGCGATCGTCTACCGGATAGGGGGTGATCGTCTCGGGCGCGCAGCTCGCGCAGCGTGCGACCGTCTGCGCAAAGCCGGTGCTGTCGGGAGAGAGCCGGCCCGCGAATTCGGGGGATGTGCGCGCCACGCCGGTGTCGAGCACCGCAATCGTCACGCCCTTGCCGGTGATGCCGCGCGCATAGGCATCGTCCGCCCTGGCCAGCACCGCGGCGGCCGAGGCCTCGTCCTCGGCACGTTGCGCCGCGGACACGCCGGCGGCCGGGGCGGGGGCGGGAGAAGGGGCGGGCGTCGCGGCCGGGTAGGGAGGAGGGGAGTTCGTCCCCGGCGCGGCGACGCCCGCCCCGCCGCACGCCGCCAGCCCCAGCGCGGCGGCAAGCGCCGTGGCGGTGCGAAGGGTGACGCGCGGCATCGGTGCAGCTCTTCAGGCGGACGCCACGACTCCGCGCCGGCGGCGCAGCAGCACGCCGATCGTCGCGAAGCCGAGCAGCAACATCGCCCAAGTCTTCGGCTCGGGGACCGGCGCGGCGAAATTGACGATCCGCGCGACCTGATCGCTGCTCAGCCCCTCGAGCCGCGGCGCGGCGAGCAGCGCCTGCCCGGTCGAGGTCGCCAGCGCGACATCGTCGGCGGTCGGGCCGTTCACGTCGCGCGCCAGAAACGCGTAATTGAGCAGGCTGACGCTCTGCCCCGGCAGCACGTTCAGCAGATAGCCGGCATTGTAGCGGTCGGGGGTGATTGCGGCGGTGCCGAGCCCGTTGTTGCCCGATACGAGCGCGATCACCGCATTGTCGGTGCACGCCCCTGCGCCATCGTCCTGGCACGAGACGATCAACCCGCCCTGATCGTAGCTGACCAGCTCGTCGCCGTCGGAGCCGAGATTGCCGAAGAAGTTCACCGCCACGTTCGCGACGCTGCTGCCGCTGTTGGTGAAGGTGTCGAAGAAGCGGAAGGTGTTGCCGCTCAGCAGCTCGACCTGCCGCGTCAGCCCGAGCCCGCCGGTGCCGGTGTTGTACCAGCCGAACGCGTCGAACGTGCCCGCGCCGCCGCCCCACACCGAGCCGAGCGCCTTGTTCGACGGCTGGACGTTGCCGCCCGGTCCGACATAGCTGGCGGCATAGCCGCTGCCGGTGAAGATGTCGGGCGAGGCGCTGAACTGCTGCGCCTCGGCGGTGCCGGCCGCGAGTAGCGCGCTCGCGGCGATCAGGTAAAGTTTCATGGGTTTTGGGTCCGTAAGAAAGTGGAAGGGGGCAGGCCGGATCGACAATCATCTGCTCCTCCTTCGTCGCCCCGGACTTGATCCGGGGCCCCGCTTCTTGTTGGCGAGCGTCGAAGAAGAAGCGGGATCCCGGATCAAGTCCGGGATGACGGAGGGGTGTCGGGAGCGGCGCTAGGACGCGCGGCGCGCGGTCAGCCACTGATCGGGGGTCAGCGGACGCGGCACGATCCGTACCTCGCCGATCCAGCCGAAGAAGCCGTCCTTGCGCAGCCCGTCCCACCAGGACGCGCCGAGGATCCACGGCTTGTCGACGCCCTGCGAGCGCATCCCGATCTCGCCGATCACGTTGCGCAGCACCGGCGCGCCGTCGACGTACATGGTCGTCTCGCGCGTCTTGGGATCGCAGACGATCGCGACGTGATACCAGGTGTTGCGCATGATCTCGCCCGACCAGTTGGTCTGCGGGTAGCTGGCGTTGCTGGCGGGGACGACTTCCCACTGCACCTCGCGCAGCGACGAGATCGCGAACAGCACCGACGACGCCTGTCGGTCGCCGCCCTTGAACCCGGGCAGGTTGCCGCGATTGCCGACCCGGCCGAGGATATTGCCCCAGCGGTGGTTCTCACGCGTCCAGTCGGGGTCGACCTTGATGAACGCCTCGACGGTATAGCCGTCCCAGAAGCTGCGGTTGTTGATCGCCGCGCCGACCTCGGTCGAGAAGCTGCTGTTGCGCACCGTCACCTTGTCGGTGTTGCGGAAGCGCACGCTGCCCGCGGCCGACGACAGATAATGTTTGTCGTCGGACCAGACCACGTCCTCGACCTGCGCCGGCGCGACCAGCGGCACGCGCGCCATCGGGAACTGTCCGGTCGCGTCGGGCAGCACGTCGCCGACCTGCACGATCGCGCCCGCGACGCCGGCCGGGCGCCAGTGCGCATAGGTATCGGCCTGTTTGGGATAATCGTCGATATCGCGCGGCGGGGCGGGCGGCACGACCACCGGATCGGTGTAATTGGCGAGCAGCCGCGCCTGCACTGCGGGCAGGATCGGCGCGCCGCTGGTCGCCATCGCCGGCTTCCATTTGGTGAAGCCCGCGAAACGCTTCCTGAAGTTGATTGCGATCGAGAATTGCTCGTTCGCCTCGGTCAGCACCGCGCGGTCGAACTGGTTGAGCGTGTTCGTCGGCTTCTGCACCACCCACGGCGAAAAGGACATCACGTCGATCTTGTTGTTGGTGAAGTCGAATTCGTACAGCCGCATCAGCGCGTTGCCGCCCTGGTACGCCATCTGGTAATCGACCACCATCTCCTCGACCGGGTTGCCGAAATCGTTGGTCTTGGTCAGGTGCGCCGCGCCGTGATGATGGCCGTTGAGCGTCATGAAGATCTGATCATTGTCGCGGATCAGCTTCTCCCACAGCATCTTGCCATATTCGGTCTCGAGCGGGCTGACCGCGTCGGCATCGATGTTGAGCAGCTGGTGGTTCGACAGGATCACCGGCAGCGTCGGGTTGCGGCGGATCACGTCGCGCGCCCAGGCGATCCCGGCGTCGGAGATCCGCCACGACAGCGACAGCACCATGAAGGTGACGCCGAACTGGGTGAAGGTGTGATATTCGTGGAAGCCGCTGCCGTCGCGCTCGCGGAACGTCGTCTGCTGCGCGGCGCGGCTGGCCGGGAACCATTGCAGATACGGCTCGGCCTTCAGGTCGCGCTGCGCGTCGGTGCCCGACGCCTGATCCCAAGCGCCGCGATAATCGTAATCGAGCAGCACGTCGTGATTGCCGGCGAGGATCGAATAGGGGATCTTCGCGTCTTCCAGCTTCTTCATCGCCGCATCGGCGACCTTCCACTGGTCGGGCTTGCCGACCTGGTCGACGACGTCGCCGAGGTGGATCACGAACGGGATGTTCGCGACGGTGGCGTTGTCGACGATCCACTGCGTCTGCGCGTTGAATGGCTCGCTGCCATATTTGCGCAGGAACTGGTTGTTCTCGGCCGCCGTGGCGTAGCGGGAATAGAATTGCGTGTCGGGCAGCACCGCGATCGCGAAGCTGGTCGTCGCCAGCCCCGAGAAATGCGCGTTACTGGCGTCGGCGACCAGCACGCGCCCGGCGTCCGCACCCGCGCCGCCGGCCTGATCCGCGCCGCAGCCGCTCAGCATCCCCGCGCCCAGCGGCAGCAGCGAAAGCCCGACCGCGTTGCGCAGCACGGCACGGCGGTCGGCGACGCGGCCCGCGCCGCGATCGTCGTCGTTCGTCATCGATGGAGTCCCTCTGGAGACCGGCTTGCTACCGGCGTTGGCGCGCCATTGGTCTTCTTTGGTGACTCTGCGGTTCCAAATTGGTTATAGAATTATGAACAGCGCCAACAATGCGGGCGGATCGTCCCTTCCTGGCACAGCAGATCAAATGGACAGGATCATGAGGCGGCGTGATCGTTCAGCGTGCCGCCGATGGCTCGCGTGCGGCGAACAGCAGCGAGAAACCGACCGCGATCATCATGATGAAGCGCGGGTAATGGAGCATCCCTTCGAGCAGGCTCATGAACAACAGCGAATAGAGCATCCCGGTCACCGGCAGCAGCCGCACGTCGTCGATCCCCGTGCGGTGCGTCGCGACGATCGCGCGCCCGAGCAGCCACAAGGCCCCCGCCGCACCGACGACGCCCCACGAGATCAGGCATTGCAGCACGACGTTGTGCGGCTGGGTGTGCGTCCAGCCGACATAGACCTCCCAGAAGGTCGACCCCGAACCCCAGCCGAACAGCGGCGCGTCGAGCCAGCGCGCGAAGGTGGCGTGCCACAAGGCAAGTCGCCCGCCGGTCGCCATGTCGGCACTCTGCGCGTCACCGGCAGCGTAGAGAAAGAACACCGGATCATCGGGTAGCAACAGCAGCGCCAGCGCTAGCGCCAGAACGCTCAACGTGGCGACCCGCACCAGCCGCGCGCGGCTCGGCCAGCGGCGCAGGCTGACGAGCGCGACCACGCCAACGACCACCATCGCGAGCAGCGCGGCGCGCGTTCCCGACCAGCAGGTCAGCCCGGCGGCCAGCAAATAGGCGGGCGTCGCGATGCGTTGCTCTTCCTCCTCGCCATAGAGCAGCGCGAGCATCAGCCCGGCGGCGATCGCGCCGGTCCATGATCCGAAATGCCGGACGCTGATGAAGCCCGGCAATGCCGAGCCCCATTCGATCACCCCGCCCGGCACGCTCGCCGCGGGGGGCGGGAGCTGGAACCGCCACACCGTCAGCACTGCCAGCGCGCCCAGCCCGAGCGTCAGCCAGCGGAACAGCGCCCCGATATCCGTTACGCGCTCGCCACGCGCGAGGAAGTGGATCGCCGCGCAGAAGCGCAGATGGACGAGCATGATCAGCGACAGCAGGATCGAGTCGAACGGATGCTGCGAGCGGAACACGCTGCTGACGGTCAGCCCGATCGCAAGCAACCCGAACGCCGCCTTCACGTCGCGCGGCAATGCCCGCCACAGCGCCGCATCGCGATAGCCGCGCCGCACCGCGATCTGGATCGCGACCAGCTCGGCGACGACGAACGGCATCTCCAGCAGCCGCGTCCATTCCGCCCAGCCCGGATCGACGCGGTGGATGTAGGTCGGATAGAGCAGCGCCGCGAGCACCGGCATCACGATGCCCAGCCCGACCCCCAGCCAGTCGCAGAGCGTCCAGCGGGTCATCGTCGCGTTGATCGTCGCCGCCTGGGTCATGCGCCTGCCATCTCGTCGCCGCCCGACCGCGAGCTGCCTCACGCTCGCTGTAGCGCGCAGGGCTTGGCGAATGGTTAATCGGTTATCAGCCGCGTCGCGAAATCGTCACTGTCGACGCGCATTCATGTTGCCATGTCGACATCGCGACATGTAGGAGGGGTGCCATGCCGACGATCGCGATCATCAGCCAGAAGGGTGGGGCGGGGAAGACGACGCTCGCGCTGCACCTCGCCGCCGCGGCGCAGGATGCGGGCGCGGTGTCGCTCATCATCGATACCGACCCGCAGGCCACCGCCAGCCAATGGGCCGCGTGGCGGCAGGACGCACCGCCCGAGGTGATCGACAGCCCGCCGCCGCGGCTCGCCGCCAAGGTCGCGCAGGCCGGCGAGCAGGGCGCGCAGGTGATCGTCATCGACACCCCGCCGCATGCCGACAGCGCGGCGCGCGCCGCGGTCGAGGTCGCCGATCTGGTGCTGATCCCGTGTCGCCCGAGCGCCTTCGACCTCGCCGCGATCCAGACCAGCGCCAAGCTGGTGCAATTGCTCCGCAAGCCCGCGTTCGTCGTGTTCAGCGCCGGCAGCCCCAACGCCCCGCGCGTCTATGCCGAGGCGGGCGAGCTGGTCGACAGCTACGGCACCCCGGCGTGCCCGGTGCTGCTCCCCGACCGCGCCGCCTTCCGCCACGCCAGCGCCGAAGGGCGCACCGTCATGGAAGCCGAGCCGAACGGCCGCGCCGCGCAGGACGTGCGCGATCTGTACAAATGGGTGTGTCGACAGCTCGACATGCCCGCCCCGCGTTTCCGCAAGAAGGTCGCCGCATGAGCCGCAAGCCCAGTTTCGCCAATCTGCGCGGTGCCGCGACGCCGACGCCGGCCGCCGCGCCCGCGCCGCGCGTCAAGGCGGTCCCCGCACCGGCCCCGGCGCCCGTCATGGCCGCGCCGCCCGCGCCGGCGCCGGTCTCGACCCGCCCGGTCAGCCGCGAGGGCCGCAAGCAGATCGCGGGCTTCTTCTCGCCCGACATGTCGCTGGCGATGCACATGCTCGCGCGCCGGCAGGGCCGCAGCCTCCAGGCGCTGATGGCCGAGGCGTTCAACGACGTGCTGCGCAAACACGGCGAAAGCCCGATCGGCGACTGAACGCGACGCCCGCCGCGGCGTTGAGGGGGTCAGCAGCCGGAGCAAGCCGATGACCGACCCCGACGATCTCCCCGCCGAAGACGACGCGCCCGCTGACCTGCCCGAGGATGAGGCGGAGGAACTCGGCGACTTCGCGTAAGCGTCGCATCGCCCGCTGCTCGTCGCCGCAGGGAAACGCGGCAACGCCTTACAGGAACGACGCGTCGATCTTCGACCGCAGCGTATCGAGATCGTCGGCGGTCTTCGACGTGCCCTTCAGGTCGCCAGCATAGCCGTTATTGCGATGCACCAGGATGAACGGGACGCGTGCTTCTCTGGCGGTCATCATATCGACGCGGGTGTCGCCGACGAAAACGGCCTTCCCGCCACCGCATTGCGCGATGGCCGACCATAGCAGGGCCGGGTCCGGCTTTCGCGTGGGCAAGGTGTCGCCGCACATGATGCTCCGGAAATGGTCAGCCCATCCGAGTTTCGCGACAAGCGGAAGCGTGAGCCGCGTGAGCTTGTTGGTGCAAAGCGCGACGACATAGCCATCCGCCACCAGGCGTTCGAGCAGCGCGTCGGCACCCGGATAGATGGCGATGTCGTGCGCGGCGTCGCTTTCGTGATGCTGTAGGAAAAGTCGCAGCGCCGCGGCTCGGTCGACGGCGGGATCACCGTCGTCGATCGCCAGCGCCCGATCGATCACGGCCTCGACACCGTCGCCCATGAAGCTTTTCACGACCTCCACGCCAAGGGGGGCGCGATCGAACGCCGAGCGGACGTGATTGACCGAGGCAGCAATGGCCGGGGCGGAGTCGATCAGCGTGCCATCCAGATCGAAGACGACGATATTATGTGCAGCCATGATGGTCGGGTTGCTCCGCGGCGGCTCGGCGTCGCCGTTTCGATGGAGGAATGCCGCCAGCACTGCGCCGGAGCAGATCTGACCGCGGCGGCGGGTAACCGCCGAGGATAGCGTCGTTCATGCTCGTTCTCCGCAGGCGCCGCAAGCTGACGCCCGGCTTCCGCCGATTGCAGCTGTCGGATCGGGCGGCGGCGTTCGGAACTGGTGTCACCGTCGGATATCGCTAATGCGATGCTATTGCAGATCATCGACCAGCTTTGTATCGGCTCCGGAAAAGGGTGAAGCGATATGAAGTTTCTATGGGGCGCGGTCGCAGTGACGGCGATCTGGGCTGGCGAGGCCGTGGCGCAGGAGCGCGATGACGCCGCGCAGCTCCGGCGCGACGATGTCGTGGTCACCGCCGCGCGCACCAACCTCCCGGCCAGTGCGCTGCCGCTCACGGTCGACGTGATCGATCGCGAGACACTGGGGCGGCAGGTCGCGGTTTCCGGGTCGGTGGTCGATGCGGTATCGGCGCTGCTTCCCGCTTTCTCACCGACGCGCGAGAAGGTCACCGGCGTCGGCGAGACGTTGCGCGGCCGGTCACCGCTCTATGCGATCAACGGCATTCCGCAGACGACCCCGATCCGCGACGGCGCGCGCGACGGCTATACGATCGATCCGTTCTTCATCGACCGCGTCGAGGTCATCTACGGCTCCAATGCGCTCCAGGGGATCGGTGCGACCGGCGGCGTCGTCAATCAGGTGACGGTGGGCGCACCCCGGACGGACGGCTGGAGCGGACGGACGCTCCTTCAAGGCAATAGCGGCGACGATTTCGCGGGCGCCGCGCTCGGCGGAAAGCTGGCGGGGCTCGCCGCTTTCCGCAGCGGACGCGTCGACGCGACCGCCGGCGTCGCCTTCGAGCGCCGCGGGGCGTTCTTCGACGGTCGCGGGCGGCGCGTCGGCTATGACGGCAACCAGAGCGAGATCCAGGACACCGACACGCTGTCCTTCTTCGGCCGGGTCGGGGTCGACCTGTCGGACACCGCGCGGTTCGAGGTCATCGCCAACCGTTTCCGGCTGCAGGGCAACAACCATTATGTCCCGGTCGAGGGCAGCCGCGTGCGCGGCATCCCCGCGACCACCCGCCGCGGCGAAACGCCGGGACAGCCCTCCACCGGCGTCGCGCAGATGGTGTCGGCGTCGCTGAGCGATGGCGATCTGGCGGGCGGCGCGTTCACGCTGCAGGGCTTCTACAATCACACCAGCGACACGTTCGCGGGCGGCATCCTCGCCACCTTCCAGGACGCACGGATCGCGCCGGTCGGGACGCTGTTCGACCAGTCGCGCAACGTCTCGCGCAAGCTGGGCGGCAAGGTCAGCTACGAGCGCGCGGTCCCGGGGCTGGAGGCGCTGACGCTCACCGCCGGCTTCGACGCGCTGTTCGACCGGACCGCGCAGACGCTGGTGCAGACGAACCGCAGCTGGGTGCCGCGCACCGACTTCCGCAGCCTCGCGCCGTTCGGGCAGGGCAACCTCAAACTGTTCGACGGCATCGTCCGGCTCGCGGGGGGCGTCCGCTATGAGAACGTCGCGCTGGACGTGCCCGACTATACGACGCTGGCGACGTCCGGCGCCCGCTTCGTCACCGGCGGCACGCCGACGTTCGCGCGCGCGTTGTGGAACGGCGGCGTCGTGCTCGAGCCGGTGAAGGGCCTCCGCGCCTATGGCAGCTATGCCGAAGGCTATACGATCGCCGACATCGGCCGGGTGCTGCGCGCGGTCAGCCAGCCGAACGTGCGGATCGACGATTTCCTCGACCTGACGCCCGTCATCTCGAACAACCGCGAGCTGGGCGTCGAGGTGACGCAAGGACCGCTCGTCGCCAGCGCCACCTATTACCGGTCGTCGAGCGAGGCGGGGCAGGTGCTGGTCCGCAACGACGACGGCATCTTCAACGTCAACCGTCAGCCGGTCGACCTAGCGGGACTGGAACTC
>Ga0265780_10006546_pt1 | contig 14430 bp, 14 predicted proteins | sample P1T30metagenome_FD_192432 | JGI IMG/M metagenome (GOLD analysis project Ga0265780, IMG submission 192432) | Plant litter microbial communities from East Loma Ridge, Irvine, California - P1 T30 | ecosystem: Environmental > Terrestrial > Plant litter > Unclassified | place: USA: California... | reverse complement strand
CTCGCGCCCTGGAGCGCGCACCCGCACGCGCGGCCCGGCGGGCCCACGGCAGCCGGGCCGTCGCCCCGACGGACCCGGCCGGCCTAGACCGGCGTCGGCGGCGTCGCCGCAGCCGCGGCCTTCGCGGCGGCGGGCAGGGCATCCAGGATGCGCGACACCGCGGTCTCGTCGTGCGCCGCCGTGACGAACCACGCCTCGTAGACCGACGGCGGCAGGTTCACGCCCGCGTCGAGCATGGCGTGGAAGAACGGCGGGTAGCGCCAGGCCTGCTGCGCGCGGACGTCGTCGTAGTCGACGGGTGCCGTGGGCGTGAAGGCGAACGAGAACAGCGAGCCCGCGCGCTGCACGGTGTGCTCGACCCCCTCGGCGGACAACGCGGCGGAGACGGCGTTCGACAGCCGGTCGGAGACCGAGTCGAGCGTGGCGTACACCTCGGGCGTCGCGAGACGGAGGGTCGCCGTGCCCGCCGCGACGGCGACGGGGTTGCCGCTCAGCGTGCCGGCCTGGTAGACGGGGCCGAGAGGGGCGAGGTGGTCCATCACGTCGGCACGACCGCCGAGCGCGGCGAGGGGCATGCCGCCGCCGATGACCTTGCCGAACGTGACGAGGTCGGGCTCCCACCCGCTGCCGTCGGGCACGATGTCAGCCGCTTCGAGACCCCACCAGCCGGCCGGGCCGACCCGGAACCCGGTCAGCACCTCGTCGACGATCAGCAGGGCGCCGTTGGCGCGCGTGATCTCGGACAGGCTGCGGTTGAAGCCGCGCTGCGGCGCCAGCACGCCCATGTTCGCGGCGGCGGCCTCGACGATGACGGCCGCGATGCGCGGCCCGTGCTCGGCGAACGCGCGGCGCACGGCGTCGAGGTCGTTGTACGGCAGCACGAGGGTCTGCGCCGCGGTGGCCGCGGTGATGCCGGCCGAGCCGGGCAGCGACAGGGTCGCGACTCCCGAGCCGGCCTCGGCCAGCAGCGAGTCGGAGTGTCCGTGATAGTGGCCGGCGAACTTCACCAGCAGATCGCGGCCGGTGCAGCCGCGGGCGAGACGGATCGCCGTCATGGTCGCCTCGGTGCCCGTCGACACCATGCGGATCTTGCCGATCGGGCGGGCGTCGCCCACGGAGACCCGCTCTCGCACGAGCTCGGCGAGCTCGGTCTCGCCCGGCGTCGACGCCCCGAACGAGAGACCGCGGGCGGCGGCCTGCTGGACGGCCTCGAGCACCTCGGGATGCGTGTGGCCGAGGATGGCCGGACCCCACGACGCGACGAGGTCGACGTACTCGCGGCCCTCGGTGTCGGTCACGTAGGGGCCCGAGGCGCCGACGAGGAACCGGGGTGTGCCCCCGACCGACCCGTAGGCCCGGACCGGCGAGTTGACGCCGCCGGGGATGGAGCGCTTCGCTCGCGCGAAGTACCCGTCGTTGGTGCGGTCTGTGCTGCGGTCGGTGATCATCGGATCCGTCCTTCCCGGAGGCGCGTGGCCAGTTCCGTGGCCCAGTACGTCAGGATCGCATCGGCTCCGGCCCGCTTGATCGAGAGCACGCTCTCGTACGACGCGGCGTCGAGGTCGATCCAGCCGTTGGCGGCGGCGGCCTGGATCATCGCGTACTCGCCGCTGATCTGGTACGCCCAGACGGGCACCGGGCTCATCGCCGCGGTCTCGGCGAGCACGTCGAGGTAGCTCATGGCGGGCTTCACCATGACGATGTCGGCGCCCTCGGCGAGATCGAGCTCGACCTCGCGGATGCCCTCGCGACCGTTGGCCGCGTCCTGCTGGTAGGTGCGGCGGTCGCCGACGAGCGTCGACTGGACGGCCTCGCGGAACGGCCCGTAGAACGCCGAGGCGTACTTCGCGGCGTAGGCCAGCAGAGCGGTGTTCGAGAAGCCGGCGGCGTCGAGCGCGTCGCGGGCCGAGCCGATCTGGCCGTCCATCATGCCGCTCATGCCGATCAGCTGCGATCCGGCCTCGGCCTGCACGACGGCCATCTCGTCGTAGCGGACGAGCGTCGCGTCGTTGTCGACGGAGCCGTCGGCGGCGAGGACGCCGCAGTGCCCGTGGTCGGTGAACTCGTCGAGGCAGAGGTCGGTCTGCACGACGAGGGCGCCCTGCGCGGCGTCGACGGCCACCCGGGTCGCGACGTTCAGGATGCCGTCCGGGTCGGTCGCACCCGAGCCGACGGCGTCCTTCTCGAGCGGGACGCCGAAGAGCATGACACCGCCGACCCCGGCCTCGGCCGCCTCGGCGACGGCGTGCGGGAGGCTCGCGAGGCTGTGGTGGACGACTCCCGGCATGGACGAGATCTCGACCGGCGAGTCGATGCCCTCTCGGACGAACATCGGCAGCACGAGATCGGCCGGATGCAGACGCGTCTCGGCGGTCAGGCGGCGGAGGGCGGGGGTGGCGCGCAGCCGACGGGGGCGCACGCGGGGGAACTCGGACATCAGTCTTTCTCGGGATCGGAGGGGCGTCCGTCGAGGGCGTGGTCGACCACGGCCTGGACGAGGGCGGCCGCCGAGCGGGTCTCGGCGATCAGGTGCACCGGCAGCCCGGCCGCGCGGGCGTCGAACGCCGTGCGCGGCCCGATGCAGGCGACGAGGGTGCTCGCGGGCAGCGGGGCCAGCTGTGCCGCGATCTGCCGGGCCACGCTGCCCGAGGTGATGAGGATGACGCCGATGTCGCCCGACCGGACGCCGGTCGCGACGGACTCGGAGACGTCGACGCCGACCGTGCGGTAGGCGGAGACGAACTCGGCGTCGAAGCCGCGCTCCGACAGGCCCGCGACGAGGGTCGGCTCGGCGAGGTCGGACTGCGGCACCAGCACGCGGCCCTGGACGTCGTCGCGCGGCCACTCCTTGACGAGACCCCGCGCCGAGTTGTCGCCCTCGGGCACGAAGTCGACGCGGTAGCCGGAGAGCGTGAGGGCCGCGGCGGTCGTCTCGCCGACGGCCGCGATGCGGGTCGAGGCGGGTGGGCGGATGCCGTTGCCGACGAGCACGTCGACCGTGGTGGCGCTGGTGACGACCAGCCAGTCGTAGACACCCGCCTCGAGACGGGCGAGGGCGGCGGCCAGCAGCTCGGGCGTCTCGGCCGGAGCGAAGTTGATCATCGGGGCGATGACGGGGGCGGCGCCGTGGGCGCGCAGGGCGGCGGCCACGCCGTCGCCCCACTTGCCGCCGCGAGGCACGAGCACACGAGTGCCCTTGAGCGGCCGATCGACCGTCACGACGCGCTCCCCACGGGGTCGCCGCCCGACGGTCCGCCGCCGAGCGGCGCCAGATCGGCGGCGCCGAGCTCGAGCAGCTCGTCGACGACGCGACGGGCGACCTCGGAGACGTCCACCAGCTGCGACTCGAGCGAGCCGTCGTCGAGCGACACGGCGTGCGAGGAGCTGACGGTGCCGGCGCCCTCGGGGCTGTAGACGGTGGCGCTGAGCAGCAGCAGACCGGCGTCGACGACGGCGGTGGCGCCGATCGGTGCGGCGCAGCCCGCTTCGAGACCGGCGAGCACCTGACGCTCGGCCGTGACGACCAGTCGGGTCTCGCGATCGTCGACCGCGGCGAGCCCGCGGGCGAGGACCTCGTCGGGGTCGCCCTCGCGCACCTCGACCGCGAGGGAGCCCTGACCGGGGGCGGTCGGCCACCAGCCCAGGCCGAGCAGGTCGGTCGCCGCGTCGAGACGCCCGAGGCGGCCGAGGCCCGCCGCCGACAGCAGCACGGCGTCGAGGTCGTCTCCGACCCGCCGGAGGCGCGTGTCGACGTTGCCGCGGATGTCGACGATCTCGAGGTCCGGACGACGCGAGAGCAGCTGCGCGGCACGTCGAGGGGACCCCGTGCCCACGCGCGAGCCCTGAGGCAGGGTCTCGAGGGTGAGCCCGTCGCGCGCGCACAGGGCGTCGCGGGCGTCGGCCCGGCCGGGCGTCGCGCCGATGACGAGACCGGGGTGGGAGGCGGTGGGCAGGTCTTTCAGGCTGTGGACGAGCACGTCGCATTCGTCGGCGAGCAGCGCCGAGCGCAGGGCGCTGGCGAAGACGCCGGTTCCGCCGAGGCTGGACAGCGACTCACCCGACGACTGGGTGCGGTCGCCCTCCGTCTTGATGCGGACGAGCTCGACGTCGGCGCCCGTCGCACGTCCGAGCCGCTCGGCGATGGTCGTCGACTGGGCGACGGCGAGTGCGCTGCCGCGGGTTCCGATGCGGAGTGTCGTCACGGCGTCAGGGCACCAGACCCGAGAGCGCCGGCTTGAAGCCGAGGCGGACGTTCTCACAGCACCCCGGGCGGCAGACGTCGTACCAGGGACCGAGGTCGGTCACGTGCGGGCGGTCTTCGGCCGGGACCCCGTCGCGTCGCTCGAGCACGAGGTCGACCAGACCCGTCACGTAGTTGGGGTCGATGCCGGGCGTCGGCGTGCGGACGGCCCAGAAGCCGTTCTTCTCGCTGGTCTCGAGCGCCTCGTTGTCGAGGTCCCACATGACCTCCATGTGGTCGCTGACGAAGCCGAGCGGCACGATGACGACGGCGCGGGTCGGACCGCCGGCGAGATCGTCGATCGCGTCGTTGATGTCGGGCTCGAGCCACGGCATCGACGGCGGACCGCTGCGCGACTGGTAGACGAGCTGCCACGGCACGGTGCTGCCGCCGCCTTCGGGGATCTCCAGCTCGAGGGCGGCCTCGGCCGCGGCCATGACGACCTCGGCGACCGCCTTGTGCTGGGCGGCGTAGGCGCCGTCTTCGTCGAAGCCGCGCGACTGCGGCCCGCTCTTGGCCGCATCGGTCGAGGGGATCGAGTGCGTCGCGAAGAGCACCTGGATCTCGGACGACAGGTCGAGACCGTCCAGCTCGGCACGGGCCTTCAGCAGCGCGTCGCGCACGCCGTCGATGAAGGGCTGGACGAAGCCGGGGTGATCGAAGAACTGACGCACCTTGTCGATCTGCATCGTGTCGGCGAGACCCGTCTCGTCGAGGGCCATGGCGAAGTCCTCGCGGTACTGGCGGCACGAGCTGTACGACGAGTAGGCGCTCGTGGCGACGGCGATGAGCTTGCGGAACCCGCGGCGGTCCGCCTCGCGGACCGCGTCGGCCATGTAGGGATCCCAGTTTCGGTTGCCCCAGACGACCGGCAGGTCGATGCCGCGTCGCTCGAGCTCGGCCTCGAGGGCCGCCTTGAGCTCGCGGTTGTGCTCGTTGATCGGGCTGACGCCGCCGAAGTGGCGGTAGTGGGTGGCCACCTCCTCGAGTCGCTCCTCGGGGATGCCGCGACCGCGCGTGACGTTCCGCAGGAACGGGATGACGTCGTCCTGGCCCTCGGGGCCGCCGAAGCCGGCCAGGAGGATGGCGTCGTAGTCGGTCGGCTCGGAGACGTGCTCGGGGCCGCGCTCGGCCGCCGGGGTGGCGTTGCGCACGAGCTCGCCGTTGGTGATTCCGCTGGTGTCGGTCACGACAGAACCTCGATGATCTCGGTGGTGGTGATGCGTCGGCCGGTGAAGAAGGGGATCTCCTCGCGGACGTGACGACGGGCTTCGGTGTAGCGCAGGTCGCGCATGAGGTCGACGAGCTGGACCAGCTCGGGCGCCTCGAGGGCGAGGATCCACTCGTAGTCGCCCAGCGAGAAGCTCGCGACCGTGTTGGTGAGCACGGCCCGGTGCTCGGACCCCTGCTTGCCGTGGTCGGCCAGCATCTGGCGGCGCTCGGACTCGGGCAGCAGGTACCACTCGTAGCTGCGCACGAAGGGGTAGACCGTCAGCCACGCCTCGGGATCCTTGCCGCGCATGAAGGCCGGGCTGTGGTTGCGCGAGAACTCGGCCTCGCGGTGCATGCCCATGGCGTTCCAGGTCGGGAGCAGGCCGCCGAGCGCGTCGGTGCGGACCAGGCGACGGTAGGCGGACTGGATCGCCTCGGGGATCTCGCCGTGCAGCCAGATCATGATGTCGGCGTCGGCGCGCAGGGCGCTGACGTCGTAGAACCCGCGGACGACGACGCCGTCGGCGGCCAGCGACTCGACGACGGCGTCGAGCGCCTCGGCGTCGGTCTCGTCGGGGGTGAACGGGTTCTGGGGGTCTCGGCGGAGCACGGCCCACAGCGTGTAGCCGAGACGCTCGGCGCCGGCGCCCGACGACGGAGCCCCGGTCGGGGCCGATGCGGGAGCGGCGGGTGAATCTGACGTCGGCAACACGGGTGCCGACCCGTCGGCGCTGGTACTCATGCGGCTATTCTCCCCCTCTCGCGGCTGGGAGCCCAACCAGGTACTTCCAGTTCGAGAGAACGGTGGAGGACGCCCCGGGCGGGGTCGATGGGGAGGGGCTAACGGCGCTTGACGACGCCGACCAGGATGCCGCCGACGGTCAGCGCGACGACCCCCGCGCCCGCGAGCCACGGCCACTTGTCGCGCTCGTACGACGCCTTGGCCCGCTGCCCGGCGGCACCCAGCTGCTTGGGCACGTTGAGCTTGTCCTCGATCTCGTTCAGCGTCGCGGCCAGCTCGGCACGCGTCTTGTCGATGTGACCCTGGATGTCGTTCGTGTCGCTCACGATGGTTCCGTTCGGTGCAGGGGAGGTGCGGAGAGGGGGAGGAGCGTCAGGACTCGTCGAGACGCGTGCGGGGGATCGTGCCGACGCCCTTGATGGCCCGCAGATCGCGCTGCAGGCTGGCCAGGGTCTTCTCGGGGACGACCGGCAGCCCGACCTTGATCTTCTTGTAGCCGACCCAGCCGAGGATGCCCGCGCCGATCAGCAGGGCCACCGCGACGATGAGGGCCGACAGCCAGCCCGGGAGCCAGATGGCGATCAGCAGCACGATCGCGGTCAGGAGCACCCCGAGGGCCGCGAAGACGAGCACGAGCGCGCCGACGACGAAGCCCGCCCCGAGGCCGAAGGCCTTGAGGGTGCCGAGGATCTCGCTCTTCAGCAGCGCGATCTCGCCCTTGACGAGATCCGTCACCAGGGTCGGGACGTCGTGCAGCAGCGTGAAGAGCGACCGGGAGCGGGTCCGTGAGCCGGAGTCGTGGCGGATCCGGTCGCTCCGGGTCGAATCGGTCATCGGGTCTTACCGGTGGTCGTCGACTTCTGCTTCTTCCTGCCGCCGCCGAAGGCCCGCACGATGACGAACTTGACGGCGTTGACACCCGCGTCGACGACGTCGGCCGTCTTGGCGCCGGCGAAGTCCTCGGCCTTGACCACCTGGCGCTGGACCGCGCGGCTGTGCCAGAGCTTCGAGCTCGTCGCCGAGATCTGCTCGTAGCGGTCCCGACCGGCCCGGGCGCCCAGCACGAAGCCGAGTGCTCCACCGGCGACGAAGATCAGTTTGCCTCGCATGTCGCTCCTTCTGTGGTCTGCGCGCGGCCGTCGGCCACGCGAGACCCCAATCTAGTCCGAGGGCGCCGCGAGATGCCCGACGCCGTCGCTCAAGACGGCCGCGGCGGTCGCACGGGACTGCGCGATGACCGAGGCGAGGCCCCGTCCCGCCACGGCGCCGCCGACGCGACGGACGCCGTCGAGGGGGGTGACGGAGCCGACCCGCGCCTCCTCGGCTCCGGTCGCGGGCGTCGTCAGCGGGGCGTCCCAGGCGACGCGCGCCCAGCCGTCGACCCGATCGGGGTCGAGGGCGACGCCGAGCAGCACCCCGGCATCGGCGATCGCGACCGCACGCAGCTCGGCGTCGGGGGTGCTCCGCTCGACGACGGGCGAGTCGTAGCTCAGCCGCAGCACGTGGCGACCGCCGGTCCGCTCGGCGAGCCACGGCCACTTGACGGTGGCGTGCGTGAGGGCCTTCGCCCGCACGTCGAGGGCGCCCGGCGCGACGAGCACCCCGGTGCCCCGCGGGCCGCCGTCGAGGGCCGGTTCGCGGACGACGAGGGTGACGAGCGTGATCAGGCCCGCAGCCGAGGAGGCGCGACCCGCCAGGGCCCGCCCCGCACCCTCGCCGACGGCCAGCACCACGGCGTCGGCGACGAGCCGCTCGCCCCCGACGGTCACGGACGACGCGTCGAGCGCGCTCACGGGGGCGTCGAGGCGGGTCTCGACGCCGAGCCGGGCCAGATCGGAGACGAGCGCGTCGACCAGCCGGGCGTTGCCGCCCCGCAGACCCGCGACCGCCGAGCCCGCCGGGGCCAGTGCCCGCAGGCTCAGGACGGCGGCCGTGAGCGACCCCTCGCGCAGCAGCGCGCGGCGCAGGCCCGGCGACACGCGGTCGACGAGGAGGTCGTCGGGGTGACGCGAGTGGACGCCGCCGACGATCGGCGTGACGAGCCGGTCGAGCACGGCGTCGCCCATGCGCGCGCGGATGAACGGACCGACGGCGATCTCGTCGGCGCCGACCTCGGCGGGCTGCGCGTCGAGCCGGGCGGCGATCGCCGCCCCGTCGGCCCCGATGACGCGCAGCACGTCGGGGTCTGCGAGATCGCCGGGGATGCCGAGCAGACCCGTGCGGGGCAGCGGGAACGCCTCGCCGTCGGCCTGATGCACCCAGGCGCCTCGACCGTCGGGCAGCACGATGTCGTCGCCGAGGCCGAGATCGGCGAGGTAGGCGGCGACCGTCCCCCCGCGGGTGGCGAAGCTCTCGGCGCCCGAGTCGAGGTCGATCCCCGCGACGGTGTGCCGGCCCACCTCGCCGCCGAGTCGACCCGAGGCCTCGAGCAGCAGCACGCGCGCCCCGCCTCGGGCCAGCTCGCGCGCGGTGACCAGTCCGGCGACCCCGCCGCCGACGACGACGACGAGCGCGCGCCCGGAGGCGGGCGCCGGCGACTCGGAACCGACCGAGGAGGCGCGGAGCGGGTCGGACACGGGCGTTCCCCTTCTCTGAGAGCGGTCTTCTAGAGCGTGTGCGCCAGCTCGACGATGCGGGTCAGCACGTCGGGGTCGGTGTCGGGGTTGACGCCGTGCCCCAGGTTGAGCACGTGGGCCGGCGCGGCGCGGCCGCGCTCGACGACGTCGCGCACGTGCGCCTCGAGCACCGGCCAGGGCGCCTGCAGCAGGGCGGGGTCGATGTTGCCCTGGAGCGGGGTGCCGCCGCCGAGGCGACGCGAGGCCTCGTCGAGCGGGATGCGCCAGTCGACGCCCATCGCGTCGACGCCGACGTCGCGCATGGCGGTCAGCACCTCGCCGCTGCCGACGCCGAAGTGGATGCGCGGCACGCCCAGGTCGGCCACGTGCGACAGCGCACGGGCCGAGTGCGGTGCCACGTTCGCCGTGTAGTCGGCGAGCGACAGCGACCCGACCCACGAGTCGAACAGCTGGGCGGCGCTCGCACCGGCCATCACCTGCGCGCGCAGGAACGCCCCCGTGACGTCCGCCGCCCAGGTGAGCAGCGCCTCCCAGGTGTCGGGATCGCTGTGCATCAGGGTGCGGGCGCGGATGTGGTCTTTGGAGGGGCCGCCCTCGACGAGGTACGCGGCGAGGGTGAACGGGGCGCCGGCGAAGCCGATCAGCGGGGTGGCGCCCAGCTCGGCGACCGTCTGCGCGACGCCGGCCGCGATGGGGGCCAGCGCGTCGTCGTCGAGCGGGCGCAGGGCGGCGACGTCGGCCGCCGTGCGGATGGGGTTCTCGAGCACCGGACCGCGCCCGGGGACGATGTCGACCGACACCCCGGCGAGCTTGATCGGCACGACGATGTCGCTGAAGAAGATGCCGGCGTCGACGCCGTGGCGACGGACCGGCTGCAGCGTGATCTCGCTGGCGAGGTCGGGGGTGAGGCAGGCGTCGAGCATCTTCGTGCCGACGCGCAGCTCGCGGTACTCGGGCAGCGATCGACCGGCCTGACGCATGAACCAGACGGGCAGCGTCTCGGGCCGGTCGCCCCGCAGCGCGCGCACCAGGCGGGAGTCGGCGGTGAGGCCGGTCGCGAGCGGGTGCTGGTCGGGCAGGGCGGAGGTGATCACGGGGAGCATTCTCCCATCGCCTGCTGGGCGTCTCGTCGAGGCGACCCGGCGGGGGTCCCGCGGTCCCGGGACCGCCCGCACGGCCGCCTCGCCCTCGGCTCGCCGACGACGCGGAGGCGGGAGCCGAGGAGGCGCGGGTCAGCCGACCTTGACGACCATCTTGCCGACGTTGGCGCCGCGCATCAGCCCGGTGAACGCCTCGAAGGCCTGGTCGATGCCCTCGACGACGGTCTCGTCGTGGACCACGTCGCCGTTCGCGAGCCACGGGCCCATCTCGGCCTGGAAGGCGGGGGCGATGTGACGGTAGTTACCGAGCGTGAAGCCCTTCATCATGAGACCGCGGGTGACCATGTTGGTCATGCCGGTGATGCCGACGGGGGCCCCGGTCGAGTTGTAGTTGGCGATCGAGCCGCAGAGCGCGGCACGGCCGCCGTCGCGGAACGAGTCGAGCGCGGCCGAGAGGTGGTCGCCCCCGACGTTGTCGAAGTAGACGTCGATGCCGTCGGGCGCCGCCTCGCGCAGCAGCTCGGTGACGTCGCCGTCCTTGTAGTTGAACGCCGCGTCGAAGCCGTACTTCGAGGTGAGCAGCTCGACCTTCTCGGCCGATCCGGCGCTGCCGATGACGCGCGAGGCGCCCTTCAGCCGGGCGATCTGACCGACCATCGTGCCCACGGCGCCGGCGGCGCCGGAGACGAAGACGACGTCGCCCTCGCGGATCCCGGCGATCTCGGTGAGGCCGACGTAGGCCGTCAGACCGGTGAGGCCGAGCACGCCGAGGTGAGCGGACAGGGGCACGCCCTCGACGGTCTGCGTGGCGCGGAACGAGCCGGCGCCTCCCTGGGCCACGTCGCGCCAGCCGAGGTCGTGCTGCACGACCGTGCCCACCGGGAGCTCGTCGGAGCGCGACTCGACGACGCGTCCGATGGCGCCGCCGGTCATCGTCTCGTTCAGGGCGAAGGGCGGCACGTAGGACTTCACGTCGTTCATGCGACCGCGCATGTAGGGGTCGACGGACAGGAACTCGTTCTGCACGCGCACCTCGCCGTCGGCGAGCTCGGGCAGGGTCACCTCGACCCGGCGCACGTCGTCGGTGGTGGGCTCGCCCTCGGGGCGGGCGATGAGCTGCCACTGGATGCTGGTGGTCATGATTCTCCTGTCGTCGGGCCGATCGGGGTGGTCGGCGGGGCCTCATGTTGCAATGCGCAACACTGCATGCGCATTCCCGGGACCAGCCTGACCCCGTGCATCCTCTCGACATCGAGGCATCACCCAGCCGGATGCGTCGATGAGCGTTACTCTTGATCGGTGCTCATCTGCCTGACGGCGTCCCACCGGAACGCCAGCTTCGACCTCCTCGAGAAGTTGAGCATCGGCGCACCCTCGGCGGTCGGCACCCTGGTCGACGGCAGCGACTTCGTCAACGGAGCCGTCGTGCTCGCGACCTGCAACCGCTTCGAGGCCTATCTCGACGTCGACGAGCCCCTCACGGCCGGCAGCGCCGTCGCGGTCGAGGCCACCATCGCGACCATGAGCGACGCGAGCGACGTCACGGCCGACGACCTGCGCGACAGCGTGCGCGTCATCACCGGCGACGAGGTCGTCGAGCACCTGTTCGCCGTCAGCTCGGGTCTCGAGTCGGTCGTCATCGGCGAAGACGAGATCTCGGGCCAGGTCCGCCGCGCGCTCGAGCGCGCCCGCGAGGGCGGCACGACGTCGTCCGACCTCGAGCGCCTCTTCCAGAAGGCCTCGCACACCTCCCGCGGCATCAAGAACCGCACGAACGTCGGAGGCGCGGGTCGTTCGCTCGTGCGCCTCGCCCTCGAGCTCGCGTCCTCGCGCGTCACGGACTGGGCCGACGCCCGGGTGCTGATCGTGGGCACCGGCCAGTACGCCGCCACGACGGTCACCGCCCTGCGCGACCGGGGCGCCGACCGGCTCGCCGTGTACTCGTCGTCGGGTCGCGCCTCCTGGTTCGGGCTGAAGCACGACGCCACCCCCTACGACGACCTCGCCGAGGCCATCGCCTGGTGCGACGTGCTCATCACCTGCACGTCGACGACCGAACCCGTCGTCACCCCCGACGTCGTCGCCGCGGGCGACCGCCGCCTGGTCATCGACCTCGGCCTGCCCCGCAACGTCGACCCCCTCGTCACCGAGATCGACGGCGTCGAGCTGCTCGACCTCGAGACCATCAGCCTGCACGCCCCGCTCGCCGAGCTCACCGCCGCCGACGACGCCCGCGCGCTCGTCTCGACGGCCGCGGCCGAGTTCCAGGCCGTCGCCGCCGAGCAGTCGCTCACCCCCGCCGTCGTCGCTCTGCGCAAGCACGTCTTCGATCTGCTCGACTCCGAGATCGAGCGCGCGCGGTCCCGTGGCGACTCGTCCGACCGCACCGAGGCCGCCCTGCGCCACCTGGCCGGCGTGCTGCTGCACACCCCGTCCGTGCGAGCGCGCGAGCTGGCCCGCGAGGGTCGCGGCGAGGAGTTCCGCGACGGGCTCGAGGCCCTCTTCGGCCTCACCGAGACACGCGCCGCCACCCCGGCCCCGCATCTGCGCGCCGTCGGCGACGCGAGCTGACCTCTTCAGGCCGGTGCGAGGATGACCGGATGGAACCGATCGTCGTCAGCGCCCTCGCCCTGATCCGCGACCGGCGCCTCCTCATGGTCACGGCCCGCGGCCGCGACGTGCTGTACCTGCCGGGCGGCAAGCTCGAGCCGGGCGAGTCGCCCGCCGAGGCCCTTGTGCGCGAGTCGCTCGAGGAGGTCGCCGTCGAACTCGACCCGTCGACCGTCGTCGAGCTTTTCACCGTGCGGACCCAGGCCCACGGCGAGCCGGACGGGCGGGAGGTGCACATGACCCTGTTCTCGGCGGACCCGACCACGGCCAGCCCCGAGCCCCTCGCCTCGGCCGAGGTGGGTGCGCTCCACTGGGTCACGTCGGCCGACGCCGACCGGTGCCCCCCGGCCGGCATCGCGACCCTCGACGGCCTCGTCCGGCTCGGCCTCCTCGACTGACCGGCGGGGCCGCGCGGGGTCACCAGATCGTGACGCGCTCCTCCGGCGGCAGCCAGGCCGCGTCGCTCGGCGCGACGTCGAAGGCGGCGTAGAACTCGTCGATGTTGCGCACGATCTGGTTGCAGCGGAACTCGTTCGGCGAGTGCGGATCGATCGAGAGCAGCCGGACGGCCTCCTCGTCGCGCAGCGTGATCTGCCACGCCTGCGCCCAGCTGAGGAAGAACCGCTGGGCTCCGGTCATGCCGTCGATCACAGGAGCCTCGGCCCCCTCGAGCGAGAGCAGGTACGCCTTGTAGGCGATCGACAGCCCACCGAGGTCGCCGATGTTCTCGCCGATGGTGAGGGCGCCGTTGACGTGGTGGTCGGGGACCTGAGCCGGGGCGAGCGCGTCGTACTGGGCGATCAGCGACGCGGTGAGCTTCTCGAACGCCTCGCGGTCGGCGGCCGTCCACCAGTCGCGGAGTCGGCCGTCGCCGTCGTACTTCGACCCCTGGTCGTCGAAGCCGTGGCCGATCTCGTGTCCGATGACCGCGCCGATCGCGCCGTAGTTCGCGGCGGCGTCGCGGGTCTCGTCGAAGAACGGGAACTGCAGGATCGCCGCGGGGAACACGATCTCGTTCATGCCGGGGTTGTAGTACGCGTTGATCGTCTGCGGGGTCATGAACCACTCGCCGCGGTCGAGCGGCTGTCCGATCTTGCCCAGCTCGCGGTCGAAGCCGACGGCGGCGGTCGCCCGCACGTTGCCGACCAGATCGGCCGGGTCGACCTCGAGGGCCGAGTAGTCGCGCCAGGTGTCGGGGAACCCGATCTTCGGCGTGAACTTCTCGAGCTTCTCGAGGGCGCGGCCGCGGGTCTCCTCCGTCATCCACTCGAGGCCGGTGATGCTCTGCCGGTACGCCTCGACCAGGTGCGCGACGAGCACGTCCATGGCGGTCTTGGCCTCGGGCGCGAAGTGGCGCTCGACGTAGATGCGGCCGACGGCCTCGCCCATGGCGCCCTCGACGAGCGAGACGCCGCGCTTCCAGCGGGCGCGCTGGACGGGGGCGCCCGTGAGGGTGCGACCGTAGAAGCCGAAGTTCGCCTCGACGAACGGGGTCGACAGATAGGCCGCCGACGAGCGGATGATCTGCCAGCGCAGCCAGTCCTGCCAGTCGAGGAGGCGCGCTCCGGTCAGCAGCGACGCCAGACCCGTCACGAACGACGGCTCACGCACGACGAGCTCGTCGAACACGCGCTCGGGCGCGCCCACGGCGTCGCGCCAGACGGTCAGGTCCACGCCCTCGGCGAGCGCGTCGAACCCCGCCCAGGGCAGGAGGTTGTAGGTCGCGTCGCTGTCGCGGGTGGCGACGTTGTCCCAGTGGTGCGAGGCGAGCTCGGTCTCGAGCGCCATGATGCGGTCGGCGCGGTCGGCGGCCTCGTCGAAGCCGGCGAGCTCGAGCATGCGGGCGACGAAGGCGACGTAGGCGGTGCGGATCGACTCGGACTTCTCGTCGCCGTAGTACGACTCGTCGGGCAGACCCAGACCGCCCTGCTCGACGAACAGGACGTAGCG
>Ga0265780_10006545_pt1 | contig 14431 bp, 9 predicted proteins | sample P1T30metagenome_FD_192432 | JGI IMG/M metagenome (GOLD analysis project Ga0265780, IMG submission 192432) | Plant litter microbial communities from East Loma Ridge, Irvine, California - P1 T30 | ecosystem: Environmental > Terrestrial > Plant litter > Unclassified | place: USA: California... | reverse complement strand
GGACACCATGATCGCGATGCAGAAATCGAGCATCGCCTTCCAGGCGACGGTGCAGGTGCGCAATAAACTGGTCTCGGCGTATCACGAGATCATGAATATGCAGGTGTGACCCGGAACCTTTGATAAATGTCAATAAAGTTGCTAATTTGTTGATTTTTAATGATTTTCTAATTTACACCAGCTGAAACTGTTACTAAGCTTTCCATATATTTGATCCACTTTGCGGATGTAAATAAATGGACGCTAAGTACGCTGTTACCACCGTCGTTTTTCAAACGGGTGAGCGCTTCCCTGTGCTTATCGAACGCGGCGTTGGTCTTCCTCTCTTTGTCCCCACTGTCTTCGTGTTGAGCGAGGTCCGCGCACGTAACCTTGCCGCCCACACCATCGAACAGGTGCTGCGAGCGGTTGCCATCTTTCAACTGTACTGCGATAACTTTGGCATCGATGTCGGCACCCGACTCACCGACGGTCAGCTGTTAACGTTGGCTGAAATTGACGGGCTTGTGCGATATTGCCGCCAGCCAATGGCTAAGCTACATTGCAATAACCCCAAGGTTGCCTCCTGGTCGACCTTGCCAAAGTTGCCACGATCACTGGAGCAATTGCGCGAAGCGATGCCGCGGAGGTCGGGGGTTAACGAAGTTGATCCTAGTACTGCCAGTATGCGGCTGTGCTACATCCGTCGATATCTTGACTGGCTTAGCCGCAGTGAAATCTTGAAACTTAAAGCTAGCGATAGCCGCCGCGCAGCCTTGGATAAGGTTGCTGGGACTACGCTTGATGCCATCACAGCGCGCCTGCCCCGCGGTAGGGGGACCAATAACACTTGGCGTGAAGGGATGGAACCTGAAGTGTTCGACAGCATGTTGGCTGTGATTGAGCGGGACTCGTCGAACAATCCTTGGACCGGAGAGCATGCGCGGGAGCGCAATGCATTGATGGTGCTGTGGTTAGCATCGCTTGGCTTGCGTCGGGGTGAGCTGCTTGGGGTGCGAGTCAGTGACATTAACTTTCAGTCTAATGAAGTGATGATTCCGCGCCGAGCGGACGACCCCGATGACCCGCGACGCGAACAGCCGAATGCGAAAACTAGCGACCGGTTGCTTCCGCTAGACGAGAACTTGGCGCAGCGGACACACAGGTACATTGTCGGCCTGCGACGCGGCATCAAGGGCGCACGCTCGCACGAGTTCCTATTCGTTGCCAATGGCAGTGGCGCACCTCTTTCCCTTAGCGCCCTCAATAAGATTTTCGTTGCGCTACGGAGTCGGTGCGGGGAACTGCCTGCCTCCTTGTGCCCTCACGTTTTGCGGCATACCTGGAACGACCGTTTTTCCGAACAAATGGATCTAGCCCAAGTGCCCGAGGAACAGGAAAAGCGGCTACGACGGTACTTACAAGGTTGGTCCGAGACGTCAACGTCGCCGGAGGTGTACACGCGTCGGCATCGTCGTGAGGCCGCTAAGAAAGCGTCGCTTGAGCTACAGCGGCGGATGATGGGGAGCGAAACTGATGGCAACTGAAAAAATCAATAGCGAGAAATGTGAAGCCTCGGTATTAAAGCTTCAGTCTATCGTTCACACCCGGGGTGGGGCATCCTTCGACCCGGCGCTCGATGTCTGGTCATATCGTGAAAATTCGGTCAAGGTTTCATTAAATTTTACGCGGCTTGGCCTGGTGGACCGGTTCTTTGTCGGTTACGCAAAAGCGGTAATTGCCTCATTTGCTGAGAACAGTTCTGCATCCCATACTGTCAACATGTTTGAGGCGCTACATCGTTTCTGCATGTTCCGCCAAGAAACTGTTGGTTCCCCGCTTGCCGAAATCACGCTTGCGGACATCTTGAACTACAGAGCTTCGCTTGGCGAACGCGAATGGCACCTTCGCACGTTAGCGGTTTTGCTGAAGAAGTGGTATGAGCTTGGATATCCAGGAATTGAGCCAGCGTGTATTAGTGCGGTAAGGGCAATGCGCCTGAAGAGTAACCCGAAAGGCGCTGCCGTACTGACTATGGACCCCCATAATGGGCCTTACTCGGATTTGGAAGTAGAGGCAATCCAATCTTCTCTGAACGAATGTTACGCGGAAGGAGCAATTTCAACGCGGCATTACGTTCTGATTTGGATGTTTCTGTTGCTCGGTCAACGACCAGTCCAGTACGCCAATTTGCGCCTTGCTGACTTATCTGTAGTCACTACAAGCGAAGGAAGCCGGAGCTATCTGCTACAGGTGCCACGAGCAAAGCAGCGCACAGGAAGTAGTCGGTCGTATTTCACACCCCGCGCTTTGCTTGCGCAGTTTGGTGTTATTGCGCATGAATATGTGAACGATGTAAAAAAGAAATTTTCAGGGAGGACGCTGGACGCTAATCACGCTCCTTTTTTTCCAGGAGAATATAACTCCACTGCGCCAAAGGGCTTTGAATACCATTTGACGTCTCGTCAGCTTGGACTGGAACTTATTGAGGCGTTGTCGTGGCTTGATATCCGATCAGAACGCACCGGCAGTCAGATGCATTTTACCGCTACGCGCTTTCGGCGGACTCTCGGTACTCGGGCCGCAGCCGAAGGGCACGGCGAGCTTGTCATCGCTGAGCTCCTGGACCATAGCGACACTTCTAATGCGGGCGTCTACGTGCAGGCGACCCCAGCGATTGTCGAGCGGATTGACCGTGCAATTGCTATGCAGCTCGCACCGTTAGCCCAGGCCTTCGCCGGAGTTCTGATCCGTAATGAATCGGAAGCTGAGCGTGGCGATGACCCGAGTAGCCGAATTATTGATCCGCGGCTCGGTAAAGCGATGAAGCCGATGGGTAGTTGCGGCAAGCACGGCTTTTGCGGGTTTGCTGCACCGATTGCATGCTACACCTGCGCGAACTTTCAACCGTGGCTCGATGGGCCACACGAAGCAGTGCTAGCAAGCCTCATTGACGAGCGAGAACGTCTGAAGCGCGACACTGACGCTCGCATTGCCGCCGTCAATGACCGCACGATCTTGGCCGTAGCCGAAGTTGTTCGACGCTGCGAAGCTGCGCAGGCGGGAGATAGCAATGGCTGACATCCTTCTCTTCACGCCCCGGCATGAGCGTGACGCCGAAGCAAATCTTCGCGAGTTTACTGACACTTGCCGAACCAAGCTGACAGCGCTTGGCCCCTACCTTCCATTCGACGCCTTTGTATGGGACATCACCAGCGAGATTCCGCGTAAGGGCAAACGCACAGCGCGCACATTAACCTTCAGTTCCCTTGCCTCGTGTGGGACAAAAAATGCAGTCGCGATGGGCGAGCCCTTCTGTTCGTTTGCCAAAGCTTACCTGCGTTACCAGCATGCGATGCGACCTGTCAAGGGTATTGACATTAGGTTGAGTGCCCTGCGTGTCCTGGAAGCGGCACTAAACGAATTTGGGCTTGAATCAACCCCTTGGCGATTGGGGACCGATGTGCTGAATCGCGCAGCACAGTTATGCGGAGAGCGCTACGGAAAGGACTCGGCTTACAACGTTGCACATGCACTGCAAGAGACTGCCGCGTTCATGTTAGAGCATCAGCTGGTTAGCGTGCCATTTACGTGGGCTCATGGAATGCGTAAAGCACATCTTGGACAGCGGGTGGGTAAAGAATTCGACGAGCACCGGGCAGAAAAATTGCCCTCGGGGATGGCGTTGGACGCATTGGCCCAGATTTTCCATCTGGTTAAGAGCCCAGGGGATACGCTTGTCTCGGCAGTGACAGCGATTTTATGTTCGGCTCCCGACCGCATTAATGAACTGCTGCTGTTACCGCTGGAATGTGAAGCGCGCCAGCGTCTTCCCAAGAAGGATGAGGAGGCATATGGTCTACGCTGGTGGCCAGCAAAGGGCGCGCTGCCGATGATCAAGTGGGTCATTCCATCAATGACCGACACGGTACAGGAAGCGATCCGGCGGATTCGCGAGTTGACAGAGGAAGGTCGGGCGCTGGCCAAATGGTACGAAGCCCACCCCAAGCAGCTGTACCTGCCTAAGCAGTTGGACTATCTGCGCAAAAAAGAATGGCTGTCGATGCCTGAACTGGGGATGCTGCTGTTTGAGGGCGACTGCCACTCGACATCTCCCCTCGCCTGGGTGCGTGCAGTCGGGTTGGAGCCGATGCGCGACATGCAGGCAAAAAGCCGCCCAAACTACGTGCGCTTTGCTGATGTTGAGAAACATGTGCTGTCAATGTTGCCGCAGGGATTCCCCGTCCTCGATCCGAAGACCGGACTCAAATATAGCGACGCGCTATGTGTCATTGCCCGCAACGCGCTCAATGACACGCGTGCAACATTCCAATGCATGCTTGACGCGATTACCTATTCGGACATCCAGGCACGACTGGGCAATACCGCCAGTGCGCGTTCGCTGTTCGATACTTACGGCTTTACCGAGGAAGACGGTAGCCCGATCCAAGTCAGCACCCACCAGTTCCGGCATTACCTCAATACGCTGGCCCAGCGTGGTGGATTGAGTCAAATGGATATTGCCAAGTGGTCGGGACGCCGGGATGTGCGGCAAAACGCCGCCTACGACCACGTCAGCGGACAAGAACTGGTGGCGCAAATGCGCGCGCTGGTGGGCGATGAGCAACGAATGCCAGGACCGTTGAGCGCAAGCGTCAAAATGGCACTCATTCCGCGTGACGAGTTCGCGCGCTTGAAGATTCCCACCGCCCACACCACGGACTTCGGGTTTTGCGTGCACGACTTCACGATGTCGCCTTGTCAGCTGCACCGCGACTGCATGAGCTGCGAAGAACTTGTGTGCGTGAAAGGCGATGCCGTACGCGCTGCACGTATTCGGGTACTACGCGACGATACACAGGCATTGCTGGCGTCGGCTCAGCAGGCGGAGGCGGAACAGGATGCCGGGGCCAGCCGCTGGGTCGAACATCAGTCAGCAGTCCTCGCTCGCCTGGATCAGCTATGCACAATTTTCGACGATTCGTCGGTACCCGACGGTTCGTTTATCCAGCAGGCCCAGCCGCAGACGCCATCGCGACTTCAGCAGGCTGCCGAGGCACGCGCTGCTCTGCTCGGTGATACGCCGCTTCGGGCCCTGCTGACTGCTCCTACTACACGGGGGACTCCATGACACGTGTCCGCTCCAAAAACCTGGGCGATGCAGAAATTGCCGCTATTGTCGCGATTCTTGATGGCTGGTCGGGCAAGCTTAGTTGGGAAGGTCTGATTGACGCCATTGAACGACGACGCTTGGGGCGTTATACACGCCAGGCGCTGCATAAACATACGCGCATCCGCGATGCGTTCGCCTTGCAAAAAGAGACGCTGGCTCGGCAAGGTGAGCTGGCCGAGCCGCAAGCTGCATCGCCTGAACTGGCTGCGGCATTGCAGCGCATCGCCAGGCTGGAGGCGGAGAGTAACCGATTGGCGGCAGAAAACCAGCGGCTGCTGGAACAGTTCGTATGCTGGGCCTATAACGCCCATACCCGCGGGATGGATGAGGCATTTCTCAGTCGCCCGCTTCCGCCAGTGCATCGCCAGCAAACCAAACGCAAGTAAGGAGGCAGCCTATGGCAAGCGGCAGGCAACTTGCGGAAGAGAACTGGCTGACATTCCAGATCTGGAGTCTTGGCAAAACAGACGAACAGTACCGGCAGATGGTGCATCGGGGTACGTTGTCACGTAGCGAGATTGCAGCAGAATGCGGTTTCAGCAAGAGCGTGTTGCTGCAAAACCCGAAGATTCGTGAGGCCCTGAAAGGCATCGAGGATGAGCTGCGGGCGCGTGGCGTACTGCCTGCCTTAGTTCAACGCGAAACCGAAGTGCCTGGCGAGGCAGTAGCGGTTTCCAGCAGGCCGACACGCGCGGCGGTCGATGCCGAGCGCTTGAAACGACTGGAACAGGAGAACGCCAGTCTGCGGCTGGAGAATGACCAGTTACGAACAGACAAATTTCAGCTTCAGCAGCGGCTCACCCGGTATGCCGTGCTCGCCGCGGCGCTCGATGAAACCGGTCGGGTGCCACGATGACTCAAACGATGACGTTGCGTGTTGCCAGTATTCGTAGCCAGCATCCGTCCCGTGGCTGTATTTTTACCGGTCGCCAGCTGGACGACTCGGGCAATGTGATCGACGCCAAGAGTTACTACGTGGTCCGTGCTCCCCACCGACTGCTCAAAGGTACTCAGGTTCAGCGGGGCCAGTGGTGGCAGGTTACCGGCCCGTCTCGGCAACAGTCGCTAGCCGTTGACGGTTACCTGTTGACCGAATGGCAGGTTGAACCTTCGGCAATGGCGTTGCTGTCGCCGTCGGGTGAACATATTGTCACGCTGCTCGCAGAGAACGCTGACTTTCGCGGTATTGGCCGGGTCAAGGCCCAGAAGTTGTGGGATACCTTTCATGACAGCTTGTATCGCCTTCTCGACGACGGTGATGCTACAGCCCTTGCGGCAGTCCTGACACCAGAAGTGGCCAGCGACCTCGTCGCGACGTGGGCGCAACTTGGCAACAGCCGGGCGCTGCAGTGGCTCCAGCGGAACGAGATTGACGTTCGCATCGGGCGCAAGGTATTGGCTTTTTTCGGTGCGGAGACGCAGGCAAAGCTGGAGGAAGACCCGTATCGGTTGCTCAGCTTTTGCGCGAGCTGGACCCACGTCGACGCATTGGCACGCGGTACATTTGGTGTTGCCGAAGATGACCCGCGCAGGCTTCGTGGGGCAATTGAAGAAGCGTTGTACCGCGTCTTTGAGTCGGGACATACGGTGGCCAGTAAAGCCATGGTGATTAGTGAGCTTTCCCCTCTGCTGGGTCACGGCATGCCGAATGCAGCATGGCGCGCCCTGGTCTTGGAAGCTCTGTCACGTGGCCAGTCGAATGGCAGCTACGTCATCGACGCCCAAGGCGACCTGCACCCGATTGGTCCGTACCTGATGGAAAAAATGGCGGCACAGACTATCGCTGAGCGCGTCATGAAATCCACTGCACCACTGACCGACTCTAAACACGTTGGGCAGGTGATCGCAACATTCGAGAGCCAGGAGCGGCTTCGACTGAATGCCGAGCAGCGGGCGGCAGTCGAACTGGCCGCCACCCGTGCCTTCATGCTCATCACTGGAGGTGCCGGAGTCGGCAAGACCACGGTACTGAAAGCGTTGTACCGGCTGTATGACCTGGTCGGACTCCCGGTAGTGCAGCTGGCGTTGGCGGGACGCGCAGCGATGCGGATGCAAGAAGCGACGGGACGCGCGGCAATGACGATTGCCAGCTTTCTGCAACGCGCAAGCCAACAAGGCCCAGCGTCCGGGTCGTCGGTCGTTGTCGTCGATGAAGCCAGTATGGTCGACATTATTACCTTGCACCGGCTCTTGAGCATGTTGCCCGGTTTGACACGCATCGTTCTCGTCGGCGATCCTGCTCAGTTGATGCCAGTCGGGCCAGGTCTGGTTCTCCATGCACTGGTCGACGTTGCGCAGGTACCTCGTGTGGAGCTGACGCTGGTAAAGCGGCACGGCGGCAGTATTGCCAAGGCTGCCAACGACATTCGCCATGGGCGCTGGCCAATGATGCCTGAGAATACGGCAGCCCCCATTGCCATGATTTCTTGCTCAATCCATGAAATCGGTCCGCGACTCGTTACGTTGTATGGTGAGGCACCTGAGCGAACGCAGATTCTTGCATGCCGCCTGCGGCAAGCCGACGGCACTCAGACAATCAATACGTTGTGCCAGCAGCAGTTCTCGTGCGACGCCGCACCATTGATGACGTGGAGCCACGAGCTGCAAGCGTTGGTGGCAACAGGCTTTCACGTTGGCGATCCTGTACTGTGCACTCGAAACCTGTGGGCACTGGGGTTGCAGAACGGCTCACTTGGCAAGCTGACTGAAGTCGAACCGTCGCCACGGTGGCTGGTGGGCGAGGATGATGAGGCAGTCGGCTACCTTATCGGCTGGGCAGAATGGGATGATGGTGTTAGGCGGCCCGTATTCGATGGGATGCTGGAGGACTTGGCACTGGGCTATGCAGTCACCGTGCACAAGGCACAAGGTTCGCAGTGGCCGCGGGTTCTCGTTGCGATTTCAGGTAACCGGGTACTGGACCGGACGTTGCTCTATACGGCTATCACCCGGGCGCAACAGCAAGTAATTCTTGTAGGCGATCCGGAAGCCGCCCAGCGTGCAACCGCGGCGCTGTCAAAGGCAGCGGCGCGGCAGGTGTCGCTTGGGAAAATGTTGAGTAACATTTTGGCGAAAACGATTTAGTTCGCTTGGCAAATTACACTTTTCTGGATGGCGGCATCGCCGTCCACTACGCTATGTCAAGGACCGCTATCGGTTTATACAACGCCTGGGTCATTGGCAGCCAGTCAGGCCAGTGCCTTGACTATGTCGATGCTGCAGTGCAAAATAGCAGGCTATGATCGGTCCTTTCCCTACATTTGGCATGACCTCAAGCGCGACACAAGCCGCTGAGTGCGCGCATCTATGTCCCGGTCAGGAAGCCCCCTCCTATCCAGGAGTAGGCTTGCCACGCGGTTATTTTTGCTCAGTTACTCCCCCGTAAGACACCTTCTCAGCGGCGATAAATTGATGTCACCTCCGGCGACGTCGCGCCCTTCAATGCTCGTTTCATTTGCTGCACGCGCTTGGTCGTGCAGCGTGCTCATCCATTTGTATTTGGCCACACTCGCCTGAGAAGCAATATCTATGTCTTTACAAACTATTCGCCAGGACTGGTTCTCCAACGTCCGTAATGACCTGCTTGCAGGTCTCGTCGTCGCGCTCGCGCTCATTCCCGAGGCAATTGCGTTTTCTATCATTGCAGGAGTAGACCCGAAGGTTGGCCTGTATGCGTCGTTCTCCATCGCTACCCTCATAGCTTTCTTTGGTGGGCGGCCAGGTATGATCTCGGCTGCCACTGGAGCCATGGCCCTCGTCATGGTGACGCTGGTAAAAACCCATGGCTTGGACTATCTACTCGCCGCCACGATTCTCGCAGGGGCAATGCAAATCGCTGCCGGGTGGATAAAGCTTGGCCGGTTGATGCGTTTTGTCTCGCGCTCGGTTGTTACTGGTTTCGTGAACGCTCTGGCCATCCTGATCTTTTTGGCGCAGCTGCCTGAACTGACCAACGTCACCTGGCACGTGTACGCCGTCACGGCTGCGGGCCTGGTCATCATCTACGGCCTGCCGTATGTGACGCGCGCAGTTCCATCCCCGTTGGTAGCGATTGTCGTGCTCACGGGTGCATCACTCGCGCTGGGTCTCGATATCCGCACTGTGGGCGACATGGGGCAGCTCCCGGACAGCCTACCGTCGTTCCTGATCCCGAACGTGCCGTTCACCTTCGAAACCCTCCAAATTATTCTTCCGTACTCGGCAACGCTGATGGTGGTGGGTCTGCTTGAGTCGTTGATGACCGCTACTATCGTCGATGACCTTACTGATACCAAAAGCGATAAGAACCGCGAATGTGTGGGCCAGGGCGTTGCCAACATTGCGACCGGTTTCATCGGCGGCATGGCTGGTTGCGCGATGATCGGTCAGTCGGTTATCAACGTGAAGTCTGGTGGACGCGGTCGCCTTTCAACCTTGACCGCGGGTGTCGTGCTTCTCATTCTGGTCGTATTCTTGGGCGAATGGGTGAGGCAGATTCCAATGGCAGCACTTGTCGCAGTAATGATCATGGTATCCATTGGCACCTTCAACTGGGGCTCGATCAGACATTTGCGCGAGCACCCGGCCAGTTCGAGCATCGTAATGCTTGCAACCGTTGTCGTTACCGTGGCAACCCACGACCTGGCAAAGGGTGTGCTTACCGGAGTCTTGCTGTCTGGCATTTTCTTTGCTCAGAAGGTCAGCCGACTGTTAGATGTCAGCTCGCATGTTGAAGACGCTGGACGCGCTCGCCGATACCGAGTGACGGGCCAAGTGTTCTTCGCCTCCTCGGATCAGCTTGTCCATTCGTTCGACTACACCGAAACGCTAGACAAAGTGCACATCGATCTTACTGATGCGCACTTTTGGGACATTACTGCGATCAGTGCATTGGACAAGGTCGTGTTTAAATTCCGCAGGCTCGGTGCGCAAGTCGAGGTACAGGGTCTCAACGAAGCTAGCGCCACCATGGTGGACAAATTTGGTATCCACGACAAGCATGACGGCCATGATGTGCTGATAGGTCACTAGTCCAGGCTACGCGTCCGGAACGGACCACTTTAAGGTCGAAATCAGAACTCCGGGTCAGCTTCAACTTCACAGCCTGGGCTCGGTGACTGAGCTTCCATATCGCGCGCACGCCTCAGCAGAAATGCCAAATGCTGCGTATCACAGTCGTCGCAGACCTGATCGGCACAGGCTGCGACGACAAGCAGTTTAAGGCGACACCGCTGCTACTAAAGCACCCCAATGGCGTTCGTCGTTCTCTTTCAGTTCGTCAAAGACTGCTTTGACCGTATCTTCCAGCAGAAAGATCAGCTCATTGTTGCCAGCAATACGTTCGATAGTGTTGCCATGGCTAAATGTATGCAAGAACTTTAGAATCGATTTCGCTCGTTCCTTTCCGAAAAGCTCGCCAGCACGTTGATCGACGCTCTCCCTCTGCGTACTTGGGATGCGCGAGAAGGTGTAAAGCTCGACGAATCGTCGAAGCGCATTCGGAAGGATAATCAGATGCTCATGCTCGGTCTTATCCGGTGATACATGGAACTGGTACAGCCGATCAAAAAGAAAATGGTACTCAGAGCCATACTGCGTCAGCGACTTCGGCATATTGCCCAGCTCCGAAACGCCTTCCGATACGCGTTTTACCAAGAAGAGGCGCGCAGCACCGTCGCCGTCGGGCTTGAGTTCGCGCATCAGGTTGAGGAACTCGAAGTTGTGGGTCGAAATGAATACTTGCTTACAGGTCGTACTCCAGGCCTCATTGCCGTTTGCTTGCGCGACTTTGGCAAAGAAAAGGTCGTTAATCGCCGCTGTGACTTGGAAAATGTGGTTGCTATCGAGGCTTGAGATAGGATCGTCAATGTAGACAATCGTTTCTTTGAATACCTCTGGTTTGAGCTCCTTGAGCTTCGTGATGAAGTAGCAAAATGCGATTGTGGTTCGTTCGCCATCGCTTAGGTTTTTTGCCGCTTCGCCATTCTTGCGTACGAGCTGAAAACGCTCTTGGTTTGCAGCATCTTTTATGACCTTAATCTGAATGGCCTCGCTTCCAAGCATGGAACCAAGTCGCTCATTGATCTGCTCACGGCCCTGCTGCGCTTGGCTGATCTCTGCCTGAAGCTGCCCGACATCGCTCTCTAGAGCGGTAGCAAACGCTTTGAGGCGGTTAGTCCTATTGGTCAGCGCTGTCTTCTTCCGTTCCAACGCCAAGGTTTGCAACTTGTCAGCTGTTTGTTGTACGAAATGAAACTTCGCTTTCTTCAAGGCCGCTGCACGCTCGCTCACGAAATTGGTAGCGAGCTTGTTGTTCGCGCTGATAACGGCGTTGATGGCATTGATCGTATCGAGAATCTGATTCTCCAGGTGTGGCGCGAGCGGGGATGGCACCATCGCTTTACGGGTGTTCTCGACCTTACCACTCACCTCGGTGACCAATGTCTGGACTGCGTGATTGAAAGCCTTGATGTGGCCAGGCAGCGGAGCGCAAGCGGCTTCATAGCCTTGACGGAACTGAGCATTGAGTTCTACCGCTTTTGGCCAATCGAACCTGAATTCTGCTGCCTTTACGCGGTCCAGTAGCTCCTGAACCTTGCGCTTATGGTCCGTCAGATCTTTTGAGAAGTGTGAGCGAAAGGCCTCAAGCCTGCTGTTGCTTACCGAGTTTCCGCAAAACTCGCAGGCCCCCTCTTCGGGATGCAAATGTAGGCCGAGTTCAACCCAGCGCTCCACGTCTGGGTTGTCTTCCAGATGTTTGAGGGTATTTGTAAAACTCGGCGTGGCGGCCAGAACAGAAATGGCCTCGTTGTGCAAGATGCTAATCGCCGGGAGTGCGGCGAGCTCTGCGACCTCGCTTGGCTTCCGGGCATCGGGCGTTAACGCAAGTTCAATAGCGTCTGCCAAATCATCGTCCGACATCAAATGCTGTCCCAAGACGCCCGCTGCCAGAAGGTCATTTCCCAGATGAACAGCAGTGTAAGGATCCACTTTCAGTCGCTGGCGGATGTTTTGTGCGGAACTCCGCTTTTCTTCCTGTATCGCTTCGGTGTAGGCGCTGGACTTCTTGTTGATTGCCTTGATTGCGTTCTGGCATCGCCCTATACGTTTGCTCAGGACATCAATCTTAGCTTGCGCTGTTTGGGAGTCTTCGCCAAGCAGCAAGATGGCATTGCAGTTCCCCGAGTCGAAGGACAAGTTGTTCCTGACGAAATCGGAATTGAAGACCCGGACTGTCAAAGCACAGTCATGCAAGTTCTTTTCCGTAATGGCGTCCACTCCGCCATTGAAGCTGAACTCACAGGTTTTGAAATCGGCGTGGGGAGACTTGGTCTCAAGCTTGGCAAACAGTCGCGACAGAGTCGTTTTACCTGAGTAGTTCCAGCCATAGATCAAGTTCTTGGCAACAAATTCTTTCGTCCCGGCAGGTTTAACGTAGTTCTGGTAGTTGCCCAGTTTCTTGATCTTTTCAATACTTTTTAACACCTGTGCTCCTCTTGTGGAACCCAACCTAGGCTAGTTGGATCAGATTGCCGTTTTACTACATTATTAACAAGAGAGCAACTAGTAAGACAGCTAGGTTCTGGCGTTGGGTTACGAACGTTTGGGATCTGTTATGAGAAAGAAGGTTTTTGAGCAGTTTAGGGAAGGAAACCCATGGACGGTTTCGCCATCGGTTCAGCATCGTCGAGTGAAATGTCGCGGGCGATGATGCGTTTACGGCCCTCGTACACTGCTTGGCCCATGGCTTCTTCTAGTACCTGCCTGATGCGACGGGGCGACAATCCGATCAGCAGCTCCACGGCTTTGGGAGTAAGTTTTAATCCTGAAACAGCCGCTGGCAGTTCGGCCAATAGGTTCGCATAGATGGACTGGACCATTTTGCGGGTCTGGCCCGCTGTGGGTGGCGGAACGTCAAAGCAGCGAAGCCGGTCCAGCAATGGGTCTGGTAATACGCTCGCATCATTTGCGGTGCAGATCCATAAAATGCGGCTGGCGTCGACAGCCAGCCAAGGATATGACAGGTCGGTAAAGCTCTTGGCTGTGGTCGGTTCCCACAACGTATACAGAGAGTTCAACGGGTCATGCTCGCCTTCCGGCGTCTTGTCAATCTCATCCAGGAGGAAGACCGGATTCGCAAAATCGTTCTCAAGAAGCGTGTTCAGGACCTCACCCGACCTGGTATTCCCCCAGTATTCTGCACTGCCAGTGAGCATGCTGTTCGTCTGCGCATTTTCCATGCGCAGGGTCACCAAAGTTGACCCGAGCTGGCGGGCAAGTTGGTCCGCAAACAGACTTTTTCCGATACCCGGTGGGCCCAGTAACAGCAGCGGAGCGAGCCGCGGTGTACTGTCGCCAAGTGTGGCCAGAGCATAGGTGCGGCGCAAGTAGTCGATGACTTCGCCGAAGTTGGGAAATTGCACTTCGAGCGTTTCCAAGCGCGTTCGCCAATCCGGCGGCACGCACGCTAGCTTGCGGTAATTACCGCGTGCACGCAGCAAGTCCATTAATTGAGTCAGACGCCTCAGTTCCTGTGACGTTGCACGCGCGATGCGATTGGCACTCGCGCGCTCAGCTGCTTTCCAATCAAGAATTTGCAGGATCGGACCCTCCCAATCAGGAAAAGGCTCGTGCCAAGGGCACTCGTCATCGTCTTGGGCATCCATGGTTTCTCCGTCGACATACGTCTCAACGGAGGTATGGACCGCGAACAAGGATTGTTCCAGCTGTGCAGTTAAATCGCTGAGGTCGGGTAGCTCTGCCAGCTGTGGTGGTAGTGAGGGCGCAGGATGTTGCAGTTCTGACATGATTATCTCCACGTGCGTATGTGACATCGTCGATGCGGGCACAGTACGCCTGAGATAACTGAGGAAGTGAATCAGGCACAAGCAGCAACCCGCGCAGTGGCGGGCTCAAGCAGTTCAGCTCAGCCCGCGAGGCGGAGTGAACGTATAAGCTGTGCTGGACGAAGCAGACGGCAGCGAAGGAGGGAGGGATGAGAAATCATGATGCTTACAGGTTAACATGCTCTCTGAAGGAAGGCGCGCCCCTTTGCGAAGCGTGCGATAGAGCAACTAAATGATGCTAACGCTTCTGGTGGCGACGGGTCGTGGAAACGTAAATAACCAGTACCTTTGAGAAGAGTTATTTACCAAACAAGGCAAGAAACGCCCCAAAACCCGGTTCACTCACTCACGCGCAAGCGCTATTTACGTTTTTTCTTCCACATAACAGGTGTGATTGTCGTGGCGCAGAAAGGGCCGCGTTTCCAGAACGCAAGCGCGGCCCTTTTGTCGTTCC
>Ga0265780_10006543_pt1 | contig 14433 bp, 8 predicted proteins | sample P1T30metagenome_FD_192432 | JGI IMG/M metagenome (GOLD analysis project Ga0265780, IMG submission 192432) | Plant litter microbial communities from East Loma Ridge, Irvine, California - P1 T30 | ecosystem: Environmental > Terrestrial > Plant litter > Unclassified | place: USA: California... | reverse complement strand
TATCATCTTACTCACCGCAAGTTCATCGCCCGAAATTAAACTTAAAGGTATAGAGGGGGGTGCCGATGATTACATAAGTAAGCCGTTTGATAAAGAAATTTTAAAAGCACGGGTAGCCAGTATATTAAAGAGTAAGAACAGCCTCCAAAAGTATTTTTATAACGAGGTAACACTTAATTCTAACAATCTCAAAATATCTCCTGAATACAAGGAATTTTTAAATGCTTGTATTCAAATTGTAGAAAAACACATTACCGATCCAGATTTTAATATACAGGTGCTAGCTGCAGAAATTGGCATGTCGCGCTCAAATTTGTATAATAAGATCAAGTCAATTTCGGGGCAGTCTTCCAATAGTTTTATTCGGTTCATCCGTTTGCGAAAGGCGGCAGAAATATTTATTAATTCCGACTACACCATTTCGCAAACATCTTATATGGTTGGGATAAGGGACCCTCGCTATTTCAGGGAGCAGTTTTGCAAACAATTTAACATGAACCCGTCTCAGTACATAAAAAAATTCCGCAAGCACTTTAATCATCAAATTAACTTAAGTGCTGATATGGTTAAAGCCAGCAAAAAGTAATTTGTCTGCGTCAACTCCCTTCAGTTTTAAAAATGGGTGTATAATATAAAATCTGCAAATCCAACATTTATTTAACGCATCAAATTAATTAGTTAAGTAGAGGTTGACAGCAGCGGTAGTTTTGATATTCTCTTACCAAAACCTTCAGTTTAATGCTATTACTATTGTTATTCGTTGTCATAGGCATCGTAACAAGGTGAATACTATCAAAACAACGACTTTTTGGCTATTTACCCACCTTTAAATAGCCATTTACCACTCACTTATTACCACGCTTTTAATCAATTTAGCACTCATAACCAATGTTAACCTTCCGGTTGGCCCGTATGTATTATTTCCTCAATAATCTGCCTGCCTATCCCTAAGGGTTCTTAAACCAATTTTAATTAAATCAAATTATGAACAAACTTTTACGGATTCATTTTCCTCCGTTAGGGTATGGGTCCAGCGCAACCAAGACTTTTAACAAAGCCCTTGTTGCAGGTCTGCTGCTCGCTACACCTTTACTTGCACAAGCAAATTATTATGTTGTACCTATCCATAATGTCCCCGTTAAATTAGTGCCACAAGATATTCAGGTGACCGGTAGGGTAATTGATGAAACAGGCGCGCCACTTGCCGGATTGAGTGTAGCTGTAAAAGGAACTACAACAGGCACTGTTACCGATGGCGATGGAAAGTACAGGCTCACTGTAAAAGATGCGAACACTACATTGGTGTTCTCTTTTACCGGGTATGTAACGCAGGAAGTGATAGTGGGACAGCGTACAGTGATCAATATACAAATGGCCGTATCATCTAAGTCTCTTAACGATGTGGTTGTAGTGGGCTATAATACACAGAAAAGAGCAACGCTTACTGGTTCAATTTCTGAAGTTAAAGGGGCCGAGTTGGTAAAAAGTCCCCAAACTAACTTGTCTAATTCATTTGCAGGCCGTGTTTCGGGTGTTATTGTTAACAACCGCAGCGGTGAGCCAGGCTACGATGGCTCTGGCATTACTATACGCGGGCTGGCCACAACAGGTAACACCGGCGTATTGGTGGTGGTAGATGGAATACCAGGGCAGTTAGGTGGTTTAGAACGTATAGACCCTAATGATGTAGAGAGTATTTCGGTACTTAAAGATGCATCGGCAGCTATATATGGTAACCGCGCAGCTAACGGCGTAATTTTGGTAACAACTAAACGCGGCAAAACAGGCAAACCCACTGTTAATTACAGTTTTAATCAGGGTTTTAGTTCGCCTACACGGCTGCCTAAAATGGCCGACGCTGCTACTTATGCGCAAATTATGAACGAAATTAGTTATGATTCTAGTCCGGCTGGCGGCCTTAACCAGTCGTATACCAATGAGCAAATACAAAAGTTTCGCGATGGGTCTTATCCAATATTGTATCCTAATACCGATTGGATAGATCAGTCACTGAAAAAGGTGGCATTGCAAAATCGGCAAAGTCTATCGGTAAGCGGCGGTAGTCAGGATGTTAAGTACTTTGTTTCGCTCGGTACTATTTATCAGGATGGATTATATAAAGAAGGTGTAACTAAGTATAAACAGTACAACTTCCGCTCAAACATTGACGCTAACGTGTCTAAAATTTTCAAGGTGGGTTTATCCTTGTCGGGCAGGGAAGAAGATAGGTTCTTTCCGCAGGTAGGCGCCGGAGATATCTTCAGGTCTATTTATCGTGCTAAACCTATCGTTTCTGCTTATTATCCAAATGGTTTACCTACAACGGGTATTGAAAACCTCAATCCAGCGGTTCAAGTCACCGATATTGGTGGAACGGTAAATAATCCTACACAAACCTTCAATGGTATATTGCGGGCGTCGTTACTCATTCCGGGTGTAGAAGGGTTATCTGTAGATGGGTTTTTCTCTGCTGATAAAACCAACAACTTTAGTAAGAGCTTTAACAAGCCTTACTTGCTATACCGTTATGATCAGGGCACAAACACGTATAACAGTGTTATTGTAGGCGGTAACAACCAAAAAGCAACGCTAACCGAAATACATAGTAACCAATCGCTCATTACTTCAAATATCAAACTTAACTACGCAAGGCACCTGGGTAAGCATGATATTAATGCATTTGTAGGTTACGAACAAAGCCGTAACCATTATGAGTACTTTGATGCACAGCGTTTAAATTACCTGTCAACCTCTTTGCCCGAATTATCTCAGGGCGGAACAGCACCAACCGACTTCTTAAATTCTGGTTATAGCACTAATTATACCCGTCAAAGCGTAATTAGCCGTGTGGCTTATAATTTTGATGAGCGTTACCTGTTTGAGGGTCAGTTGCGTGCAGATGGTTCTTCTATCTTTCCTCAGGGCAATCAGTGGGGGTATTTCCCCGCCGCTTCTATTGGCTGGCGTATCTCTAAAGAAAGTTGGTTTGAAGAAAAAGTTAAAGTCATTAATGATTTAAAAATCCGTGCCTCTTACGGTTCGTTGGGTAACGATGCCGTTAATGGCTTTCAATATTTTAATAATTATGTTTTGGTGGGGAACGGCTTTGTTGCCAACATAGCCGGCACAGGCTCGGTTATTCAGCCCGGGGTTAACCTTATTAAGTTGGCCAACCCAAACATTACCTGGGAAGTTGCCAAAAAGCTTGATATAGGCATAAATGCAACCTTTCTTCAAAACTTCACTATTGAGGCTATTTACTTCCAGCAAAAAAGATCATCTATCTTAGCCAACAGGAATGCATCGGTGCCTGGCTCCTCGGGTATTGTAAATCCTTATAACGACGGTAGCGCCAGCTATACGCCATTGGTGCCCTCAGAAAATATAGGTAAGGTTAACAGCACTGGTTTTGAAGGTACATTAGGTTATAACCATCCGGGCAAATTTAGCTGGGGTGTATCCGGAAATATGACCTATGCAAAAAGCAAGATTGTATTTATCGACGAAGCCTCGGGTGCATTAGACTATCAGCGCCAAACCGGTAGGCCGCTAAATACTTATTTACTATACAATAGTATCGGTATATTCCGTACCCAGGCCGAATTGGATGCTTATCCTCATGTAACAGGTGCAAAAGTAGGTGACTTAAAGTACTTGGATTACAATGGAGATAATAAGATCACGGCCGATGATCAAACACGTACTAAGTATGGTAATATTCCACAGATTACCTATGGCTTTAACCTCAATGCCAGCTACAAAAATGTGGATGTTTCTGTGCTGTTTGCGGGTCAGGCACAGGTTAGTCAGTATGTATTGCCTGAGGCAGGCAGTGTGGGTAACTTTTATAGCAGTTGGGCAGATAATAGGTTTAGCCCAACCAATACCGGTGGTTCTTACCCCAGGGTAACCGACCGTGCCTCAAATGCCATAAGCGGCGGGCAGTTTAACAACACCTTTTGGCTTAATGATGCATCTTTTTTAAGACTTAAGAATGTGGAGGTAGCTTATAACCTTAAGGCTTCGTTTCTTTCCAAAATTAATATCTCTAACCTTAGGTTATATGCCAGTGGATTTAACCTGCTAACTTTTACCAAAGTAAAAGATTATGACCCTGAAGGAAGTAGTGGCAGCGGACAGTTTTACCCTCAGCAACGGATTATAAACCTGGGTGTTAACGTTAAATTTTAACAACGATGAAATTATCATATATCAAATTACTGATTCCCGTACTGTTTGCGGGTGTGGCACTAACCGCCTGTAAAAAAGATTATTTAAATATAGAACCTACCGACCGTATAACAACGGCTGCAATAGAAACAGATACCGCAGTATTTGAAGCTTATGTAACCAATAAGTACATTGCTACACGCCTGCAGGATAAAGAAGCCGATGGGTCAAACCCGGGATTTGGCCGTGGTATGGAATACAGTATGATGAGTTCTTTTACCGATGAATCCATTTATAACAACGATGATAACACCTGGCTTATACAAAGAGGGCAGCTTGCACCCGAGAATGTGGGCAGCGCCGGAATTTTTTGGGCGCGCAGCTACCGCGGCATACGGGAGTGTAATTACGCCTTAAGCGTTTTACCAAAAATAGAGATGAGCGCGGCGCATAAGAAAATGCTGGATGGCGAAATTAAGTTTATCAGGGCTTTCCGTTACCATGACCTCATTCGCAATTATGGTGGTGTGGTGCTGGTAGGTGATAAGGTGACCCAGCTTGAAGATAATTTGCAGGACCCTGCATTGTTTAAGCGCGCCACCATTAAAGAAAGTATGGATTATGTACTGGCGCAACTGGATGAAGCAGCTAATGAACTCCCGCGCGACAATAGCGGCACTTGGCAATTGGGCCGTGCAACAAAAGGTGCAGCGCTTGCATTAAAATCGCGCCTGGCATTATACGCTGCCAGTCCGCTTTATGCGGCCGGCACTTGGGAGGCCGCTGTTGCTGCTGCTCAGGCCGTTATTAGCCTAAATAAATACGGTATCTATTCGGGTGGATATGCCAACATGTTCCTGGTTAATGAAACCAACGAAGTTATTTTTGAACGTTTGTTTACTAAGAATGCCAATCATACCCATTTGGAGATTGCTAACGGCCCTAATGGCTATGGTGGTTGGGCAGGTAACACACCTCTGCAAAATTTAGTAGATGATTACCAAATGGTTAGTGGAAAGCCTATAACCGACCCAACCTCAGGCTATGACCCTAACAATCCTTACGTTGGTCGCGATCCGCGTTTTACCGCCACTGTTCTGTATAATGGGGCTGTATACCGTGAACGCAATATAGAAACCTTTGTACCCGGTGGCAAAGATAGCCGCGACGGTATTGATAACTGGAACACCTCCAAAACAGGTTACTATCTTAAAAAGTTCATGAATGATGCTTACCCGCTTCAAAACCCCTGGGGTAATGCCGGTTTTCAGCCGTGGATATATTTTAGGTATGCCGAAATACTGTTGAATTTTGCCGAGGCTGCCAACGAGGCTTATGGGCCTGATGCGGTTCCGGCAGGATCTACACTTTCTGCACGTGCGGCAGTAAACATGGTACGGGCACGTGTCGGCGTTAATATGCCTGGTGTAACTTTATCAACCAAAGATGATATGCGCAACGCCATTCGCAACGAGCGCCGTGTGGAATTAGCTTTTGAAGAGCAGCGTTTTTATGATGTTCGCCGTTGGAAAATTGCCGAAGTGACCGAAAACAAGCCGGCTATGGGTGTTACCGTAACCAAAGTAGGAACAGGGTTTACTTACACCCCTAAAGTTGCATTAGACGGTAGGAAATTTGAAACCAAGCATTACTGGATGCCTATTCCCCGTGCCGAAATTCAGGCTTCGGGTGGTCAGCTTCGTCAAAACGATAATTATTAATTTATGATTGGAAACCAAAGCAAGCATAATTACTATTCTTGCTTTGGTTTCCATTAATGGTGGCAAGATCTTGCCACCGAGCAACAATCACTGCTACTGTAATACTACCATCTATCTTTATGAATAAACATCTCAAATTAGCACTCTTATTTATCTGTACTGTTTTGGTGCGTATAAATGCCTATGCACAAGATCAAAATGGCTCCCTGTTTAACGACGGCTGGAGGTTTCATCAGGGCGACCTCCAGAATGCTTTGTCTGGTAAATTTAATTCGGCCGACTGGAAAGGAGTAAATATTCCGCATGACTGGAGTATAGCCGGGCCTTTTAGTGAAGATTGGGCGAGTGCAACAGGATACTTGCCCGGTGGTATAGGCTGGTATAAAAAAAGCTTTACCGTGCCGGCTGCATGGAAAGCTAAAGTGGTTTCTGTTTATTTTGACGGTGTTTATAAGAATAGTACAGTTTACATCAACGGAACTTTAGTAGGTAACCGCCCTAATGGTTTTATACCTTTTGAGTATGACATTAGTAAATACCTCAAATACAATGCAGCCAATGTAATTTTGGTAAAGGTCGATCACAGCGAGTTTGCCGATTCGAGGTGGTATACCGGTTCAGGCATTTACCGTAATGTATATCTTAAGGTTAATAACCCATTACATATTGCGAAATGGGGGGTGAAGTTTACTACGCCTCAAATAACTAATACGCTTGCCAAAGCTGCTGTTGAGGTAACGCTTGCCAATCAACAAAAAATAAGCAGTAAGGTAAACATCGACTGCAAAATATTAGACGCTAAGGGTAAGCTTGTATCATCCCTCTTAAAAACCATTTCGGTAGGAATGGAAGACAGTATAGTAACTAGCCTGGAGTTCCCTATTAAAGCACCCCAGTTGTGGTCGGTAAATGCCCCAAATCTCTACCAGTTAGAAGTGAACGTACTTGCACAGGGGAAAGTGCTGAGCACATGGAAAGAACAGGTAGGTATCCGAAGTATACGTTTTGATGCCGACAGCGGCTTTTACCTCAACGGTAAAAATCTCAAATTAAAAGGTGTTTGTATACATGATGATGCTGGCGCTTTGGGTGTTGCTGTACCCGAGGGGGTATGGGTACGACGCTTGCGGCTTTTAAAGGAGGCTGGTTGCAATTCATTGCGCATGAGCCATAATCCACATGCCGATTATTTGTACCGCTTATGCGATAAGATGGGCTTCTTGGTTATGGACGAAGCCTTTGATGAGTGGGAGGTAGGTAAAAATAAATGGGTAAAAGGATGGAACGTAGGCAAGCCCAGTAACGATGGCTATCACAGCTCGTTCAAAGAATGGTCGGCTGTTGATGTTCGAGACATGGTGTTGAGAAACTATAATCGACCATCAATTATTATGTGGAGCATAGGTAACGAAATTGATTACCCGAATGATCCATATACGCACGAAGTGCTTAATACCGGCCGAAATCCGCAGATCTATGGTAAGGGTTTCTTAACCGATCATCCGCCTGTTAGCCGTTTAAGCCAATTGTCAAAACAACTTGCCGCAACAGTTAAAAAGTACGACCAATCGCGGCCAGTAACAGCCGCGCTAGCTGGTGTGGTAATGTCTAACACCACAGACTACCCTGATAACTTAGATGTTGTGGGATATAATTACCAGGAGTACCGTTATGCCGACGACCATAAAGCGTACCCTAAGCGCGTAATTTATGGCAGTGAAAATGGTATGCAGCTTACTGCCTGGAATGCAGTTGACTCTAATCGTTATATATCTGCACAATACCTGTGGACGGGTATAGATTATTTAGGTGAGGCTGGCCGCTGGCCAGAGCGGAGCAACCGTGCAGGTTTACTTGATCTGGCTGGTTTACGCAAGCCCGAATACTATTTCCGTCAGAGCCTTTGGGCCGAAAAGCCAATGATCTACATCGGTACTACCGCTGTACCTAAAAGCGAGGACCGGGGCATATGGAGCCATAAACGGGCCGAAGCTAACTGGAACTGGAAAGCCGGTGAGATGGTAAGAGTAAACTGCTTTACCAACTGTAAAGAAGCCGAACTTTTTTTAAATGGTAAATCTTTAGGCAGAAGAAACAAAACCGGTAACGACCCAATTTCATGGGATATTGCCTACCAGCCCGGCGAACTGAAAGCCATTGCTTACAACGGTCAAAAGCAAAGTGCAAATTACGAACTTAAAACATCTGGCGAAGCTTATGGCTTCCGCGTAGTTGTTGAATCTGATGTTGCAGGTACCAGGAACCGGTTGTCTCATTTGATTATCCAGGTGGTTGATCAAAAAGGAGTGCCTGTATATGATGCCGAAAATGAGATCACCATTAATTTGGCAGGGCATGGCAACTTACTTGGCCTGGAAAGTGGGAGTTCAACCAGTCATGAAGACTACCGTTCTAACAAGCGCAAAGCCTTGCATGGTAATTTAGTGGGTTATGTGCAAGCAAAAAATGATGCTCCAGATATCAAGGTATCAGTTACCTCGCCCGGCCTTAAAGCGTTAACCGTAAGCCTTAAATAACATAATAAAGCCCCTGAAAAAATCAAAAAGAGTCTATGCGTATATACAAATTCTTATCCCTTCTCTGCCTTTTGTTTTTGCTGTCACCGGCTGTAAATGCACAAAACACAACCCATACTTTTGTGCTTGGCGACTCCGCCTTTTTGCTGGACGGTAAGCCGTTTCAAATGATTTCGGGCGAGATGCATTACCCCAGAGTACCGCGCGAAGCCTGGCGGGCAAGGATGAAAATGGCTAAAGCCATGGGATTGAATACCATAGGCACCTATGTTTTTTGGAACCTGCATGAGCCCGAAAAAGACAAGTTTAATTTTGCCGGAGATAATAACATTGCTGAATTTGTACGCATTGCCAAAGAGGAGGGCTTATGGGTTATTTTGCGCCCAAGCCCTTACGTGTGCGCCGAGTGGGAATTTGGCGGTTACCCTTACTGGTTGCAAAACGAAAAAGGCCTTGAGGTAAGAAGTAAAGAAAAGCAATACCTTAATGAATACCGCAAATACATCATGAAAGTAGGGGAGCAATTATCGCCACTTTTGATTAACCATGGCGGCAACATTCTAATGGTTCAGATAGAGAATGAGTATGGTTCTTATGGCAGTGATAAGGAATATCTAAGTATAAATGAGGACATGTTTAAAGAAGCCGGATTTGACTGCCTTTTATATACCTGCGACCCTGAAGCTGCTATTAAAGATGGCCATTTACCCGGTTTGCTGCCCGCTATTAATGGAATTGATAACGTTGCCAAAGTGAAAAATCTCATCAATGAAAATCATGGTGGCAAAGGTCCTTATTATATTGCTGAATGGTACCCTGCCTGGTTTGACTGGTGGGGCACTAAACACCATACTGTGCCGGCAGAACAATACGTTGTTAGGTTAGATTCGGTATTAGCTGCTGGTATTTCCATTAATATGTATATGTTTCATGGAGGCACCACAAGGGGTTTCATGAATGGTGCTAACTACAACGATAAAAGCCCTTATGAACCACAGATTAGTAGTTATGACTATGATGCGCCACTTAATGAGGCTGGCAACGCTACTGATAAATATATGCAGTTTCGCAGTGTGATAGCCAAACATTTGCCTCAAGGGCAAGCGCTGCCTAATGTGCCGATGAGAAAACCTGCCATTCAGATAGCCGGTATTAAATTAACCATTTCGGCAGGTATATTTAATTTGCTTCCCGCGGCCCGTAATGCTGTGGCACCAATGAGTTTCGAAGATCTAAATCAGGCTTATGGTTTTGTTTTGTATAGAACCATAGTAAAGGGTGGTACAAACGCCCTATTAAAGATAGAGGAATTGCGTGATTACGGAATCGTATATGTAAACGGCCGTCGCGCTGGTATGCTCGACAGGCGCTTGCAGCAAGACAGCCTGCAGGTTAATCTTCCAGCAGGGAATGTGCAACTAGATATACTGGTTGAAAACATGGGCCGTATCAACTTCGGACCGTACCTGCTCAAGAATAATAAAGGAATTACCCGGCGCGTATTAATGAATAATAAGGAAGTTAAGAACTGGAAAATGTATAGTCTTCCTTTCGATAATATAAATAAGTATAAAGTCCGAAATGAGAAGCATAATGCTACACAACCACAACTAAAAACAGGAACATTTAAACTTACTACAATAGGCGATACCTATTTAGATATGACAAATTGGGGAAAAGGCATGGTTTGGGTAAACGGACACAACTTAGGTAAATACTGGTCGGTTGGCCCACAGCAAACCGTTTATGTACCTGCTGAATGGCTTAAAAAAGGGTTAAACCAAATAACTGTGCTTGAACTATTGAAACCCCAGCAACAGACATTGAATAGTATGAAAGTGCCGATTTTAGATAAGCTAAATTAAAATTAACTGTTTGACTGGATATTACTAAAGTTATCCTCGCAGTAACAAATAAGTTTTCTTAGCGCCGCTCAAAAGAATTAACACGATTAAGCCAGCTATTAATCCTAACGCAAATTCCTTAATGATTGATGGTATTGCAGGAAACAGGTGATGGATGAATTCAATATTGTGAACAAAGATGCCGCCGGCCACTAAAATTAAAGCAATGCTTCCAACGGCGCCTAAAATCTTGATAATTACGGGCAGCGACTTTACCAGTAACGAACCAAGCGTGGAAAGAAAGCCTTTATTGTTAGCATGTTTAATAAGTTTATACCCGGCATCATCCATTCTAACAATGAGTGCAACTATGCCATAAACGCCAATTGTTGCCAAAATTGCAACGGTAGAAACCGTTATAATCTGGATATATAACTTGTCGTTTGCAACACTCCCGAGAGCGATAATCACAATTTCTATTGACAAAATAAAGTCGGTTGCCACAGCCGACTTTATTTTTGCTTTCTCGGCATCGTTATCTTCTTGCTTTATTTCTTCAATTACCTCGTGGCTGGCTTTGCTATGGTGAAATAAATACTCAATTATTTTTTCAACGCCTTCAAAAGCCAAATAAAGGCCACCTAAAATTAAAATTATCTTAATGGCTACAGGGAAAAATACATTAAGCAATAAGGCTACCGGAACAATAATTAGCTTATTAAGTAATGAGCCTTTGGTAATGGCCCATAGTACGGGTAACTCGCGTGATGACAGAAATCCCGTAGCTTTTTCTGCGTTTACGGCCAAATCATCGCCCAGTATGCCGGCAGTTTTACCGGTGGCCACTTTAGTTGCTACTGCAACATCGTCCATTAAGGCACCTATGTCGTCTAAAATCGCGAAAAAACCTGATGCCATGCTTTATTTATTAGTGCCGTAATAATACGTAAAGTAAGTCCTTTAAATTCCAATGTATAAATCAAAGTTTCAAAGTTAAGTTTTAGCTATCGGCAATTATTTTAGATTTACTTGGTGTTGTTTGATTTTAAAGTGTTAAGAGTTTTTGAGTGCAAATTATTAAGTTAACTTGCCGATTAATGGCTTTGGGCTCTGTATATGTTAGCGAAAAGAAAAAATCATTTACAGATTGAACTGTATTTGAATTTGGCTGTTTGCTTTGGGAATATGCCAAACTATTAACACATTTGATAGTTGTAGCCGCATCTTAAGATATGAGAAATATAAAGTTAATTTTATTAGGCGTTGTGACGTGTACGGCCTTTTCTTGCCATACTCCACCCAAGCAGGTGCCTAAAGCCGATACAGTGCCCGTTGCAAACAAACAGCCAGCCATACAGAAAGGTTCACCTGTTGCATCCGAGCAGCATGCCGAAATGGAGTTTGTAAATTACAATGATGACGGCGATTATTATCACCTGATTGCCAAAAAAGCCGACAGTACATACAACTTTATTAATAATGACGATGAAGACCGAAGCCTTAACCGGGGCGACCTTATCGCCATAACCTGGGCCAGGGGCACGATTACTCTTGCCGGCGATGGAGATGCCCCTGAGGAAGTAGATATGATTAAGACTGTGAAAAAAATCAGTGATGGCCCGGTATCTAAGTTTAGAAAAGTGTACGGGAAGAAAATTAGTTATATCTCGGCTGCTGACGAAAACTATTCGCAGTATTATAAAGACAAACTGTATTTGCTTGTAGAATACTATTTGGCAAATACTAAATCATCATTACTGCAGCTGCACATTAATAAAAAAGAGGATTTAAGCTATTCTCTAGAGCAGCAAACCAAAAACAATAAGGAGTACACCATGATAGGCATTGCCACTACAAGTGAAAATAGCCGCAACACCATGCAGTGGTTATACTTCGACAACGATAAAGAGACGCTATATGAATATGACTTACCCAACGATAAATTAATAGAATTACATTGATTTATTTAGTTGAGCTGTAGGTTGATAACACGAGGATAGGATAGTGACCTATGATGCTTCTGTTGTATGACATTTATACTAACCACGAAGCACTTACGCGTAATCATAAATTATAAAAGGTATTTTAGCATTTTATTGGTTATGTATTCCTTTATCAGCAAAAGCCCACATGATGAATTTAAAGAAAAGTTTCATTGCCCTATAAAGGGTAATTCTAAAATATTAAAGTGAAGGTTTGCAATAATCTGCGTGCGTGTATTTTTACAGTTATGTTATGTAATTAATACTTATTCTGCGGTGCTCTTAAGCATTACATTATACAATACCTATGTTAATCTTTGCGACAATAAATTCATTGTCAAGTAATGCATTAAGAGTAATGGCATAGTAATTAATAAACAAATTAGCACTTAATAACGCCATATTGAATAGCAAACTTGATTAAAGCGGCCGTGTTTCTTGAACCTGTTTTGTTTAACAGATTTTGCCGATGTCCTTCTATGGTACGCTTACTGGTAAAAAGTTTTTCGGCTATTTCATAATTCGTGTATCCATTAGCCATTAAAATCAATATCTCAATTTCCCTTGCCGGAAATTCAATTTCATGGTCTATCTCCATGGGAGTAACTTCTGGTATAGACTTTAATTTATCCAGCAATACTTTTGTTAAAAAGGAGCAAACATACTGCCCGCCATCATAAACATGCCTGATGGCAAACATTAACTCAACAACATTAACTGCTTTATTGAGAAAGCCTTTTGCACCGGCATTCATAATTTTTAAAATGTCTTTTTCATTTTGGGTTGCCGTTAAAAATATAACTTTCACATTTGGGTTAGTATTTCTAACAGCTTCAATGAAGTCTATTGGGGTTATCCCCGACATATCTACGTCTGCAATGATAATATCCGTATCTGCAAAATTATTTAAGCAGTTTATTCCATCATTAAAATTTGATGCTTCGCTAATAACACTAAAATCCGCCTCGTTTTCAAGGAGTAATTTAATTGCCTTTCGTATAAATGCTTGATTTTCGACAAGTACAATATTTATCATATTTTGTAATGTTTTTGACTAAAAAGTAAATGAATTTGCTTATGCCAATATTAAGCACGCAAAAATTAGAATTAAACTGTATAACTACGGGAATCGTTGGTGATTACTACGGGATTTGATAACAGATTAATTCATAGCGGTTTGTAGAAATACATGTCAGTTTAGTTAAGCTATATTATCCAATAATTTAAAGCATGCCTGCGAAAACTTATGGTTGTTACAATGATGTTATTATATACATGGTATGCGCTATATACTTAAAATTAACATTTGATTTTGAGTAAAAACCGTATGTGAAATGGTAGATACCGCTGTGATTGTATTTATGTGCTTAGTTAGTTTTGTAAGCATTGAGCTAAGATACTGCCATCCTTCTCTAAATGTGCTGGATTAGTAAGATGCTGTAATATTTCGTGTATTATTAAGATATGTATGAAGAAAAACTATTTTTTTAACTTGCTGCTTTCACTCTCAAACATTCTTTTCCCTATAATAAGTTTCCCATATGTTTCTAAAATAGTTGGCCCATCGGGTGTTGGCAAGGTGCAGTTTATTACCTCATATGCCCAGTATTTTGGATTGATTGCAGCTTTAGGTATTCCTGTATACGGCATTAGGGAAATTGCCAAACGCAAGCATGACCGTCAACAGCTTAACATAGTATTTTCAGAATTATCGGTAATATACTTTTTAACAAGCGTAGTACTCACTATAGTATATGTAGGTACCTTGTTTTACAGCTCATACTTTGATCATGATAGAAGTATGTATTTGTGGTCTATTTTTCTGGTAATGTTAAGTTTTACCTCAATTGATTGGTTTTACGAAGGACTGGAACAATTTAGGATAGTTGCCATAAGATCTATACTGGTACGCGTATTTTCATTGATCCTTATGTTTTTGCTAATTAAAAATGCAAAAGACTATTACTGGTACCTGCTCATCATCATATTTACTACCTTATTAAACAATGGCATAAACATGATACGGTTGCATAAAAGCGTATCGGTACAGCTGCATGGGCTTAACTTAAAACGACATTTAAAGCCACTGTTTCTTATTTTTAGCACCACCATTGCTACCAGTATGTACACCATGTTAGATACCGTGCTACTGGGTTTTCTGGCTAATACGCGCGCCGTG
>Ga0265780_10006542_pt1 | contig 14433 bp, 16 predicted proteins | sample P1T30metagenome_FD_192432 | JGI IMG/M metagenome (GOLD analysis project Ga0265780, IMG submission 192432) | Plant litter microbial communities from East Loma Ridge, Irvine, California - P1 T30 | ecosystem: Environmental > Terrestrial > Plant litter > Unclassified | place: USA: California... | reverse complement strand
AGTGGAGTGAATGCCAGCTTGCGTAAAGAGGGACCCATGAGGTAGTTTTTGTATCGCAGTGCTGGCCTCTGTCCCTTGATGGCGGTGTAGTAGGAAGGGAAGAAGTCATCGAACCCGACCATGATATTTGATGCGGTGGTATTGGACATGCTGAAGCTTTCGTATCGCGCAGTTGATTTGGTGCGTGTGGCTAGAGGTGGAGTAATCGAAACGTCTTCTTCGAAGATGGTCATGGTGGCGTTCTCACCCTTCAGCTCCACAGGAGAACTCTGCCACGGCCAAGGCCACGAAGCATCGCTCTCGTTTAGGTAGACTGTTGATATTGTCTCACTGTACTGACCCCATGCGTATGCCGACACAACCGTCTTGACACACCAAGCTAGAACGCATTCGTGCGCGACAGGCGTTTCGTTTCGATACACACCGTCAGGGCCGTCCCTGGTTGAGACGATGAGTGTGTCCAATATTGGATTGCGAAGATGCTTGAAGTTTATCGAGCCACCAAACACCGGCGCCTTCGTAAGCATATCAGTCAAAGGCATCACCCGTACGAGCAGAGCCTCATCTTTTAGTAGTTCATCCCCACCATCGACAACATAACCCGACATCAGTATAGGCGCTCCACTTGTTGAGTTCAGAAAGTAACCACAAACTGTACTCTCGGAGAATGGTTCTCCCTCGAGTGAACCAACATGCGTGGCGGTCCAATCGACTTTCGTCTCTAGGCATGCAAACTGCAGTAAATCTGTCGCTTGTACGCATTCGCTGCACACGCCCAATGTTTCGTATGGGGGCCAATTGCAAATACTAGTAGGGCAAGAGAGTGGTATGTCGGGGCGTGTAGTGTTGGCAAAAGGCGTAGGGTGGGTCCCATTCCCTGCGAAGTACCGTCCGAAAAGGTCCCTGAACGCAGGGTCCACGAAATTGGTCTCGAACCCTTGGTAGGTTTCCGGTGCGTAGAGCGGCTCGTACCGCACTACCCTTGGTATCGAGCCAGCGTTAGACCGTGTCATCCACTCATCCGGAAAGCTTACAACTTGCTGAAAGAAGGTGTCGATCGCAAGAAGTAGTACGATTAAGAGAGCGCCGAGCGCCGCTAAAGAACGGCCTTTTGTCCGGAATAGTAACATTAGGGCACCTAAGGGTCCCCTAGAAGCTTTATCGAATATCTCGAAATCCCACATAGCATTAGATTTATGGAACCAGTGCCATTTCAGTTGACCGAGCGCCTCTGATGTTGGAACGATCAACGCAGCCGAAGAGACTTTTCCTAAGACATTCGTCCAGGTAAGATAAAATCCGTCGAGCGACATGGGTTGGCCGTTGATTCGAAGGTAGATGCAGATGATCGCTATCATGCACGATGCACTGAGCAACCAACTCATCATCTCGAATAGCCATCTCTTAAAGACGTTGTCCGACGAGTTGTACTCGGCTAACTTCCTCTCGATTCGTTGCGTGAAGTCGAGCGATGACTTCTCGTCTTCTGAAGAGTCTAGCGACCCTGGGGCATGTCGTAATTCATGTCGTCTCCGTTTTTGTGTCCACGAAAGCTGGTATCGTATTGCGTTTGGAATGGAGGCCATTTCGGTGAGACTCGCATCGATGAGGATCGGGCCGTGATGAAGATTACGAGACGCGAAGGGGGGTTTTCTCGCGGTAAGGACGGTCGTTCGATCGGTGCTCGAGAGCAAGATGACAGCGCACAGGCGCCTAACAAGCTAAACATCTTGAACTGCCGGCTGCGAGTATGCCTTCAGTCATGGCAGAATCGTGGCGCTAAGCTGCGCATCTTGGTCTTCGACGTTGAGCGTGCGCTTCGTTATCGTGCGCCTATGGGAGCTTTGCTGTTAGCGCTGCGGCATACCAACTGGCTGGCAGCTACCGAGCGCGGGGACCGACATAGCCATATCACGCAGGCAATTATAGCGACTTTGGATGCAGTAAAGATCAAGGATTTACTGGTGACCGAAGACGGAGGATAGCTCTAAGTGATGAAGCTGGGACGAAGAGAAAAGACGTGAGGGTTCAGCGGGACGCGTCGGACGAGCTAGGGCTCAGCAAGCGAGATTGGCTCTGCGATGACGATAGCGCGCCAAAACTAGCCTTAGATGTGGCCATTCATCATAGATCATGTATTATTATCACTATATGCATTGTCTATATGCGTATGTATTTCAAGATATCTTGGCAGTTATATGAAGCCAGGTGGAGCTGTCGATGCGGGGTGCACCTGTCCCGACACTCTCCAGCCCTGCTTTGGCAAGAGTCTAATTCTAACCTTGCGGGGATCGTGATGTGGTGCGCTATCCGAGCTTGTGGTTGAGATGCTATCCTTCCGCACATCTTGTGGTAGACCGTAGATCAACGTAGGCATGGCTGAAGTTTTCCAAACCCCCGTCTCGGTATCATTCGACGTTTTGATGATGGTAGCGACCAAGAACACCAGACTCAATAGTAGAAGTAGCAACGGGAATATAAGCCACGGCCAGTTGATGCGGACGAACTTTTCTCGATCGTATGCCTCACCGAGGAGCGCTTCAGTAGTCTTCGTGTTCGACCGCATAACGTTAGTGAGGGATGATGCCAGTCGTTCCATGTGGCGTGTAACGTTGCTTGGAGCTAGCCACGGATTAAAGTCCAAGAAGCGAGTAGCGGGTCCGTCAGGGTAATTCTTGAACCTCAGCATAGGTTTTGAGTCCCTACCCGCAGCTGTGTAGGATGACGGGAAGAAATCGTCCCAGATGACCATGATCTGGAAAGCTGTCTCGTTCCACACATAGTAAGTGATATTGGTATCAGGAGAGTCCACGGCTGGCGCTTCGAAAGTGATGTTTGGTGAATACTCATACCAGTCGCCGTCGACTACCCATGGCCAAGGGACAGTATCAGTCGCAATGTTGAGAAATGTTGACTCGGTAGTTTGGCTATATAGGCCCCACTCGTACGATGATCTCACTCGCTGAACGCACCAAGACAACATGCACTCGTGCACCACAGGAGGCTCGCGACCATATACACTATCGATCCCGTTCGATGCTGATGCGACAAGACCGTCGGTGATGGGATAGCGAATGTCTTTGAAAGCGAAGGAGCCAGTGCCGTAATAGGGTTCTTTCGTGTCCATGTCAGACAGAGGAATCATGCGCATCAGCAAGACCTCATCAGTTGAGTTCGTAGTCCCGTTTTCGCTCACCACATGACCTGAGAGAAGTATCGGCGTAGCCGACGTGAGGTTGAGGAAATGACCGCAAACATTCCCGACCGGGTATGGTACATCTGCTAGTGGACCCTCCCATTTGACACTCCATTCAATTGTGGTATTCAGACAGGCGTACGTGATGTCCAGATCATGGGAGACATCCACGCAGCTGCTGCACGTCGCAAGGGTATCGTAAGTAGGCCAAGTGCATTTGCTAGAAGGACAGGAAAGCGGTATATCCGGGCGGAATCCACTTCCGAATGGCACGGGTATCGATCCGTTTCCGTAAAAGTGACTTTTGATGACCGGGGCGGTGACCTCATCGTACATGGCTATCTCATCACCCTTGATGAAGTATTTGGAAAAATACGGACTGTATGTCTTGACGATGGGAATGGAGCTTGGTGCCGTTTGCAAGGCCCAACGATCCGGGAACGTCACCACTTGTTGAAAAAAAGTGTCGATAGCAAGCAGCAACACGATCAGTAGGGCTCCTACAGAGGTAAAGATACGAAGTCAGTGTATTTCTCAAATGCAGTTCGTACGGCCACAGCTTACCTAGGGCAGCCAGCGATCGTCCTTTTGTTCGAAAGAGGAGCAGTGTAGCTCCCCATGCACCCCGTGACGCCTTGTCGAAGATTTCAAAATCCCACATCGCGTTAGACTTGTGGAACCAATTCCATTTGAGCTGTCCAAGTGCTTCCGAGGTCGGCACGATGAGTGCAGCGGATGCTATCTTTCCTAGTGTGTTGGATATTGTGAGGTACTGCTCGCTCTTGGTCATCTCCTGGTCATTGATGGTGATATATATCCCAATAACCGCGCCCATGCACAACGCGCTTATTAGCCAGCTGGCTAACTCAAAAAGCCACCTCTTGAAAACATTCTGGGATGCATTGTACTCGGCCAACTTCTTCTCTAGACGTTGTACCAGATCCAGTGGTCTCTTTCCGTTTTCGTCAGGGCTGGACGATGGCGATGTGTAGCGCTCATTGTTCTGGACGTCTTGCGGTAGCTGTCTTGAAGGTTCGTACTGCGGAAGTGTTGTCATTTGGTTGCGTGGGTGAGCTGAGATGGCGGATGAATGACTACGTGGTCCGCGCATTGGAGATTGGTGGATCGATCGATGATGCCCAACGACTGGCAAGTGAATGCGACGCGTTATCGTATCGATTGTATAGTCGTGTATGAGGTCCCGCTACCCCAGCTTTTAGTGGGAATGAGGTTGGTCCGGCCATTCCATGCTGCGGTGTATACACATCCTACAACTGACGATAACCAGCCGCCGAACACACACTAAGCCTGCCAAAATGAGATAGAAGCCGCCGAAGGGACGTTTCCAGCGCTTAGCAGCTGCGACTCCATGGTCGTGCAGACTTGCCATGTTGATCTCGCGTGTAGCTTGGCGGCATGAGCCAATGACACCGGCCGATCTACCGCGGGCTTTGACGCCGACTAGGCATGCGAAGCTGACGTCGCAACACAAACGCACTCATGCCAGACTCGTTGTCATGTTGCGCTGTTGCGCAGAGAACCGAGCATATCGGCTACATGAGCGATTGGTACCGAGCCTCACGTGCGTTTTGCGTACGACTAGATCACATGCCGATCTTGGCGCACATTTTGAAAAACTTCATCATTTTCGTGTGTATAACAAGCAAGACTTTGTGGTTATATAAAACCAGGTGGAGCTGTCGGTGCAGGCTGAACTGCACCAGACACTCGCCAGCCTTGTTGTGGCATTAGTCTGATCCTGACCTTCTTCGACCTTCTAGTCGAGCCCCGCCTCGATGTGCCCGGCGCTCCAAGCCCATGTTGAAGCTCTTTTGGCAGACTGTACATTAACGCTGGCATAGCGGATGTTTTCCAGTTGCCGATATCGTCGTATGTGTGTCTTGAAGTCTTGATCATGGTGGCCACCAAAAAAAGAATGCTCAGAAGAAGCAGGACGCAAGGGAACGTGAGCCAGCCCCAGTGAACGATCATGTAAGTTTCTGGCGAGGAGGCGCTACCAACGATGAATTCATTGCTGCTAGGATCCGATCTGACCACGTTGGTCATAGCCCGTGCGATTCTCTCCATATGGTGAGTGACATTGTTGGGAGCAAGCCATGGATTGAAGCGTACTTCTCGAAACCTGACCTGGTCGGTGAAGCTGGTTTTGATCTTGAGATATGGCTCTGCTGATGGATTGGAGACAGTAATTAGGGAGGGGAATACCTCATCCAGAACAAAGACGGTCCTCATGAACGTTTCATTGGAGACGCCGAAAGTGGTCGGATTGCGGTCGTTTGATGGGACTGTTATTGTGATGTTCTCGTCGAAGCTCTGGTCGGTGGAACCATTCGGCAATTGCTCACTGGACCAGGGGTTGTCGATCCGCGTTGTATTTGTGTAAGTCTTGATCACCTGCTCTTCGTAACCACCTCCTGCATATGAGGAGCGAAGAGTTTTGACACACCAGGATAACATACATTCGTGAGCAACTGGGGGGTCTTTGCGGTACACGCTCTCTGCAGACCCGTCTGCTGCGCTTACGACGAGCGCGTTCAGGATGGGATAGTTGATGCTCTTGAAGTTTATGGACCCTCCGTATAGTGCTTGCCTGAGAGGGTTTGTGACGAGAGGCAGCGTGCGCATGAGTAGGGTTTCTCCGTGAGGTAAGTTTGTATCGTTCTCGACTCGGTAGCCAGACACAAGAACGGGATTTGTACTCGTCACGTTCAAAAAGTATCCACAAGCAGTGCCTGAATCGACGAATCGTTAGTGCTGTTCAGAAATCGCTGGGAGATGATCGGCCGACAACATGGCCCGGCATGGCCAAACCGATAGCGGTTTGCAGGGGGGCTGACTCACCATTAGGATACGTACTCTCCGTGCCGGGACCAGTCGAGTTCCTGATCCAGTCCATCCTCATAGCAAGGCAATCATACTGAAGAAGATACGACACATCCTCGCAAGCACTGCAGACCCCTAAAGTCTGGTAGTCCGGCCATTCACATTTACTGGTGGGGCACACTAGTGGTATCTCGGCTTGGGGACCGTTCTCGGTGAGGAAAGGATGCGTCCCATTCTGGTCATAGAAGAATGGATCCAGGGCTTTTTGAAGGTCTTCGTTCATCAGCGCCGCGGGTGTATCGTCCCACGTGCTGTCGTACGCAAGTACCACGGAAGGAGTATATTGAAAACTGCGTGGAATTGAGCTGTTGCCCTGAAGCTTCCAACGGTCCTGAAGGTCAGTCACCTGCTGGAAGAAAGTATCAACCGCGAGTAACAAGACCGTTAAAAGAGCGCCTAATGCAGCGAGTGACCTGCCCCTCGTGCGGCAAAGTAGCATGAACGAACCCCAAGCACCTCGAGAGGCTTTGTCGAATATTTCGAAATCGAACGCATCTTTGGACTTCTTTCCGTGGAACCAAGTCCATTTCAGCTGACCTATAGCTTCGGATATTGGGAGTATAAGGGCGGCCGAGGCAATCTTGGAGAGTACGTTTTGGATGGTCGAGGCTCGTGGCCAGTCGCGAAGAGGCTGATCCTTAGTGTAGATACATATGCCAATTATGAAGCCCTAAGAGCGACCCGTCAGTGCTGATCTGATTATGCCTCATGCCTTGTACGTCGAGAATAGTACATACCATGCAGATGGCACTGATGGCTAAGCTGACAATCTCAAATAACCAGCGCTTTAGAATGTTCTGAGACGCATTGTATTCAGCTAGCTTCCTCTCAAAGCGTTGAGATAAGTCTAGCGACGGCTTGGGTTGTATCGACGCACGATATGAGGGAGGCGGAGTGGTATTCCCGTTACTAGGGGTCGAAATGTAGGTGGGTGCGAGTCTGCCAACGGGTGACATTTGGATGGCTTGCCGTGATGGTTGCCCAAAGACTTGCGGGAATGAAACAATGGCTGGATCGTACACCGTACGGGATCGAGTAGAGCGGTCTACCGACATTCTTCATGGCGTGCTTATCGATGGATGACCTCCTCGCGAAGGTCGGCGGCTAAGAATACACTTGAGAATGCGCTCGCTCAGGTACCGCGGCCACTGTGAGTCGTAAGTTTACCGGATTCAAGCTCTGAATACCTCGGATAATGGTTATCGAGCCTGTGTACAATGGCGATTAAGCGCCAGGTAGATCGATCGCTGCAGGAGCTTTACTTGGCGCTGCGGCACAGCTCTGGAGTCGAGGAAGCATACTGGCGATGGACAGCGTGCGGCACTAGAATCATCGCGTTGGCCAGGCGTCGCTGTTAGGAAAGAGTATTGCTTGGAGGATAGGGCTCCCAAGCGCAAAACGTGGTGTAGCGTTGATGGGCAGCTCGCGTGCTTCGTGATGTGCCGACGCGACTGGGGCACGTGCGCGATCATCGTACGTCACCACCTGGGTACATACAGTGTTTAACGAAGGGCTCACAAACATGTGACCAGGAAGCAGAAGATTCTTGTCTTCACGATCCAGTATCATGGCTCTCTCGCTGCTTAGTTATCGCAAAGTCTGCCGCGATACAACGATCGTGTCTTCTTAAGACACACGACACGAACAGACTGCGCGGGGGCGTGCATGACAGGTGCTCAGAACGTGATGCTGAGAACGAGGTGCTGAAGCTGTCAATTGGTGGCCTATAATAGTCCACGGGTACGTCGGTCTTTCACAATGATACCTGCGGCTATCGGTCGAATACATACTCTGCGACTGATCTAGCTTGAGCACTCTGCGCTTCGAGAGAAGTGATTACCCAGTGGTACGTGCATGCAGAGCGCTGGGCTAGATCTTCGATGATGCGAAAACGCTCGAGGTGCTCGGAGTCCGGATCAACTGCAGACCTGTTGCGATGGGACCTTAAGCGCTCACAGCGCTTTCGTTCCACGGTGGTTTCCAGCCGTCGTACGGTTTCGTAGAGACAAGGTGTGTGCAGTCTACCCAATCATGTAGCGTACCTACAGTGGCGCCCAGGCACGCACGGTATCCTGCAGCCACGGTGTGTCAAACCGTTCGGAGCCATGCGAAGTTTTGCGTGAATGACACAGCTTTTACGCGCTGGCATTGAAGATAGGCAGAACGCAAGGCGACCCGAACAATGCCTACCTACCTAGGTACCTAGAGAGTAGGTAAAAAAGACAAGAACACCAGAAATAAGAAATATACTACCAACAGCAACGCGACGTGCGAATACGCACCACCTGTGCATACATTCCGTTTGAGCGTCACGTATATGGATTTTGCCTAACTACCTAGGGAGGAGCCACCATGTGGAGGCTCAATCGGTCGCCGAGTCGGCCGTGTGTGACCGGTTTAGTCAACAGAGATTTGGGACAGACAGCGCATGAAGCCATTGATCTCACCATGCGGAGGTCAGCTCTCCGCATTATGGTTCAACAGATGGAAGAAACGTCTCCCCCGCAACGACAGGAGGCTTTATCTGGTGTCAGCTTCGCGCAGTATGACAAAGTATTGCGACAGTCCGTTCGCGCTGCAACACAGCTCTTGTATTCGGTCACCAAGCGTGTGAGGAAGACCGCAGTACTTGTCCCGTACATCTTCGGTAGATACGTCTGGTGAACCTCGTATCTCAAAGCATAGCTGATGCAATGAAGTAGTGTGCAAATTGTGACGCTTGAAGTTGAAGGAGGGCTCAAGCCTCGCGTACCTGACCCAGCTGGAGCCAGAGGGCCGCAACACTAGCCCTAGAAAACTCCGTAGCGCGGATGTTACACATGCGACAGCCCAATACGTCATCACACTGGAATGGCAATATAGAAAGGCTTTTCTTTAAGCCTTCCTCATCGATGCCCTCCGATGCTCCATAGATGATTCCGTCTTGTTCTGGGGCTTTAGCCGTCCAAAAAGGTTTCACAAAAGCACCAACTTCATATGATGTGAACGAAAATATAATACTGCAAGGAGTGGAACTGCTCGTCGGGACCGACAGTAGATTCATTTCCTGTGTAGGCTATCTCGGAGAGTAGACTGACTCGGCGAACTTCTCGACAAGGCCTGTAATTATTCATTGAATGATGCGGAGGCAGCTTGCATAATGTACGACAATGAACGAGGTATATGTAACACGATGCACTGCCTGCGAAGAAGGTTCTTCATACAACCTTGGAACACCTAGGTATAGTATGGTCTAAGCAATACATCAGGTAGGCTGGAACGCGCCACCGTCTCGCAGATGCTGGATTGAGCAGAAAGATGTGACTCGGTAAATAATACTTGTCTGGAATGTGATCTGAGTGCATTGCATTGTCGCGATGCATGTGCGATAGTCCCTCAGTCTCTCATGACATGTGTCGGTACGGCATGCGTAGGGCTGTTGGATTTTGGTAGATCTTCCCAACGTGGTGGTGATGGGATTAAAGACGCATGGAGGCGTATTCGATAAGGTTTACCTGCAGATGACGAGGCCCGGACAGACGCCACCGGGGTGAAGATGGTGATCTGGATGTGAGCCTCGGGCGGCTAATAGCTATCTGTCATTGGTCGCATGAACCAGTCTTCGCACCAAGTGACCTAGAATTTTGTTTGAAGCCATGAAGTAGAGTGATCAGACGGGTCTTCTGTATTCGCCATGGTTCAAGGTAAGCAGATGCCTGCATGCAGCTTATCTGACCAGGTTCCATAGTTCCTAGTAACACAAGAAACGCGACAGGTGTGAGTGGAGAGGACGCGTCATGTACATCGCGATAACTTATGGGCAGGCTGCATGCGCGTGGAGATCGTGACGTGAGTAAGGTGATAGCGAAAGGGATACCAGAATCCATTCTGGCACGTGGCTTTCCAACGTTGTTTCTCGTGCATCATATTTCATTGTACATCTACGAAAACCGTGAAATGACGCAGAAAGCGTAGCGCCTGCAAGCATCACGTGTGCGGGTAATGTGTGATTCGGTCGCCGGGCCGGTTTGAAGACCCAAGGTACCGATGATGCAGAGCCAATCGCTTCAGCTCCAGGGGTACGTTGAAAACGCCGCCAAGCCACCTTGCACCCCTTAACCCCTTCGATTGGTTAGAAAGCGTTCTGGAATCGTTGAAATCGCAGGTAACGGTTCAGACTCACAAAAATCGTATGTCTAGAGGATCGCCTTGGAGGAAGCCTTGCAGCGCTTCGAATGTGATAAGTCAGTGTGACAACGTTGCCAGAACTTTTGGCTCCATCACATCGCGTTGCCGGGCATCCAAGATTTCGACCCTAACGCCTTGTGTCCCAGTCGCTATCGGTTTTTGCGTTTCAGCTTGCCGTATCTGGACCCCAGCCGATATGCTCTCCTGCATTCCCCCCAATGATTGTCCAAGTTCCGTATCGCATGAGCAGCATGTATGCTTGTCCCATGCACCCTGCGTCGCGACGGTGGCTTCCAAGGCGGTTATTGTAGAGAGGGTCGCAACGGGCTGAAGCGCCGTGGATGGATAGTGGAAATGAGTGTGCTGTGTGATGAACCGTAGAGAGTCGTTGTCTTGCATCCATGACCGTGGTTAAATGCATCGCAAGTTCCCACCTCTTGAGTTCCATCCCAAGCAGGCATACCATCTCTTCCTGGACAAACTCTTTCTTTGACGTACCAATACTGCTCTCCCTTCTGTAGCAGTACCCGGCCCGACGTCACAACATAACCTTCCGCAACCATCGATAGGCATCAACAAAATGCACGCGAGCGCCTTCCTCTTGTTTGCGTCTGTGGCGCTTCCCATTTTCGCCACACCAGTACCAATAACCAACGTACGTATTGCCATTGTCGCGGAATGTTCAGCTCGGTGACTAACCCTTCCACAGATCAGCCCGATACCAGATGTCGAGCGTCGCGGTGACTCCCACAAGACCGGTTTCGAACTCGAGTTCTCCCAAAGGTCACCAGTAATCGAGTCGGTCCCCGACGCCGCTGTGAAACGTGGTCATAGTGTGTCATGGGGAGGCAAGCGCAATGCTGACTCGACGGATGACTTCGTTAAGCGTGGCCATCGCGTACCTTGGGGCGGCAAGCGTACTGCCGAGCCAGTAGACAGCGTTGTCGAAAGAGGTCGCCACGTTAACTGGGGAGGCAAGCGTACTGCTGAGCTAGTAGAGAGCATTGTCGAAAGAGGTCGCCACGTTAATTGGGGAGGCAAACGTACTGCTGAGCCAGCAGACGGCTTGGCTGAGCGTGGCCACAGGGTATCATGGGGAGGCAAGCGCAGTCAGCCAGCAGAGAGCATCGTCGAAAGAGGTCGCCACGTTAATTGGGGAGGCAAGCGTACTGCTGAGCCAGCGGACGGCTTGGCTGAGCGTGGCCACAGGGTACCATGGGGAGGCAAGCGCAGTCAGCCAGTAGAGAGCGTTGTCGGAAGAGGCCACTATGTTCCGTGGGGAGGTAACTAAGGCACTTTGCCGGAATGTTCTTTCAGCCGAAGAGTCGTTGATGGGTATTGCGGAGTGGAGAGGTGTAGAAGACGTCTTTTCCTTTCTTTTCAACTTTCTTTATTATTCCTTTGTATTGTAGTATAGATGGCTTCTAGGACGCTGAGAGTAACTCGAGTTGCGGCTTCTTGTAATAACAAATGAGATTAAATCCACCCTGGAGGTGGTAGATTGGGCGCCTTTGGGGTCAAAGGAGTAAACACGTTGCCAGAACTTCTCCATCCTCGTGTCGCAGAAAGTCGGACTCTGAGATCTTTCGCCTTCGTTCTTGGTGTACCTCCCGAACTGGTCTTTGCTAGTCGCTTCTGATAGTGGTCTGGAAGCCCATAGAGCAATGTAGCGATCGCGGAGTTCTTCCTTATGCTCACTTGACCCTTCTCAGTGGCGCTTTTGATGACTGTGGATACGAGGAATACACAGCTCACGAACAACAGACAAAGTGGCAGAGTCAGCCAGGCCCAGGTAACTTCCACATACACCTCGTTGTCGAAAGCTTTACCATAAACCATCTCACCACTGCTTGACGATCGAATAGCGTTCGTGATAGAATTCGCCATTCTCTCCATGTGGTGTGTCACGTTGTTTGGCAACAACCATGGGTTAAAGTCGGGGTACCTCGTCCATACCGTCTCGAAGCTTCCAAGCCTCCAACGAAGTATCGGGGTTTCGGAATCGTTGGTATGAGTAGTGAAGGCGGGGAAAATGCGGTCGAAGATGACTACGGTGTTGAGCATAGTGTCATTGCTGATACCCCATCCGTACTTCGAAAAGCTCTGATCAGGCGCAGGCGCAGAGATTGTCACGTTCTCAAGGTAGTCCGTGTATGTCGCCTCCTCTTCTGGAATGTCGTAAGTCGAGTACGGATACTCTCCCTTGGTATCATTGATGAAGACATTAGTGACCTCTTCTTCATAGGTCCCAAGGTAGTAGTGAGACTGTATAGTCTTTACACACCAGGATAAGACGCATTCTTGTATGACTGGCATCTTGTCCGCATAGACGTCAGATGCATTGGTGTTGCTGGAAATCAAAACGTCCGCAATCGGATTACGTACGTTCTTGAAGTTGATTGAGCCGTCCCCCCAAAGTGGATCGCGTCTTGGGTAGGTTATCAGAGGTAGAGTCCGCATCATGAGAGCCTCTTCAGACTTGGTCCCATTCTCGTCCACCATGTAGCCGGACATGAGGATTGGCGCCTCGCTTGTGATGTTCAAGTAGTATCCACATACAGTCGCGTTAATGTATGTAGACGTATTGCTAGTGAGCTTCGAGGTCCAGTCTACTTGCGTAGACATGCATGCGAAGTCGAGGAGCTTTGGCGTTTCCACACACTGGCTGCACATTCCAAGGGTTTCATAGCTCGGCCATGTGCAGTTGCTGCTAGGACACGATAAGGGAACTTCTGCGCGAGTTCCATTTCCGAAAGGCATTGGTTGAGTGCCGTTGTTGAGGAAGTACACATCGGCGACGCTGAAGATATCCGGATCATTCTGCACCATGTCCATGCCGTTCTTGTACTCGATATCGTAATGGGGCTCGTATCGTATGGTCCGAGCGATGGAGCTGTTAGTCTCCTGCAATGTCCAGCGTTCTGGAAAGCTGACGACCTGTTGGAAGAAAGGATCTAGTGCCAGGGCAAAGATAGTGACAAGAGCACCGAGAGCTGCAATGGTCTTTCCTTTCGTATGAATGAGCAGCAGAAAGGCGCCCCACGGCCCTCGTGATGCATTGTCAAACATCTCAAAATCCCACATCTTCTTCGAGTCTCCTCGTATAAACCAACTCCATTTGAGTTGTCCGAGTGCTTCCGCGACAGGAAGTAGGAGTGCGGCACCGGCGATGCGTGAGAGCACTGAAACAAACGCGTTCAGTGTTAGTCCGATACTGGTAAAGGGCCACTTGGAGGAGGGCTTGTCTTTGAGAACAATCAGAACTGCGATGATCGCGCCCATGCACACAGCGCTGATCAGCCAGCTGACGATCTCAAGGAGCCAACGCTCAACGACATTACCAGAGGAGTTGTAAGTCCAGAGTTTCTCTTCGATACGTTGTGCGATGTTCGATGCCGGTTCAACCTTCTCGTTGTCGAAAGGTGGTGGCTGTACGCGGATCGAGGGTGGCCTGGGTGGACCATCACTGATGCCCAGACCGAACCGGGATTTGTGATCGGGGTGATCCTGCTTCTCCGGATCTGTGGATGTATGTGGGGCCTGAGACGAAGGCTCATCAAGTCGTACGCGCGGTCGATCTGTGGGAAAGAACCGAAGTAGTGGACGGCGAGGCTGCTGTGTCATCACCTCTGGAGGTGGTTCTGGAATTGGCCAGATCACAGAGCGATGATCAGAAGATGTTTCAATAGTTGTGGTGGGACTTGGCTCAGCCGGACTGATTGGCGGCGCGTTGATGTGGGCTGGACTCAGAAAAGTTGGACGACCTTGAGGCAAGATCTCTGGCGTTGTAGGTGTAGTAGGAGTTGTTCCATATGTCTTTGCTGCCGCACGGTTGTCACCTGTGTCGAGGTAGATTGGGACGTTGTCGGGAAAGGTGGGCCAGTGCATGGGACTACGCTCCGGTTGAGAGATGTTGGACGGCGAGCCTGGTATGGTAATAGGATACGGCATTGGAGAAGGCGTTGCAAGAAGACTTGCTCTTCCCAAGTACCGAGGGAAAAGTTGACAGTATGTAGGATGAGACAGTAAATGGCTGGTAGATAGAGATGCCAAACTGGAGTGGAGGTGCAGATACGTTGTGCACGCCTACCATCACCATACTATAACAACATCGAGCTGCAGTATAAGCCTCCACAAGCCATTTCCATGATTGGAGCCTGCTCGAA
>Ga0265780_10006541_pt1 | contig 14433 bp, 10 predicted proteins | sample P1T30metagenome_FD_192432 | JGI IMG/M metagenome (GOLD analysis project Ga0265780, IMG submission 192432) | Plant litter microbial communities from East Loma Ridge, Irvine, California - P1 T30 | ecosystem: Environmental > Terrestrial > Plant litter > Unclassified | place: USA: California... | reverse complement strand
CGAGCAACCTGATCCTGCACCGGCTGGGCGCGCGGCGCTGGATCGCCATCATGATGATGGCCTGGGGCTCGCTGTCGGCCTGCATGCTGTTCGTGACCACGCCGACCGAGTTCTACCTGCTGCGCTTCTTCACCGGCGTGGCCGAAGCCGGTTTCTTCCCGGGCATGGTCCTGTATTTCACCAGGTGGTTCCCGTCGCACAGGCGCGGCCAGGTGATGGCGCTGTTCATGTCGGCGATCCCGGTGTCGGGCCTGATCGGCGGCCCGCTGTCGGGCTGGATCCTGAGCCACTTCGCCGACGGCCAGGGCGGCATGGCCGCCTGGCAGTGGCTGTTCCTGCTGCAAGGGCTGCCCACCGTGTTCCTGGGCCTGGCGGCGCTGTTCTACCTGAACGACGGCGTGGCCCAGGCCAACTGGCTCGGCGCCCATGAGAAGGCCGCCCTGCAAGAGGAGCTCGCGCGCGACGAACGCGAACGCCCGCCCGGCGCGACCGCCGTGCACTCGCTGCGCGCGCTGCTGCTCGACCGCCACGTGTGGATGCTCGGGTTTATCTATTTCAGCATCAAGATGGGGGCGTATGCGATCAACTTCTGGCTGCCGTCGATCATCCGGGACCTCGGCTTCGACGACGTCGGCACGGTCGGCTGGCTGAGCGCCATTCCCTACCTGTTCGCCTGCGTGTTCATGGTCATGGTGGGCCGCTCGGCCGACCGCCGGCGCGAGCGCCGCTGGCACCTGTCGGCGCCGCTTCTGATGGCGCTGGCGGGCCTGGCGCTCGCCGCGCACTTCTCGGACAACGCCATCGTCGCCATGATCGGCCTGTGCCTGGCGACGATGGGCGCGCTCGCCGGCCTGCCGATGTTCTGGCCCCTGCCGGCCGCTTTCCTGAGCAGCGCGGCCGCCGCCGGCGGCCTGGCCCTGATCAACTCGATGGGGCAGGTGGCCGGCTTCGCCAGCCCCTTCCTGGTCGGCTGGATCAAGGATCTCACCGGCAGCACCGACGTCGCGCTGTACATCCTGTCGAGCGTGATGCTGGTCGGTGCCTTGCTGGTGCTGACCGTGCCGGCGCGGCTGGTCAATCGCTGAGCGTCGGGATAACCGGCGCTCAGGCAGGGCTGAGCAGCCCCGACACGTACAGCAGCAGCTTGTCCTCGCTGCGCGCCAGGTCGAGCCCCGTCAGGTCGCCGATGCGGCGCAGGCGGTAGTCGAGCGTATTGCGGTGGATGCCGAGCGCCGCCGCGGTGGCGGCCGAGTTCTCGTCCTGGGCGAACCAGGTGTCGAGCGTGGTGCGCAGCATGGCGCGGCTCTTGTCGCCAGCCAGCCTTGCGATCGGCATGCGCAGCTGGTGCGCCTGCCAGCCGCTGTCCAGCCCGGACAGCAGCACCGGCAGGGCCAGGTCGTAATAGCTGAACACCTGCTGCTGCGGCATGCGCAGGCGCCCAAGCCGGCTGGCGCTGCGCGCGCTCTGGTAAGAGACGGCCGCGCCTTCGAGGCCGGGCAGGGCGATGCCCATCGCCAGCGTGAAAGGCAGCTCGCATTCCTCGCGCACCAGCTGGGCGAGCAGGTCCAGGCGCCGTTGCGGTGTCGTCTCGTAGCCCTTGCGCGCCGGGTCCCAGGAATCGAGCAGCACCATCTCGGATGGGCCGACGGTGGCGGTCAGCGCATCCTCGCGCCGCGCCAGGAGGCGCATCTGCAGGCGCTGGATGTCGTGCAGGGCGGCCCCGGCGTCGGCGCCGTCGGGGCGCGGCTGCAGCTCGAGCAGGAATACCAGCTGCATGCGCTCGAGGTCCAGGCCCAGGCGCCGCGCCCAGCCTTCGAGTTCGGGGCGCTGCGCGCTGTCGTTGCGGATCAGGTTCAGCACGAAGGCTTCGCGGTAGCGCGAGTTGTCCTGCAATTCGTTCGCCAGCGCCGCCTGTTCCAGGATCATCTCGGCCGTCAGGCGCACCAGCTCGCCGAACTGGCGGACTTCGTCCGGCGCGCCGGAGAGACCCACCGCTCCGCATGGCTGCCCACCGACGGAGAGGGGCAGGTTGGTGCCCGGCTGTGCGCCATGCAGCTTGCGCGCGGCCGCCGCGTCGATCTCCACGGTCAGCTTCTTGGCCAGCGCGAGCAGGGCGCCCGCATGCAGTTCGCCGACCCGCTCGGGGTTGCCGCTGGCGAGAATCACGCCGTTGGCATCCATCACATTGACGTTGAACGGGATGATGCGCATCGTGCGGGTGACGATTTCCTGGGCGAGCCGGGTGTCGAGGATCTGCATGGGAAGGGCCTGAAAGGTGGAGCGGACCTTGTGATTATGCACAAAAATTCCTGCGCCTCTGGGCAAATTTTCGGCAGATGATGGTGAATTTTGTGAGGTTGCACGAAAAATGCCGGCTATTTCCCTTGCTGTTTTGTGCGTGTCGCCGACGCCCGATATCCCTTGTTTGGCCGATAATCTTGCAGATCACCCTTATTAGAAACTCGGAGACAGCATGAGCAACACCGCAAGCACATCCGGCGTCCATGGCGGCGGGGCCGGCGCGGCCCTGTTGGATGGCGCCTACCGCAAGGCCACCTGGCGCCTGATCCCCTTCATTTTCGTCTGCTACCTGTTCAACTACCTGGACCGCGTCAACGTCGGCTTCGCCAAGCTCGAGATGCTCGACGCCCTGCAGCTCAGCGAAACCGTGTACGGCCTGGGCGCCGGCATCTTCTTTATCGGCTACGTGACCTTCGGGGTGCCGAGTAACCTGATCCTGCACCGGCTGGGCGCGCGGCGCTGGATCGCCATCATGATGATGGCCTGGGGCGCGCTCTCGGCCTGCATGCTGTTCGTGACCACGCCGACCGAGTTCTATGTGTTGCGCTTCTTTACCGGCGTGGCCGAAGCCGGCTTCTTCCCCGGCATGGTCCTGTACTTCACCAAGTGGTTCCCGTCGCACAAGCGCGGCCAGGTGATGGCGCTGTTCATGTCGGCGATTCCCGTGTCGGGCCTGATCGGCGGCCCGCTCTCGGGCTGGATGCTGAGCCACTTCGCGCACGGCCAGGGCGGCATGGACGGCTGGCAGTGGCTGTTCCTGCTGCAAGGCCTGCCCACCGTGTTCCTCGGCGTGGCCGTGTTCTTCTACCTGAACGACGGCATCAAACAGGCCGGCTGGCTGACCGACGCCGAGAAAACCGCGATGCAGGACGCGCTCGACCAGGACGAACAGCAGCGCTCGAAGGGCGTGCACGCGGTGCATTCCTTCGGCGCCGTGCTGCGCGACTGGCATGTGTGGATGCTGGGCTTCATCTACTTCAGCATCCAGATGGGCGTCTACGCGATCAACTTCTGGCTGCCCTCGATCATCAAGTCGCTGGGCTTCGAGAACGCGACCACGGTCGGCTGGCTGAGCGCCATTCCCTACCTGTTCGCCGGGGTGTTCATGGTGCTGGTGGGCCGCTCGGCCGACCGCCGGCGCGAGCGCCGCTGGCACCTGTCGGCGCCACTTTTAATGGCGCTGGTGGGCCTGCTCATGGCCGCCAATTTCTCGGACAACGCGGTGATCGTGCTGGTGGGCCTCTCCCTGGCCACGATGGGCGCGCTGACCGGCCTGCCGATGTTCTGGCCCTTGCCGGCGGCCTTCCTCGGCAGCGCGGCGGCGGCCGGCGGCCTGGCCCTGATCAATTCGATGGGGCAGGTGGCGGGCTTCGTCAGCCCCTTCCTGGTGGGCTGGATCAAGGACGCCACCGGCAGCACCGACGTCGCGCTGTACATCCTGTCCACCGTCCTGTTCATCGGCGCCATGCTGGTGCTGGTCGTGCCTGCCCGTCTGGTCAATCGCTAAAGGAGAGGTCCATGAAAATCGTCATCGCTCCAGATTCGTTCAAGGAAAGCCTGTCGGCGCTGGAAGCCGCCGGCGCCATCGAGGCCGGCTTCCGGGAGATCTTCCCCGACGCGGTCTATGTCAAGGTGCCGGTGGCCGACGGCGGAGAAGGCACGGTCGAGGCCATGGTCGCCGCCACCGGCGGCCGCCAGGTCGCGCTGCAGGCCACCGGTCCGCTGGGGCGGCCGGTCGAGGCCTTCTATGGCCTGACCGGCGACGAATCGACCGCCGTGATCGAGATGGCCGCCGCCAGCGGCCTCGAACTGGTGGCGCCCGCCGAGCGCGATCCGCTGGTGGCCACCAGCCGCGGCACCGGTGACCTGATCCGCGCGGCCCTCGATGCCGGCGCGCGCCGCTTCATCCTGGGCGTGGGCGGCAGCGCCACCAACGATGGCGGCGCCGGCATGCTGCAGGCGCTGGGCGTCGGCCTGCTCGACGCGCAGGGCGCGCAGCTGGCGCCAGGCGGCGCCGCGCTGGCGCTGCTCGAGCGCATCGACGTCACCGGGCTCGACCCGCGCGTCAAGGACTGCGTGTTCGAGGTGGCCTGCGACGTCAGCAATCCCCTGGTGGGTCCCAAAGGCGCGTCCGCGATCTTCGGGCCGCAAAAGGGCGCCACGCCCGGGATGGTCGAGCAGCTCGACGCCAACCTGCGCCACTACGCGGGCGTGATCGCGCGCGACCTGGGCCAGGAGGTGGCCGATATTCCAGGCGCCGGCGCCGGCGGCGGTATTGCCGCGGCGATGCTGGTGTTCCTGAAAGGACGCCTGCGTCCCGGCAGCGAGATCGTGGCCGATGCGGTGGGCCTGGACGCTTTCGTGCGCGACGCCGACCTGGTGGTCACGGGCGAGGGGCGCATCGACAGCCAGACCGTCAACGGCAAGACGCCGATCGGCGTGGCGCGCGTGGCCGGGCGCCACGGCAAGCCGGTGATCGCCATCGGCGGCTGCCTCGCGAACGACGCCAGTGCGGTGCATGCGCACGGCATTGCCGCGACCTTCAGCACCGTCATGAAGGCCGGCACGGTGGCCGAGGTGCTGGCGGGCGCGCAGTTCAACCTGCAGTGCACGGCGCGCAATATTGCGGCCGCGCTCAAGCTCGGCATGGACTTGCGGCGTTAAGTGATCAGCGGCGTATCGACCTTCTTGAGCGTACGCAGCACGAAGCTCGACTTGCTGTGGCGGATGCCGGGAATCTTGTACAGGCGTTCGCGCAGCAGGCGCTCGTAGTCGCGCGTGTCTTTTACCGCGATGCGCAGGTAATAATCGTAGTCGCCCGAGATCAGCGAGGCTTCCAGCACCTCGGGAATCGATTCGAGCGCGCGCCCGAATTCATACAGCGTCTCTTCGCTGTGGCTGTCCAGCGTGACCTGCACGATCAGCTGGTCGTGATAACCGAGGCTGGGCAGGTCGACCTTGACCGTATAGCCCTGCAGGGCCCCGCAATCGGTCATCCGCTTGATGCGGTTCCAGCACGAGGTGGTCGACAGGCCGACCGTAGCGCTGATCTCCTGCAGCGGCGTGCGCGAGTCGCGCAGCAGGATGCCCAGGATGGTTAGATCGGTCGCATCGAAAGATTTTTTATCTTGGCTCATATTTGGTGAAAATTATTCAGATGTAAGGCCAATTCTAGCTGAAAATATGAAGCACTTTCATGTCCCGAGTCGATAGACTTCAAGGCATGAAACCACATCCCGAATTCCTCCCGCCGGCCGCCGGCAAGGTCGCCCTGACCGGCGCCGGCCTGCTGCTCGATACCCTGGTCGCCTGCGGCGTCGACACCGTGTTCGGCTATCCCGGCGGCGCCGTGCTGCCGCTCTACGATGCCTTGGCCCAGGATGGACGGCTGCGCCACGTGCTGGTACGCCACGAGCAGGCCGCCGTCCATGCGGCCCAGGGCTATGCGCGCTCGACCGGCCGGTTGGGCGTGGTGTTCGTCACTTCCGGTCCGGGCATCGCCAACACTACCTCCGGCCTGCTCGACGCCCTGAGCGATTCGATTCCCATCCTGTGCATCAGCGGCCAGGTCGCGACCACCTCGATCGGCACGGATGCTTTCCAGGAGTGCGACGCGCTGGGCATTTCGCGCACGGTCACCAAGTTCAATACGCAGGTCCGGGCCACGCGCGACATCGTCGCCACGGTCCGGCGCGCGGTGCGCGAGGCGCTCGAAGGCCGGCCCGGTCCGGTGCTGGTGGACGTGCCCAAGGATATCCAGGCGCGCGCGGTGGACGTGGCCGACTTCGGACGGCAAGTGAAACCCGCCCCGCAACTACCTGCCGCGGGCGACGCCCTGGAAGGACTGGATGCGGCTGCGCTTCTCATCCGCGGGGCGCGGCGTCCGGTGTTCTACGGCGGCGGCGGATTGATCAACGCGGGTCTCGACGCCTGCGCCGCCTTCACGCGCCTGGTGCGTTGGAAGGACGCGCCATGCACGCTGACCCTGATGGGACTGGGCGCCTTCCCGGCCTCGGACCGGCGCTGGCTGGGCATGCTGGGCATGCACGGCACGCTGGAAGCGAACCTGGCGATGCACCACGCCGACCTGGTCGTGTGCGTCGGCGCGCGCTTCGACGATCGGGTGACGGGACGGCTGGCCGACTTCTGCCCGGAAGCGAAGATCGTTCACGTCGACATCGACCCCCGCTCGATCGGCAAGGTGGTGCAGGCCGATGTCGGCTTGCGCGGCGATTGCGGCGCGGTGCTGCGCGGCCTGCTGGAGCGCCTTGGCGGTCTGCGCGCCGATCCGGCCCTGCTCGGGGATTGGTGGCACACGATCGCATCCTGGCGCGCCGAGCGCTGCCTGGATTTCACCGCGCAGGATGCCGCGATCGTCCCGCAGCAACTGATGTCCACCCTGGCCGGGCGCCTGGCAGGCAAGGACGCGATCGTCTCGACCGACGTCGGCCAGCACCAGATGTGGACCGCGCAATACCTGGGCTTCGAGGCGCCGCGCCGCTGGCTGACCTCGGGCGGCGCCGGCACCATGGGCTATGGACTGCCGGCGGCGATCGGCGCCCAGGTGGCGCATCCGGAAGCGCTGGTCGTGTGCGTCAGCGGCGACGCCTCGGTGCTGATGAATATCCAGGAGCTGTCGACCGCCGTGCAGCACCGCTGTCCAGTCAAGCTGGTCCTGTCGAACAACGGCTGCATGGGCATGGTGCGGCAGTGGCAGGAGCTGCACCACGGCGGGAGGTATAGCCACAGTTATACCGAGGCCTTGCCCGACTTCGTGGCGCTGGCGCGCGCCTTCGGCTGGGAAGCGGCTAGGGTGGAACATCCCGGCGAACTGGAAGAGGGGATGGACGCCTGCCTGGCGTCCGACCGGCCGTTCCTGCTCGATGTGAGGGTGGCGCAGGCCGAGAACTGCTATCCGATGATGCCGGCCGGGCGCGGCCACCACGAGATCATGCTGGGCAAGGACCGCTGGTATCGCTAAGTAATTGCGCTTATTGAAAATGATTCTCATTCGCGCTAGGATGCCGGTCTCCATCATGAATCCTGCATGCCATGTCTCTCGCGTCCCTTCGCCCGCTCCTGATCGTCCTTGCCCTGTCCCACGCCTTTCCTGTCCTGGCGGCGCCGCAGGAGGCTGACGAACAGGACATGCAGGCCGTGCGCGTCACCGCCACCCGGGCTCAGGGCTTCATGCCCAATACCGTGGAAGCGGGCAGCTTCCGCGGTTCGGACGTCATGGACGTCCCCTCGACCGTCAACGTGATCACGCGCGAAGTGCTGGAACTGCAGGCCGCCGCCGGCCTGTACGACGCGCTGCGCAACACGGCCGGTGTCACGCGCCAGCAAAATGGCGGCGACACCTGGGACTGGTCATCCGCGGCATCGCGGTCGAGAACCGCACCAACTACCGCCTCAACGGTTCGCTGCCGCTGATGAATTTCGGCCAGGTCTCGATGGAGAATAAAGAACGGGTGGAGGTGCTCAAGGGCGCCACCGCCCTGTACTACGGCTTCACCTCGCCGGCGGGCGTCGTCAACTTCGTCACCAAGCGCGCCGGCAGCGTGCCGGTCAACACGGTCGGGCTGACCCTGGACGACAACGGCTCCGCCGTCGCCACCGCCGACGTGGCGCGCCGCTTCGGTCAGCGCCAGGAATTCGGCGTGCGCGTCAATGCCGCCGGCGGCACGCTCGGCTCCCACCTCGACGGCGTCGGCAACGGCAACCGCGGCTTTGCTTCCGCCGCCCTCGACTGGCGCGTGAGCGAGCGCCTGCGCCTGCGCGCCGACCTAGAATACGACAAGCGCCGCGTGACCGAGCAGGCCGGCATCAACCTGCCGCCGGCGGTCGGCGGCGTCATCGGCTTGCCGCATCCGGTCGACCCGCGGCGCCTGGTCGGTCCGGACTGGGCGCGTTTCGAGACGCATGCGCGCAACGTCCAGCTGCGCGCCGACCTTGCGCTGAACCAGGACTGGGCCCTGACCCTGGAGGCAGGCCACGCCGAAACCAGACGCGAGCGCAACCTGCCGATCTTCCGCTTCGACAGCGCGGCCAGCGTCGCCACCGGCGCCGGCCGCATCACCGGCAACTCGCAGTTCGCCGACGTCGATTCCGACATGCTGCGCGCCGAGCTGGCCGGGCGCTTCGCCACCGGCGCGCTGACCCATGACCTGACGCTCGGCGTGAGCGGCACCGACAAGGGCCAGGCGCCGGTCTACCAGTCCAACTACACGATCCCGGCCCAGAACCTGTACGATCCGGTCCCGATCCGCAACGCCAGCTTCGGCGCCGTGCCGACCCGGCCCACCACGGCCGCGCTGGACAGCCGCGACAAGGGCCTGTATGTGGTGGACCGCATCGCCATCGGACAGTGGCAGCTGATCGGCGGGGTGCGCCGGGTCGACTACCAGAGCAGCCAGGGCGCCAACCGCTACGACGTGAGCGAGACCACGCCGATGGCGGCCGTGATCTGGCGCGCCCGCGACGACTTTTCGCTGTATGCCTCGATGGCCGAAGGGCTCGAGGAAGGCGAGGCCGCCCCCGCCGGCAGCGCCAACGAGGGCACCCGCATGGCGCCGGGCGTGAGCAAGCAGAAGGAGATCGGCGCGCGCTGGCGCAGCGGCGGCGGCTTCCTGACCCAGCTGGCGCTGTTCGACATCGACCGTCCCGGCTACTACACGAATGCCGCCAACGTGTTCACCGCCGAGGGCGAGCAGCGCTATCGCGGCGTCGAGCTGTCGGCGCAAGGGCGCCTCACGCGCCGCCTGTCGTGGCAGGGTTCGGCCCAGGTGCTCGATCCTGAATTTCGCGACATCGGCGCCGCCTATGACGGCAAGCTGCCCGAGAATGCTTCGCGCCGCACCGCCAGCAGCTTCCTGGCCTATGACCTGGACGCGGTGCCCGGCCTGTCGCTGACCCTGGGCGCATACTATACGGGCGAGCGTCCGGTGAACGACCTGAACCAGGCCTGGCTGGGCGGCGTCACGCTGTACAGCGTGGGCGGGCGCTATGCCACGCAGGCTTTCGGCAAGCGCATCACCTGGCAGCTCAATGTCGACAATGCGGGCGACAAGCAGTATTGGGCAGGAGCCGGCACGCGGCTCTCGGCCGGCCTGCCGCGCCTGGTCAAGCTGTCGGTGAAGGTCGAACTGTGAAGACGGCGCTGAATTCGCCAAGGCGCTGGCGCCTGCCGACCATGCGCGAGGTCTGGTTCCAGCTGCACTGGTTCGTCGGCACCACGGCCGGCACCCTGCTGGCCGTGATCGGCCTGACCGGCGCCATCCTCGCTTTCGAGGACGAGATCGTGGAAAGCATCAATCCGGGCGTGTTCGCCGTGCCAGTGCAGGAGCAGCCGCGCCTGGAACCGGAGCAGATCCTGCGCGTGGCCCGCCAGGCCCATCCAGGCGAGCGGGTCGCCAGCCTCACCTTCGAGGCGCAGCCCGGCAGCACCGTCGGCGTGCGCTACGCCCCGCCGCGCGGGGAGCGGCGCGGCCTGGAGATCCACGTCCATCCGTATAGCGGCAGCGTGCTGCCCGCCGTGCGCGGCGCGGCCTTTTTCCACTTCGTCGATTCGACGCACCGCTGGCTGCTGCTGCCGCGCGCGCCGGGCCGCATCGTGCTCGGCATTCTGGCCCTGTGCCTGGTCGGGCTGGCGCTCAGCGGCCTGTACCTGCGCTGGCCGCGCAAGAAGGATTGGCGCAGCTGGCTGACCTTCAACACCTCGCTGCGCGGCCGATCGTTCCTGTGGGCGCTGCATGCGATCGCCGGCACCTGGGCCCTGGTCGCCTACCTGGTGGTGGCCGGCACCGGTCTTTACTGGAGTTTCGATATCGTGCGCGGCACTTTGCAGGACTGGGCCGGGACGCCGTCGGCGCAGCCGCGCGAAGGCCGGCCCGCCACCGCGGCGCGCGAGGTGGGCGGCCAGGCAGGCCTGGCGCCGGCCTGGCAAAGCTTCGTGTCGACGGCGCACGACTGGTCGAGCGCCACCATCCGCCTGCCGGAACGCGGGAGCGGCGCTTATCAATTGACCTGGCTGGCACACGATGCGCCGCACGACCGCGCGCGCAACCGCCTGACCGTTGGCGGCGATGGCGCGGTGCGCCAGGACGAGCGCCATGCCGACAAGGACGCCGGGCAGCGGGCCCTGACCATCATCCGTCCGCTGCACACCGGGACCTATTTCGGCTTGCCAGGGCGGATCGTCATGATGCTGTCCAGCCTGGCGCTACCGGGCTTCGCGATCACCGGCTGGATGCTGTACCTGGGCCGCCGACGGCAGAAGCGTGCGCTGGCGCGCGAGCGCAGCCTGGCGGCGCGGGCCGACGCAGAAGCCACCGGCGCGCCGGTGCTGGTGGCTTTTGCGACCCAGGGCGGCCAGGCCGAGCGGATCGCGCTGCACAGCGCCGGGGCGCTGCGCGCCGGCGGCCGCGCGGTTGACCTGCGCGCCGTGTCGGCGCTGGCGCCGGGAGACCTGGCCGGCTACGGGCAGGCGCTGTTCGTGGCCAGCACCTTCGGCGAGGGCGAGGCGCCCGATTCCGCACGGCGCTTCAGCCGCGAGCTGGAAGCGTGGCAGTCCATGCTCGACAGCTGCCGCTTCGCCGTGCTGGCGCTGGGCGACCGCAACTATGCGCGCTTCTGCGGCTACGGCCATGCGCTCGACCGCCGCCTGCAGGCACTGGGCGGCAAGCCGCTGTTCCCGCTGATCGAAGTGGACCAGGGCGACCAAACGGCGCTGGGGCGCTGGATGCATGCGCTGGGCGGGCTTGGCGCCAGCGCGGGCGCGGGCGCGCTGCCGCAGGCCGGCGAGGCCGCACCGTTGTCGGACTGGGTCCTTCACTCGAGGCGCCTGCTCAACCCGGGCAGCCTGGGCGCGCCGCTGTACGAAATCGCCCTGCGGCCAGGCCTCGAGGCCAGCTGGCAGGCGGGGGACTTGATCGAAGTCGCCGTTCCCGCGGCGCCGATGGCGCCGCGCCGCTACTCGATCGCGAGCGTGCAGGAGGACGGCGCGGTGGAACTGCTGGTGCGCCAGCAGCGTCATGAACACGGCCTCGGCCTGGCCTCCGGCTGGCTGACCGAACACCTGGCGGTCGGCGGGGCGGTGCGCGCACGCCTGGTCGCCAATCCGGGCTTTCATGCACCTGGCGACGACCGCCCCTGCATCTATATCGGCAACGGCTCCGGCATGGCCGGCTTGCGCGGCCACCTGCGCAGCCGCGCCCGCATGGGACGGGGCCGCAACTGGCTGCTGTTCGGCGAGCGCCAGCGCGCCGTCGACAGCCTGTGCGACGCCGAGCTCGCGGCCCTGCGGGCGGCGGGCATGCTGCCCGAACTCGACCTGGCATTCTCGCGCGATCCACAGCCCGAGTACGTCCAGGACCGCCTGCACGCGCGCGCCGACCTGCTGCGCCGGTGGATCGACGACGGCGCCACTGTGTACGTCTGCGGCAGCCTGCAGGGCATGGCCGGTGCGGTGCACGAGGCGCTGGCCGCGCTCCTGGGCCAGGCGGAACTGGAACGCCTGATGGACACGGGCCGCTACCGGCGCGACGTCTACTGATTCATTTGCCGCCCTGGAGCCGCTGCACGGTCTGGTCGGTCGTCCACAGCGCGTTGGCGATGTAGCGGTAGTTGACCAGCGCGCTGGCGTAGCCATCGCCTTCCGGGGTCTTGGGGCCGGCGACCGCATCGCGCACCACGGCCACCTCGAAGCCGCGCTCGAGGAATTCGCGCAGGTGCGACTCCACGCACAGGTTCGACAGCATGCCGGCCAAAATGATCTTGTCCACGCCCTGCTTGCGCAGCTGGAGCATCAGGTCGTTCGACTGCGGACCGTACAGCTTGTGCGGCGAGGCGACGACGGTCTTGCCGTCCTCGATGTACTGTTTGAACTCGGGCATGAAGTCGGCGCCGGAGCCGCGAAAGCCTTCCAGGCTCAGGGCGCTGGGGCGGTCGAAGATCCTGATCTTGTGCTGGAAGATCTCGGCGGGGCCGCCGTGCTTCCAGGCGTGGTCATGCGGATAGTAATAATGGGGCGAAATCGACACCACGATGCCGGCCGCCTTCGAGGCCTTGAACAGCCTGGTCAGGTTGGGCACCAGGTTCTGCTCGGTGACGCTTTCGCCGACCACGCCCCATGCCGCGCCCTTGGCGCTCATGAAGTCGATCTGCGGATCGATCACGACCAGCGCCGTGCGCTTGAGATCGAGCCGCATGCCCGGATCGGGTAGCGCCGGCCTGGCGGGATCGGCATACTTCGATGGAATCTGGGCGGCGGCGCCGGTGGCCAGGGTTGAGGCCAGAATGCAGGCCAGGATGCGGGCCAGCCCGCGGCCGATGGTCGACGGCTTGGTGGTCATCAGGTTCTCCTTGTGGATGGACCTCCATTACATTCCTGCGACGCAGCCCTCGCCAGCCCACATTTGGCGAGCCCGGCGTCCCCCTGATTCTGGTTAGCATGATCGGCCGAAAACGTGGTAAAAGCCTGTTTTCGGACGTTGGTGCGGCTGGCGCCGGAAGCCATTCGCACTACGCCGTGCGGCATCTGCAGGCCGACGCCGCTGTCGTTATACTGCGCGCATGAACATTCCCCCATCCGACGCCGGCGGCGATTTCCAGGCCCTCGTGGCGGCGCGCCGCAATTTCACCTTGCGCCGCCTGCACGCGCCCGGGCCCGATGCACAAGCGCTGGAACGCATCGTCGAAGCCGCCGCGCATGCGCCCGACCATGGCCTGCTGCGGCCGTGGCGCTTCGTGCTCATCCCGCAAGAGCGGCGCGCCGACCTGGGCGAGGCGTTCGCCGAAGCCCTGGCCGAGCGCGATCCCGGCTGCGGCGAGGAAGCGCTGGCCACCGCGCGCGACAAGGCGCAGCGCGCGCCCTGTCTGCTGGTGGCGGTGCTGCGCGACGATGCCGCGGCCAAGGCGATTCCGGTGTCCGAGAAGCTGGTTTCGCTCGGCTGCGCCTTGCAGAATCTGCTGCTCGCGGCCGGCGCCGCCGGCTTCGCGACCGGCCTGGCCAGCGGCGCCGCCATGGACGCGCCGGGCATGCGCCGCCTGCTGCGCCTGGCGCCGCACGAGCGCGCCATCTGCTTCATCGGCCTGGGCACGGCCGCGATGGAAAAACCGCCGCGCCCGAGGCCCGACGCGGCGGATTACCTGAGCAGCATTTAACCTCCCGAGGCGTTACGCCCCGCGGCAGCGGCCACTGGTTGGCGTCCAGCGCCAGGTCGGGCGCGAACCTTCGCCAAGCCGATCACGCTGGCCCGGCTGGCAAGCCAGGTGAGGGCGGCGCTCGACGGCGGCGCATGAGATCGGAAATGACGAGGTACGGTTTTAGGTCAAATTGACCATTTCAACTGTTAGCTCGGCCGTTTTTGATCCACATCAAGTTTTTATTTAGTCAACGAATTGTAGGATGCGGCATGCGCAATCGCTGCTTTGGAGCGACTGCGCTTTTCGGTGCGCCGCATTGTTCCAGGCGCGCCCGTCTTGTTCGTTTCCACGGGCTACGCCCTGAATGTATCGTGAGCCGACACCGCATCGCACCCCGCCAGTTCCTGGCAACCCTGCCCCTGTTCGCGGATCTCTCGCCCGAGCAACTCGATATGCTCGCGCAAGCGACCACCGAGCTGCACGTGCCGCGCGGCCGCGTGGTCGTCGAGCGCGGCGAATCCTGCAGCGGCCTGCACGCCGTGATCTACGGCGACGTCAAGCTCTCCATCGTCTCGCGCGAAGGCGACGAGAAGGTGGTCGAACTGATCGGCCCCGGCCAGAGCTTCGGCGAGGCGCCGCTGTTCATGGAGCGGCCTTACATGACCCAGGCCGAGACGCTGGCCGACAGCATGCTGCTGCACATCGCGAAGCACGCGATCTACGCCCAGATCGAGCGCAATCCCGGCTTCGCGCGGCGCCTGCTGGCGGCCATGAGCCGGCGCCTGCACGGCCTGATCTCGGACGTCGAATCCTACACCCTGCGCAGCGGCAGCCAGCGCATCGTCAGCTACCTGCTCAAGGACGATCCGGAGCAGGGCGCGCAGGTGACGCTGGCGGCGCGCAAGAAGATGATCGCGTCGCGCCTGTCGCTGTCGCCCGAATACTTTTCGCGCGTGCTGCACGACATGGCCCACCGCGGCATGGTAG
>Ga0265780_10006540_pt1 | contig 14433 bp, 15 predicted proteins | sample P1T30metagenome_FD_192432 | JGI IMG/M metagenome (GOLD analysis project Ga0265780, IMG submission 192432) | Plant litter microbial communities from East Loma Ridge, Irvine, California - P1 T30 | ecosystem: Environmental > Terrestrial > Plant litter > Unclassified | place: USA: California... | reverse complement strand
CGGCGTGCTGCGCGTCGTCGTCGACATCGACGGCGCGGCGACGGTCGACGACCGCACGCGATCGGTCGTCAGGGCCGCCCTGGAGCTCGCCGAGCGCTCTCCCGGGCGCCTGCACTTCACGATCTCGGTCCCGGACTCGCAACGCGATCCCCTCACCCGGGAGTTCACGGGCATCCGTCTCACGGCCCACTCGCGTCTCGACGGCGTGTTCGACCTGGCGGTCGTCGTCCGGGGCGACGTCTCGGCGGCGCAGCTCGCCCGCGTCAACCGGGTCTCTCCCCGGCTCGCGGTCCCGGTCGAGTCGCTCGACGGCGTCCGCTCGTGGTCGACACGCGACTCCGACAAGATGCTGCGGCACCGGCAGGCCGACGTCCTCCGCGCAGCCCAGGCCATCGTGGTGCTCGGCCCGCCGAGCCTGACTGCTGACCTGAGGTCCCTGGCCACGGCCGACGGGGTGGACCTGACCGACGATCTCGTCGAGCTCCCGGCCTTCGACGCGACGGCTTTCCTCGAGGCGGCCGTCACGACCGCAGGGTCCCGTCCCGTCGACATCGCCCGCCTCCGCCGTCGCTGGTCCACCGTGGCCCGTGACCAGGCACTCCTCGGCACGGCCCCGGATCGCGCTGTCGAGCCCGTGCTCCACCGCGCGGTCCGCAGAGCGGAGGGCATCGCCCCTGTTCCCGTCGCTCTCGCACGGCGTGCCGCGGTGGGCTTGCTCCGAAGGATCCGCGGCTAGCCGGACAGCTGCGGGCCGCCCGCCTCGTCGGCGCCCTTCGCGAGGAGGAGGCCGAGGACGACGTGGTCCGCCTCGGCTCGCAGCACGAGCCGTTCGCGCTCGAGCGCCTGTCCGACGAGCTCATCCTGCAGCCGTCGGATCAGCTCGTCCTGGGCGTCGGTCGCTCGTGCAGCGGCGATCGCGGCCCGTGTGCTCTCGCCGACGACGTCGAAGACGCCTTCTCTGAGCCGGGCGACGAGCGCCACGAGATCCTCGCCGCTGGGCAGGCCGACGTCTCGACCGTCAGAGACCACTGGCGACCACCGCCTCGCTCCATGCATCCTCAGCGAGTTCGGCGAGACGCGATCCCACGTCTGCCTCAGGCAGCTGTGCGAGCGTGACGGCCGCGTCGAGGGCGGCCGGTGCTTCGGCGACCGGGACGTCGGCCGGCATGACCGGATCCCAGGTCGCAGCGTAGGCGGCGACCTTGGCGTTCGTGAGGCTGACCCGCGGGAGACCGTACGCCGACGCGACGACGCGACCGTGCAGCGAGCTCCCGATCCAGGCCTCCGACCGGGAGATCAGCCGCACGAGTTCCAGCGGGTCCCGTTCGTACGCGACGTCGACATCCGCATCGCGCCGCCGCGACAGGACCGCACGGCGCACCTCCTCGTATCGGGAGAGGGAGTCATGGGCGTTCGCCGTCCCCGCGGCGAAGAGCGTGACGGGCCCTCGTGTGGCGATCTCCGCCACCGCGTCCACGAAGGCGTCGTCGCCCCATGCGTCCAGCGACCGAGTCGAGGCCTGCACCAGGACCCGGCCCGAACCAGGCCCGGGCTCGCGGGGGACCCGAGTGCGGATGGTGTGCACGAGATCGGGCGCGAGGCGGTGCCGGACTCCCCTGGTGGAGAGCATCTCGCTCGACGCGTTGTCCCGCACCGTCAGCGTGCCCGCCCGGACGAGGGCGTCCATGCGCGGGTCGTCCTCGGGGGCGCCCCCGAGACCCGCGACGCCGACGGAGTGGAGCACGAGGCGGGGCTCCGCGCCCTCGACACGGCTCGGGTCGGGGACGTAGGCCCCCGGGGACTCGTGATCGTGGGTCAGCGCTGCGATGGCGGCGGCACGGACGCCGGACGGCGCCGAGGCGAGCACGTGGTGCTCGGCTGCAGTGAGGCTGAACCGGAGGGCGTCGCCGAGGGTCGTCGTGCCGACCTCTCCGCCCACGACCCAGATGACGTCGAAGTCGTGTCGCTGCAGGGCGAGTCCCGTCGGCAACACGAACTCGTCCACGAGTTCGCGCATGTCGGCCGCGATCGGTGCCGACACCATGAGGGAGGCGCCGGCGGCTAGGAGGCGCTCGCGCGTCAGCGCGAGGAAGAGCAGGTCGCCGAAGTTGTCGCGTTCGTACGCCCCGACGAGAAGCACCCTGCGGCCGGGCACGCTACCCCTTGGCTCCCAGGAGGGACGTCAGGTACCGCCCGTAGCCGCTCTTGACCAGAGGCCCGGCGAGCTCGGCCAGCGCCTCGTCGGAGATCCAGCCGTTGCGCCACGCGATCTCCTCGATGCAGCCGATCTTGTGACCCTGGCGGTCCTCGATGACGCGGACGTACTCGGACGCCTGCATCATGGACTCGAACGTGCCGGTGTCGAGCCAGGCCGTGCCGCGGTCGAGCACCTGCACCTGGAGGTCGCCCGCATCGAGGTAGCGCTCGTTCACGGTCGAGATCTCGAGCTCGCCGCGGGGGCTCGGCTCGATCGTCTTGGCTATCTCGACGATGGCGTTGTCGTAGAAGTAGAGCCCGGGCACCGCGTAGTTGCTCTTCGGGACGAGGGGTTTCTCCTCGATGGAGACGGCCTTGAAGTGCTCGTCGAACTCGACGACCCCGTAGGCCGTGGGATCGGACACGTGGTAGGCGAAGATCGTCGCGCCCTGGACGTCGGCGTTCCGCTTGAGGCTCGACCCCAGGCCGACGCCGTGGAAGATGTTGTCGCCGAGGACGAGCGCGACGCTGTCGTCGCCGATGAAGTCCTCTCCGATGATGAAGGCCTGGGCGAGGCCGTCGGGCGACGGCTGGACCGCGTACTCGATCGTCATGCCGAGCTGCGTGCCGTCGCCGAGCAGCGCACGGAACTGGTCGTTGTACTCCGGCGTGGTGATGACCAGCACCTCGTGGATGCCCGCCATCATCAGCGTCGAGAGCGGATAGTAGACCATCGGCTTGTCGTAGATGGGCATGAGCTGCTTCGAGATGCCCTTGGTGATGGGCCAGAGGCGCGTGCCGGAGCCTCCGGCGAGGATGATGCCCTTCACGCTCGGACCTCCTTCGCGTCGAGCGACGAATAGTACGACCGCATGTCGTCCCACGTGGGCAGGAGCCCGGCCGAGGCCGCCTCGGCGAGCGTCGGGGCGGCGGTGTCCTTCGGGGACAGCAGCGCGACGCCTGCCTCAGGCGGGAACACCAGGCCGATGTCGTCGTCGAGCGGGTCGATCCCGTGCTCGCGCTCGGCCTTGAACGTGTCGGTGACCAGGTAGCTGACCGTCGCGTCGTCCGTCAGCGCGACGAACGCGTGACCGAGGCCCTCGGCGATGTAGATGGCGCGGCGGTCGACGTCGTCGAGCAGGACCGAGTCCCACTGCCCGTACGTGGGCGACCCGACCCGGATGTCGACGACGTAGTCGAGGACGGCGCCGTGGGTCGCCGTCACGTACTTCGCCTGCCCGAGCGGGACGTCGGCGAAGTGGATGCCACGGACGACGCCCCGCCTGGAGACCGAGGTGTTGGCCTGGCGGAGATCGACCGAGTGGCCGACCGCGTCGGCGAGGGCGTCGAAGCGGTACCACTCGAGGAACACCCCGCGATCGTCGCCGAACTGCTTCGGCGTGATCTCATAGCTGTCGGGGATCTTCAGTTCACGGATCTGCACCAGCCCAGGGTAGCAAGCGACAGCCGAGACGGTGCCTCGCCGTCCCGTCGCACCGCCGTGCCGCCCCCTGTCCTATCGACGGGAGTAGTCGGCCCCGACGGTCACCGAGGCCCGGGGCAGGGAGAGCGCGTTGATCGCGTTGTAGAAGCCGACCTTGTTGAGGCTCGTGACGGGGACCCCCACGGCCTGGATGGCCGCGAGCTTGGCCTTCGAGTCGATGTGCCGGAGGGTGCGCACCCCGACGAGGCAGGTGTAGCCGGCACCCACGCCGGGCAGGGATTCCGTGCAGCGAAGGATGATCATCGGGAGCTCCTCAGGAGGTCGGGGCGGCTGTCTCGAGGCTGGTGGGGACTCGAGCAGGTCATGGTCGCCAGTAGTCGGAATCGGTCTTGATCGCCCGTCGGGCGATCCCGAGCACGTTGATCACGTCGTAGAACTGCGCACGGGACACCTCTCGGTACGGCACGCCGACGACCCTCATCGCGTTGATCTGGTCGATCGAGCCGAGATGGCGGAGGCTGTGGAAGCCGACGAGGGCCGTGAACCCGGCGGGGGCCTCTGTCAGGGCCTGCGTGCAGCGGAGCAGGAGGACGTCGACCTGGTCGGGGCGCAGCGCCTCGACGTCCGCCTCGCCCGTCCAGGCGCCGACGTAGTCGAAGTGCCACGGCTCGGGCCTCGAGAACCCGTTGCCGGTAGGCCTCCAGCCGTACGACGGCGCGTTCGCGTCCATCCACCTCTTCGCGGAGGAGCCGGCCGTCTGGACCCCGGCGCCGAAGTCGCACGAGATCCCCCAACCGTGGTTCGAGGTCCCGGGGTACGCCGCGAGGTTCCCCGTACCGGCCTGGTACTTGTTCCAGTACTCCAGCTGACGCGAGTAGCTGCGGTAGCCCTCGGTGATCGCCAGCGGGCGACCCACCGCACTCGAGAAGGCGAGACTCATGGACAGGTACTGACGCGCCGCGTCCGACCGGAGGTAGCCCGACCCGGACACGGAAGCGAGCACAGGGGTGAGGGACGCCGCCGGGATCTGGCCGTTCGGGTGACCGCCCCAGGCCGCGGCCTGTGCCGCTTCCCGGGCCTCCGCGACCGTGTCGACGCCCTTCGTGGCCTCGGCGAGCTCGAGCGTCGCGGCGCGGGCCTGGTCACCGCCCCCGAGGACGATCGCCCCTCCTCCCACCGACGCTGCGACCGACAGGCCGAGGAAGCGTCGTCGCCCCACGGTCGCGTCGTGGGCATCCGCGAGGACGTCGCGACAGTCAGGAGTAGCCATGCAACGACGGTTGCACAGATGCGGGGAACGGGCTAGCCCCCCAAGCAGGGATGGGCACTTCGGGGGACACGGGCGAGCCCCGGGACCGAACCGTCGCCTCCCGAGGGCGTCCGGCACCCGACCTCGGCTAGCATCGAGGGATCGCGTCCGAGAACGACCTGCAAGGAATGATTCGTGAAGATCCTCGTCACCGGCGGAGCCGGGTTCATCGGCTCCAACTTCGTCCGCCGCACCCTCGAGGACGCTTACCCGGGCCTGGAGGGGGCCGAGGTCGTCGTCCTCGACGCACTCACCTACTCCGGCAACCTCGAGAACCTCGCCTCGGTCGCCGACTCGCCCCGCTACCGGTTCGTCGAGGGCGACATCCGCGACGGCGCCCTGCTCGACACGCTCTTCCCCGAGGTCGACGCCGTCGTCCACTTCGCGGCCGAGTCGCACGTCGACCGCTCCGTGCGCGACGCCTCGATCTTCGTCGAGTCGAACGTGCTCGGCACCCAGCAGCTGCTCGACGCCGCGCTGCGGAACGACCTGGAGCGCTTCGTGCACGTCTCGACCGACGAGGTCTACGGCTCCATTGCCGAGGGCTCCTGGGCCGAGGACCGCCCCCTCGAGCCGAACTCGCCCTACTCCGCGTCGAAGGCCGGCAGCGACCTCCTCGCCCGCAGCTACCACCGCACCCACGGGCTGAACGTCTCGATCACCCGCTGCAGCAACAACTACGGCCCGTACCACTTCCCCGAGAAGGTCATCCCGCTCTTCGTCACCAACCTCATCGACGACCTGCACGTGCCCCTCTACGGCGAGGGGAACAACATCCGTGACTGGCTGCACGTCGACGACCACACCCGCGGCATCGCGATGGTGCTCGTCGGCGGCCGCGCCGGCGAGATCTACAACATCGGCGGCGGCACCGAGCTGACCAACAAGGAGCTCACCGAGATGCTCCTCGAGGCCACCGGCAAGGACTGGTCCTACGTCGACCGGGTGCAGGACCGCCTCGGCCACGACCTCCGCTACTCCGTCGACATCTCCAAGATCCGTGCCGAGCTCGGCTACGAGCCGCAGGTGCCGTTCGCCCAGGGCCTCGCCGACGTCGTGCAGTGGTACCGCGACAACCGTCAGTGGTGGGAGCCCCTCAAGGAGCGCGCGGCCCTCGCATGAGCCCCGCCACCCCCGCCTCCTACCTGGTCACCGGCGCCCGCGGCATGCTGGGGTCCGATCTCGTCGAGGCCCTCTTCGGACGTGACGTGACCCTGCTCGGCCGAGCCGACCTCGACGTCACCGACCGCGACGCTGTCTTCGCCGCCGTTCAGGGACACGACGTCGTGATCAACGCCGCCGCCTACACGGCCGTCGACGCCGCCGAGACCGACGAGGAGACGGCACTCGCGGTCAACGGCACCGCCGTCGGCCTGCTCGCCGAGGCCGCGGCCTCCGTCGGGGCGAGATTCGTCACGGTCTCGACCGACTACGTCTTCGCCGGCGACGCCACCGAGCCCTACGCCGAGGACGAGCCGCGCGCGCCCCTGAACGCCTACGGTCGCACGAAGGCCGTCGGCGAGGAGGCGGCCCTCGCGGCGCACGCGGACGGCACGTACGTGGTGCGCACCGCGTGGCTCTACGGCCGGCACGGCGCCAACTTCCCCAAGACGATGCTCGGCCTGGCAGCCACGCGGGACACCCTCTCGGTCGTCTCGGACCAGATCGGGCAGCCCACCTGGACGATGGACCTGGCACGTCGGATCGTCGACCTCGTCGATTCCGACGCCCCTGCGGGCGTCTACCACGGCACCAACTCGGGCTCGACGAGCTGGAAGGGCTTCGCCCAGGAGACCTTCCGCCTCGCCGGTCTCGATCCCGACCGAGTCCAGGGCACGGACAGTTCGACCTTCGTCCGGCCTGCTGCACGCCCCGGCTACAGCGTGCTCGGACACGATGCCTGGGCCAGGGCACATCTCAGCCCCATGCGCCCCTGGCAGGAGGCCCTGGCCGAGGCGTTCCACGAGGGCGTCCTCGCCGACCCGCCCGTCGGCGGACGATGACCACGCTCAGGGTCGTCATGGACGAGATGCTCCTGACCGTTCCCAGTGGCGTCGGCCGCTACACGAGGGAGCTGTCGCGTGCTCTCGTCGCCGTCGCTCCCCGGGGTTGCGACGTCCAGGGCATCGTCGCCGCTCACCCGCAGGCCGAGTACGACCGCCTGAGCGACCTCGTCCCGGGTCTGGGCGGACTGGCGAAGTCCCCTCTGGGACGTCGTGAGCTCTCCTTGGCATGGCAGGCCGGGATGACGGGCCTCTCGGCGCGAGGGATGGTCCACGCGACCAGCCTGTTGGCGCCGCTCGGTCGCCACGACCGTGGGCTGGCCCCGGAGAACCAGACGGTGGTCACCATCCACGACACCCTCGCGTGGACTCACCCCGAGACGCTCTCGTCCCACGAGGCCCGCTGGCAGAAGTCGATGGCGAGGAGGGCCCTCCGACACGCGGACGCCGTCGTGGTGCCCACCCACGCCGTCGCGGGGGAGCTGCTCGACCGATTCCCGTTCGGCGACCGCCTCCGCGTCGTCGGTGGCGCGGTCAGCGAGGACTTCCGGGTACCCGCCGACGCAGACGAGGTGGCAGAGGGCCTTGCCCTGCCGGACAGGTACGTGCTGAGCAGCGGCAAGGTCGAACCCCGCTCGGGCCTCAGCGACCTCATCAGGGCGATGGCCCACCCTGACGCCCCCGCTCTCCCCCTCCTCGTCGTCGGGCCGGAGGACGGGGACGACCTCCGCGTCGCAGACATCGCTGCAGAGGCCGGGCTGCCGACCGACCGCGTGCGAACGGTCGGTCCCGTCTCCGACCAGCAACTCGCCGTGCTGCTCCAGCGCGCATCCGCCTTCGTCTTCCCCCGACTCGCCGGAGGCTTCGGCCTGCCCGTCGTGGAGGCGCTCAGCCTCGGCACCCCCACCATCGTCTCCGATGCCCCCGGTCTCGTCGAGGTCGTCGCGGACGGTGCGGTCGTCGTCCCCCGGACAGACGCGGCTCGCTACCCTGAGCGTCTTGCCCAGGCGATGTTCCAAGTGGTGACCGATCTCGAGCTCGCTTCGCGACTCGGCATCGCGGGACTCGATCGTTCACGCGCCTACAGCTGGACCGACTCGGCCGACAAGATCTGGCAGCTGCACGCGGATCTCTGAGCCCGTCCATCGTCGGCTCGGTTCCGCCTACTAGCCTGCGTCCGGTGCCGTCGCCGACCTCACATCGGCATGGATGGCGGTGTAGTCGGGGTAGACGTTGGAGTAGGTCGGGGGGACGATCTCGAGATCCTGGATCGGCTGCTCCTTGGCTCGGAGCGCCAGCTGGCCGAACGAGGTCAACGCGGCCTGCGGGATGTCGGTGTCGACGGTCTGGGCCCCGGCCGACGCGACGGACTGGAACTTGGCCAGCACCGTCGCTGGCTGGAACTGTGACAGGAGGGCCGTCTGGACCTCCCGCTGCCGCGCCATCCGGTGGTAGTCGTCCGAGCCGTGCCGGGCCCGCGCGTACCAGAGTGCGTGGTAGCCGTCGAGCCGTTGCTCGCCGGGTTCGATCCAGCCGTCCACGTTCGTCGGCTGGCCGTTCGAGTCGACGCCGCCGTTGATCGGCAGGCGCCCCTCCGTGTTGTTCACCTGGATCCCGCCGAGGGCGTCGATCAGGTCGACGAAGCCCTGCATGTCGATCAGCACGTAGTACTGGATCGTGAGGCCCGTCACGCCCTCGACGGCGTCGCGCATGGCCTCGATGCCCGGGTTGCTGCTGGCACCCTCGGCGTCGGGGTAGAGGTCGGGGTGCTCTTCGCCGTAGGTGTAGAGATAGCTGACGAGGCAGTCGTCACCGCAGTCGTAGCCCGTGGGGAACGGCCCGTAGAGAGGCGAGCCCTCAGAGAACGGCGCGTTGTAGAGGTTGCGCGGCACGCCCACGATCGTCGTCGCACCGGTCTCGGCGTCGATGCTCGCGACCGAGATGCTGTCGGGCCGCAGTCCGGTGCGGTCCGACCCGGCGTCGCCGCCCAGCAGCAGGATGTTGTACCGGCCGTCGACCGGGTCCGCGGCGGCCGCCTGCGAGGTGAACAGGCTGTTGAGCAGACCGTGCTGCACGCTCGTCAGGTACGCGCCCCAGGCGGCCGGCCCGACGGTGGCGACGAGCAGCAGCACCATGACACCGGCGATGAACCCGCGAGCGGTCGGCACGGTGCGCACGATCCGCAGCAGGCGCAGGGTGTCGAGGGTGAGCACGAGCCAGAGCACGGCGTAGTAGACGAGGAAGACCTGCACCACGGTCAGCGCGACGACGTTCGTCGCCACCGTCAACAGCGGCGTCTGCCAGAAGAGCGCGAGAGCCCCCGTCATGAGCGCGACGCCCCAGAAGACCAATGTGGAGGCGAGGCCCCAGCGGCCGAGACGGCGGCTGCCCGCCAGCACCTGCGCCGACCCGGGGACGACGACGTTGAGCAACACGAGCGCCCACGCTCGGCGGGTCATGAACGAGGGGGAACCGAGATCCGGGTTCCGCACCGGCAGGGCGGCGCTCACAGCGACCTGCGCAGAGCGGCGTTCTTCTCCTCGACGAGCTCGCCGAGGCTGGTCGCGTAGTCGGCGAGCCGCCGGGTCAGGACCGGGTCGGAGGACCCGAGGATGCGAGCGGCGAGGAGACCGGCGTTCGCGGCTCCGCCGATCGACACCGTGGCGACCGGGATGCCCGCGGGCATCTGCACGATCGAGAGGAGCGAGTCGAGACCGTCGAGCTTCGCCAGGGCCACGGGCACGCCGATGACCGGCAGGGTCGTGACGGAGGCGACCATCCCGGGGAGGTGGGCGGCGCCTCCTGCGCCCGCGATCACGACGCGGACGCCGCGGCCCTGCGCCTCACGGCCGAACCGGATCATCTTGTCGGGCGTGCGGTGGGCGGAGACCACCTCGACCTCGTGGGGCACCCCGAACTCGCTGAGGATCTCGGAGGCGCTGCGCATGGTGGGCCAGTCGCTGTCCGACCCCATGACGATGGAGACCAGGGGCGACGTCGACGGGTCGTTCGGCGTCGTCCGGACGGTCGGGGCGGCGCTCTTCGGGTCGGACACGGACTAGAGGATAGCGTCAGCCCTCGAAGAACGTCACCGCGGCGCGCGCTCGCGCGACCACGTCGGGCAGGTCGCCGCCCGAGAGCGTCACGTGCCCGACCTTGCGGCCCGGTCGCGGGTCTTTGCCGTAGTCGTGCACCTTCACCTCGGGATGGGCGGCCATGAGCCGCGGCAGCCGGTCCGCGAGCGCGCCCGACGCGGGGCCGCCGAGGACGTTGACCATCACGCTCCAGTCCGCGTGCACGTCGGTCGCGCCGAGCGGCAGGTCGAGGACGGCGCGCAGGTGCTGCTCGAACTGGCTGGTGACCGCGCCGTCGATGCTCCAGTGGCCCGTGTTGTGCGGGCGCATGGCCAGCTCGTTCACCAGCAGCCGACCGTCGACCGTCTCGAACAGCTCGACGGCGAGGACGCCGGTCACGTCGACCTCCGCAGCGACCGTCACGGCGATGTGCTCGGCGAGCTCGGCGACGCGGCCCGTGCTGTCCGGTGCGGGCGCGATCACCTCGGCGCACACGCCGTCCCGCTGCACGGTCTCGACGAGGGGCCAGGCGACGACCTCGCCCGACGGCCGACGAGCCACGAGCTGGGCGAGCTCGCGACGGAACTCGACGAGCTCCTCGACGAGGAGGGCGCCCTCCTGCTGATCGTCGGCCCGCGCCGCGGCGAACCAGTCGTCGGCCTCGTGCGCCGCCCGCACGACACGGACGCCCTTGCCGTCGTAGCCGCCCCGCGGCGTCTTCACGACCGCGCGGCCGCCGTGCGCGTCGAGGAACGCACCGAGCTCGTCGGGGTCGGCGACGACGGCCCAGTCGGGCACCGGCAACCCCAGGTCGGTCAGGCGTCGGCGCATGACGATCTTGTCCTGCGCGACGGCGAGGGCCGCAGGGGCCGGGTGCACGCGCACGCCGGCCTCCACGAGGGCACGGAGGACCGGCTGTGGGACGTGCTCGTGGTCGAAGGTGACGACGTCGACGTCGCGGGCGAACGCCAGGACCGTCTGCAGGTCGTGGTGATCGCCCACCTGCGTCGCGGCGAGACGGGCGGAGCTGCCCTCCGTCTCGGCGAGGACCCGGATGTCGATGCCCAGGTGGACTGCGGGCGGCACCATCATGCGAGCCAGCTGGCCGCCTCCGATCACTCCGACGCGGAAGGCCATCTCGTCTCCTGACTCTGTGCGGTGCACGTCCGGCTGCCATGCTGCCCGGATCGTGTTCGTCGACCGGTCCGCCGCGCACGACGCACCACGACCATCTTGGCCGATCCCGGGGGCGACCGCGTGCGCCGCCCGTCCCGCCGGTTCCGCGGGTTGCGCGTCGTCCTCTTCGCGACGTGGGTCGCCCCACCCTGCTCGGGGGCGCGGGGACGGCCGTGCCCGCGTGGCCTGACAGCCGGTCCGCGTCGCGGCTACGGCCGCCCGAGGCCTCGGTACTCGAAGCCCGCGGCACGCCAGGCGGCGGGGTCGAGCACGTTCCGGGCATCGACGACCCTGCGGTGGCCGACGAGGTCGGCGACGACCGCGGGGACCAGCTGGCGGAACTCCGCCCACTCCGTGAGCACGAGCACGAGGTCGGCACCGCGCAGCGCCGCCGTCGAGTCGTCGACGTACCCGAGATCCGGGGCCACCCGTGCCGCCGTCCCGTTCGCCTCGGGGTCGAAGACGCGGACTCGGGCGCCCGCCTCGTGCAGCCTGCGCGCCACGTCGAGGGCAGGCGAGTCGCGGACGTCGTCGCTGTTCGGCTTGAAGGCGACCCCGAGCACGGCGATCGTCGTGCCCTCGACGCTGCCGACGAGCTCCTCGGCGAGCGCGACCACGCGATCGCGGCGGCGGAGGTTGATGGCGTCGATGTCCGAGAGGAAGGCGAGGGAGTCGAGCCCGAGCTCGTCCGCCCGCGCCTGGAAAGCCCTGATGTCCTTGGGCAGGCAGCCGCCGCCGAAGCCGAGCCCGGCGTTGAGGAACTTGCGCCCGATGCGGGCGTCGTGGCCGATCGCGTCGGCGAGCTGAGTCACGTCGGCACCCGTCGCCTCCGCGATCTCGGCCATGGCGTTGATGAACGAGATCTTGGTGGCGAGGAACGCGTTGGCCGACACCTTGACGAGTTCGGCCGTCGCGTAGTCCGTGACCAGGCGCGGCATACCGGTCGCGAGGGCCGTCGCGTACACCTCGTCGAGGAGGGCCGTCGCGCGCTCCCCCGCCGCGCCCGAGGGCACCCCGTACACGAAGCGGTCGGGCGCCACGGTGTCCTGGACGGCGAAGCCCTCCCGGAGGAACTCAGGATTCCACGCGAGCTCCGCTCCGGACGAGGAGGCGCGCACCAGCTCCCCGAGACGCGCGGCGGTCCCCACCGGGACCGTGGACTTGCCCACGACGAGGTCGCCGTCGGAGAGATGGGGCAGCAGAGCGGCGACCGCCGCGTCGACGTACCTGAGGTCGGCCGCGTGGCTGCCCGGCGTCTGGGGAGTGCCCACGGCGACGAAGTGCACCTGGGCGCCCGCCGCCTCCGCCATGTCGGTCGTGAAGCGCAGGCGGCCGCTGGCCGTCGCCCGCTCGAGGACCTCGGGCAGGCCCGGCTCGAAGAAGGGGGCCCGTCCGGCCGAGAGCTCGCCGACCTTGCCGGCGTCCACGTCGATGCCGACCACGTCGTGGCCCAGCTCAGCCATGCACGCGGCATGCACCGCTCCGAGGTAACCACAACCGATGACGGAGATTCTCATGTGCTCATCATGACGTGTCCACGCGCCGACGGAAAATCGACCGGTGCGGTCAGGACCGGTCGCGCTCCCACGGCCCTCGACGGTCGTTCACGTCCGGCGACGACTGGTCGTGCTGGCGTCGCTGGGCGACGAGGTTCGAGTTGGCCTCCATGAGGTCGTGGAGGGTCGCCTGCACGAGGTCGGCCCCCGGCACGTCCCAGAGGACGACGGGGCGGTCGAGCCCGGTGTTGATGAGGACGTCGCCGCTGCGGAACAGGCTCTGGACCGCGTTCCTGCGCACGGTGAGGTCGTAGCCGCGGCTGTGGAGCAGCTCCTGGCGCGACCGGACGACGAAGCCCCGGCGCAGGACGACCCGCCGCGTCGTGATCACGGAGCGGCGGCCGAGCCACACGAGCAGCGGGACGAGCCAGAGCAGCACGCCGAGCACCACGGCGCCCCCGCGCACGATCCAGTTCTGCCACTCGAGGTCGAACCAGCTGCCGAACCAGCCGCCCGCCGCGCTCACGGCGACCAGGGCGACGGAGGGCCAGAAGAGCGCCCGGGCGTGGGGGTGCAGGCGCGCGACGACGACCTATCGGGGCTGCTGCTCGGCCGTGCTCACGGAGTCATTCATAGCGCAGGTGGGTGACGTCGCCCGAGGACACGGCGACGTCCGCCCCCGACGCAGGCCGGACGAGCAGCCTGCCCTCGGCGTCGATCGACCTCGCCGTCCCGGAGAGGACCTGCCCCGAGGGCAGCTCGACGCGCACCTCGCGGCCGAGCGTCGAGCACTCGGCGAGCACGCGTCCGTGCAGCCCCGAGGCGACGGCGTCTCCGCCGGCGGCATCGAGAGCGGCGACGAGGGCCGTGACGTCGGCCAGCCAGCCCGACAGGACGCGGTCGGCCAGCGCCTCCGTCGGCCCCTCCGCGCCGTGCAGCGAGAGCGACGTCGAGACGGGGGTGGGCAGCTCGTCGCGGCCGAGCGCGATGTTGACGCCCGCGCCCACGACGACCGCCGACGAGTCGCCCCGCAGCTGGGCGAGGATCCCGCACACCTTGAGCCCGTCGACCTGGACGTCGTTCGGCCACTTCAGCCCGACCTCGCCTGCGCCGACCACGGCCGCGACGGAGGCACGCATCGCGACCCCGGCGGCGAGGGGCAGCCAGCCGAGGGTCTCGACCGGGAGCCCGCGGCGCTCGACGAGCACGCTCGCGGCGAGGGTCCGTCCGGGAGGAGCCGTCCACGTGCGTCCGAGACGCCCGCGGCCGGCGGTCTGCGAGAGCGTCGCGAGCACGGCGAGGTGCGGAGCGGAGTCGTCGGCGAGCAGGTCCACGTTGGTCGACCCCGTCTCGGCGACGTGCACGAGCCGAGGGACGAGCGCCGAGCTCAGGGGGAAGGAGGGGCTCTCTCGGTCGGTCACCGAGCCAGCCTAGGCGTTGACGACTTCCACGACCGGGGGCGCGTCGCACGCGAGGGAACCTCCAACGGCGACCGGAGAGCCCGTCGGTAGAGTGAACGGCGTGACTTCCGACACCGCGCCCTCCGACGGCGCCCCGCAGCCCGACCTCCGCACCACGGCCGGCAAGCTCGCCGACCTGACGTCGCGCTACCACGAGGCCGTGACGGCCAGCGGCGAGGCCGCGATCGCGAAGCAGCACGCCAAGGGCAAGATGACCGCCCGCGAGCGCATCGACGGCCTGCTCGACCCCGGCTCGTTCGTCGAGCTCGACGAGT
>Ga0265780_10006539_pt1 | contig 14434 bp, 10 predicted proteins | sample P1T30metagenome_FD_192432 | JGI IMG/M metagenome (GOLD analysis project Ga0265780, IMG submission 192432) | Plant litter microbial communities from East Loma Ridge, Irvine, California - P1 T30 | ecosystem: Environmental > Terrestrial > Plant litter > Unclassified | place: USA: California... | reverse complement strand
CTCGTCCCGGTGACGGCGCAGATCGATGCCGCGCTGGCCGAACAAATTGTGGAGAAATGTCGTGGATGCTCGCCTGCTTGATATCCTGGTCTGCCCGTCCTGCAAGGGACCGCTCGAATATGACAAGAAAGCCCAGGAACTGACCTGCCGCGCCGACCGCCTGGCGTTTCCCGTGCGCGACGGCATTCCCATCATGTGGGTCGACGAGGCCCGCAAGATCATTCCCGTTTGATGAGCCCGGTTTGAAGCCTTTTACCGTCATCATCCCGGCGCGCCTGGCGTCGACCCGCCTGCCCAACAAGCCGCTGGCCGACCTGGGCGGCAAGCCCATGGTGGTGCGCGTGGCCGAGCGGGCCGCGCTGTCAGGGGCGGCCCGCATCGTCGTCGCCACCGACCACCCCGACATTGCCGCGGCCTGCGCCGCGCATGGGGTCGAGGCGCGCATCACGCGCGCCGACCATCCGTCCGGCACCGACCGCATCGCCGAAGTGGCGCTGGCGCTGGACCTGGCGCCGGATGCGGTGGTGGTCAACCTGCAGGGTGACGAACCGCTGATCGAACCCGGTCTGCTTGCGGCCTGCGCGGCGCGCATTTCCGCCACCGTGCCGATGGCAACCTGCGCCCATCCGCTGCATGACGCCGCCGATGTGTTCAACCCGAACGTGGTCAAGGTGGTGCTCAACGGCGCCGGCAACGCGCTGTATTTTTCGCGCGCCGCCATTCCGTGGGACCGCGACGGGTTTGCGGTGACCCAGGCAGCATTGCTACCTGGCTATGCGCCGCTGCGCCACATCGGCCTGTATGCGTACAGCAACGCATTTTTGCAGGCTTACCCTGCGCTGGCAGCGTCACCGATCGAGACGACCGAAGCGCTGGAACAATTGCGCGTGCTGTGGCACGGCGTACCCATCGCGGTGCATGTCACCGACAGCGCACCCGCAGCGGGTGTCGACACGCCCGACGATCTGGCGCGCGTGCGCCTTTTCTATGCGTCTTGATCCTTCCGACAAGTTATTACTGGAAAGTCTGCGCTATATCAATTAATGGTCGGCAACTGGCCGCGGGGTGGCATTTTCGGCTGCTTTTGTGTTAAGTTTCGTACCAAGCTAGTCAGATAAACATCATTCGCGGTCTGTCACCAAAGAATCAATCCGTCTTCAAAATTTGTTTTAGGAATCTTCATGCGTCTCATTTTGTTAGGAGCGCCCGGTGCCGGTAAAGGTACGCAGGCGAATTTCATCAAGGAAAAATTCAATATCCCGCAGATCTCGACCGGCGACATGCTGCGGGCTGCGATCAAGGCCGGCACCGAACTGGGCATGGCTGCGAAACAAGTGATGGACGCGGGCGGGCTGGTGTCGGACGACATCATGATCGGACTGGTCAAGGACCGCCTGAAGGATGCGGACTGTGCCAACGGCTACCTGTTCGACGGCTTCCCGCGCACGATTGCGCAAGCCGACGCCATGAAGGAAAACGGCATCAATATCGATTACGTGCTGGAAATCGACGTGCCGGATGCGTCGATCGTCGAGCGCATGAGCGGCCGCTGCAGCCACCCGGGTTCGGGCCGCGTCTACCACACCACCTTCAATCCACCGAAGGTCGCCATGGTCGATGACATCACCGGCGAGCCGCTGGTGCAGCGCGACGACGACAAGGCGGAAACCGTCATGAAACGCCTGGCCGTGTACCACAACCAGACCGAAGTGCTGCTGGGCTACTACGCCAAGTGGGCCGAATCGGGCCTGCCAGGCGCACCGAAATACCGCAAGATCAGCGGCATCGGGCCAGTCGAGCAAGTCCGCGACGCCGCCTTCGCCGCGCTGTCGCAGTAAGTTCTTCCACCAGGGACCCGCGGGTCCCTTGGCTTTTCAGGCAAATGATTTTGCGGATGGACTGAATCCATCCGTCGCATGAGTTCGCAGTTTTGCAGTACGCAGTGCGCAGTCGGTAGGGCATCCGTCAAGGATGGTCGGACATGTGTTTGTGTTGCTCAATTCAAAGAACCAGGGGACGGTATGACATTCAATCTGCTCATGTTTGCAGTAGGCTGCGGCGTGCTCGCCGTGGTGTACGGTTTGTGGTCGCGCGCCTGGATCCTGCGCCAGGATGCGGGTAGCGGTCGCATGCAGGAAATTGCCCAGGCCATCGAGCAGGGCGCCGGCGCCTACCTGGCGCGCCAGTACCGCACCATCGGGATCGTCGGCGTGATCCTGCTCATTGCCATCTATTTACTCCTCGATCCCTACACGGCGCTCGGCTTCCTGATCGGCAGCGTGCTGTCCGGCGCCTGCGGATTCATCGGCATGGGCGTGTCGGTGCGCGCCAATGTGCGCACCGCCCAGGCCGCCACCACCGGCATGGATGCCGCGCTGAATATCGCCTTCAAGGGCGGGGCGATCACCGGCATGCTGGTGGTCGGCCTGGGCCTGCTTGGCGCGTCGCTGTTTTTCTGGCTGCTGCTGGCGCGCGCCGGCACTGCCACGCACGGCATCATGACTCCGCTGATCGGCCTGGCGTTCGGCGCCTCGCTCATCTCCATTTTCGCCCGCCTTGGCGGCGGCATCTTCACCAAGGGCGCGGATGTCGGCGCCGACCTGGTCGGCAAGGTCGAAGCGGGCATTCCCGAGGACGACCCGCGCAACCCGGCCGTGATTGCCGATAACGTCGGCGACAACGTCGGCGACTGCGCCGGCATGGCGGCCGACCTGTTAGAAACGTACGTCGTGACGCTGATCGCCACCATGCTGCTGGGCGCGCTGTCGATTACCGACGCCGTCGGCGAAGCGGTGCTCTATCCGCTGCTGCTGGGCGCGGTGTCGATCATCGCCTCGATCGTCGGCTGCTCGATGGTCAAAGCCAGGCCGGGGAAGAAGATCATGGCGGCGCTGTACACGGGGCTGTGGTGGGCCGCCATCCTGTCGCTGATCGGCTTTGCCGTCGTGACGTGGATGATCTGGCTGGACCCGGCCATGCGCCTGCGCATGATGGGCTGCACGACGGTCGGCATCGTCCTGACCGGGCTGATGGTGTATATCACCGAGTACTACACCGGCACCGACTTCAAGCCGGTGCGGCATATCGCCGAAGCGTCCACCACCGGCCACGGGACAAATATCATCGCCGGGCTGGGCGTGTCGATGAAAGCAACCGCCTACCCGGTGCTCGCGGTGTGCGCCGCGATCCTCGTGTCGTATGAACTGGGCGCGCTGTACGGCATCGCCATTGCCGCCACCGCGATGCTGTCGATGGCCGGCATCATCGTCGCACTCGATGCTTACGGGCCCATCACCGACAACGCCGGCGGCATCGCCGAAATGGCCGGCATGCCGGAGTCGGTGCGCGCCATCACCGACCCGCTCGACGCGGTCGGCAACACCACCAAGGCGGTGACCAAGGGCTACGCCATCGGCTCCGCCGGCCTGGCCGCGCTCGTGCTGTTCGCCGACTACACGCACGCACTGGAGACGGCCGGCAAGCAGGTGGTGTTCGAGCTGGCCGACCCGATGGTCATCGTCGGCCTGTTCATCGGCGGGCTGATCCCGTATCTGTTCGGGGCGATGGCGATGGAGGCGGTGGGGCGGGCCGCCGGGGCGGTGGTCGTGGAAGTGCGGCGCCAGTTCCGCGACATCAAGGGCATCATGGATGGCACCGGCAAGCCGGAGTACGACAAGGCGGTCGACATGCTGACCGCGTCCGCCATCCGCGAGATGGTGGTGCCATCGCTGTTGCCGGTGGTGGTGCCGATTGCCGTCGGCATGCTGCTGGGACCGGCCGCACTGGGCGGCATGCTGATGGGGACCATCGTCACCGGCCTGTTCGTCGCCATCTCCATGACCACCGGCGGCGGCGCCTGGGACAATGCCAAAAAGTACATCGAGGACGGCAATTTCGGCGGCAAGGGCTCGGACAGCCACAAGGCGGCAGTCACCGGCGATACCGTGGGCGATCCGTATAAAGACACGGCCGGGCCGGCCATCAATCCGCTCATCAAGATCATCAACATCGTGGCGCTGCTGCTGGTGCCGCTGCTGCCGGTCGGCGGCTGGCTGGCGCTGGAGACGCCGTCGATGGCGCAGCATCGTCCCGCGGGCGCGCCCGTGCCGGTGGCTGTATCGGCTACCCCTTCAGCGCGGCGCTGAGCGCCTGGTCGAGCGAGGCTTCGTCCGAATCGCCATCGAACTGCACGCCGTTGATGAAGAACGTCGGCGTGCGGTGGGCACCGGCCTTGCGTCCCGTGGCGGCATCGCTCTCGACCCGCTGCGCGTACGTGCCGCTCTCGAGGGCGTCCTGCAGTTTGTCGACGTCGAAGCCGATCCTTGACGCCATCGCGACGATGGCTTCATCGGACAGGTCGTCCTGGCCTTCGAAGAGCGCGTCGTGCATTTCCCAGAATTTGCCTTCGGCGGCGGCCGCTTCGGACGCCTCGGCCGCCGGCTGCGCATCCGGGTGCATGTCGGTCAGCGGCATGTGGCGGTAGACCAGGCGCACGTCCTTGCCGTATTTGGGAAGGAGGCTGGTCAGGGACTGGTGGGCGCGGGCGCAGTACGGGCATTCGAAATCGGCGTATTCGATCAGGGTGATCTGCGCGTTGTCATGGCCCCTGGTGTGGTCGCTGCTGGTGACGGTCATGCTCATAACAATCCTTTGCTTCGCTGCGTGACGCGGCGTGGTTCGATGGTGGAAGAGCGCAGATGCGCACATGAATTGTCATCATGTCATGGTTTCGCCGGTGCTGCAGCGAGTTTCCGGAAGTCACAAAAAGCAGTGGTTGCGCGGTAGCGAAAACCAGCGTGGACGGTCGCTCCGGCGCGGTCCGCCGGCCTGGCGCGGTGCATCCCTTCGCTTGCGCCAGGTTGGCCGGGCGTGACGCCGCCTAGAACACACACAGTTTGTTGGCTTCCTCGCGCAACCAGCCGCGGTAATCGGGATGCGCGATGGCGATGAGTTCCTGCGCGCGCTGCTTGGCCGACTTGCCGCGCAGCTGCGCCACGCCGTATTCGGTAACGACGTAGTTGACGTCGTTCTTGCTGGTGGTGGCGTGCGTGCCCGGACTGAGCGCGGGCACGATGCGCGAGATGGCGCCGTTCTTCGCCGTGGAGGGCAGCACGATGAAGGCCTTGCCGCCGCGCGAGCGATTGGCCGCGCGTACGAAATCGACCTGGCCGCCCGTACCGGAATAGGGCAGGTGGGCGATGCTCTCGCTCCCGCATTGGCCCAGCAGATCGATTTGCAGCGTCGCGTTGATTGCCATCAGGTTGTCGTTCCGGCTGGCGATGTACGGGTCGTTGGTGAAGTTCGACGGATGCATTTCCAGCATCGGATTGTTGTGCATGAAGCGGTACAGCTTGTTCGAGCCGAGCGCGAAGGTCGCCACCATCTTGCCCGGCAAGAGGGTCTTCCTGCGGTTGGTGACGGCGCCGCTCTCGACCAGCGTCAGGATGCCGTCGCCGATCATCTCGGTATGGATGCCAAGATCGTTCTTGCTGGCCAGCTGCATGACCACCGCATCGGGAATGCCGCCGTAGCCGATCTGCAGCGTGGCGCCGTCGCCGATCATGTCGGCCACGTATTTGCCGATGGCTTCCTGCACCGGGCCGATCGTCGGCAGGGCCACTTCCAGCAAGGGCTCGCTGCTCTCGACCAGTGCCGTCACCTGGGCAATGTGCACATGGCACTGGCCGTGCGCAAACGGCACATTCGGATTGACTTCGAGCACGACGGCGCGGGCTTTGGCGATGGCCGCCATGGTGTAGTCGGCGCCCAGGCTGATCGCAAAATACCCCTGCTCGCTCATCGGCGAGGCCATGGCGAACACGACGTCGGCGGGCATCAGGCCGCGCTCGATCAGCATTGGCAACTCGGAAAAATAATTCGGGATGAAATCGCACCAGCCGCCCTGGCCGCTGGCGCGCGAGGCACCCCCGAAAAACAGGGCGGCATGGCGCACATGATGGGCACTGTCCGCGTCGAAATAGCCGAACTTGCGCAGCGCCAGGATCTGCGCCACCTTGACGTCATGAAACCGCTGGCGCTGTTCGGACAGCGCCGTCAGCAGGCCGGGCGGCTCGCCCACGCCGGTCGGCACGATGATCATGTCGCCGTCGCGCACGTGATCGAGGGCGGCAATGGCGCTGCACAGCTTGTCCTGGTACTGGCGCGCGGGGGAAGGGGCTGGCATGGCGGTCTCCTCTAGGTCGTTCGGTTCTTGTCCATCCATACTAGCGCACCCGCGCGCCAGCGCCGGGGCTGTCCAGCCATAATGGCCGGTCATCGATTTGCGAGGATCCTCATGTTGTCTGCCGTCATTGCCAGCGCCGCATTGCTGTTCGCGCCCGGCCCGACCCCGCCGCAGGCCGCATCCGAAGCCGCGGCCCTGCAAGCCATGACGCCGGCCCAGAAGGCCAGGCTGGCGCCGCGGCGGCCCACGCGCCAGGTGGTCGGCTCGCCGCTGCCGGTCGTCACCGAAGGCTACCGGCCCACGCTGACACCCCGCGAACGCGCTTCCGGCCTGGCCGATCCGGTCGGTACCTTGCCGGTGCATCCCGCGCTGTCCGGTGCCGCCGCGGGACCCGTCGCGCCGCTGCCGGTGCCGGTGACGGCCTGCGCGGCCGGCGGTTGCACCGGCGCCGACGGCGTGCGCTACAACAGTGGCGCCGCCGGCGTCGTCGTCGATCCGGCCGGGCGCACTTGCCACAAGGTCGGCGCCACGGTCCAATGCTTTTAAGGCCGGGATAGCTTTTTCACCGCAAAGTTCGCTACAATCGCGCTGCTTGACGTTTACGTAAACGTCAAAAGTCCAACGCAGCGAACTTTGAGGGAATGCCATGCAAATCGAACACAATGTATTCATCGTCACCGGTGGTGCATCCGGCCTGGGCGCCGCCACCGCGCGCATGCTGGCCAAGGCCGGCGCCAAGGTCGTCATTGCCGACGTGCAAGTCGAGGCGGGCACGAACCTGGCAGCGGAGCTGGGCGGCCAGTTCGTCGCCTGCGATGTCACGAAAGAGGCCGACGGCATGGCGGTCGTCGCCGCCGCCACCGCACTGGGCACGCTGCGCGGCCTGGTCAACTGCGCCGGTGTGGCGCCTGCGATCAAGACCGTCGGCAAGGACGGCCCGCATCCGCTCGACGCCTTCCAGCGCGCCGTCAACATCAACCTGGTCGGCACCTTCAACATGGCGCGCCTCGCCGCCGACGCGATGGCCAAAACCGACGCGGCCGATTCGGGCGAGCGCGGCATCATCATCAACACGGCGTCGGTCGCCGCCTACGACGGCCAGATCGGCCAGGCGGCGTATGGCGCTTCGAAAGCTGCCGTCGTCGGACTGACGTTGCCGATGGCGCGCGACCTGGCCCGCAGCGGCGTGCGCGTGATGACGATCGCACCGGGTATTTTCGAAACACCCATGCTGATGGGCATGCCACAGGAAGTACGCGACGCGCTCGGCAAGATGGTGCCGTTTCCGCCGCGCCTGGGCATGCCGGACGAATACGCCCACCTGGCCAAGGCCATCATCGAGAACGTCATGCTGAATGGCGAAACCATCCGTCTCGACGGCGCCATCCGCATGCAGCCGAAATAAGCAGCCTCATTCAGCACTAATAATTGCGCCGGGCGGGGCTGGCTGCTACTCTTGCTCTATGGACAGTGAACAAAGAGTTGGTGCCTTGCCTGGGCGGCATGATTGCATGGGGGCGCCCGCATGAACAGGCTGGTCGCCTGGCTGCTGCTGGCCTGCCTGTGCTGCCCGCAGTTTGCACATGCTGCGCCTGCGCGCACGCTGCGCTTCGAGCACCTGAGCGTGGCCGAGGGCCTGGCGCAGGAATCGGTGCTGGCCATCGTGCAGGACAACGATGGCTTCATGTGGCTGGGCAGCCAGACGGGATTGTCGCGCTTCGACGGCTACAAGGTCATCAACTACCGCAACGTGGTGGGGGACGCCCGGACCCTCGTCAATAACTGGGTGCGCGTGCTGCACCTGGACCGCAAGGGCCGCCTGTGGATCGGCACCGACGGCGGCCTGGATCGCTACGAACCGGCCACGCAGAGCTTTACGCATTTTGCACCCAGGGAAGCGGCGCGGCGCGGCAACGGCAACCGGCACCTGCACGCTATTGTCGACGACGGCAAGAACGGCCTGTGGCTGGCCACCGGCGACGGGCTCCAGCATTTCAATATGGACACCGGCGTTTTTGTCTCCTGGCACCACGAGGAGCGCGCCCCGAACAGCCTCGCCGACGACCAGATCAATGCGCTGGCGCTGGACGAACAGGGGCGTCTGTGGATCGGCACCTCGTCCGGCCTGGACAGCATGGCCGCCGGCGCCACGACGTTCGTGCACCATCACGGCGGCGTCGCCGATGCGGCCGTGAATGCGCTGCTGGCCGACCGCAAGGGCACCCTCTGGGTGGGCGGCAGGGACGGGCTGGCCAGCCGCGCCATCGACGGCAGCGGCGTCCCGCGCCTGTACGGCGCCGCGGACGGCATGCTGCCCGGCGAAATCACCACGCTGTTCCGCGAGGTGGATGGCCAGCTGTGGGTCGGCAGCCATGCTGACGGCCTGTACCGCTGGGATGCCGCCGCGCAGCACTTCGACAATTTTCCCCACCACATCACGGATCCACACAGCCTGGCCGATAACCGCGTGTCCGCGCTGTACCGCGACCGCGTCGGCACCTTCTGGGTCGGGACCTGGTATGCCGGGGTGTCGCGCGTCGACCTCGGCAGTGGCGGCTTTGCGCGGCTGGTGCGCCAGGCCGATTCGGTCCGCGCCCTGGCCGACAACAAGGTGCGCGCCATCCTGGGCGCCGGCGAAGGCCAGCTGTGGCTGGGCACCAACAGCGGCTTGAACCGTTTCAACCCGGAGCGGGGCGCCACCGAAACCTACACGCACGATCCCGCCAATCCGAACAGCCTGATCGATGTCTCCGCCACGGCGCTGGCGCGCGACCAGCAAGGCTTGCTGTGGATCGGCGGACGCAGCGGCGTGACCAGCTTCGACCCCGTCACCCGACGGTTCCGGCGCATCATCCTGGCGCCCGGCGACACCGAGGCGAACAATGTGCGCGGCATGCTGGTCGACCGCGCCGGCATCCTCTGGATCACCAGCCGTGGCGGCCTGCACCGGCTCGACCCGCACACCCTGGCCGTGGCCACCTACCGTCACGATCCCGCCAAAAGCACCAGCCTGGCCGACAATATTTCGCGCCCCCTGCTGGAGGATCGCCAAGGGCGCCTGTGGATCGGCACCTTCGACGGGCTCGACCTGCTGGACCGCGCCAGCGGCCGGTTTCGCCATTTCCGCAACGACCCGAACGACCCTGGCAGCATCAGCCACGACGAAGTGCACCACCTGCTCGAAGACCGCAAGGGCAACCTGTGGGTGGGCACCGCGGTCGGCCTGAACCGGGTGCTGACCGGCGCCGACGGCACCGTGCGCTTTGCCCGCTACACCGCGCGCGACGGCCTGGCCGACGATGCCGTCGCCGCCATGCTGGAAGACCTGGACGGGCGCCTGTGGATCAGCAGCAGCAGCGGGCTGACCCGCTTCGAGCCGGACACGGGCAGCTGGCGCACGTACAGCGCCAGCGACGGCACGATCGAAGGCGCGTATTTCGACAACTCGGCCTGGGTCTCGCCCGGGGGCACCCTGTATTTCGGCGGCTTCAACGGCATGACGGCGTTCAATCCGCGCGACATCCGCGACAACCTGGTGGCGCCGCGCGCGGTCATTACCGGCTTCCAGATTTTCAACGAGCCGGTAGAGACGGTCAAACCGCAGCTGCTGAGCGGCCCCATCGAAAGCGCCACGGCGATCACGCTGGGGGCGGCCGACTCGGTATTCTCGCTCGAATTTTCGGCCTTGCACTATGCCGCACCCCAGCGCAACCTGTTTTCGTACAAGCTCGAAGGCTTCGACCAGGACTGGGTCAGCACGAGCGCCAGCAAGCGTTTCGCCACGTACACCAACCTCGACCCTGGCCACTATGTCTTCAAGGTGCGTGCCGCCAACAAGGATGGCATCTGGAGCGGCAACCCCGCCACCCTGGCCATCACGATCTTGCCTCCGTACTATAAAACCTGGTGGTTCCGCGTGGCCGTCGCGATGCTGGCCATCGGTGGATTTTACTGGTCGATGCGCGCCCGGGTCGACCGCCTGCGTCGCCAGAAGGACCGGCTCGAGCGCCAGGTCAGCGCGCGTACCCGCGAAATCGAATTGCAGAACCGCCAGCTCGAGCGCCAGACGCTGGAACTGGTGGCGCAGGAACGCCGCGTGCGCCGCAACACCGACCAGCTGGCGCAAGCGAACCAGGCGCTGCAGGAGAACGAAGAACGGCTGAGCCTGGCCAAGGAGAAGGCCGAGGACGCCACGCGCCAGAAATCGGAATTCCTGGCGAACATGAGCCACGAGATGCGCACGCCGCTGGCGGGCGTCATCGGCATGCTCGGTTTCGCGCTGCGCGACGCGCGCCTGGCCGGCGGTACGCGCGAACAGATCCTGCGCGGCCAGGCCAATGCCGAACTGCTGCTGGCGCTGATCAATGACCTGCTCGACTTTTCCAAGATCGAAGCGGGCAAGCTGACCCTGGAAAACATCGACTACGACTTGCCCGCCACGATCGACCAGGTGGTGGCGCTGTTCGGCGAACAGGCCGCGGCCCACAGCGTCGGCTTCGAAGTGCGCATGGCCGACGATTTGCCGCGATATGTCGTGGGCGACCCGACCCGGCTGCGCCAGGTGCTGGTCAACCTGGTCGGCAACGCCTTCAAGTTCACCAACAACGGCAGTGTCAGCCTGCGCATCGAGCGCAGCGAGGAAGCGCGCCGGCCACTGTCGCGCTCGCTTGCCGCGGCGCGGGTGAACATGATCCGCTTCACGGTCCACGACACCGGCATCGGGATCGGCTCGGAAGCGCTGACGCGCCTGTTCGGCAAGTTCGAGCAGGCCGACACCAGCACCACGCGCCGCTACGGGGGCACCGGCCTGGGCCTGGCGATTTGCCGCCAGCTGGTCGAGCTGATGGGCGGGCAGATTGGCGTGCAGAGCCTGGAAGGGGTGGGCAGCACCTTTACGTTCGTGCTGCCGCTGCCGGACGGGATCGAGCCGCCGGTGGAAGTCACGCCGCAGCGCCTCGCGCACAGCCATCGGCTGGCGGTGCTGTGCGCCGAGGATTTTCCGACCAACCAGATCATCGTGCGCACCATGCTCGAGGAACTGGGCCATGAGGTGGACATTGCCGAAAACGGCGCGGTGGCGGTGGCCGCCTGCGCGCGCAAGCGCTACGACCTGATCCTGATGGACGGGCGCATGCCGGAACTCGACGGCGCCAGCGCCACGCGCCTGATCCGCGCCGGCGGCACCCCGGACGCGCCGGTACGCGACCCCGGGGTGATGATCGTGGCGCTGACCGCCAACGCCAGCGACGAGGACCGCACCCGCTACCTGGCGTCGGGCATGGACGCCTTCCTGGCCAAGCCGATCCAGGAAGATGCGTTGCACCAGCAGGTCTGGCGCGCGATCCGGCGCCAGCTCGAACGGGGTTTCACGCTGCCCGCCCTGGTGCAGGATGCCGATGGCACCGTGGCGCCGGTCACGCCCAGCATGGCCCAGCTCGACGCAATGTTCGGCCTGTTTCCGGGCGCGGAGCCGGACAGCGCGCCGGAACCGGCACCGGCGCCGGCGCCGATGCCCGCCGCGCGCGCCGACCTGCGCCTGCACGGGCGCGAACGCGGCGCCCCGATGCTGCCGGCGCCCGTTTCCGTGGCGCCGGTGTCGCTCCAGGCGCGCCTGCGCGCGGCGTTTCACGCGGACCTGCCGGCGCGCCGCGTCGAGCTGGCGCAGGCAGTGGCGCAGCAGGATTTCGACGTGGCGGGCAGGGTGCTGCACGGCTTGCGCGGCAGCGCCGCCTATTTGCACGAACCCGCCTTGCACAGCCTGTGTGCCGAACTGGAACAGGCGGCCGACCATGGCCGCTGGGATACCGTGCGCGCCGGCATGGCCCGCCTGACTACAATGCTCGACGCATTTGCGCCGGCACACGACCCGACGGAGAAAGAAGATGGAACAGCGCCCTAAAATCATGATCGTCGACGACGATGTCGTGGCCCGCATGATGCTCATGCACATGATCGACACCAGCGGCACCTTCGACATCGTCGAAGCCGAAGATGGCGAGCAAGCCTGGCGCATGCTGGTGGCCGGCAGCGTGCCGGCGCTGTGTTTCTGCGATTTGCGCATGCCGCGCCTGTCCGGCACCGAGCTGCTGACGCGCGTGCGTGCCGAAAGCCGCCTGGTGTCCCTGCCGTTCGTGCTGGTGTCGGCCGCGGCCGACGGCGAAACGGTGCAGCGCGCGGCCGCGCTCGGCGCCGACGGCTACATCGTGAAACCGTTCCAGGCCGACCAGGTTGAAATGCATCTGGCGGCACTGCAGGCGCGCAACAGCCCCGTCGACGAAGCACCGCGCGATACCCTGAAACGTCTTGGCATCGACAGCGCGCGCCTGCCGCTGTACCTGGGCGGCCTGGAGCGCCAGCTGCGCGCCGCCGGGCCGGTCATCGAGCGCCTGCTCGACGGCCTCGACCAGGCCGAAGCCAAGCTGCGCCTGACCCGCCTGCGCGAAGGCTGCGCGACGCTGGGCCTGGCCACGGCGGCCGCCACGCTGCATTTGCTCGAAGGGCCGGGCGTGCTGCTCGACGCCACCCGCGTCAACAATGCGCTCGACGAGGTCATCTGCGACGTCCTGCACCAGGAGGAACGGGCGCGCTGGCTGCCGGGCGCGGTGTGAGCTTGCTCATCACGCTTGCTGGCGTGCCCGTGCGGATTTAAAGTAGGTGCCTGCGACTTTTCCAGGGGCAACCATGAACGGTGTCGATGCAGCAGCATTGCAAGCTTCCGCCCACGTCGACGGCTTCGCCCGTGCGATGTTGCCGCCGTTCGAAGAATGGCCGGAACTGTTGTACGACCTGCCGTCCCTGCAGTATCCGGCGCGCTTCAACTGCGCCGCCACCTTGCTCGATACCGCGCTCGATGCCGGCTGGGGCGAGCGTCCCGCCCTTGTCGGGATAGCCGCGCGCTGGAGCTACCGCGTCCTGGCCGAGCAGGTCGACCGCATCGCCCACGTCCTCGTCAATGATTTGACACTGGTCACCGGCAACCGGGTGCTGGTGCATGGCGCCAACTGTCCGATGACCGCGGCGTGCATCCTGGCCGTCATCAAGGCCGGGCTGATCGCGGTGCCGACCATGCCGCTGCTGCGCGCGCGCGAGCTGGGCGTCATCGTCGGCAAGGCGCGCGTGAATGCGGTCTTGTGCGCGGCTGGTTTCCTGGCGGAATGCCAGTCTTTGCCCGGCGCCCCGGCGCTGCTCGGCTTTGGCGTGGAAGGCGCCGGCTTAGAGGCGGCCATGGCGCGGCACGACGCGCCGTTCAGCGCGCCGGACACGGCCAGCGACGACATCTGCCTGATCAGTTTTACGTCGGGCACCACCGGGGTGCCGAAGGGCACCATGCATTTTCACCGCGACGTGCTGGCCATCTGCGACTGTTTCCCCGTGCACATCCTGGCATCGCAACACGACGACATTTTCATCGGCACGCCACCGCTGGCCTTCACGTTCGGCCTCGGCGGCCTGCTGCTGTTTCCACTGCGCGTGGGTGCCTGCGCGGTGCTGATCGAAAAGCTGTCGCCCGATGCACTGCTGGCGGCGGTGGGGCAATACCGCGCCACGGTCTGTTTCACGGCGCCCACCTTTTACCGCCAGATGACGGCGCTGGCGCCAGCGTTCGATCTGTCCAGCCTGACGCGCTGCGTGTCGGCCGGCGAAACGCTGCCGGCGGCCACGCGCGCAGCGTGGCTGGGCGCCACCGGGATCACGCTGATCGACGGCATCGGCGCCACTGAAATGCTGCACATCTTTATCTCGGCGGCGGGTGCCGATGCACGCCCCGGCGCCACCGGCAAACCCATCCCCGGCTACCGCGCCTGCATCCTCGACGATGACGGTGAACTGGTCGGCCCGGGCGTCGTGGGCCGGCTGGCCGTCAAGGGCCCGACCGGCTGCCGCTACCTCGACGATGTGCGCCAGCAGGACTACGTCTGCAACGGCTGGAACATCACCGGCGACGCCTTCGAGATGGACAGTGACGGCTATTTTCACTACCGCGCGCGGCTTGACGACATGATCATTTCGGCTGGCTACAATATTGCCGGCGTCGAAGTGGAAGAGGTGCTGCTGCGCCATCCGGCCGTCCTGGAATGCGCCGTGGTGGGACGGCCGGACGCGCAGCGCGGCCAGATCGTCGATGCGCACGTGGTGCCGCGCGACGCCGCCGCGGCGGGGCCGGAACTGGTGCTGGCGCTGCAGGCGTTCGTGCGCGAGCAGATCGCGCCCTATAAGTATCCAAGAGCGATTATTTTCGCATCTCAACTG
>Ga0265780_10006538_pt1 | contig 14435 bp, 12 predicted proteins | sample P1T30metagenome_FD_192432 | JGI IMG/M metagenome (GOLD analysis project Ga0265780, IMG submission 192432) | Plant litter microbial communities from East Loma Ridge, Irvine, California - P1 T30 | ecosystem: Environmental > Terrestrial > Plant litter > Unclassified | place: USA: California... | reverse complement strand
TTGAGAGGCTGCTTGGTCACGTCTTTGTTGGAGGTGAAAGTGACATGGGTTTGGCAAGGCTGATGCCGGTCTGACGCCGCTGGTTGCAGGAGCTACAGGGTGGATGAGCGTCGAAACGTTATCTCGTGGACGCTTGTTTGATCGTCCGATACGGGCAGTGGATGTGTTTACCTGCTGTCGTGCAGTTGCGGGCGCAGGACGTATAGGCAGCTGTCGCGAAGACGCGGAATGCTCCATGATTATCGGTAGAGCTGTGACAATGGGTGAGGGGTCGGGGCGCACTCGGCCTATCAAGCAACTGGGGGCACACAGATGCTGCGAGCATAGATTACCCCACGATAAGCTGTCGAGGTATGAAAGGCTCGCGGGCGGTGATTGGCTGCATCGGCACCAAGTCGCGCTGCAGGTGCTCAATGCAGCAACCCGCGACGACATCAGGGTGTGTTGCGCAGCTGCGGTGGTGAGTGATCGGCTGCTGCGGTCATGGCACCGGTGCGGAGGGGAAAAGGTACATTGTGTGAGTGGCACAGGGCGCGAAAGCACGGCGAATTGCGTGCGAAACCGTCATTCAGCGACCACATGACATGGTTCCTGGCTGGCGTACGCTGCCCGGGGGATGCACTCGTGCCGGTGGATGCGCCACGAGGGGGAGGATCCTCTCTCTCCTTCTCCACCGCAGTGCCGTCCGGTGTTGCTTCGCGCGTCGCGTTGATAAGGATAAGGAACGCTGGCTAGTAGGTCACAGATCCCCGGCCGATTAGCTCCACACAATCCCCGCTAAACCCCTCGTGGCCGGCCATCGACCTGAGCATGACTCCAGGACGCTTCACACGCTCCAGCACCTCTTGCAGCTCGTCTCCTCTTCTCCCTCGTCTGCCCGTTTCCTTTCCTTCTCTATAGTTTCCTGTGTCCGCCTTCCATCCCTGTGCAGTCCGCCTCCCTGCACCAACCCGCCCCATCGCCCGCTTTCCTGCATTCGTCCACGCATCGATACCCCAGCACGCCTCCAAGGCCCCAGCGCGAGCCTGACGTTTATGACAACCGCCTTCCCGCCTCATTGAGCCACCGACGAACGACAACACTCTCCCAGCATACGTCCAGCACCGCACACCACACCCATCCTACCCACATCCTCCACCCTCGACCAACCCTCCTCCACGCCGGCACCAGCCCATGTGTAACCACATCACGGCCACGCTATATCCACATCTCTGTTGGTAGGCGCAGCGCCAGGCACACAGCAGACGGAGACGGAGACGGGCCCCGGCTGGTCGGCCAGCGCCTCCATCATGGCCACGCCATCAAACCCCTACGCCCCGCGCCGCTCGGGTGCGTCGCCATCGTCGTCTGCGGCGGCAGAGCAGATCATCGGCAAGTTCAAGCGGATGGACCACATCGGCAAGGGCAGCTTCGCGGAAGTGTACCGGGGCATCCACATTGTACGTGATTCGTGCTCCGAGGCGACTTCAGACGAGTCGCAGCTAACACTCAGCAGGAGAAGCGCCAGTCGGTGGCTATCAAGTCGGTCAACATGAACAAGCTCAACAAGAAGCTCAAGGACAACCTCGTTTCCGAGATTTCTATCCTCCGCAGCTTGCACCACCCTCATATCGTATCCCTCATCGACTGCCACGAGACGCCCTCTCGCATGCACATCATCATGGAGTTCTGCGAGCTCGGAGACCTCTCAGCCTTCATCAAGAAGCGATCAGACCTCGTCAACCACCCCCAGACGCAGCGGATGATCGAGAAGTACCCCAACCCGGCCGTCGGAGGCCTCAACGAAGTCATCGTCCGGCACTTCGCCAAGCAGATGGCCAGTGCCCTCGAGTTCCTGAGGTCCAAGAACTACATCCACCGTGATCTGAAGCCGCAGAATCTCTTGCTGAATCCGTCGTCCGTCTACTACTCGCAGAGTGGAACCCTGGAGCGCATGCCGCTGGCCGCTGATGCGAGCTCGTTGCTCCCAGCAACAGGAATAGAATCACTGCCTATGCTCAAGATTGCTGATTTCGGCTTCGCCAGGATTCTGCCAACCACCTCTCTGGCTGAGACGCTGTGTGGTTCTCCGTTGTACATGGCACCCGAAATCCTGCGGTACGAGAAGTACGACGCAAAGGCGGATCTGTGGTCGGTAGGAACTGTCTTGTTCGAGATGATGTGTGCGCGGCCACCCTTTAGGGCAAACAATCATGTCGAGCTGCTGAGGAAGATTGAAGAGCGCAAGGATCACATTAGGTTCCCGGAGGGTATTGTCTGTAGTAGGGCCATGAAGAACTTGATTCGCGCACTGTTGAAGCGCAAACCCACGGAACGCATGTCATATGACAGCTTCTTCTCGGATCCAGTGATTCGTGAGGAGATTCCGGATATGGTCGATGAAGATGTCCCGCAGGTCATGCAAGCCTCAGAGCCTGAGCCGCCAGTGGAGCCGCCGAGGAGAGTTCAGAAAATGCCGGTAGAGATGGATCGCCGACCTTCAGATAGCCCATACTCGCGCTCACCAAGAGATCGAACTGGCATGGGAAGTACTCCACCCTCGAGGCCCATGTCTCGGCCCTCAAGCGCGCAAGCTGCGGGCACTTCACCTCGAACTATGTCGATGCGGCGAGGCAGTAATGCTCCGATTGAGCCAATCGAGGAGCATGCCCCTCTTCGTGAGCAGCGCCGCCCCGTACTTACCAATGCTGCCACTGCCCCTGCTCGTCAAATGCCGTTGTCAGAGCAGGCGCAGGCGGGGCACAGGCGACGATACTCACGAGACGACCAAGCGCCAGTGCCTTCAAGCCTGAAAGAGACGGAACGTGAGCGGAGATCTGAAGCAGGCGGAATGCGTGAAGCCGCCGAACGAGCTGCACAAGATGCTGCTCTAGATGATGGGTTTGTGTTTGTAGAGAAGCGGAGGGTGGAGATAGACGCCTTGGCGGATGAGATTGCTGTGGGAAGTCCGCAAACGCAACGTGACCGCATCTCTCAGCGCGACACCATGAAACGCCGCTCGACCACTCAGGGAGCCCCAACTTCAACCACAGGAGCGACAGCACCTTCAAAAGCAATCCAGATCCAGCGTCAGCCATCTTTGACCCACCAGCGGGTTGGGTCTTACGAGCGTCGACGACCATATCGGCCTAGCTTTGAAAGCGCTACTTCAGCACTAACAAAAGCTATGAACATGGTCAACATCCGCGGCCTTGGACTCTCGCCGCCAGTCATGAAAGGAGTATCTCCACCTCAGGGATACTCGGCGTTTCCAACTTATCCTGCTGCTCAGAGCAGCCTGCTACTTGTTGGCGACAACGACCAGGTTACGACGAAAGATGAGGCCGCAACGACCGTCAAGAAGATCGAGGAGCTGGCCCAGCTGAGCTATGTCATCTATGGATTCGCTGAAGTCAAGTACAAGCAGCTGGTTCCTGTTGCGCCGAGCGACGAGGGCCTAGGCATCGGTCCAGGCGGAGTGCGTCGAAAGCCGAGCACAGACGTCATTGAGGACGATGAGGACGATGATCTCACGCCTGATACGATAGTCACCATTGCAGAGGAGGCTCTCGTGCTCTACGTCAAGACACTGGCTTTGCTCAACAAGTCTATGGATGTGGCCGGCAGCTACTGGAACAAACATCGACGCGGCAGCTTGTCGCCCGAAGCAGCCAGCCGCGCAGCTATTATTGCCGAGCGCCTGAACCGTGTTGTCTCATGGGTTCGCGACCGCTTCAACGAGTGCTGCGTCAAGTCCGAGATCATCGCCCGCAAGCTGAAGCAAGCTCAACAGCATCTACCAACAGACCACCCCAGCCACCCCCAGAATCTCTCCGCTGCCTCAGGCTCCGCGACCACAGTGGGCTCGGCAGAGAACATCCTCCTCACCACCGGCATCACGGCGGAGAAGCTCATGTACGACCGCGCTATCGAGATGAGCAGGTCCGCCGCCGTCGACGAACTCACCGGTCACAACCTCCCCAGCTGTGACATCAACTACTCCACCGCCGCCGCCATGCTCGAAGCCATTCTCGAAGACGAAGAAGAGAGTGGCAGCCGCAAGCTCGACACCGAGGAGATTAACGGTCTAGAGACGGAGGACAGGCAGTCGATACAAAGACGTAAGTTGTACCATTCCAAGTCCAGCAAAGTACATGCTAACACACAATCAGTCCTCGAGGAAATCCAACGCCGCCACAAGACCCTCAAGAAGAAACTCGAAATCCAAAAGGCACAGAAACGCACCTCCATCACCAGCGCGCCTGCGGGCTTACTATCGAGCCGCGGCTCCCCTTCGTCCCAGGGCACGGCGCGATAGAAAATCGACCCGTCCGCCCGCCCGCAATACATCAGAACGTTAATACAATTTGAATCTTTCCGACTAAGCGCACACGACAGCGTAGCATTTTCCTCGGGCGTTTGTCAGATATGGGAGGCATTGAGTGTCATGATGTCCACTTTTTGCTTACCGTTTGCTTTTATTTTATTTTCCTTGAGACGTAGTATTTTTTCTCTTCGTTCCTGCTTTGACATCAAGGACATGGTAGGGTAAATGCGTCGTTGGATTGGGCGCTAGGGAATCATTGAGAACACTCACACACACTCTACTTGCATATGATACCATTGGTTATTTGCGCTGTGGGGTTTGTCTGGCGTTTTTTTTTTGGATTTGGGTTGGGGTGGGATGGAGTTTTATGGGTGCGTGGGAAGGTTCGGGGGTGTGTGAGGGTTGGGTGGGTTAGCAAGCATAGTACAGTACAGACCGAATACAGAAAGTAGTCATAAAGCAAGATCCATCATGCGTGCGTGGGAGGTGAAGCTTGAAGCCGCCATTGTCTCGTCACATGCATTGCGCAACGAATCTTCCCTCTCCCTTGATCCAACCGCAACTGCATCTCTCGACATCAGACCAGATCCCACGCAATCCTTCAACCCACCCCCAAGCATCTACGCTATCGAAATACTAATAATCTTGATGTCCTCCTCGGGCTTCTCCTTGTACACCTTGGCATTCTCAATCCGATGCACGACATCCAAGCCCGCGACCGCGCGCCCGAATATCGTGTGTTTGTCGTCGAGCCACGGCTATTGTCACAATTAGCATCAAATTCCACAAACCCCAACACAAACACCCCCTCTGATCTCTCCCTCACCGAAGAAATAATGCAAAAAAAAAAATACGTTACTTACCGCCTTCTCCGTCGTGATGAAAAACTGACTCGCATTCGTCCCCGGCCCTGCATTCGCCATGCTCAGCACATACGGCCGGTCATGCCTGACTTGGCTGCTGAACTCGTCGCCAAATTCTTTACCCCAGATACTCTCGCCGCCCGTGCCGTCGCCCAAGGGATCGCCCGTTTGGATCATGAACTTGCGGATCACGCGGTGGAAAATCACGTTGTTGTAGTAGCCGCGGCGCGCATGGGTTGTGAAGTTTTCCACGGCCTTGGGGGCGATGCCCGGGAGGAGGAGGAGCGTGATGTCGCCGTGGGTGGTGTGCAGGACAGCGCTGGTGCCGGAGGAGGCGAGGGCTTGAGCGGCGTCTTTTTTGGTTTGGGCGGCGCGTGGTTTTTCGTTGTGCACGTCGCGCGAGGATTTGGAGGCGGATGCGTCGTTGGTGAACATGTAGAAGCGCACTTTGGCCGCGCCGGTGGAGACGAGCATGGCGTCGCGCGCTTCGGCTTCTTGGAGCAGCGGGTTTTCTGACGCAGCCATTTCGACGGTGACGATGCCTTTTTTTTCGGGCTGGCCTTGGTAGAGGCATAGGTGCAGGGGCCGGAAAGGCTCGTCTTGGGCGTAGAGTTTGATGAGTTTGTTGGTGAGCGTGTTGAGGACTTTGACGCCGTACATGCTGCCGTAGAGGATGAAGTTGCTGGTTTCGTCGAAGATGACGTTGCAGCGTGGGCGGACGGTGGGTTGGTCGAGATCTCTCTCAATACCAATTCGGCGGCCGAATTCCATGTCTTCGAGATGCTGGACTGCAGTACCAGCTTGCTGCATAGTCGTGATAGTTTCGATAGATTCATCGTAGGTACGGTACAGCTTTCCGGTCGCGAATTCGAAGATGCGGATTTTGCGGTCCGGGAACGAGTATGTGGCGAACTGCTTTCCCGTGGGCGAGATCGTGAGGGTAGAGGGAACGCTTTTGGCCTTCTTGAACTCGAAGAGGTTGGTCGAGCTCTTCAACGACCAGACATTATCAGGCTTCTCGTACACGCCGCTCGGCCGCCAGTACTCCACCATGCCCCCCTGATCCACACTAACCACACAATCATACGCATTGTTATACGCCATCAGCGTCACTGGCGCGCGATGAATGGCCTTGAGCGTCTGCAGCGGCTCGAGATTCTCGCCCCGCCCATCATACATGCGAATCCAGCCCTTCTCTTCCTCACTGACCGCCAACAGCGGAAAACTCGCACCCCGACCATGCACCCAGCACACCGCCTTGGGACTATAATCCAAGCTCAGCATAGCCAGCAGATCAAACGTAACCACATCGAAGATCTTGACGGTATTATCCGCGCCCGCAGTCGCAAAGCTGCGCCCATCCGCGCTCGCGCTCACACTGCGTATCTCGCCCGTATGCGCCCTGAACTCCTTGACAAACTCGACGCCGCCAAAGTCCTTCTTCCAGAACTTGACGACGCCGTCGACAGAGCTTGTGATTAGGAAGTCAGTGTGCGGGGTCAATGTGGTGAAGCTGAGTTGCTCGCGGTGCATGAGCGACTTGAAGTATCGTTGCGACGTGGGTAAGGCGGCTACATAGAGCTTCTCGTACGGCAGCTTTCTCTTCTTCTTTTTTGGCGCGGAGGAAGGGAGGGCGGGGCCGAAGTCGTCGTCGTCGGAAGATGTGTCGTCTGCAAAAGTTACTAGATGTTGCGCAATGGGTGTATAGCAATATACCGTCGTTCACTTGTGCCGGAGCTGCTGCAGTCGTTGGCTGATCGTCCGCTTCCATTTCCGCACGAGAGCGCTTCGCCTTGGTAGGCGACTCGGATCCATTGGTAGCCATTTTCGTGTGGGTCGTCGTTGTGGTGTGAGTGGATAGGTGGGAGTTGTTCGCGCGTGAAAAGTTGAAGTTCGTCAGAGTGCGGAGACCGTGCCACTCACCAGGCGCGTCTTCACGTGCGTCCCTCTCACTCAGTACCTTGCTAAATATGTTATTAATGCGAGATCTTTTAGACTGGCAAAATGCTAGTGCTTATGAGTTAGGGAGATTCGTTAGGATAGGTGCTAGCTTGAAAAAGACAGCATTTTTTAACAATAAGTATTGGCATTAAGTAGTCTTACAATAGAGACAGACTAAAGTATAGCAAAATCACATAAAAAATATAAAAGTCTATATGTTTATATTACGAGATTCGACTCAGCTGCAATGATCACGGCTATAGCCGTATATACAAAATCCGTCTCCTTCTCTTAACTTAGCTTCTTGCCTTATATCGCATGAAGTTGAAATATATATACTGAGCAAGACTTTAAACACAATTAATTGAATTTCGCGTTCCTGCAATGCTCGTCCTATTAAAGTGCTTTCATTCAACGTGATTCTCCAAGATTTAAGCCGATTTACTAGACAAATCACAGCATAAGAGTATGAAATGTATATGAGTTTAATGTATTCGCTTACACTCAAAAATACATAATCGACCAAGAAGTGCCGAAACGCACTTATGTACAAAAAGAGTATCCCTTCATGCAATTCCATCTTTTCCCTCATCCCCCATTCCTGCCTCCATTCCCGTCATCAAATTTAAGTGAAAGCCATGCTCTTCTTGATCTCGGCAATCGCCAATCCAGGGTTCAGTCCCTTGGGGCATGTCCGCGAGCAGTTGAGAATCGTGTGGCAGCGGTACAAGCTCATGCTGTTGTTAAGCGCATCCTGTCGCTCGGCCAGCTTCTCGTCACGCGAGTCGGCGATCCAGCGGTACGATTGGAGAAGGACGGCGGGGCCGAGGTACTCCTCTTGGTTCCACCAGTAAGATGGGCAGGAGGTGGAGCAGCAGGCACAGAGAATGCATTCGTAGAGGCCGTCGAGCTTCTTGCGGTCTTCCTTTGTTTGGCGGAATTCGCGGCCCTGGTGGATGTTAGTACCTAGTTCGAGAAATACTGGTGGGTAACATACGTCTGGCGCTGGTGTTGAACGCTGCAGATAGGGCTTGACAGAGCGGTATTGCTTGTAGAAGAGTGTCATGTCAGGGACAAGATCCTTGACGACGTACATGTGCGGTAGTGGATAAATGCGAGTTTCCTTGGCAGTGTCTGTGGGAATGCGGCCTGGTGGTTGTTAGCACCCAGTTTCTTTCTACGTCCTACGATCCAACATACAAAGACAAGCCAGTGTGTTGACACCGTCAATGTTCATGGCACAACTTCCGCAAATTCCCTCTCGGCAACTTCGCCTAAACGTCAAAGTCGGGTCGACCTCGTTCTTGATCCTGATCAATGCGTCGAGCATCATGGGTCCCGTCTTGTTGAGGTCGAGCTCATACGACTGCATCTTGGGCTTCGACGTTGGCTCGTCGGGGTTCCATCGGTAGATGTGGAATGTCTTGACCTTGGCACCCTTCTCCAGCTCAGGCTCGCCCTGTGTCGACGTCTTGGTCTCCGGGATGGGTTTGCGGGCTGCATCTGGTACAATCGCTTCGGCTGTCTTGGAAATGGGCTCGCGGGCGTGGACATCACTCACGGAGGCGAAACCGCGGGTGAAGGCAGCGGGCCGTACGGCTATGATGTAACTGTTAGCACCCAAGAATCGCACATTGTGAGTTTCGCAGGAGTCGTACCTGTCCGCCGCGTAGCGAGGCGAGTAAATGCGCGTAGTGAAGCCATGGTGGTGGTCGCGTGTGGAGTGGAGATTGTGGATTGTGGGATGGCTTGGACAGAGTCAAGGTGTTGCGTTCATCGAAGTTCTTAGACCGAGGGAAGTGGCAAGCCAATCACATGCACGGAGAAATCAGCGAGTAAATCGGGTCAAAACGGCTTCGTCCTTCCGATCCGCCACGACGGCCGCTTCGTCGTGAACGTCAACATTTGACTTGTCCATCTCGGACCTATTTCCGGTCGTATTTACATCTCCACTCGGCTACTTGGGTCAGCTGATGAATTGCCTATTCGAGACCCTGTCTCAGATGCACATCATACATGCCAAGTGTGGTGTTCGTCTTGACTGCGTGGACAAGCCACCGTGACGCCACAGAATGGGGCATGCTGTTCATGGCACAATGCATGGCTCCACAAAATATCATAGTGAATTGCAGATCTCGTGACTTCACATAACCTTGCAACCTTGCAACTTTGGAGATGTCTCGACTGCTCCTGCATTACCTGTCTCCCACAAGCCTGCGCCGATCTCGTCTTGTAAATCGCTGCGCATCCATTATATCCAACCAAAGCAAATCGAACTCCATAAAATCACGCCAATCCCCAAACCAAACCATGTCATCCTCTATACCCCACCGCCCAATCCACTTCATCCTCGACTTCGACGGCACCATAACCCGCCACGACACCTTGAACACCCTCGTCTCCATCGCCGCATCCTCAAAACCCTCTTCCCCCACCCAAGAACGCTGGAAAGCCGTTGTCGACGCATACATATCCGACTACACCGCCACGCTTAAGAAGCTTGCTCCGTTACCCGCGACTGTGGAGGGGGAAAAGAAGTTGTTGAGCGATTTGAAGGTTGTGGAGCAGAGGAGTTTGGATCGCGTGTTTGGGGCGCGGATATTTGAGGGGGTGACGAGGGAGGTGCTAGAGGAGGGGGCAGAGAAGGCTGTCAGGGATGGAGAGGTGGAGTTGAGGGAGGGATGTGTCGAGTTCATGCGGTCGATCTTGGCTTCCAAGGAGGACAAGCTGCACATTCTGAGTGTGAATTGGAGTCGATGCTTTATTGCTTCTTGTTTGAAAGTTGCAGGCGTGGACGTTGATGCTTCCATCGTTCTCGCAAATGAGTTGGAGGGTATTGAGCAGGGAAGACCTTCGACGGGTCAGATCAGTCCCGACGGTTCGATGAAGATCATATCGAGCGGTGATAAGTTGCGGTATTTGGAGCAGATCCGGGAACAGGGCAGTGCGCGGATTGTGTATGTCGGCGACAGCTGGCCGGACATTGAGTGTCTAGTCGCCGCTAATGTGGGTATCTGCATTCGAGACGAGCCGATGGGAAGTTCGCAAAGAAATTTGGCTGAGGCGTTGGAGAGGTTGGGCGTTGCGTGTACTTATATCCGTGGTCATGACGGCCATGCTCAGTCGCAAGTTGCTTGGGCGAAGGACTTCTCTGAGATTTCGACGTGGGTGGAGAAATTCGGGGTCTGAAACCGGACGTATAAGTGGGGAGTGGCATCCGTGGCACGATATAGTCGTCGAAGAGTGGGTGCCTTGAGGACATCAGACGAGTTCGAACCATTCGTGGTTTTCTTCATTCGCTCCGTCGCCTTGAAGTGCTTCGCCTTTCATCAATCCATGGATATAGCATACGCCAATGAATCGCCACTGTCCGTTCTCCGTCGGCCTCAATACATAAGGAAACTTGCCCCCGAACAGCATGGTGACGACATCATTGGATTTCATATGATCTGGTCCAAGACCAATCTTTCCGTGATATGTTATGAATAGGCGACGTTGAGCCATGGCCTCAAGCCTCAAAGCGTACCGATTCGGATTCGGTCCATCTGCAAGAACATTCTCAACATCTGTTGCAAGATATTTCTGGGTTCCAATAAATGCTTCAAAATGAATCAGCGGCTCATCCACCGCATCTTTCCACTCTAGCGTCACACCCCTCGTCGTAGCCAAAAAGAAAGCTCTACGCAATTCCGTAATCGGCATGTGCGCCAAATTTTCTTCACAAAACTCCAACATAGCTCTGATAACATCGCGCAACCTCGTGTGATCCTTCCCTCTGTTGCTACTTGAGTCCCACAAGTCGTCGTACACAAGACTTTTGCAAGATAGGATTGCCGTATCAACACGTGTACCACGTAGGCGAAGGATCTCGGGGTCGGTCGTGTCATCGATTACTGGAGGTAGATGACCCGATGCGTAACTGTACAGTATTTCTAGCGTCGTATAGTTCGAGTTGGTTACCAGAATTGCGGCATCAATACGAGACCGCCGCCAGCCAAGATCCAGTCTCAGTGCCCATGAAGAATACCCATCGTCTAACGCACCAGCTATGGTATCAACGAGTAGTAAGATATCCAAATTGCAATTCTGGCGTATGCAATACTTCGCAACACTCATAGAGACTTCTGACTGTGGTCTTTCGTAGTCCGGATTTAACTCGACAGGCCAATTCCCAGGTTCTCGTGTATCTCTGCAAAGACCTAGCAATGCGAATACTTGGTCGTTCGGGACAGTAGCACAAGAATCCAAAGAGAGAAGTAGAAGGCTTTGAAGGTCCCAGGTAACCTCGTCAGAGCCATTCTCCCACGTGATTTTCCGTCCAATGATACCCAAGCGGTAAATACCAGACATTGCAGGCACGATGTTTACTTCCAAGGGGTGCCTTATCATCCACACTCTTGTTTCAAAAAGGACTAGCCACAGTAGATATTGAGTACCACATAGCATTATTGCAGGTCGGGTGGACAAAGCGACCTCTTGGATAACCCATACTCGTCTAAACCATGGCTGAGCAAGTACTTCTTTCAGCGCTGGCCACCTGCCATCTTTTTTACTTGGCATAGTTGCAACTGGGGCTTGACTGGTCACTTCTTCAACGACGCCTTCTCGTTCTTCAGTTTCAGCACGTATTTTTCCTTTCGCCACAAGATATTCGTAGAAATGAATTATTAGTGCCTTCGAGGCGACTGCAACAGGTTCGTCCACAGGAAGCCATATGACTGTTCTTATGCTCGAGGAGTAGATTGTGTTCATGAGCTGGACCTGACGCGTACGCTCTAGACCTTCTTCTTGGTTGATACAGATTTGATCGATCCAGAACCATGAATTTTCCGATGTTTTACTGTACTGATGCAGTTGCTGCAGGCCATCCCACAGGCTAGGGGAGACCTCAAACATACTTCCGTTGCAGATGATAGGAACAAGCTTCTCAGGCGATCCCCAACAGTAGCTAAGGGCCTCGTACGTGGGCTTATCGCTTAGAGCGACAACTCGGATTTCGCACTCTATCTCTGGATGAACAGAGAGTATTTTCACCAGCCTAATCGAATCGGTGTGTAGTAATGTTTGATACTGGTACAACAGGCGACTGTCTCCGATTCGTAGGTTTTCCAGTGGTATCGCACCCTCTGAGTCCGCGTCCGAAGGGTCCAAATCATAGGTTTGCGTACCTGACTTTTGATGTGTCGACTCTGCCATTTTCTTGAAATGAAATTTGTGACACTTATCGGCGCACTCGTGCAGATTTCCCCAGATCAGAGCTCAGCCGCGAATGGAAAGGTAAAGAGCGTGCCTATCTGAGCATCAGGCTGAGCTACTGTGAATCAAGGCGATACGCCGCCGATTTCTCGTAGCCAGCTGTGAGCGACCTTGGTCGGAATCGTCTGAGATGCGACGTGCGGGTAGGAAAATTGGAAGATTCTCTCAATCGCGTTGTAAAGAAAAGTTGGTGTTGTTGACGTGGTTCAACTCGCACCTTCCAGCATCAGCAGCCACGACACCAGGCTGCCAAGCCTATCTGCAGGAGGCAGGCGCCCTCGAAGCAGCACTTGAGAAAATGAGGGGCTGAGCAGCTCCGCCGCATCGTGTGCTACCTTTGGGTCAGATTGGTCGGCTGATACCACGCCTCCTGAACCGGTGAAGGCCAGGTCGTTCAAGCTCTCAATTGGTCTAGCACAGCGGATTTGTGCGCACACCTAACCTTTGCACATGCATGCAGTGTTCCTCCGCGTAAATGAGGAGCAAGATAGCTGCAGAATGCCCATGTCTGCTGTTGCGCAGACGAGACTGCAGGAAGCGAACATCATCGCAAGCCGCCAATGATAAGAATAGATGCCAAAGGGAATAGTTCGAAGGAGACAATATCAATGTAATGAAACAAATGCAACGGTTATGATGTAATGCAATAAAATAAAGGCTTCCGATGAAATGCAATCAAATCAACGTCAACAATGCAATGAAATCAACGACATTAATGCAATGAAATCAACGACATTAATGCAGTGGCATCAACGACATTAGTGCAATAAAACAAAGGCAATGATCCTCACGAATTAATTCGAGAACAACGACTAGAAGGCGTAAAGACTGAGTGACCGGGAAATGCGGATATAAACACACACTTGGACACACCCTGCAAAGGAGGAAGATGGAACTACATGATTGCAACTTTTGCGGTAATCCGATTTGGTATCTAGACGCAATGCAAAAAACGCCGAACCAATGCTAATGCCATGCCATTTTCTTACACTTCTGCTTCTGCTTCCGCTTCCGACTCGTCGCCTGCGCCATTCGCGAGGCTCTTGCGCGGCACTTCAAACACGCAAATCCCGTTCTTCACTTTTGCTGACATCCATCGCGCTAGCCTGGGTTCTTTGCCCACGGCTGCGACGACGCAGAGTCCTTCTTTGCCGCGGTCGCCTCGCTCTTGTACGGAGAGACCGTTGACAACGCCTCGAATTAGGATCGCGTTTTCGTCGGTGACCATATCTTCGTCCGCTACTGGAATGCGTCCGATCTTGCCGACTGGCTCGATCGAGCGCTTGTCTGCCCCAATCTTCCATGCTCGTATCCAGCCATCCCAACTGGCAGTGAGGACGAGGTCGGCGAAGGGTACGGTGGCAAGTGCTGTGACATATCTCGCTAGTCGCGGTCCTGGCTTGACTGAAGTTGCGGCATCATGGTTTGCTGACATCTCGTCGGGGCGAAGCGCGGGATCGCGACCATGTGTAAGGGGCTGGACGAAAAGCGGCTTCTTCCTGTTGACAGACCACAAGGACAATGCACCGTTGTCGGATGCGGTGACGAACAGTCCAGCATCAAGCAGTGCGACGCAGTCAATTGAGCCTTCTGCGTATGCGATGGGAGTATCTTCCTCGTCACCGTTGGCTTCGTCATCCTTTGCCTTGTCCTCCTCGTCTACGTGCTTGCCGAATTGTCCTTTGCGTAGCTTTGCCATGCCTTTTTGCCTTGCGGTACCGCCACCATGGAAGACCAGCTGGTTCTCTTCCACAACTCTCCATAGACGCGCCGAGCGGTCTCTCGCACCCACACTGACACACGTCTCCTGATTAACCTCCAATCCACCAGCAATGCCGACGACAGTGTCTTGATGTCCGACCAGCGTTTCGATGTAGGCGTTCTCCGGCGCACTCCATACAATCACCGCACGATCTGCGCCTCCTGAGAATAATTGTTCCGTACCTCTCCGGAACGAAAGCGAGGTGACTGCGTCTCGGTGGCGAGTGAAGAGATGGCGCGGCCGAAGTGTCTCTGCGTCCCAGATGATCAAGCGTGCATGCTTGTCGCCTGTTGCCAGATACTTGCCC
>Ga0265780_10006537_pt1 | contig 14435 bp, 11 predicted proteins | sample P1T30metagenome_FD_192432 | JGI IMG/M metagenome (GOLD analysis project Ga0265780, IMG submission 192432) | Plant litter microbial communities from East Loma Ridge, Irvine, California - P1 T30 | ecosystem: Environmental > Terrestrial > Plant litter > Unclassified | place: USA: California... | reverse complement strand
GTCATTGATAAGTCAGGGCGCATCGCAACCGGCAGGCTTGCGATGTCGACACGTGTACTACGCGCCAGATGCAGGATTGGATGCAGCAATTTAAAAATTATTTTGTTAAACAGCCCGCCGTGTTCATGCAGCTCGCATGGGCGTGAGAATGCACGCATTTTGATGACAATGTCGCATGTTACTGTTGGGAAATTCGGCTGCGTTTGTTCTGCGCCACTAACCTCTGATCAATGGCTCTTTCATGCGCGTCTCGTTGGGTGAGGTCGTCTCTGTCGTCGCGTTTGCCGTGGCGCTGTCAAGCTCGGGGATCAAGACCTGGTCGATCCTGGCGCAGACGGCGTTCAGCCCGGCGTTCTATGTCGCCAGCGGCATCTTCAGCATGCTGATCTGTTCGCTGTTCCTGCTGGCCTTTGCATCGGTGCGCGCATGGACACGGGTGCGATGAGCATGGATCGACGCAAGCGATTGACGTTCTGGGGCGCGCACGAGGACGATGACAGCCTGCCGCGCAGCGTGATGGCGGGCCGCAAGACCGTCACCGCCGATACGGTCGCCGACTATTACAAGCCGTATGGCGACTATGGCGACGGCAGCTACGCGCCGGGCGACGTGATCGAGGTGTATGACCTGAAGCAGCGGCTGCGCTGCATCATCCGGGCGACGAAGGTGATGGTGATCCGGTTCGGCGAGATTCCCGAAGAAGTGTGGCGCGGCGAGACCTTTGCCAGCGCCGAGGAATTCAGGCAGGTGCATATCGACTGCCTGCCGCACCTGGACCTGCATGACGACGTTGAATTCGTCACGCTGCATTTCGAACTGGTCGAGATCGTCGCCGCGTAGCCCGTGCCTGGTTCTTGAAGCTGGTGCGCCGGGATCTACACCACCCCTCGGTCCTGCAAGGCCGCGATCTCTGCCTCGCTCTTGCCCAGCACATCGCGCAACACGTCCAGCGTGTGCTGGCCCAGTGTCGGCGGCGCCACGTCGCTCGTGGCTGGCGTGGCCGACATCCGGATCGGATTGCGCACCAGCGTGACCTGGCCGGCGCTCGGATGCGGCAGCGCGATTTCCATCGCGCGCGCGCGCACCTGCTCGTTGGCGAAGACTTCGCCCACGTCGTTGATCGGCCCGCACGGCACGCCGTGTTCTTCCAGCAGCGCGATCCAGTCGGCGCGCGACTTCGTGGCGACCATCCCGGCCAGCAGCGGCACCAGCACGTCGCGGTTCTGCACCCGCAGCGGATTGGTGGCAAAGCGCGCGTCGAGCGCCAGCTCGGGCCGGCGACCGGCCTCGACGAACTTCCGGTACTGGGCGTCGTTGCCAGTGGCGACGATGATGTGGCCATCGAGGCAGGCGAAGGTCTGGTACGGCACGATATTGGCGTGCGCATTGCCCCAGCGCTGCGGCGCCTTGCCGCTGTTGAGGTAATTGCTGCCGACATTGGCCAGCATCGCCACCTGCGTGTCGAGCAGCGCCATGTCGATGTGCTGGCCTTCGCCGCTACGGTCCCGGTGCGTGAGCGCGGCCAGCACGGCCACCGTCGCATACATCCCGGTCATCAGGTCGGTCAGCGCCACGCCGGCCTTTTGCGGCCCGCCGCCGGGCAGGTCGTCGCGCTCGCCCGTCACCGACATCAGGCCGCCCATGCCCTGGATCAGGAAGTCGTAGCCGGCGCGGTGCGCGTACGGCCCGTCCTGGCCGAAGCCCGTGATCGAGCAGTACACCAGGTCGGGTTTGAGCGCCTTCAGGCTCGCGTAGTCGAGGCCATAGCGCGCCAGGTGGCCGACCTTGAAGTTCTCGAGCACCACGTCGCACGACAGCACCAGTTCGCGCAGCAGCGCCTGGCCTTCGCTGCTGGCGATATCGACCGTTACCGAACGCTTGCCGCGATTCGCCGCCAGGTAGTAGGCCGCTTCCGGCGTGTCGCGGCCGGCGGCATCCTTCGCATACGGCGGGCCCCAGGCGCGCGTGTCGTCGCCGCTGCCGGGGCGCTCGATCTTGATCACATCGGCGCCCAGGTCGGCCAGGTTCTGCGAACACCATGGCCCGGCCAGCACGCGCGACAGGTCGAGCACGCGGATGTGGCCGAGGGCCTTGGGCACGGTAGCGGGAGCGTTGGATGGCGTCATGGAGGCATCGGGATGAGCGGTCGGGAAGCGCCGATTATAGCGGGCCGGACGCGGGCTTTGGCGCCAGCAAGCCAGCCGCGAACAGCGCGCGTTCGCGATCGACGATGGCGTCGACCGTGCGGGCCTCCAGCCCCATCGCCTCGAGCACGAAGCTGGACAGTTGCAGGCTCGCTTCCAGCGTTTCCGGTACCACGACCGAGGCGCCGGCCTGGCGCAGGTCGCGCGCGTGCTTCTCGTCGCGCGAGCGGGCAAACAAGGCCACGTGCGGGAACTCGCGCCGGATGCCGTGCACGGCCTGCAGCGCCGCAAGCGGCTGGTCCATCGTCAGCACGATCGCGGGCGCTTCGCCGGCATGCACGCGGCGCAGCAGTTCCGGCCGCGCCGCATTGCCGAACCAGACCGGCCAGCCGTCGGCGCGCAGCTGCGCCACCAGGCGCGCATCGGTTTCGAACGCGATGAAGGCGATGTTCTGCGCAGTGAGCAGCTTGCCCAGTTGCTGGCCCACGCGGCCGAAACCGGCGATGACGACCTGCCCACGCGCGCCCGCCAGCGCCGCGTGGTCGTGCTGCGCGACCAGTTGGTCCGCGCGCGTTTCCATACGCTCGCCAATGGCGGTGCCCAGGCGTGCCAGCAGCGGCGTGATGAACAGCGACAGGCCCACCGCCAGCATCACACGCGCACCGAGCGCCGGATCGAGCACGCCGCTGTTGGCCGCATAGCCGATCACGATGAAGGCGAACTCACCGCCCTGGCCCAGCAGCAGCCCGCCTTCGACGGCGCGGCCCCACGGCAGGCCGCCGAGGCGAAACAGCAGGGCGATCACGCCCCCCTTGATGACCACCAGGCCGAAGACAAAGACCGCGAGCCACAGCGGTGCGTCGAGGATCTGGCGGGTGTCGATCGTCATCCCGACGGTCATGAAGAACAGGCCCATGAGCAGGCCCTTGAACGGCTCGACCATCAGCTCGACCTCGTGCTTGAATTCGGTCTCGGCCAGCAGCAGGCCGGCGATCAGGGCGCCCAGCGCCATCGACAGGCCGGCGGCAGCCGACAGCGCGGCGATGCCGAAGGTGGCCAGCAGGACGAGCGCCATGAACACGTCTGGCTGGCGCTGGCGGGCAAAGGCGCGAAACAGCGGATGCACGACGCGCCCGCCAACCAGGTAGATGATGGCGATGGCGCCGGCAGCCTTGCACAACGTGATGGCGGCGAGCATGGCCACCTGGTCGCCGCCTGCATCACTACCCCCCGCGCCCTTGGCCAGCGCGCCGATCAGGATCAGGATCGGCACCACGGCCAGGTCCTGCAGCATCAGCACCGCGAACGCGGCCTGGCCGAGGGGCGTGCCGGTGCTGTGCTGCCCGTTCAGCAGTTGCATGACGACGGCGGTGGACGAGAGCGAGAGCACGAGGCCGAGGATGACGGCGGCCTGGCCCGGCAAGCCGTAGACGTACAGCGCAGCGCCGATCAGGACGGCGCTGGCCGCGACCTGCGCGCTGCCGGCGCCGAACACCCAGCGCCGCATTGCCCACAGGCGGGCGGCGGACAGCTCCAGGCCGATCATGAACATCAGGAACAGCACGCCGATTTCGGCCAGCATCGAGATGCCGGGGCCGGCGGGGAAGGTGAGGAAAGACAGCCATGGCGTGGCAGGCGCCAGCGAACCCAGGCCGAAGGGGCCGAGCAGGGCGCCGACGGTCAGAAAGCCAAGCACCTGGTTGATGCGCAGGCGCTGCAGGGTGGGGATGAGGATGCCGGCCAGGATCAGGAACAGCAGGATTTCGCGCAGGAAGGGGAAGGCGTGGTGGTCGTTCACTGGGTGGCCTGTTGGTGAGGGGCCGGGGGATTGTAACTTGTGGGTGGTGGGTTGCTGTGATTGTCGGGGTTGTCGCGGCTGGCGACGTTGGGTGTTAACTTGGGTCCCCGCCTCCGCGGGGACGACGTGCTGGGTTCGAGGGCCAGAACCGAACCTTGTGCCATGTGCTCACGTACGTCGTTCCCGCCCTCGCCGGGCCTTGGCGGGGACCCAAGTCAACACGCCAACCCGCGCCTCAGCCGACTACGTCCCCGCCTGCACCGCTTCCACGTCCTCAGCCTCGACCTGGCTGTCGCCACCGGCCACGTCCTGGCGCCGTTCGGCTTCGGCTTCCAGTTCGCGCCGCTCATCGCGATCGGCATTGCGCAGGTCGATATACCGGCGCAGCGCATCATCCAGTGTCGGCAGCAGCGCGCCCCGTTCACTGGTCAGTGCGCAATACCTTGGGCGCGGCGCCGTGAAGCCGAATTCTTCGGCCGGCAGCGCTTCGAGCCGGCCCGCGTCGATACCGGCCAGGTCGGCCGCGCGCCGCGCCAGTTCGGCCCAGGTCAGTTCGCCCTGGTTCGCCAGGTGCCAGATGCCGGCTTCGCGGTCCACCGCCAGGTCCAGGCACGCATGCACCAGGTCGGGCACGAAGGTGGGCGAGACGGTCAGGTCGCTGGCCGCCACGAACGGGTCGCCCCGTTCCAGCGCGGCCAGCGCCTGGGTGACGAAGTTGTGGCCGTCCCACGGACCGAAGAAGGCGCTGGTGCGCACGACCAGCGCGCCCGGGTGGTTGGCCAGCACCACGCGCTCGGCCTCGGCCTTGCTGCGGCCGTACACGCCCAGCGGCGCGACCGGGTCGGACTCGACATACGGGCGCTCGTTGCTGCCATCGAACACGAGGTCGCTCGAGAACGTGGTCAGGTGGATGCCGTGCTGCGCGCAGGCGGCGGCCAGCGTGGCCGCGCCAACCGTGTTCTCGCGCATGCAGCGTTCGAGCTCGCGTTCGGCGTCGTCCACCCGCACGTAGCCACAGGTATTGATCACGGCCCATGGCTTGTAGCGGGCCAGCGCGCGCTCGACCGAGTCGGCGTCGGCGATGTCCATGTCCTGGCGCGACAGCAGGCGGTGCGCCAGGTTGCGCTTTTCGCAGATGCGGGCAAAGGCGCGGCCCAGCGTGCCGGTGGCGCCCAGGATCAGGATCGGCGCCGCGCTCGAGCCGATCAGGCGGTGGCCGTCGGCGGCAATGGACGTGAGCGCATCCGGCGTGGCGACCGGCTGGCACACGAAGCGCCCCGGGCGGCGCCACCAGCCCTGCGCGCGCAGCACCGGGTGCGACAGCGGCGTGCCGGCCGCCAGTTCGGTCATCATGGCCGCCAGCGCGGTGGGGCGCGGCAACGGCGAGCGCACGTCGAGCGGCCCCGGTTCGTAGTAGCCGCGATTGGCGGTGACGAGGCAATTCCAGTCGAAGGAACCGAGCAGCGCCCAGACCGTGACGGCGCGCACGTCGACGCCGTTGGCGCGCGACTGCTGCGCCGCTTCCCAGATTTCAAGCAGCCAGCGCATCTGGTCTTCGCGGTTGGCGTCGATATGCGCTTCGGTGATTGCCAGCGGGATGCCGTAACGTTCCCAGATCTCGCCCAGCAGCGGGGCAATGCCGGGGGTGGGCGTGGCCAGCACGCGCGAGGCTTCGACGTCGGCGCACGGGATGCCGTCGGCCATGCCGCGGTGGTGCGCCGGATAGCGATCGGGGCGGTGGTCGAGCCAGCGTTCGCTCGTGACGTAGTAATTGCAGCCGATGATGTCGGGCGGGCAGGGGTTTTCGCGGAACCAGAGGATCTCGGCGGCCTCGAAGCTGTTGCGCAGCAGATAGTTCCAGAGTGGATGCTCGGGCCCGACCTTGCCGCATAACAAGTCCCAGCCCAGCCAGCGGCGCTCGTTGTAGAAGTCGGCGATCTCGCTCAGTTCGGGTGTGCTGTAGGTCTTGCCGAGATCATCGGTCTGGATCAGTTTGGCATCCGGGTTGACGGCGCGGATCGCGCGCATCGCCAGCACGGTCGCGCGGCACTGGTTGAACAATGCCTGGATAAAGGTGCGGTCGTCGCGGCCGTGCGGGTACCACACGCCATACAGGCCGGCAAAGCGCGCCGTGGTGCAGATTTCATTGACGGGGGTGTAGTACTCGAGCCACGGATAACGCGCGGCGACGGCGCCGGCGTACTCGGCAAGTTCTTGCGCGAAGCCCGGGTCGACCAGGCTGGTGTGGCGCGGGCCGCTGCCGTGGTGCACCAGGCCGGCGATCGGGGTGACGCCGGCGTCGCGCAGGGCGTTCAGGCGTTCGTCGGGCCAATGCCAGCTGGCGTGTTCGAGGCCATCAGGGGCCGTGCGTTCCCACAAGATCGGATAGCGGATGGCGCGGATGCCGAGTGCGGCGAAGCGGTCGATATCGCAGGGGCGGTCGGTGTGGCCGTTACGGTCGAGCTGGCTGAAGTATTCGTCTTGCACCCGATTGACGGTGCATTCGAGGCCGCCCCAAAGTTCGAGTGGATGGTTCTGGCTGTTCATGCTCTTGTTCATGGCTTGTTATTCCTTAATATTATTGCAACTAGCTGGTCGACATGAAGTGCTCTGGATCATCGGTGCTGTTTTTGGGAGAGCCCTGCTGCCGAGCCATGGAGCGGGTTGCGGTTGACAGGGCGGCGTCAACCTGCAACCATGCGGTCCATGATCTTTCCGAAAGCACATCCAATTCTTGTTTCCTGGTGGCGCCGCTGATAGCGCGCGGCCACGGGAAATGATGTGCATTTCATAGCCGCCTCGATTCAGGCGGCGTTCACTTTTGATGCGCAGCGATCGAGGCATAGAACCAGGAACCTCGATGACACTGCCTACCTCTACTACTGCGCCCACTACCCCTGCTGCCAATTCGATCATCCTCACCGGTGACCGGCCAACGGGCCCATTGCACCTTGGCCACTTCGTTGGCAGCCTGCGCGATCGCGTCGCTTACCAGCACCAATACCGCCAGTTCGTGATGCTCGCCGACTCCCAGGCCATGACCGACAACATGGATGACTTGGGTAAGGTACACCGGAACGTGGTGGAAGTGGCGCTCGATTACCTTGCTGTCGGGATCGACCCAGGCAAGACCACCGTGTTCATCCAGTCGCAGATTCCCGAACTGACCGAACTGACGTTCTACTACCTGAACCTGGTAACCGTCGCGCGCCTCGAGCGCAACCCGACCGTCAAGGCCGAAATCGTCCTGCGCGGCTTCGAACGCGACATCCCGGCCGGCTTTTTGACCTATCCGGCCAGCCAGGCCGCCGATATCAGCGCCTTCAAGGCCAATATGGTGCCGGTGGGTGAAGACCAGATCCCGATGATCGAGCAGTGCAACGAGATCGTGCGCAAGTTCAACCGCATCGTCGGGCGCGACATCCTGGTCGAAGCCAAGGCCTTCGTTCCCGAAGTGGGCCGCCTGCCGGGCATCGACGGCAAGGCCAAGATGAGCAAGTCGCTGGGCAACACGATCAACCTGGGCGCCAGCGCCGACGAGATCCGCGCCGCCGTCCGGAATGTCTACACCGACCCGCTGCACCTGAAGGTGTCCGATCCGGGCCATATCGAGGGCAACGTCGCCTTCACGTACCTCGACGCGTTCGATACCGACAAGGACGGCCTTGCCGAGATGAAGGCGCACTACCAGCGCGGCGGGCTGGGCGACAGCATCGTCAAGAAGCGCCTCGAAGGCATCCTGCAAGAGATGCTGGCGCCGATCCGCGCCCGTCGTGAAGAGTTTGCGAAAGATCCGGCGCAGGTCATGCAGATGCTCAAGGAAGGCACGATGAAGGCGCGCGAAGTGGCGGCGGCGACCACCGACGAAGTCAAGAAGGCGCTGGGCCTGTCTTACTTCTGATGGGTATCGTGCGGCGCTGCCCACGGTAGCGCAGCGCAAGGCTTTGGTGACTGTCGGTAGCGTGAAGCACTTCGGGATGGCAAGCTGCGTGCTTGTCCATCATCCGGGAGTTCCCCATGAGCAAAGGCTTGCGCCTGACTGAAAAATGGATGCAGCGCGCCCTGTGGCTCGTTGCCTTCGTGTTTGCCGGCTTCCTGATCGGCCTTGGCAGCCTGATCGTGCAGAACGTGCGCGACGTCGAAGAGCCGTTGACGCTCGAGCAGTTCATGAACCCGGCGCAGATGGCCAAGGTGCGCGCCGAGATGGACGCGGCGCATGAGGCGCAGCAGCGCGCCCAGTCGCGCCTGGAGCAGGCGAGCCAGAAGCACACGGTGGCCGCGTCGAATACCGCGTCGGCGCGCGCGACCTTCGGCAACTGGCTGGCGACGCGCCAGGCCACGGCGCGGCCCGACCAGGACCCTGAACTCATCCGGCGCACCGAAGCGCTCGATGCGCTGGCGCTGGCCGAACGCACGGCACTGGCGGCGGTCGAGGCCGAGCAGCAGGCGCTGCTGAACGCAACCCATGCCCACGAGCGCGCCAGCCTGCGTTGGAACGCGCTGGAAGCGCCGGCCCAGCAGGCATTGATGAAAGAGACCGATGCGCGCGAGCTGCGCGTGTTCGGGTATCGGCTGGCGCTGACTTTGCCGCTGCTGCTGGTGGCCGGCTGGCTGTTCAAGCACAAGCGCAAGACGCCCGATTGGCCATTCGCCTGGGGCTTCATCCTGTTTGCGTTGTTCACCTTCTTTTTCGAACTGGTGCCGTACCTGCCGAGCTATGGCGGTTACGTGCGCTTTATCGTCGGCATCATCCTGACGGTGGTGGCGGGGCGCTATGCGATCGCCTGGCTGCAGGGGTATTTAGCGCGCCAGAAGCTGGCCGAGGCAATGCCGGATGCCGAGCGGCGCCAGGGGATGCGCTACGACGTGGCCCAGACCCGGATCGCCAAAAGCCTGTGTCCGGGCTGCGAGCGGGCGGTCGACCTGAAAGATGGCAAGAACGATTTCTGCCCGCACTGCGGCATCGGCCTGTTCAACCGCTGTCTTGCCTGCACAACGCGCAAGAATGCGTTTGCACGCTTTTGCTTTGCCTGCGGCACGGCGGCCAATACGACGCTGGCCGATTGAAAAAAAAACCGCAGCCGGCCGGGCCGGTTGCGGTTTCTCAGGTATCAAGCTAAGCGGGATCAGTCACGCAGGTCGGCCGGCACCTTGCCGCCATTGGCCGCCAGCTTGTTCATGACCTGGCGATGCAGCCAGATATTCATCTTGGCCGAATCGTTCGTGTCGCCGGTGTAATTCAGTTCGGCAGCGAGTTCCTTGCGCGATTGCAGGCTGCTGTCCAGGCCGAGCAACTTGAGCAGGTCGACGATCGAAGAGCGCCAGTTCAGTTGCTGGCCCGACGAGGCGAGCATGCCGTTGAGAATTTGCTCGACGTCGACCGGCTGGGCCGGCGCCGCAGCTGGCGCCGGCGCTGCCGCCGGTGCACTGGCCGCTGGTGCTGCTGGCGCCGGTGCTGCAGTCGGTGCAGCAGGTGCGGCCGCTGGCGTTGCCGCCGGCGCCGCATCTTTTTTGCCTGGGAAAATTTTATGGAAGATGTTGCTCAGGATACCCACGGGACCCTCCTTTTCTGGTGATTGTTTTCGGATATTGTTTGCCATATAGCCCAGTGCAACGGCCAGGGCGGCGCCCCCGGCAGCCTTGATCAGCGTCGGATGCTCGGCATAGAAGTCGCTCATACGATCGACAATGCCGGGGTTTTGCTGTTGCGCTTTTTCAGCCAGTTCTTGCACTTGCTCAGGCGAGACCTGCGCGGCCTGCTCCGGCGTCACTTGCGTAGGCACACTGTTGCCAAAGATTTTGCTCAGTGCGCCGCCCGCGACCGACGACAATACGCCGCCGCCGGCGCCACCCAGCAAGCTGGTGAGCATGCCGGCGCGCTGGTTCTGGTCGCTCTGGCCGAACAGCTGGCTGACCATTTGCGGGAAGGGTGGTGTCTGGTCCGAGCGCAGCGCGCTGGCGATGCCCTGGGCGACGCTGGCCCGGGGCGCGTTTTGCGCCACCTGGTCGAAGTCGTCGGCAGCCTTGCCGCCCGCGTTGGCGGCGCCTGCACCGCCGAGATACTGCTGCAACAAATTACCTAAATCAAAAGCCATGTGGTCTCCTGCTCCGTGAATCCGGGAATGGATGACCAGCGTAGGCCGTTAATCGGTAGCGCTCTGTTCGATGACGAACCCCCAGAACGTCCGGCGCCAATTTGCCAGCTAGACATGTGCCCGCAGCGGGCAGTAAGCTGACGGAATGCCCTATCTCGCGCTCGTCGTCTTCCTTGTCCTGTACCTGTTTGCCAGCCTGGCGTGGAGCATGTCGCAGATCGTCGGCGCCGCCTATCTCGTCACCAGCCTGACCTGCTTCGTGGCCTACGCGATGGACAAGTCGGCCGCCCGCGCAAGCAGCTGGCGCACGCCCGAAGCGACGCTTTTGCTGCTGGGGCTGATCGGCGGCTGGCCCGGCGCCGTGCTGGCGCAGCAATGGCTGCGCCACAAGACCAGCAAGCAATCGTTCCAGTGGAAGTTTCAAGTGACGGTGGCGCTGAACCTGGGCATGTTTGCCTGGCTCGCCTACCGTTTCGGTCAACCGGCGTGAACGGCGTGAAAAACAATTCCGTGTGGCCGTATCCCTGCATCCTCGCGCACCGTGGCGGCGGTACGCTCGCGCCCGAGAACACCGTTGCCGGCCTGCGCTGCGGCATGGCAGCGGGCTTTCGGGCGATCGAATTCGACGTCATGCTGGCGCGCGACGGCGTCCCGGTGGTGCTGCATGATCCTGGCCTGGGGCGCACCGTGCGGGGCAGCGGCAGCGTGTTCGAACACGATGCATCGGAACTGGCCGCGATGGACGCCGGCAGCTGGTTCGGGCCCGCGTTCGCAGGCGAGCCGGTGCCGCTGTTCGACGCGTTTGCCCGCTTGTGCAAGGCCCACGGCATCTGGATGAATATCGAGATCAAGCCGGCGCCCGGCTACGAGCTGGAGACCGGCCGCACCGTAGCGCAGATGACGGCCGCGCTGTTTGCCGACGAGCTCGCATCCGGCGACCCGGCCGCGGCGCCGTTGCTGTCGTCGTTCAGCGACGTGGCGCTGGCGGCCGCGCGTGCGGCGGCGCCGACGTTGCCGCGCGCCTGCCTGATCAGCGCGCTCGGCGCCGATTGGCAGGCGCGGGCGGCGGCGCTCGATGCGCACGCCATCCATACCAACCACCTGCACCTGAGCCAGGCACAGGCCCGCGCCGTAAAAGACGCGGGTTACGGCCTGTTCTGCTACACCGTCAACGACGCGGGCCGCGCGCGCGAATTGCTGGGCTGGGGCGTCGATGCGTTCTGCACCGACCGCATCGACCTGATCTCGCCCGATTTCGCCTGACGCCAAGCGCACAATATATTTACAAGTTGGCCTCAAGAATAATGTAGTTGTTGACGTTAAGAAATGACGATCACCCTGACAGGGTTGCCGCCATGGCACTTTCCATCACCACCAACACGCTATCGCTCAGTACGCAGCGCAATCTGCGCGCGCACGACACCGAACAGGCCCGACTCATCGAGCGCCTGGGTTCCGGCATGCGCATCAACCGCGCAGCCGACGATGCGGCCGGCCAGGCGATCACCACACGCCTGACGTCGAACCTGCGCGGCGCGAGCCAGGCCATGCGCAGCCTCAGCGACGCCACCTCGATGCTGCAGGTGGCCGATGGCGCCATGGCAAGCGTCACCGACACCCTGCAGCGCCTGCGCGAACTGGCGGTAGCGGCCGGCAATGGCAGCTACACGGACGGCGACCGCGGCGCGCTCCAGAAAGAAGCACAGGAACTGCTGAAACACATCACGCAGGTCGGCGCCGACACCCGCTTCAACGGTGAACAATTGTTTTCGCAGGACACTGTCAGCATCGGTGGCGATGAGCGCCGCCGCGCCGTCCTCGACGGGCTGCAATCTGGCTGGCTCAGTTCGGCCGAAGACATGATCAAGCAGCACTACGGCCTGATGGGCGACGGCGCCAAACTTACCGTCAACCTCGACACCACGGATGGCGCCTACAACGTGCTCGCCTCGGTGTCCGGCACCACGTCCGGCGGCAAGATGAGTAATTTGCACCTGAATCTCGACATGGCCGACTTCGGCAGCGCCGCCACGCCGGACGGCGGCAGCGCGCCGCTCTACAGCGACCGCATCGTCGCCCATGAAATGGTGCACGCCGTGATGGGCCGTACGATGAATATGGGCGCGCTGCCGCAATGGTTCGTCGAAGGCACGGCTGAACTGATCAATGGCGCCGACGAACGACTGGCCGGCGCCGGCAGCATGGCGGGCGTGGTGGCCACCATCGCCGGCGGGGGCTTCTCGTACGAAGGCGGGTATGCCGCCAGCCGCTACCTGCACGACCGCATGAAAGACCTGGGCGTGGAGGGCGGCATCAAGGGCGTCATGCAATACCTGAACAATAACCAGTCCGCCAATCTCGACCAGGCGCTCAATGCCGTCTCAAAAGGCGTGTACACCAGCAACGCCGCCTTCCTGGCCGACTTCGGCGCCAACGGCGAACAATTTATCAGTACAAAAATGAATCTAACCAATGCCGACACCGGCGCTATCGGTGGTTTCGACGCCGACGGCGGCGCCGTGCGCGACGCCCGCGCGGTCGTGCCCGCGAGCGGCACCAATAATGCCGCGGACGGCCTGGCCGGCTTCAAGGTCGTGTATCCGGACGAAGGCGGCGCTTCCGGCGTGCGGCGCGTGCAGGTGCAGGCCGGCGATGATGCCGGCGACCTGATCGACCTGCAATTCTCGTCGATGAACGCGCGCGCGCTGGGCCTGGCCAATCTCGACATGACGCGCTCGACTGTATCGCTGCTGTCGATCGACCGGGCGCTGGAATTCGTGAACGAGCAGCGCGTGCGCACCGGCGCGTCGAGCAACCGCCTCGACCTGGCCGCCAGCGCGCTGGAGACGAGTTCGCAGAACATGCAGGCGGCGCGCTCGCGCATCCAGGACACGGATTACGCCAGCGACACGGCCCGGCTGACGCGCTCGCAGATCCTGCAGCAGGCAGCGTCGGCGATGCTGGCGCAGGCCAACGGCCAGCCGCGCTCGGTCCTGAACCTGCTGCGCTGACAGCGCCGCGCACGGCAGGTGTCAATATCGGCGTGCCGATATTTGAATGAGGGAGCTAGGCTATAATCGTTCCTTTACTGGCACGCTGCCTATTCACGCCCAACGATCAGACATGAAATCCTCCGACATTCGCGAAAAGTTCCTCAAGTTCTTTGAATCCAAAGGCCATTCCATCGTGCGTTCCAGCCCGCTGGTGCCGGGCAACGACCCGACCATGCTGCTGACCAATAGCGGCATGGTGCAGTTCAAGGATGTCTTCCTGGGCCTGGATTCGCGCCCGTACTCGCGCGCCACGTCCGTGCAGCGCTGCGTGCGCGCCGGCGGCAAGCACAACGACCTGGAAAACGTCGGCTACACCGCGCGTCACCATACGTTCTTCGAAATGCTGGGCAACTTCAGCTTCGGCGATTATTTCAAGCGCGACGCGATCCAGCTCGCCTGGGAACTGCTGACCAAGGTGTACCTGCTGCCGGCCGAAAAGCTGACCATCACCGTCTATTTCGAGGATGACGAAGCCTACGATATCTGGGCCAACGAGATCGGCGTGCCGACAGAGCGCATCATCCGTATCGGCGACAACAAGGGCGCACGCTACGCGTCGGACAATTTCTGGCAGATGGCCGACACCGGCCCGTGCGGTCCGTGCACCGAAATCTTCTACGACCACGGCGCCGACATCTGGGGCGGTCCACCTGGCTCGGCTGAAGAAGACGGCGACCGCTTCATCGAAATCTGGAACCTCGTGTTCATGCAGTTCTATCGCGACGAGTCCGGTTCGCTGACCCCGCTGCCAAAGCCGTCGATCGACACCGGCATGGGCATGGAGCGCCTGGCCGCCGTGCTGCAGAACGTGCACAGCAACTACGAAATCGACCTGTTCCAGAATCTGATCAAGGCCGCCGCGCGCGAAACCGCCGCGCCGGACCTCGACAACAATTCGCTCAAGGTCATTGCCGACCACATCCGCGCCGCATCGTTCATGATCGTCGACGGCATCATCCCGAGCAGCGAAGGCCACGGCTACGTGCTGCGCCGCATCGTGCGCCGCGCGCTGCGCCACGGCCACAAGCTTGGCCAGACCAAGCCATTCTTCTACAAGCTGGTCGCCGACCTCGACATCGAGATGGGCGAAGCCTACCCGGAACTGCGCAGCGCCAAAGAGCGCGTGGCGCAAGTGCTCAAGGCCGAAGAAGAACGTTTCGGCGAAACGCTCGAAAACGGCATGAAGATCCTCGAAGCCCAGCTGGCCAAGGATCCGAAGAACCTCGACGGCGGCACTGCCTTCACGCTGTACGACACCTACGGCTTCCCGCTCGACCTGACGGCCGACATTTGCCGCGAACGTGGCATCACGCTCGACGAAGCCGGCTTTACCGCCGCGATGGAG
>Ga0265780_10006536_pt1 | contig 14437 bp, 10 predicted proteins | sample P1T30metagenome_FD_192432 | JGI IMG/M metagenome (GOLD analysis project Ga0265780, IMG submission 192432) | Plant litter microbial communities from East Loma Ridge, Irvine, California - P1 T30 | ecosystem: Environmental > Terrestrial > Plant litter > Unclassified | place: USA: California... | reverse complement strand
GATCCATGAGTAAAGTCTCCGGCAACCTGCGCAGCATCTACGCGATGCTGATCGCGGTCTTCATGTTCTCGCTGATGGACACGGCGATGAAGCTGCTCGCCGCCCACTATCCGGCGATGCAGGTGGCAGCCCTGCGCTCGCTGTCCTCGCTGCCGCTGGTGGTGCTGTACGTGGCCTGGCGCGGCGGCTTCAAGTCGATGATGCAGGCGCGCTTTTCCCTGCATGTCCTGCGCGGCGTGCTCGGCATCGGCATGCTGGCGCTGTTCGCGTATGGCCTCAAGCGCCTCAGCCTGGCCGAAGCCTACTCGATCTTCTTCATCGCGCCGGCCCTGATCACGGCGATGGCGGTGTTCTTCCTGAAGGAGCGGGTCAACCTGGCGCGCTGGATCGCCATCTTCGTTGGATTGGCCGGTGTGCTGGTCGTATTGCGCCCCGAAGGCGGCGGCTTCCTCACGCTCGGCGGCCTGGCCATTCTCGGTTCGGCCGTGTGCTACGCGATTTCGGCGGTCGCGGCGCGCATCCTGGCGCGCACCGACAGCACGCGCCAGATGATGTTCTGGCTGATGCTGTTGATGTCGGTCGGCGCCACCGCGCTGGCCGCGCCGGAATGGGTGAGCATCGATCCGGAACACATCCTGCTGCTGTGCGGGCTGGCGGTGAGCGGCTTCTTCGGCCAGCTGGCGATCACGGAAGCCTTCAGCCACGGCGAGGGCTCGGTGGTGGCGCCGTTCGAATACTCGGCCCTGGCCTGGGGCGTGGCGATCGACTGGATGCTGTGGCAGACCCTGCCCGACGAGTACACGCTGATCGGGGCGGCGATCATCATCGGCAGTGGCTTGTACCTGATCCGGCACGAGAAATCGCATTCGGAATCCGAGCATCCCTGAAGGCGCTGGAAACCTGCCGTATCTGGTGGCGAGCGCCTTGACTGTAGGGTGGGCACTTGTGCCCACGCGGTCGTGCCTGTGCATGGCGCAAAGTAGAACCAGTCAGACAATGCAAGCACAGACGGTGTTTGCAAAGGCCGCATAGACACGAACGGTGAAACCGCGTGGGCACAAGTGCCCACCCTACGAAATACGCAGCCGGGGGAGGGTGACCCGGCCGCACAAGGCAGCCATGGCCACGCGGTCGTCCCCGCGCGCGCCCCCCTGTCGCGTGAGCGCATCAGTCTGTTAACAACGTTTCTATGTTGCAATAGCCGGCTCCGGCAGGGTTTGAAAAGCGCAGATATAATCGACCCATGCTCAAACAACGAACCATCAAACAACTGGTGCGCACGACTGGCGTCGGGCTGCATTCCGGCCGCAAGGTCGAGCTGACGCTGCGTCCGGCCGCGCCGGATACCGGCATCGTGTTCCGCCGCGTCGACCTCGACCCGGTGGTCGAATTTCCGTCGAGTGCAGACGTGGTCGGCGACACGCGCATGGCCTCGGTGCTGATCAAGGATTCGGCGCGCGTCTCGACCGTCGAACATTTGATGTCGGCCTGCGCCGGCCTGGGCATCGACAACCTGTATATCGAGGTCACGGCCGAAGAGATTCCGATCATGGATGGTTCGGCCTCCTCCTTCGTGTTCCTGCTGCAGCAGGCCGGCGTGGAAGACCAGCCGGCGGCCAAGAAATTCATTCGCGTGCTGAAGGAAGTCGAAGTGCGCCACGGCACCGGCAACAACGAGAAGTGGGCGCGCCTGAAACCGCACGACGGCTACAAGCTCGACTTCTTCATCGAGTTCAACCATCCGGCGGTGGACGGCACGATGCAGAACGCCTCGGTCGACTTCGCCCAGGTGTCCTACGTGCACGACGTGGCGCGCGCCCGCACCTTCGGCTTCATGCAGGACGTGGAAAGCCTGCGCGGCATGGGCCTGGCGCGCGGCGGCTCGCTGGAAAACGCGATCGTGATGGACGAGTACCGCATCCTGAACGCCGATGGGCTGCGCTACGACGACGAATTCGTGCGTCACAAGATCCTGGATGCGATCGGCGACTTGTACCTGGTCGGGCACCCGCTGCTGGCCGCGTACGAAGCGCACAAGTCGGGCCACGCGCTGAACAACGAGCTGCTGCGCGCATTGCTGGCGCGGCCGGATGCGTATGAGATCGTGAGTTTCGATGCCGTCGACAGCGCGCCGCCGTCGTATGTGCGCCAGATGCGCGAGGAGTGGGCGCTGACCTGATCGGTCGCGCAGGCGTTGATGTGCGCATGACGGCGGCCGCATGGGTTTCGTAGGGTGGGCACTTGTGCCCACGCGGTCGTGTCCATCCAGACCGCAAGATCAATTCAATATGTCAACGCCGGCGTAGTGGTTATTCGAATAAGCCGCATCATCGCGAACGGTGAAACCGCGTGGGCACAAGTGCCCACCCTACGCCCTCCGGCAAACGTGACGGCCATTCACCGTTCGGCAATCCAGCCAACGCGCCGATTTAACCTTTGCGCCGCCGCTCGGCCAGCCGCTTCACCGCCGCCACCAGCGCCGCGTTCTGCGGCGTATCCGGCAGCGCATCCCCCAGTTCCTCGAAGGCGGCAACCGCCATTTCCGGCAAGGCCAGCGTGCGCATCTGCACCTGTTCCGGCATGGCGCGCATCACCTGTACCTTCAGGCGCAGCGAATTGACCTGCCAGCCGCGTGCCAGCAAGGTCGACTGCAGCTTGGGCAGGCCCTGCTTCAGCCTTGCCGCCACCGCCGAACTCGGCACGGCCAGCACCAATACCCCCTCCTGGAACGACAGCACGTCGCAATTGCCGGCCATCGCGGGCAGGGCCGTGCCGACGTCGCGCTGCAGGTCGGCCATGCGCATGGCGGCCGGCAGCAGCCGCGCCATGCGGTCGTTGGAACGCAGGAAGTCGGTGGCGTCGAAGGAAGTCGGTTTGTTGCGGGTGCCGTAGATATGCATCAGGCTGGTGGAGTTCAGGGAGGTCGATAAGGCCACAACATACCACAGCGCATGGCCCAGCGCACGCCGGCCGTACGACCGGGCACACTACGTGGCGCACTGCACGGCACAAGGACAGGTGCACAGCGATGCAATTTGATAACATTCTTTCTGGAACCACACTTGTTATCTGGCCGATAAGCCCCAAGTGTGGCCGCATCGCATGATAAAATCAGTCGCTTTTTGCCTTGGGCGGTCTTCGATGGGTATCTTCTTGATATCATCCCTGGCTCTTTTCGCGGCGTCTTTATAAGAAACTTAGCATGTCATTCCTGACCCAGATTTTCGGCAGCCGCAACCAGCGGCTGATCAAGCAGTATCAAAAAACCGTGCGTCAGATCAACGCGCTCGAGCCGCAGATGGAAAAGCTGTCGGACACCGAGCTTCAGGCAAAGACCCCGGAATTCAAGTCCCGCATCGCCGGCGGCGCCTCGCTCGACGACATCCTTCCTGAAGCATTTGCCGTCTGCCGCGAAGCCGCGAAGCGCGTGCTGAAGATGCGTCACTTCGACGTGCAGCTGATTGGCGGCATGGTCATCCATGAAGGCAAGATTGCCGAGATGGGCACCGGTGAAGGCAAGACCCTGATGGCAACCCTGCCGGTCTACCTGAACGGCCTGTCGGGCAAGGGCGTGCACGTTATTACCGTCAACGATTACCTGGCGCAGCGCGACGCCGAATCGATGGGCCGCCTGTACAGCTGGCTGGGCCTGACCACCGGCGTGAATCTGTCGCAGATGCCGCACGACGCCAAGCAGGAAGCCTACGGCTCGGACATCACCTACGGCACGAACAACGAATTCGGTTTCGACTACCTGCGCGACAACATGGTCTACGATGCGCGCGAACGCGTGCAGCGCAGCCTGAACTTCGCCGTGGTCGACGAGGTCGACTCGATCCTGATCGACGAAGCCCGTACCCCGCTGATCATTTCGGGCCAGGCCGAGAACCACACCGACCTCTACCACCGCATCAACGAACTGCCGCCGCAACTGACCCTGCAGGTTGGCGAAGAAACGCCGGACGGCAAGGGCAAGATCGAAGTCCCGGGCGACTACACCAAGGACGAAAAAGCGCACACCGTGCTGCTGACCGAAGCCGGCCACGAAAAGGCCGAGTCCATCCTCACCCAGATGGGCCTGCTGCCGGAAGGCGCCTCGCTGTACGACGCCGCCAACATCACCCTGATCCACCACCTGTACGCGGCGCTGCGCGCCCACGTCCTGTACCACAAGGACCAGCACTACGTGGTGCAGAACGGCGAAGTCACCATCGTCGACGAATTCACCGGCCGCCTGATGACGGGCCGCCGCTGGTCCGACGGCCTGCACCAGGCCGTGGAAGCCAAGGAAGGCGTGCGCATCCAGAACGAGAACCAGACCCTGGCCTCGATCACCTTCCAGAACTACTTCCGCATGTACACCAAGCTGTCCGGCATGACCGGTACCGCCGACACGGAAGCCTACGAATTCCAGGAAATCTACGGCCTCGAGACCGTCGTCATTCCGCCGAACCGCCCATCCCAGCGCAAGGACCGCCAGGACCAGGTGTACAAATCGGCCCAGGAAAAGTACAACGCGATGCTGATGGACATCCAGGACTGCTACGAGCGCGGCCAGCCGGTCCTCGTCGGCACGACCTCGATCGAGAACTCGGAACTCCTCTCCGGCATCCTGAATGGCGCCAAGCTGCCGCACAACGTCCTGAACGCCAAGCAGCACGCCCGTGAAGCGGAAATCATCGCCCAGGCGGGACGCCCGAAGATGATCACCATCGCCACCAACATGGCCGGCCGCGGTACCGACATCGTCTTGGGCGGCAACGTCGAGAAGCAGATCCAGCTCATCGAGGCCAACGACGCCCTGGGCGAGGCCGACAAGGCCGCCCAGGCCACCCAGCTGCGCGACGAATGGCAGTCGCTGCACGACCACGTGGTGAACGCCGGCGGCCTGCACATCATCGGCACCGAGCGCCACGAATCGCGCCGCGTCGACAACCAGCTGCGCGGCCGTTCGGGCCGCCAGGGCGATCCGGGCTCCTCGCGCTTCTACCTGTGCCTCGACGACACGCTGCTGCGCATCTTCGCCGGCGACCGCGTGCGCGCGATCATGGAACGCCTGAAGATGCCGGAAGGCGAGCCGATCGAGGCGGGCATCGTCACCCGTTCCATCGAGACCGCCCAGCGCAAGGTCGAGGCCCGCAACTTCGACATCCGCAAGCAGCTGCTGGAATACGACGACGTCGCCAACGACCAGCGCAAGGTGATCTACACCCAGCGTAACGAACTGCTGGAAGCGGCCGACATCTCGGAACTGATCGCCTCGCTGCGCACCGGTACCTTCACCGACGTCGTGCGCGCCCACGTGCCGGCCGAATCGGTCGAAGAGCAATGGGACATCAAGTCGCTGGAAACCGTGCTGGCGGCCGAGTGGAGCCTGAACGTGCCGCTGCAGCAGATGCTGGCGAACGAACCGAACCTGAACGACGACGACATCCTGGAAAAGGTGCTGGCGGCGGCAGACGAGTCGTACAGCAGCAAGGTCGGCATCGTCGGCAAGGAATCCTTCGGCGGTTTCGAGCGCAACGTCATGCTGCAAAGCGTCGACACCCACTGGCGCGAACACCTGGCCGCGCTGGACCACCTGCGCCAGGGCATCCACCTGCGCGGCTATGCGCAGAAGAACCCGAAGCAGGAATACAAGCGCGAAGCCTTCGAGCTGTTCGGCGGCATGCTGGACCAGATCAAGAACGAAGTCATCCGCACCGTGATGACCGTGCGCATCCAGAGCCGCGAGGAAGTCGAGGCGGCGGAAGCGGCCATGGCGGCCCAGCAGGCGCACCTGGAAAACATCAACTACCAGCACGCCGACTTCAACCCGTCGGCCGCGCCGGAAGAACTGCTGGCGCCGAACCCGGTGTCGGCCTCGGAAGCGCCGGTCGCCGCCGAAGACCACAGCACCTACATGGGCGTGAAGGTCGGCCGCAACGACCCTTGCCCTTGTGGCAGCGGCAAGAAATTCAAGCAATGCCACGGCAAGCTGGCGTAAGCTGAACCGCGAATGAAAGAACGGCCGGAGCGATTCGGCCGTTTTTTTTCGCCCATCCGTCGGGCGCTTATGCGCTGCGGGTTTTTTTCGAGCCCCTAAAGTGTGCGCCGGAAACGTCCTTACAATGCTCAGCATTATTCACGCGCTGACCCTATTGTGATGAACGCCGCTTCCGGTTCCTACCTCCTTGCTTCCATCGTTCTCGGCCTTGCCGCCGCCAGTGCCTGCGCCGCCGCCCCGACGGCGGACCGCGCGGGCGGCAAGGACCATCCCCTGGTGTCGCGCTACGAAGGCTCGCTCCTGTACGACTATGGCGTCAACCCACTGGGGCCGGCGCAGGTGGTCGAGCGCGACAAGACCGGCGCAGTGCTGCGCCCTGTCGAAGGACGGCTGAACAACCGCCTGTATTGGGGGCCGAAAGACACCGCGGCGCTGGCGATCTTCCGCAACTACCAGGCGGCCCTGCAGTCGGCCGGATTCGAAACGCTGTTCGGTTGCGAAACGGTGCAATGCGAGAAGCTCGGCATCCAGAGGATGGTGCAGGACTTTCCCTACGAAGCGCGCTGGGTGAAAGGCGATCCCCTGGTGAACATCCTCAACAGCGGGAACCAGAAGGACTTCCATTACATCAGCGCGCGCAGGCAGACGGGCGCCGGCTTTACTTACGTGCAGGTGGCGCTGGCCGGCCCCAGGAGCGATGGCGACAGCGCCGGCCGCGTGCGCCAGTTCATCCAGGTCATCGAGCCGGCCCAGGCGGACCTGGGCAAGGTCACGGTCGATGCGAAAGCCATCGGCGCCGGCCTGCAGCGCGACGGCAAGATCGCCCTGTACGGCGTGAACTTCGACACCAACAAGGCGGTCTTGCGCGCCGATTCTGCAGCGCAGCTGCAAAGCATGGCCGATGCCTTGAAAGCCCAGCCGGCGATGAAGGTGCTGATCGTCGGCCACACCGACAACCAGGGTGATATCGAGGCCAACCTGGCGCTGTCGCAGAAGCGCGCGCAGGCGGTGGTGGAGGCGCTCGCCGGCAAGTACGGCATTCCCGCCGCTCGCCTGAGCGCGCGCGGCGTGTCCAGCTTTGCGCCGGTATCGAGCAATGCCAGCGAAGAAGGGCGCGCCAGGAACCGGCGCGTCGAGATGGTGGTGCGCTGAGCGTACGCAGAAACCCAAGAAAAGGAAGAACATGAAAGGCTCCATGCAATCCTTGTGCGCCTGTGCGCTGCTGGCCGCGCTGTCGCCGGCGCTGCCCGTGGGCGCCGCCGACAAGCCAATGCGCGACATCCCCGGCGCAAAAGACAGTCCGCTGCTGTCGCGCTACGAAGGCTCGGTGCTGAGCGCGGCCGGCGACGATCCGCTCGGCTTCACCCGCCTGGTGGAGGTCGAGGCGGGTAAACCCGTGCTGCGCCAGGTGGAAGGCCGCATCACCAACCGCTTTTATTTCGGGCCGAAAGGCACCGGCGCGCTCGAGGTGTTCCGCGATTACCGGCAGGCGCTGGAGGCGGCCGGTTTCCAGGTGATCTATGCCTGCGAGGAGCCGCAATGCAAGAAGGACAGGACCCAGCCACTGGTGGGGAACCTGCCGCGGGAAGCGCGCGGGGTCAGCGAGAATGCCCTGGCCCGCAGCATGTTCAACAACGGTTACCAGCCCGGCTTCAACCTGATCAGCGCGCGCAAGGCCGGCGCCAACGGCGACATCCGGGTGCAGGTGGCGATGTCGGTCGATTCCGGCTCGGGCGCCACGGCCGGCCGCGTGCAGCAGCTGCTACAGGTGGTGGAGCCGGCGACTGCCCGCACCGGCAAGGTCACGGTGGACGCCAAGGCCATCGGCGACACCCTCAAACGCGACGGCAGGATCGCCCTGTACGGCGTGCACTTCGACACCAACAAGGCAGTGCTGAAGGCCGAGTCGGACGAGCAGCTGAAACAGATGGCCCAGGCCCTGGGCACGGCGCGCGACGCCAGGGTGTTCATCGTCGGCCATACCGACAACCAGGGCGACTTCGAGAACAACCTGGGCCTGTCGCAGCGGCGCGCCCAGGCGGTGGCGGACGCCTTGAGCACCCGCTTCGGCATCGCCGCCAACCGCATGACGGCGCGCGGCGTCGCCAACCTGGCGCCGGTGGCGCCGAACGACGAGGAAGCCGGCCGCGCCCGCAACCGCCGCGTCGAGCTGGTGCTGCGCTGAGCGGGGCGCCGGCTGTAGCGTGGCTTAGGGCCGCGTGCTGCCCGGCGCGCGCGTCAGCGTGAAGGTGTCGGTGTGCTCGACCGCTTTGCCGTCCTGCAGGGCAGGGATGAAGCGGCAGCTGCCGAAGGCCTGCAGCACGGCCGCGTCGTAACCGGGTTCCGCACTGGCCTGCGCCACCTGCACATCGCGCAGGACGCCGTTCGTATCGACCGTGTAGCGCAGGCTCAGTTCCAGCGGCGCATCGCGCTCGATCACGGCTGCCGGATAATCGGGCAGGATGCAGGAATCGTTGATGCGGCGCGCCTGCATGAAGGTGTGCAGCTTGGCCGGCGGCAGCGTGCCCTGCTGCGGGGCCGGTTTCTTCGGCAGGTCGACCAGCTTGCCGTTCACCCGCAGCACGCCGCCGCGGAACTGGATTGGCGCGACCAGCACGCCGTTTTCCAGCCTGGCGTAGCCATTGCCGAGCACCTTGCCGACCATCGCATCGGTCATGTCCTGGGCCGCCTTGGCAACGTCGGGCGCCGCGCCGCCTTGCGCGGCCTTGGCCTGCTGCTGCGCAATGCTTGTGGCCACCTCGCGCAGCAGCAACACCGGTACCCGCAACTCGAAGCGCGCATCGATGCGCTTGACGAACCTGGCCATGTCCTTGAGGTCGGCCTCGGTGACGCCGGCCGCGACAACGCTGCCGCTCAGCACGGCCTTGTGGCCACGGTAGGCGGCGCTGATCTCGTCGATGTGCAGCGTGGTCTTGTTCTTCGACGCCGTGCGCGCGAATTGCCGGAACAGCGGCAGGATAGCCTCGAGTTCGGCCGCCGCCGTGCGCTTCGCGTCCAGCTTCCGGTCGGCCTGGTACAGCGCGATCAGCGCCGCCTTGTCGAGGTTGGCGACACGGTAGGTGAAGACCAGGTCGTCGACCTGGTGACCGGCCACCTCGACCGCCTTGATGCCGAAGGATTGCGCGTACTCGACGGTCTTCGGGCGCTCCTTCACCTTGCTGCGCATCCACAGGTCGCGCATCGTGAAACTGGCCGCCTGCGGCTTGCGGATATCGAAGGCGACGCTGGCGATGTTGCCTTCCATGGTGCCGAGCCAGAACGGCCCGCTACCCTTGCGCTGCACACCGCTCACCGAGGCGTCGCGCATCTCGATGCGCCCGGATTCGCTTTCGAATGACAGGGTGGTCCAGGCGCCGCCGAATTGCAGCCCCTTGCCGCTCTTGTCGATCGTCAGATCGATCGGGAAATCGCTCCATTCCAGCACACTGCCGCCGGGCGTCGTATAGCGCAGCGGCTGCAGGGTCCAGCGGTAGCCGGGCGTGCCGGGTGTGGCGCTTTTTTCCAGCGTCCAGGGGCGTTCGTTACCGAAGAAGGGGATCAGTGCAGCAGCGGTCTCGGGCGTGTGGCGGAAGGTCGTCAGGCGATCCAGCTTGCGCGCCAGCGTTTCCTTCCCGTCGAGGACCTGCTGGATTTCCTTGATGGCCGCCGTCGCGGCCCCTGCCAGTTTGGTACTGGTTGCAAGCTGGGGCGCCGGCACCTCTTCGGCGGCAACCGCGGTCACTTCGGTATTCACCGCGGTGGGCTGTGCGGCGATGGGCGCCGGTGGTGCGGCCAGGGCAAGCGGCGCGCTGCCGAGTGCAAGGGCCAGCGCGGCAGATACATATTCTCGTTTCATGATGGACAAGTGTTGTTATGTTTTTAATCTCGCAATAATGCCTCACGTAAATAAATTCGTCCATGCGCGCTGCGTAATATTGCTGTCTGTGCGCACTGCGCCGGCCATGCCGCGTGCGCAGTACAATATTGGATTCGAAATCTTTCCATAGAGACCACCATGGCCGTGAATTCCCCCCTGCCCGTTGCCGCCGACCTGAAGCCGGTTGCCGGTATCGAGATCGGTTTTGCCGAAGCCGGCATCAAGAAGCCCAACCGCAAGGACCTGCTGGTGATGCGCCTGGCCGATGGCGCCACCGTCGCCGGCGTGTTCACCAAGAACCGCTTCTGCGCAGCGCCGGTCCAGGTGAGCAAGGCCAACCTGGCGGCCGTGACGAACGGCGCTGCGCCGATCCGCGCGCTGGTGGTCAACACCGGCAACGCGAATGCCGGCACCGGCGAGACCGGCCTGGCGAATGCCCAGGCCACCTGCGCCGAAGTGGCGAAGCTGCTCGGCTGCGAAGCCGGCCAGGTGCTGCCGTTCTCGACCGGCGTGATCCTGGAACAGCTGCCGATCGCGAAGATCGTCGCCGGCCTGCCGGCCGCAGTGGCCAACCTGACCGCGGACAACTGGTTCAACGCCGCCGAAGCGATCATGACCACCGACACCCAGCCGAAGGCGGCGTCGCGTACCGTCACCATCGGCGGCCATGCAGTCACCATGACCGGCATCAGCAAGGGCGCCGGCATGATCAAGCCGAACATGGCGACCATGCTCGGCTACCTGGCGTTCGATGCGAAAGTGGCGCAGCCGGTGCTGGACGAACTGGTGAAGTACGCGGCCGACCGCTCGTTCAACTCCATCACCATCGACGGCGACACGTCGACCAACGACTCCTTCATGCTGGTGGCCACCGGCGCCGGCAGCCTGGTGATCGACGCCGCGAATGGTCCTGAATATGAGGCCCTGCGCGACGCCGTCACCGACATCTCGCGCAACCTCGCCCAGCAGATCATCCGCGACGGCGAAGGCGCAACCAAGTTCATCACCATCACCGTGGAAGAAGGCCGCGACCTGGAGGAGTGCCGCAAGATCGCTTACGCGATTGCCCACTCGCCGCTGGTGAAGACCGCCTTCTTCGCCTCGGACCCGAACCTGGGCCGTATCCTGGCCGCGGTTGGTTACGCCGGCGTGGACGACCTCGACGTCACCAAGCTCGATCTGTACCTGGACGATGTGTGGGTCGCCAAGGCGGGCGGGCGCAATCCGGACTACCAGGAAGCGGATGGCCAGCGCGTGATGAAGCAGGCTGAAATTCTTGTCCGCGTGAAGATCGCGCGCGGCGACGCCACAGCCACGGTCTGGACCTGCGATCTGTCGCACGACTACGTCAGCATCAACGCCGACTACCGTTCGTAAGCGGTCATGACCCCGCTCGAACAGTTCCTGCACCGCGCCGAGGGCTTGATGACGCGGCTGGAGGCGGTGCTGCCGCCGGCGGTGCCGCGCGAGCCGGACTGGAAGCGCAGCTTTGCTTTCCGCTGGCGCCACCGTGCAGGCGGGCAGGGTAGCTGGCTGCAGCCGGTGACGCATGTGTCCACCATCCGCTTCGCGGACTTGCAGCACGTGGACGCGCAAAAGCGCCAGCTGGAGCAGAACACGCGCCAGTTCGTCGCCCGCCGTCCGGCCAACAACGTGCTGTTGACTGGCGCGCGCGGGACCGGCAAGTCGTCCCTCATCAAGGCTTGCCTGAACGATTTCGCCGACCAGGGCCTGCGCCTGATCGAGGTCGACAAGGCCGATTTGGCGGACTTGCCCGACATCGTCGACCTGGTTGCGGCGCGGCCGGAGCGGTTTGTCATCTTCTGCGACGATTTGTCGTTCGAGGAAGGGGAGGCCGGCTACAAGGCGCTGAAGGTGGCGCTGGACGGCAGCATCTCGGCGCAGTCGGACAATGTGCTGATCTACGCGACCTCGAACCGGCGCCACCTGATGCCGGAAAAGATGTCCGACAATGCCGGCTACAGGCACGGCGAGGACGGCGACCTGCATCCGGGCGAGACGGTGGAAGAAAAGATCTCGCTGTCCGAGCGCTTTGGCTTGTGGCTGTCGTTTTATCCCTTCCGCCAGGATGACTACCTCGGTATCGTTGCGCACTGGCTGGCCAGCTTCGGCTGCACGCCGGAGCAGATCGAGGCCGCGCGGCCGCAGGCGCTGCAATGGGCGCTGGGGCGCGGCTCGCGCTCCGGGCGCGTGGCGTGGCAGTTTGCGAAAGACTACGCCGGCAAGTTGCCCATCGATGCCGGATCGGATACGGAACGCTGACCGCGTAGGGTGGGCACTTGTGCCCACGCGGTGCCAACGTTGCGTATCGAAAACGCGTTTCGACCCCGAACCGTGCCATACCGCGTGGGCTCAAGAGCCCACCCTACGAACCCCCACCTTCCATTCGTCTGGGTTATCCCCGCACGCAATTTTCTATCGGCCGGAACGCAACACCCATGATTTTCTACGCCCGCGCCTGGCGTACAATACCGGGTTTTCCAACCGGACTCTCTCATGCAGCAAGCCGCCAGCAGGCCTATCGACGTAGCGGTCGGGATCGTGATGCGCCCGAACGGCGACGTGCTGCTCGGCCAGCGCCCGGCAGGCAAGCCGTATGCCGGTTACTGGGAATTCCCGGGCGGTAAAGTCGAAGCGGGCGAGAGCATTTTCAAAGCCCTGCAGCGCGAGTTCGTCGAAGAGCTGGGCCTGGACATCCTCGCAGCCGACCCATGGTGTTGCGTCGAACACGTCTACGAGCACGCCCATGTGCGGCTCCATTTTTATATCAGCCGCGACTGGCGCGGCGAACCGCAGAGCCTGGAAGGCCAGGCCTTTGCGTGGCAAGGGGCAGTCGGCGTTACCCCGCTGCTGCCCGCAACCATCCCCTTGCTCGAGTGGCTCGATCAGCTGCGCTACGCAAGGTAAAAAGCAGTCAATCTCTGTTCAAGGACTCCTGTGAAAATCATCGTCTTGGGTAGTGGTGTCATCGGCACCACCACGGCATATTACCTGGCCCAGGCAGGGCACGACGTCACCGTCATCGACCGCCAGCCGGGCGCCGGCATGGAAACGAGCTATGGCAATGCCGGCGAAATCTCGCCCGGCTACGCGTCCCCGTGGGCTGGCCCCGGCGTGCCCGCGAAAGCCGTGAAATGGCTGACGATGCAGCACAGCCCACTGGTCATCCGCCCGAAGATGGACCCGAACCAGTGGCGCTGGATCCTGTCCATGCTGGCCAACTGCAACCACAAGAGCTACCAGATCAACAAGGGCCGCATGGTGCGCCTGGCCGAGTACAGCCGCGACGTGCTGGTCCAGCTGCGCAAGGACACCGGCATCGCTTACGACGAGCGCAGCCAGGGCACCCTGCAGCTGTTCCGCACCCAGAAGCAGCTCGACGGCGCCGCCACCGACATCGCGGTGCTGAAGGAATACGGCGTGCCCTACAAAGTGCTGGACCCGGCCGGCTGCGAAGCCTACGAGCCGGCCCTGGCCAAGGTGCGCGGCAAGTTCGTCGGCGGCCTGCTGCTGCCGAACGACGAAACCGGCGACTGCTTCAAGTTCACCCAGAAGCTGGCCGAGATGGCCAAGGCCCTCGGCGTGAAGTTCCGCCAGGGCGTCGAGATCAAGCGCCTGACGGTGGAAGGCGACAAGGTTACCGGCGTGGTCACCTCGCAGGGCGAACTGAAGGCCGATTCCTTCGTGCTGGCGCTGGGCAGCTACTCGCCGTTCGTGCTGAAGCAGATCGGTATCCGCATCCCGGTGTACCCGGTGAAGGGCTATTCGATTACCGTGCCGATCACCGATGCATCGGGCGCGCCGGAATCGACGGTGATGGACGAGACCTTCAAGGTGGCGATCACGCGCCTGGGCGACCGCATCCGCGTGGGCGGCACGGCCGAACTGGCCGGCTTCGACCTGACCCTGCACCAGGCCCGCCGCGACACGCTGGAACACTCGGTGACCGATCTGTTCCCGCAGGGCGGCGATGTGAGCAAGGCCGAGTTCTGGTGCGGGCTGCGTCCGATGACGCCGGACGGCACCCCGGTGGTGGGGCCGACGCCGTACCGCAATTTGTTCCTGAACACCGGCCACGGCACGCTGGGCTGGACCATGGCCTGCGGCTCGGGCCGCGTGCTGGCCGACATGGTCTCGGGCCGCCAGCCGGAGATCGGCCTGGAAGGCTTGTTCATGGACCGTTATGGCAGTGGTAACAAGCCGGTGCAGATGCCGGGTGGGATAGTCGTCACGGCGTGATTTAACCCGGACCGTAACCCGTACGGTGGGCACCCCGTGCCCACGCGGTTACGTGCGCTGCCTTGCACCCGCTGCGGTAACACATCGCTCGCGAACGTCAAAAACGGACACGCACCTGTCGTGTCCGTTTTTCATTTTGGGGGGCGACACCTCACGGCAGCAGGTGCAAGCATACGCACGTAACCGCGTGGGCACGGGGTGCCTAGCGCGGCCCGGCCCACCCTACGGTTGAGGCCGATAACTGTCGGATACGGACGTACCGTTTTAAGAGAACAAACGCCGCATCCTGCGCTGGCGGCGCCGTTCCTTCCAAT
>Ga0265780_10006534_pt1 | contig 14438 bp, 11 predicted proteins | sample P1T30metagenome_FD_192432 | JGI IMG/M metagenome (GOLD analysis project Ga0265780, IMG submission 192432) | Plant litter microbial communities from East Loma Ridge, Irvine, California - P1 T30 | ecosystem: Environmental > Terrestrial > Plant litter > Unclassified | place: USA: California... | reverse complement strand
GGTGAGGATCTTCAAGCTCGCCGTCGTAGATCCAAGCTCTCAGCATGTTGTAGAAAGGTTTCGTGATATTGCTGAGCAGTCGCTCGGCGAAGTTGTGCACGAATGGATCGCCGTGAGAAGTTGCAAAAGTATGAACGAGACTGATCAGCTCGCCGCCTTTCTTGCCTTTGGCGTTTTCAATGATGAGGCTCATCAGACGTAGGCCTGTCGTGGCGTCACGAGTCCAGACTACGAGACGCTTCAAGGTGACGCCAGCTTTGCCTAAACCGCTGTGTGGTAGGTTGTCGTCCAATTGTTGCAACGCACGACGTATCTGGCCCTCCAGTTGTGCGACAAGTGACAAGTATGACCGAAGTTCGGTTCCAATGGCAGATCGCAGACTTTGGCTGACCAGTCCGCCAACATCGGAACTTTCCACAAATTGCGACAAGGATCTGTACAGCAGGGATGGTTCCGCGAGTGTATGCAGTAAGGAAACGAGCGGCGTGGGCAAGTTCGTTGGCAGCTTCAATGCCAGATCGGTCTGGAAAGGTAGATTCTTCGAAGAAAGTCCTTGGAGAGTGAAAGGTAGGTCTCGCAGCAGCGCTGGTTCGTCAGGTCTCAGCTTGTCGTGAGATCCGTTCTGATTTCGTTGGGGTACTTTGTCTTCCGATACCGATTTCTGTCGTGCAGGCACAGGTCTATCGCGTACAGGTGGCAGTTTTGGACTTGTTGGTCCATCGGCTCTGGGAATTCGTGGTAGACCATCTCGCGCAAACGCATCGTCGTATGATTTCTTGGGCTCACTTGGTCTTCTAGTGATCTCCTGGGGCTCGTCTACGTCCATCTCCTCATATGCTTCGTGCGCAGAGGGTCTTTGTTCACCATGGCTCTTGTCGTGTTCCTCCTCTCCGACGCGGTGCAGAAAGTATAGAATACCCCATTTCTGGCCCAGCACTGGCTGCGCAAGCAACCTTGAGTAAAGATTCCCGAAGCTTGTGGCGCGCTCCAAACCCCGTCGCTCAGTCCCGCCTCTTGACAATCTCTCTCTGATCAGGTCCGCTGCGAGGTTGACGTCCTCGACTGTATCGTGCTCCGCCTGTGTGTTGACGAGATCCTGTGCTAGGACGTTCGCATCTTCCCAGCGACGCTCGGCATCCTCCTCGCTCTCGTTCGAGTATTGTTGCGGCACAAGGCGTTCCAGCAACGATTGGAGCGCGTTCTCTACACGCGCATTCCGAGTGTTGCTCATCGCAAAGGCGGCATGGCATTATTGAGCTGACTCGGTGGTTCATTGTTGCGACGCGCTGAAGTCAACATTGGACGCGCCTGAGGCTGACAATTCGGCGGGAACCCTGATTGGTCTGCTTTGTTGGCCTGTGCCGTGCCATCAAACGCCGATGTTGTTCTCCAGTCTCCAGTCTTCATCTAATTAGTTAACTTACTCCTCACTCCACCTCTCATCCATTCAGAGTCGAGACCTTGTCTAATCATGGACTATGTTGCGTTGTGATGATGCCGGAATTCCCCGAAAATTGCAATACACGCACCTCGGACCTGATGACAGTAGCTTTGAATATGCGTACATTCGTCAGCCTGCGCCTGCGCCTCGACTGGCAATTCAATTCGAGACACGCTTGTCATTCGTATGGAACGAGTAATTTTTGATACCTAGAGTATCTCCATTTTCAATGCTATTCACGACTCATACTTGCCGAGCTCCATGGCTATGGCTGTTAGGTCACATCGATTGCAACATTACTTTACCCTGCTTACCTTTACACAGGCGACGTATTCTGCCACGTAAAACGACCGGAACAGATCCCTTACCAAGCGGCTGTACCAACAATAACCTCAAAAGGGCTCTGCCGTCGGCATTAGGAACTCCATGTAGGTCTCGACTCCTTCGGCCCACCCAAGACCTGCCATCATATACAATGACCCTGGCTCCTGGGCGGCTGAGGCCCTCGGAAACGTCGCACATGCTTGGCAGTATCGCGAGAGCACTATCTCGTCAAACGCTCCTCTTTTCTTACTACAATGTCACCTTAAATCCTGGAAGCAGGCGTGCCGAGGGCCCAATACTGTCAACATTCGGCAGGTCAGATACGGCTACTCAATCGCAGTCCTCTACAGGCTTGGATCACTCTCGGCTATCAGTCTCACCCAAATAAGCTTCCTACCGGCTATACCAACAGTACGACGCCTAGTCCACCCTTCTTCACGATTCTTCCCCACACTGCCTCAATACTCCTTGGCTGCTGAGAATACCCCAAGACGATGATCCACCGAGATCACTGCACTTCGGGGACTCATTGAGGCCGAGACTATGCAGAAGTGCGAGCCAGACCTTTTGAGACCGTATAAGAACCTCTCCATGTGTCTCTCTTTTGTATCTGGCAAACCTATCGAGTCTTCGTCGAATCCATCATTCGCACGCCACAGCTACCCATCATGTTGTTCTCTGTCTGCACCTTATCGGTCTTTGCTGTCTCAGCCCTTGCTTGCGCGGAACATGGCAACCACCATTACCCTGGATCTCATATCAAGAAGCGTGCAGAAGCCGGGGCGAAGAGAAACTGGGAATACGCAACGTCTTACGATTGGGGTAGCATCCATGCTGGTAAGAGCTACGAGTTTGACTGACAGCCGACGGTACAACAAGCTGACCTGCCTAAGACTATGAGATGTGTCATACCGGCGCTCATCAAGCACCCATACATTTGATGCCCGAGCATGGCCCTGCCCTCTCCCACAAACCGAGCTTCCACTACAACGGAAGCTATGAAGGCAACTTTTATAACTGGGGGTTTGGACCGGCTTTCACGCTCTCACACGAAGAGGACAACTACACTAGCAATCCCAGTATGACCTACGACAACACGACAGTCTACCTCATCGGATGGCACATCCATACGCCCGCCGATCACACTGTGGCTGCGAGCCGCGCCAGAGCTGAACTCCACCTCGTGCATGTCGACGCAGAGGGTAAACCAGCTGCAGTTTTGGGCATCCGCATGGAGCCAGGTCTTGAAAACTCAACGTTCATCGAGCAGCTTCCTACTCCCATGATCCATTGGAATGGAACGGAAGCGGCCGAGGAGCCGTTGAACCTTGATCTGGAACTAGCTCTCAACAATGCAGGTAGATTCGACGAGTACTGGACTTACGAAGGCAGCCTGACCACTCCGCCTTGCTCTGAGGGTATCAGGTGGTTCATGGCACGCAGGAATTTGTTCACAAGCATGGAACAGATGAGATCGATTCTGCGGGCGAGTCGGTATGGTGCTCGTGACGTGCAGCCTATCTGGATGCACAACGTCAACGCTTGATTGCTACGTTCACATGGTTGCTTTCATCGAAAAGCCTAATTGAGAGAGCTACCTTGTATATACTCTGATGAAACCATGACTTCAACGTCGACGATCGATCATACAATGTTTACCTCAACGAATTTCACTGCTGGAATTTTGCCCACCACCATCCGACCGTCCATTGGCGGGAAACATCGACAGCATCAAGACGACTCCCCGCTCTCGGGTAACGACCCTGGTGTAAAATCATCAATCCGTTCCTCGTCCTTCCGAAACAACAGGCACAAGGCGACGTCGGAATAACCCCAGCTCGCCAAGCTGCCATTTTGCGCGGCTAACGGGACTGTTCCCCGACGGAAAGACAGAACACTCATACCTACCTTGCCAACGCCACCCACTGGGCACTTTCTCTAGAACATGCAACTACCTCCATCCCCAGATGAAACTCTTGGCCAAATGCGAGCTGCGGAGACATTTCTCCACGAGTTCGCCACATGGTGTGGAGATGTGTGGGGTGGACTTCGGTTCGACATGCCGTTGAGATTCCTTCTCTGGATACGATGGGTTTGATGCGCATGCAGTACTGACATATGATACTCTAACGCGATGTGGATGGTGTTGCATTATATGACGGTCTCGATGCTTCGAAAAGATGCATGTATATTGATGGCTTTACAGCTCGCCGCTCCTCCAGCTTAAGAACAAGCGCCAATTAGTTTCCGAGCCATATACACTACGGCTCACGACTTGCCATGGCCTGTCGTGTCCCTGACAAGACCTACCAAGGTACCATCTACCTAAGTACATCCAAAGAGTTGCTATCATATCGTTGATGACCTGCTGTATCATGGTCACTGTCCTGAACACGGATTCTTCATCTTTAGCACCCCCGAACACCGTCACGGCGCGATCCGGATGCCAAAGCTTTGCTTGTTCGAACATTTCCTTCCGATTGAAAGCCAAACTCCGCTTGGCGAAGAACAACCTCACAGCGGCCTCGTCACATGACGAGTACGAACTGACTCGTGTTGGCCAGAAATCTACTGTGTTGATCTCGTGGTCTGTAATGGTGGTCGGTCGAGTTTTAGGGTCAGCCCGCTCATTGCAAGCCCTCTCGTACATCGTCCATGCAGACGACCAAGGCTGGTGGGCGTTCCGCGCATGTCGCTGTTTCGCTTCGTAGCGCTCGCGGCCCTCATATGCCCTTCGCTTTTTCTCTTCCTCTTCCTCTTACCGCTTTTTCGCTTCCTCTTGTCTCTTTCGATCTCTCTCTTCCTCTCGCCGCTTTCTCGCCTCATCTTGTTGGTTTCTCACTTCTTCCTCTTGTCGCTTTCTTTCTGCGCCTCGTTCCTTTCTCTCTTCGTCTCGTTCCTTTCTTTCTTCATCTTGTTGAACTTTCTTTGCAAAGTCAGGTTCCTGTCGCTTTTTCTCTGCCAGTTGTATTGACTCCCGCTCCCTTCGCTCACGCCTGGCTGCTGCTCTTGCTGCCAGTATCTGCGCCTTCGTCCGTTCGGCTTGCCTGTTGGCCTCGTCTTCCTGGGCCAGGCGAGCTTTGTCGGCCGCACGCAACTCAGGACGCACTTCTACTCGCACCTGCTCGGCAAGTCGATGCTCTTCTTCCTGCAGAAGTTGTTTGGCTTCGCGCTCGTCCTCTTCACGATAAGCTTTCTCTTGTTGTTCTCTCTGTCGTCTTTTCTCGGCTTCCAAAAAGAGTTCATCTGCCGTTTCGCAAGTTTGTCTTGCGCCAGCGGCATGGTGAGACGCTCCGGGTTGTGCTCTTCCATTGGCACCGGGTCGAGCCTGCTCGCGCCGGTTGCGGACTCGTCCTCGCCCTCCGTGACCTCGCCCAGAACGTCCATGATCGTTGTTGTCTCGTTGTTCGCGCTGTTTTAGCGGTTCAGCCTGTTGCCGGTTCTCTCCACTACTTCTACCACCACGTCTGCCCACGTTTCCACGACCAGTGGCTTCGGGTCGATGCTGATTCAAGCCACTTTCGGACACACCACTGGAATCACTGTTGGACTGTTCTCTGGATGGGATAGACCGCTGAGACGGGAGCCACCAGTCGTCTCATCGCTCAGAAAGCTCCTATGCTTGATCCTGGTGACAATGCTGACAAAGAGTAGCTTTTGCAAGCTCGAGCAACATATGCGGGATTGAGTTGATAGGAGGATTTGGTTTTAGAAAGCTTTTGTTAATAGATTGCGCGATCGAGATGTGACGCCCTGCGATCTTGTTGCTGCATCGTTTTTGGCCCGGCGAGCGAAATCCAATGCAAGTGATTGCTGAAGTGGTGGGGTTGGTAAGCTCGAAGCTGTCGTTTGTTCGATTCCAGATCAGAACTTTCAGAGGGCTGTTTTGTGACTTCATCGTGGCAAGTTGTGTATGTTTCTTTGCTGGTTTGGTGGTGTTTTGAGGCGGCGGTGCAAATATATATGCACATAGTCGTTCTGAGGCTGAAATCGAGATTCGAGACTGGGTTCTACCACGTGTCTGATCCAAAGAGACTCAGTCTCAGACCAATCATCTGTCCGAGAATAATACTGTTTCGCTCGGCTATTAGAAGTGTCCTTCTTTGAAATTTGAACACTCGGAGGCAAGGTCTTATCTTCAGAGGTCACACTGCTTTCTCAGTATGGTTGACACCTAAATTAAACGTCTTTGTCATAACGCACAATGCTTCTGCTCACAGCGCGAGGCAACTCTGTCGCATTCTATGGATATGTCGTCCTGCTACATGAATGTCGTTGACAGAGCTAATCCACGAAGACAGGCATTTTCTTGACATTATCGATCTATGGTCCTGTAAGCACATATATTGAGTGAACAGCGAGGGTGTATTGTGGTGAAGCCGCCAAACATTGATATCGGATCACCTAATGATCTTCCGCCCAAGTCTGCTATACGGACCCAAAGCCGCTATACATAACCAGCTCGACAATGTGTAAAGTCCGATAGCGACCGTGAACAGACGCCAGTTCGCGCCACGATAGTACCCGATAGTCGATGCATCCACGTAGAAGACTAGGGTAGCTCCCATAATGATGGTAAATTGCAATGAGCCACACAGCAGGGTGAAAAGCCGCGAGCGTCCGACGACTGTAATGAACTCAGAAGGCTCGTTTGCGGTGTTCGCCTGGCAATAAACCTCCCCCATGATGCTAATCAGCGGCGTGCTTGTGCGGTGGTTGGAAGGCTTCGGCGGTTGAAGAAGCATGGGTCGGATGGACTCCGGGGTCATGGGAGTACTGGCTTCCATCTCCACTTCTTGGCCATGGTGCTTGTTGTGCCGTACGCCAATGTCTTCTGTCAATGCACCTAGCGGCTGGATGAGTAAGACCAGCGGCACGAGCTGTCCGAAGCCCCATTTCTCTTCTAGTTCGGCGGTCGATGCAAGATTTTGGTTCCTTGGAATTACGATTTGCAGTGTGCCGAAGACGAGACCTAGAACAGAGAGCCACAGAGCTGCGCTAAAGGAAACAAGAGTCTCGAGGACTGCAAGCGGCGGCAGGCAAAGCGTGAGATAGAGGCGAAATGCAATCAGATGTCGCATTTGCCGTCTGCGGGCGTACTGTCGGGCAATGGCGCAGAGCGGAATCTCCATGAGTATTCTCACAGGACTGCGGACAGCAAGGCGATAGAGTCGTTGTGGAGAGATGAGGAGTTCGCCGAACTTCCAGACGTAGCTGACGACCAGGATTGCGTAACCCAGGGGCGCGTCGTTGTTGACGCCGGCGCCGTAAGTTCTGCCCCAGAAACACACCGCAGGCACTCCCCACCCCGTGGGTTGGATGTCGTGGTATGGATCATAGAAGTCGTTGATCGTTCCCCAGTTGTCGCTCAAAGTAGGCACGAGCCCAATGAGCAGCATGATCAGCAAAGCAAGCATTCCTACAAGTCTCCAAGTCCGTAGTCCATGATTTGTGCTCAAATAGGGTGTCAGCAGAGAAATAGCCGAAAGATGCACTGAGCTGCTGAGCCACGCCAGGTAGAGAACGATCTGGTAGTGGTATGTCGAGATGTTTCCTTTCGCCAGACCTCTGAGTCCAGCAGCCATGATCGCAATGCCAGTCACGATCTGCTGATCGCTTAGACTAAGCACGAATTTCCTGAGAGCAGTCTGTACGCGAGGATAGTGCTGGATGAGGGACCTGATGCGGAACAGTCGTCGGTCGACTAATCCTAGAAGCTCATTCTCGACCATGCCGGTGATGTAAGCTATGAGTACAGCCGCAAATGTCATGTAGGCGCTGATGAGGAACGCGAGGATGACTCCGATTCCAGCTATGTCGGTGTCTGGCGCTGCAATAGCACCATCGGTAACTAGCCGAGAGCACTCCTGTTCTGAGATCATGTCGACCAGAGGTTGTGTAGAATCATATATCGCTGAGCGCTCTAAGGTCAACGGATTGGACGCCCTTGGGGGGTCTATTGGTTATGGCCTCATGTCGACACCCACCCACCTCGAAATGACATGCCCTTCTCGGCGGAAAAGTTTGCGTATATCCTCCATGCACGACACGAGGCGTTGACCTTGTAAAGTAGGATGTGAGTCTGTGTCCTGCCGCGCCTTGTCTGTGCTCGAGTTCGACTTTGCATGTCCGTTGATGATGAGACGTTGATTGGTTGACTGTACGACTCTCCACCATAACCGCCATGGCCGCGGGATCCGACCCGACACGTCCCCTGGTCAATCTGTGCAGGGCAGGACCCACCCGTCAGCCCTACGCTATACGTACATCGTTATACAAACCCGGTATACCAATTCGTCCGCCGGAAATGTTTTGCGGCCGGGCGATACGAACACTGCAGCTTGGATGCTTCAGAATACTGATGTTCTTGCCGATTTTTCTCACGGCGTTACGCCCATTCTCTGGGCCGATATAGCATCGACGTGATCTGCGCCTACTGATTTCAAGGACGGCGAGTCGAGTCGGTGACCGAGGCTTGTGGCATCGACTGAACACGGTGGTACTAGCTCGTTGTTTCAGTAATTACAACACAGTCATCACATTGGCAGTGCCGAGCTTGCCGGAGCCAAGTGCTGCTAACTGGCTTACTGGCGGCAGCTTCTCCTCGAGCATTGTGTTCGACACCTCGCACACGCAAGGGACAAGCAACTTCGAACCTTTAGCGACTCGTAGTCTTTGTACCGTCCCAGCTCTCCCGATGCCCCTTCTATCGCTTTGCAGAGCCATACCAATCGATTTGCCTCCTCCAGCTGTGCGCGAAATTGTAAGTGACGTAAGCCGGAGTAGAAGCAGAAAGCCTTGTACTCACCATCCAATCTATAGTGCCTTGACTTTGCAAATTTCGGTTCTTGGAGCAACGGTTTCGCAAAGGAAATCGAGCTGCGAGGCAGCGACCGAAAGAAACGTTTGGTCAGGCATGGATCAGAAGCACAGGAGGGTGAATTCATCACCTTCCGAGGAAACTGGGGCAACATGGAGGCCATCGTCGTAGATAACACGGAGAGAATGTTTTCTTTCCAGAGTCTGGACGGCACAACAACCATTTACTGGGAATTTGTCCCGCTGCCACCACGACAGAATGATGCGGGTGCCGATGGACCAGCTCGGACATTCTTCAAGCACTGGGAATATCAGAAGTCGAAGCCAACACATTTTTGGGAGCGCCATGGTCCTTTCAAGACGGCCAATGAGGAAGAACTGGACAGTTTCAATGAAGCTCTGAAGAAGGAATGCGAATGCCGGATCTCATCGATCTAATGCCAGTGCAGAGTGGAGGGCACAATTTTGGAAATTTACGAGCGTCCCCGACTAAATACAGAATCCGGTAGCTTTGCCACGAGAAATCGTGCATCAAGCCTTTGTTCTCCGCTTCGGCATCCTGCAAAGCCAATACAATGCACACGCCGCGGCGATATTAAAGCAGATGTAAATCCAGAGGAATCCGAAATCTCTCCACCTGTTGACAAAGCTAATGCTGTTCGATTCCAAGAAAGCCGTCGTCGAGTTTATCGGACAGTACTGGCAAACACCTGTGGCTGAGGGATCCGCCACATAGCCGCCCGCCATGCTGATGTATGCCGATAAATACTCTCCGCAAGTCTGAGATTCAGGAGCCTCCATGACAAGAAGCTCGTTCGCAGCACACTGCACAGGTGCCTCGCCGATGGCGGCGGAGAGGAAGCTCGAAGTCAGGTAGGTGAAAGGGTTGACGCGGTACATGAAGATCCAGAATCGCGGTAGGTCTCCAGGCTTGACCAGCACACCAGCGAACTCATACATCTGTGAGAGTGTCAGCAATAGTCCTCCGACGTGCAAGAAAGTAGTGCCACTTACACAGATACCAAGGACATTGCCGAGAGCAGAAGCAGCTTCGGCCGTAGGGAGCCCGGCGATGAGTGCGTGAGCGAGAGTACTGCCGAACAGGAACGCCGACCAGATATTCAAGAAGACAAGGGTACTCCTGATGTGCACGGTACCAGTCCATTTGGCGTTACGGAAGAGGCCCATCGGGTAGAACCACACCAAGAAACAAACGACCGCGACTCCAGTGTTCCATGCGATCTCAGCCAGTACGTTGGAGAGCACAAAAGCGGCCCAGTGGTAGGTACGACATTTTCGTTCCCTGTGTGATGTCAGCCATGCAACGTCCTCACCAGAATGCGTAGCAAGTGCGTCTGACCTTGATTCGTAGAGCTCTCGTTGAGTAACGAACATCGGGATGACCTGGAAGATCAACGTGATCACGACGAAGAGGAAAACCAGAACGCCGTACATCTGGTTCTGGAGACCCTGCTGCGTATTGTCGGCCATGAAGAAAGAGAATCCAATCACGAGCGACTGTGTGCCATGTTAGCCTTCGAATCGATCTGCGTAAGCTGCAACGCAGAAACACTCACAGCACCGATTGACAATAATGCCTTGGAGTTGATATAAGCAGGAGAGCGCCAATACTGCTGGAAAGTCCTCTTGGTGGCATAGCGGAGCTGATCAGAGAATGGTGCCGCAAACTCGGCATAGTCGGAATTGTCTACCGGATCCTTTTCGTTTCGTGTATTTTGCTCAAGCCGTTGCAACTCCGCTTGGACGCCTCTGTATTCATCGCTGGAGCGCCATACACTTGGCCAATCGATGACTGATGTTACTCCCGGTGCGGCGCCGATGGTCTCCAGCATCCATTCGGCCGGGTTGGAGTCTGCGGCAGGAGGCGAGCCACCTTGACGGACAAAGTAATCAATGAGTGTTTTCGAGTTGGTTCCGACGTCGCCGAAGTAAACAGTTTTTCCGCCTGAGGATAGTCAGCAAATGGCATGTCATGCCGAATAAATGTCACTCACCTTTGGCCAAGAGTAAAAGTCGGTCAAAGCGCTGGAACAGGATTGCTGAGGGCTGGTGGATTGTGCAAAGTACCGCTTGGCCGCTTTTCGAGAGTTTGGTAAGTAGGTCCACGATGCTCCACGAGGTTTGACTGTCAAGTCCGCTGGTAGGTTCATCTAAGAACAGCAAAAGTGCTGGTCTAGCGACAAGCTCGACGCCGATAGTAAGTCGCTTACGCTGCTCCACGTTGAGACCTTCGCCGGGGATACCGACAACCGCGTCCCTGTACGATTGCATTTCGAGCATTTTGATCACCTCGTCAACATATGCGAGCTTCTCTTCTTTCGAGTGTCCAGCTGGTTGTCTAAGTAGCGCAGAAAATTCCAGGGTCTCGCGTACCGTGGCTGTCGCAAGGTGCAAGTCTTGCTGCTGGACGTAACCGGTCTTTCGCTGGAACGAGTCGTCGCCTGTGGGATCGTTAATACAGCAGCCATTGTCTTCGAGGGAGTTGGTGAGACCTACGAGGCGCGGCATCAACTAGCATGTCTCCCGTCACCACACCCATAGTGACGCGGCTTGCAAGTACATCCAGTAGCGTGGTTTTGCCGGCCTGAGAGAACGTTAGCAAAAGGAATCCTCCGTGCATGCACAGTAAAATGAGAACTCACTCCAGACACCCCCATCAAGGCGGTCAATGTTCCCGGTTTGACCCAGCCATCGACATTGTCAAGGATTGTGCGTTCCTCACCGCCACTCTTGACGGTGTATGAGACATTTTGCCAATGCAGTATCGAGGTCTGCTTGGCCACGTTGGCTTCGACTGCAGCATCATCCTTGTCCACAACTTTGCGTTGGCCGCCTGCTTGATCTTCCTCGTCGGTCCCAGGTTTGCGGTTCTGTCGCTGTTTGAGAGCTCCGCGTTTGAAGACAAGGACCTCGCCCTTTGAACGTGCTGCTGCAACAATCTCACTGACCACAAGGTGAGCCGCGCAGAGTCCGATAGTGATAGAAACGAGGATGCCAAAGTTTCGCCACTTGTGGCTGTTCTCAAAGCCGAATGCTACGCGCAAGTATTCTGCGCCGTCGACAAAATTCTCGCCGGGTCGTGCACCTTTGACGGCGCATGTCGTCGCGTTTTCAGGGACATCGGTGTAATTAGACCCCACGGGAACGAGCTGATCGCAAGAGAATTGGCGGTCAACGAACTCGTTGAGCATAGCGCTTTCAAATCCGTAGGCCGCAGGATTTACCCATCTTATCCACGACGCCCAACCCAAAACATACTCGTTAGGAATAGCAAAGCCCTCGTAAAGGGTCATAGCAATTAACATAACGCTCGCAGGAGCCAGAGCTTGCGCAAGAGTCTTGGTCGCCGACGCGAACAATCTGAAGAACATCGACATGCTGAGCCCAACGAAGAAGGAGTTGAGCAAAAAGAAGAAGAACCTTCCTGCATCCTGGCGGAGATTGACCATGAAGTAGAAGAGGATGACGGTGCACAGACAGTTGGTGAGTTTGTACGGCATGTCCATGATCATAGACGCAATGGCTTCTGCGCTGGGATGATAGAGAGCGTAGCGCTTGTGCTTCTCCACGATGTCCCTCTTCGCATAAAGACCCATTATCTCAAGAAGAGATCCAAAGGCGTTCAAAAGAATGAGGATGAAGATGCTGGCACCACGAGCGTAGAAGCTGGACGTCGTGTTGTCAAGGCCGAAGAAGATCGAAGAGACAAGAAGGACTTCAGTAAGATTCATAGCCAGCATCACGATGGGCACACTCGGATCGGCCTTCAGTCGCTGCCAGTCCCTCCAGAGACAAAGCTGGATCTGACGCCACAGTGACATGTTGTAGGGAGATCGCACACGCTGCTTCCGCGACTTTTCCAGTCGTCTCTGTTCGGCGAATCGCTGGTAGCTTTCGGCCATGAGTGGATGTTTGACGTTGTAGTCTGCGATTTGACTAAGGAACTCTTTGCGTTCAGTCGAATCCATCCATGCCTTCACAAAGTCGGCCGGGGTGCGAGGGACACGGTCTGCAAAGCCGGGCAAAGCGGTTCGTTGGCTGGGGCTAGACATGGATGTCAGGAAGTCGGGGGTGCTCTGGCCTTCTGGACACACGAATCCAAGCCGTTCGAAGTAGCCTTGGGCTTGTCTTGCGGGTCCAAAATAGATCTGGCGGCCCTCATACAAGACGCACACTTTGTCGAAGGTATCGTAGGCTTGCTGCGGAGCTTGGTATATAGCCACCATGCTGGCCACGCCAAACACGTTTGCTTGTGTGCGAAGGGTGCGACAGAACTCGATGGCGTTCGCACTGTCGAGACCTCTTGTGGAATTATCCCAGCATTGCAAGGGGGCGCCACTGAGAGTCGCTTCTGCAATGGTAACTCGCTTCCTCTCTCCGCCAGACACACCTCTCACAAAGTCATTGCCAACTCTCGTACTTTTGATGTGCGATATTCCAAGCTGTGACATGACAACGTCACGCATGTGCGCAGCATACTGCTCCCGTGAAATTCCAGCAGGTAGCGAGTAGGGAGCTCTCGCCAGAGCGGCAAAATACAAGGTTGTCCCGACGCTCAGCATGGGGTAATGAACATCGACCTCCGCAGTGTAGATTGCCTCTCCACGGAACATGGAGCGCAAGGTCTCTGGTAAGATACCGTTGTAATTGAGCTTTGACTGTTCGCCAATGTTGAGGCCGTGCGTCTCTCCAGCAATGGTCTTCAGCAAAGTTGAACAACCAGATCCGGGGGGCCCTAGAACGCAGACCATCTCGCTGGGTCTGATCAGTCCTTCAAATTGATCAAGGATATCGACCTTTTGCCTTCGGCTGTTGATGAGTCGATGGAAAAGTTTCGGCAGCTTCAGCGGCCAGTTGGCAACAGTGTTCTGATAGTCGGTATCACTACCATAGCCAAATACGTGTAGGTTTTCGTATGCAACACCCATCACACGGGCCGGGTCAGAGGCGTACAAGGTGTCATAGAAGCGTTTTGACCATAGTTTGGCATCGAATTTCTCGGAATTTGGGTCCAATGCAGTGCACTCGAGAGCATCGAATGGCGAACCGTGATCAAGGTGATCCGATTCAGCAGCAGATATGCGGCGTGCGAGTTGACATATTTCGGAATCGGACGTGTCAACCTCCTTGGGCGTGTTTGGTCGATCCATGCCAGCTGGCGTGTGCGCGCCTCTGAGTGGCTGCGGCGGTGTAGAGTCGTAGCAGCGCGTTTGATGTCTTCTAAATGCTGTTCAACGGAGTTTCACGGAACGTGTCGCAGTCCTAGGTCCTGCAGCGTAAATGTGGAAGATGAGAATGATGTGTTTCTTGTTCCGGTAAGCAATGTCATTTGTTGCATCGCTGCGATATACTTATGAGATGTCTGCTCTGTGGTAGCTCGTACGAGATACTGTACCTACCTGGTATCCGCTGTCCGCGGGCGCCGCTTGCGAACAAACCCGCTGGCGGGTTGCGCGGCCACCGAGAGCCTGGGCATGATCATGGTGAAGAGTCATCGGAATATCACAAGGCTCGGCGTAGTTACTGGACCGTGTAGAGTGTCGCTACATTGCGAGGAACGAGATGGATACCGTATGGTCAGTCTTCCATGGGGGCTGGTTGGCTACACGTAGTGCCGCGAGATGATGGGGGCCGACACCTCCGCAGCACCGCTATTGTAGTGATTCGATGGCGCTAGAAATCCGTGCACCTTGCTGAGGTCCTTAAAGCGAGAAAGTGAGTGTAAGAGCTGGTAAAGTCCAAGGACACGAGTTGAACACTGCCCGATGATGTTATCATATCGAATCATGCTGATATTGCCACGCGTCTCAGAACGCGTGAAGCGATGCCAAGA
>Ga0265780_10006533_pt1 | contig 14440 bp, 17 predicted proteins | sample P1T30metagenome_FD_192432 | JGI IMG/M metagenome (GOLD analysis project Ga0265780, IMG submission 192432) | Plant litter microbial communities from East Loma Ridge, Irvine, California - P1 T30 | ecosystem: Environmental > Terrestrial > Plant litter > Unclassified | place: USA: California... | reverse complement strand
CATCCAAACCAAACGTCGCTTGCCCTCCATCACCGCTACCAAAGAAGAGCTTACTTCGGCGAAAGCCAAGCTTGAGTCGGTCCCAAAAGTCGGTCCCAAAAGACGCCGCGTTGATCGATGGACTTCTGGCGCGTCACAAGGAGGCCTTGCAGAGTTTCAACAACAACTCAAGGTGTTCTAGCGCGTCGCGAGCAAGCCCTTGCAAAATTACAGCAAGAACTTAAGGCAAAGAAGCAAGGTACAAAGCGCCCAAAGACGACTGGGAAGGCCAAAAGCGGTTCCTCCAGGATGAATGTAGAGAGCGACGGGGCTGGTAAGAGTTCGCGGCGAAGCTGCAGCGGGCAGACGAGCGGCGTAAGAATGCCCTAGAGGCACTCTGTCAAAAGAGGGACGTCTGAACAGAACGCAGGAAAGCTTTGTACAAGATGATGCTTGACGAAATGAGGAGCTCGCACGGTGCTGCAACGCAAGAGACTATGGTAGCAGGCTTCCTCGATGCTTTTGGCAAGCACCTCGACGATGCATCAGATTTCTGGATGGGCCCAAGGATATACGATGAGTAATTTGAATGCTCTCTCTGGATTGCATAACACAAGCTTTGCGATCACACCGGCATGACCTATGTCTGTATCTATCCGTCTATACCCTATAGCTTCATCAACATTCGAACAGTAGGAATGAAGTCTCCGCTGTCCTTCTCCTGCTGCTCAAAACTCTGTTTGAACGCCGCCAACCCTGCCAGAATCCCAGCGATCATAAACAATAGCGATACGACCGACCAAAGCAAGCCCCAGCACTGAGAGGAGCCACCGTAGCGCTTAGCGAAAACGCTGGCATCCGAGGAATTTACTTTGCGCAAAATGAGGTCGTCGCAGATGTCCCAGACAGAATACAATGAGCTCATTACTCCGATGAAGAGCTGTCATCGTCAGAAAGAGTCAGTGAATGTGGTGAAATGCGCATGCTTACCACCATGAATCGTAATGCCTCTCCATGCTTGATGAACCAGAACGCGACCAACAAGCCAACTGCGAGCAAAATCGTGACGATCGTCAGCCAATCTTTGCGAGCCCACCACAGCGTAAGCAAGAAGCAAACGCCCAGTACTATACTGGCAACTTTGCTGGCGACTACATTAAAGCCACAGAAAGTGAGCAGTGCGCCTATAAGGCTTGAACCTAAGTAGCCCGCTGGAAGAGTGAGAAATTGTTTCCCGCCTCGCATGTGCGTTACGCCTGCGAACGCGACGTTAGCCACAACAACTTGTCAGAGAATGGTGGAGTCCGTACCCCCCTCGTGTGGATCGAGAGATATCGACTCAACGCGTCCACCGGTACAGCAAGCCGTTATCGCATGCCCGAATTCGTGAAAGGCAATCACTAGCATCTTGCCCGGTCAGCAAATCACAATTCGTCAGGCGGATGTGTCTTACTCACCTTGAAAGGCCACAATACCCATCGAACGTATGGTAGATTCCATAGCAACGCAATGATCACGACATACGCGCCAATCACCCCTAGAGTCACTCCCTGAGTGTGGTTGACTGTGAGCCCGCGGCGCTCAACGTGGTGCGAAGCCAGCGCAGGGGCGGCTGCTATCACGGCCAGAGGGTCGCGCGATATCGTGGGAGGCATGACTGCTACAATACTAAAGAACGGCGGAGATGCTAGAGATGCTTGCAGAGTTAGATAGATGTCGAGAGCGACGTTTGCTCCGACGTTCGATGTTGACGCGTCTGTTAGGGCTGAAATGTCCGCGCCACCTTTGCTAATTTTAGCAATGAGAGTGCGGCGGTGCTGCCCGGTTTTCGGAATGCAGCCTACTCATTGGTTGAGCAGTACATGATCGTCACTCCCGCTCTTAGTCCAACATGCATCCCATTGTGGCGCCGGGTAGTAGCTGGTTTGAGAGAAAGAGGTTCGAGAGCATTGTTGCGTCGCCGTTTGAACTTCAAATTCATCCATATTTTTTTTTGCCCATGATGTGGCAGGTAGGCAATGCAATGGAGAGCCAAGCGTTGCCTGGCCAGTGTCGTAGCACATATGCATGACCCAGCACCATCACCACCAACTTCATATTCTTTATTTGTACACGGGCTGTCCAGCTTTCTCTTCCCACTTCTACTTGCCAGCGTCCAGTGTCAGTGCAACAGCTTCAGCGGACGAGTAGGAGGCGGCGCACAGGGAAGACAGACTTGCGGCCATAACATACTCATCACTTAGGGAGCTCTAACCGATGAATACAGCGATGCAAGTAGCTTCTCAACGAAAGGTTGCGAGTCTAGGAAAAGTGAATGCATTATGTACATACAGAAAAAGTCATGTTTAAATTACATGTGAGGACCGCAGCCCGTCTGCCAGTTACACATATTCGGTTCTAGCCCATCTGCTCCTCGCACAGCATGTCGTGGAATATCCAAGGCCCCGTGGAGCAGACTAGAGTTGAAGAGCCGCATGGCCGACATGTTCATGACGCGCAGGCATGCCAACCTCAGGCGTTACGTCCTTCTCGTCCTGCTCCGCCGACGAACTCGCACGCGCGCCATTCGCATCGCGCCAGAGCGTTTCATTATGATGAATGTCGCTTCGTTTTTCGAGACGAGAAGTGTATCCTTCCGGAACCCACTTCTTACTCGTAATGGCCTTGACAGTAGGATCCGAGTACATGATATCAACGCTCTCAAGAGAAAGGTACCGGGTCTCGAACAAAAAGAAATATACGATCCCCGCTGCGATGAAGTTGCAGGCGAAGAAGACGAAGCCGAAGGCGTATCCGATGCCGTCGTTGGCGTAGGGTGTGAGGAAACCAATCAAGAAGTTGCCTGCTTCAAGTTAGATTTGTGATCTCAACTCGAGGCAATGATACTCACCGAGCCAGTTGAAGGATGTTGCCAGAGAGGCCTGCTTCGCTCGCGTTCGGAGCGAGAAACTTTCCCCAATGACCACCCATATGAAAGGGCCCCAAGTGCAAGCAAATGATGCGATGAACATGCATGCCGCAACGATCATGACGGTGCCGGATGATGGGTATTCCGTAGGAGGTCGAACGATTCCAATGATAGCGAAGATGAGGAGCCAAGCTGCCTGCCACAAACCACCAATGATGAGCGGAAGGCGACGGCCGAGTCTCTCGATGAGGTAAAGGCCAGGGAATGTCATGGCGACATTGACCGCTCCAAGGATGAGTTGGACTTGAATAGGATCTGGCACTCCAGCGGCCTCAAAGACTGTTGCGCCGTACTATGAGGACATTAGCCAAAGCGAAAGAAGATCGTCACTCTTTACTCACGTAGAAGAAGTAGTTGACTCCGGTCCATTGCTGGAAGAACTGTAAGGCACATCCCAGGAACGTGCGGTATACAAGGCGGGGTATTCCTGAAGGTTGGCCAGTGAAGCATTCGGCCCACGTGCCCTGGCCCGCTGACTTCTGGGACAGAATCGAGGTTTCCATCTCGTTGTAATCTTCGTTGACCAGCTCGTGGTTCAGATTATTCTTCTGGCCACGGAGGCGCGCGAGCGACATTCGCGCGTCTTCCCAGCGACCCTTACCGGCTAGCCAACGTGGCGACTCCGGAGTAAAGAGAATTCCGAGACCCAGGGGCAGAGAGAACGCAATTCCCATACCAATAACGATGCGCCACGAGGCGTCGCTCTCTTGGCCCGGGTTGTCACGAACGCCAAAATTGATGCCATTGCTGACCAGGATCCCAATTGTGATCATTAATTGATACTAGTTTTTGCAAAGTCAGTGTATGTCTCATATGCAGTTCGTACATGAGCTCTCTTACGGATGCAACGACCGAGCCGCGGATCTCTTTCGGACAGCATTCCGATTGACTGTAGAATGAAATCAGCAATCTATCCACATACAGATTCCACGCCGGGCACTTACAACATCGGTACACCAATGGACAGTATACCCACGCCAAAACCTGCGACGATTCGTCCGATCATGAGGTGAACCCACGAATACATTGCAGTGATTTGGATGATGTTGCCGATTACGAAGATGAAGACACCAATACTCAGATTCTTTCGTCGACCGAACCAGTCCGCAGTGTAAGCGCCGGACAGAGCTCCTACAAGGGTTCCGAGCGACATTGTAGAGACGACGAGCGAAGAGATGGTAGGGTCAAACTCGACCGAGCCATCTGGCTGAACGTTTTGACCAAAGCGTCTCTTGAAGTCATCGAAAATAAGCATAGATGATATTTGTCCCTATAGGTCGGTCAGTAAGTCGTTGAATATGGTCACACGTAGAGCTCTACCGTATCGTAACCGAAGAGAAACCCTCCGATCGATGTTATCACACCCAGTATAATGGCTTCTATGCCGCATGGCGCACCACGCACGGTGATAGCGCTGAGATGGTTAGTGTTGATGATTGAATAAATTCTCGAAAACTCACGTTCCACCCAAACCCATTCTGAAAGATCACAACTGTTGTGTTTCGCACGGAAATACTCCTCTCGTTTTAAAGACATTCAAGTCACTTATACGACAGCGCCCAGAGTCGTGCCGAGCAATTCGGCCCAGAGAAAACGTCATTCGCGCCACGACATCACTCAGAATTCGGCGCGAGAGTCCTTGCGCTCTTGGCCATGCTTGTGTCAAGCCAACGGATTGGATTCATCGCTCCAAATATGCGATAAGGGGCTAGCTCCAAGATGATAACTTGTGGGAGGGGCTCACGGCCCACGTGCTAAGACGCTAAACACCGACATCCGCATGGCCTCAAAGAATTGGCAAGGTGACGCCAACACCAGAAACGCGTGCTCAAAACGTGTTTGGCAGCTCTTCACTGGCAGCTGATGTCGTTAGTCTCCCCCTGGACCGTGTTCTTGGGACATGCGAGGCGTCAAGCCGTGACGGGCGTGTTCGCTGCAGCTGCCACCAAGAACTCAAATGCTATCCGGGCTTGGAGATTATTCTGGTCTCGTGACGAGGTCTGATGATACACCTACCATACGTTAACGTGCGACTTGCGTCGGACAAGTGCCGGTTGGCTTGCTTTGCCATCTAACACTGAGACGGGCCTGCTCTCGGGGCATGTGGAGCAGCATTAAAAGACTCACGTCTGTGCAGGTTCCACAGCATTGAAAGTTGCAATTCCCATTATTAACAACACTTGATATCTCAAGCACTGCCGGGGGTCCGCTCTGGTACCTGCAATGTCGTGTTCATCTCTTACAAAGCTCCGATCCGATGTGTGGTGCTTGTTGGAATTGCTGGAAGTAGCCGGCCCGCCGAGAACGGCAACCCGGCCCGTGGCTAGCAGTGAAGCGCACCGCCAAATTCGATGAGTCGTAAGGTCGTAGTCAAGATTGGGAAGGGAGATGCTGCGGCGGCGGATATCGGCGACCAATAACGCTCGTAGGAAATTGTTGCTGGTGGAGCGGTACAGCGGGTGGGCCGGTGTCACAGTCAAAATGGAGTTCTGAAAGGCGTGCTAGGTAATTGCTGACTACTCGCCCGAATGCTACGTCGCACTCCCCATGGAGCATGCTACCCCGGGGGACGCTTAGGCGTAACATGCATACAACAACATTGTCGCCGTATCTATTCCTATCGCTGCTCATGTTTATTGTAGCCTAAAACAGGCTGATCCCACACCTAATGCTAGAAGAACTCCAAAATTGTAGCAGAAAACGTCACAGGCCCGACGATCAGACCGATACACAACCTCCATCGATCTTGAGATGCCCACCAGTCATGAACCGGCTGTCCTCGCTCGCAAGAAATGCCACCACATTGGCCACGTCGTCTGGGCTGCCGAAGCGTCCCAGGGCTGTATCTTCCTTCACCTCTTGTAGTCTCTCCTTGCTCCAGCCGTCCTTGAAGCCCGGCCCTGAATCGATGATCGAGGTGTGAATTGTGTTTACGCGGATATCGTATTTGCCCAGCTCCTCCGCAGCAGTCAGAGCAAGACCTCGCAAGGCAAACTTGCTGGAAGAGTATGAGATCAGGCCAGGGAAGCCCTTTAAGCCCGCGATGCTCGATCGCACGATGATGGAGCCGCCCGTGCCCTGGTCGCGGAGAACCTGCGCGACGTGCTTCAGAGCGAGGAATGCCGATGTGACATTCGTACTCATTATCTTCTCAAAATCCTCCTCCGTGGTGTCGAACAGGCTCTTCGTCTCGTCCCTCTCGCCTGCATTGATGAGAGCACAGTCCAGTCTTCCAAAGCGTTGGACCGCCTTCTTCACACAAGCCTCGATATCTGTCTCTTTCGTAGCATCGGCCGCGATGGTCAACAGCCTGCTCTCCAGCGGCACCCCTGTAGATATCGCAGCCTTGAGCACTGGTACGGCTGCTTCAAGCGCTTGCTGGTTAATGTCGATCAATGCGACATTTGCACCTTCAATGAGAAGCCGTCCTGCACTTTCGACACCGACTTTGCCGCCTCCACCAGTGATGAGCGCTACTTTGCCTTCGAGACGATGGATAGGCATAGGCCTCGTAAGATTTGTAGACGTTGGAGCGCGCTGGATGCCTGGGCGAAGAGGCTTGTTCAGATTGAGCGTCGAGATACCGGAAACCATTTTGAACGGCTATCGTGGCTTCTGATCAAATGATTTCGGCGTTGTATGTCCTGGAAATAGACAATATAGGTATCAGTACGTCCGTGTTGCGATTGATGTTGAAAATCCGTCCAGCGGTTTGTGGGATGAAGAATCGAGATAAAGCGAGAGAGAGTAAAGAGACGCGACCAGCGCGTATTTGTAGCCGCTCCATATTCGCCCACAAATTGTACGCAAGTGTTTGGTTTCGCCGTACACATTGTGAGAGCATGACGTATCTGCGGAAATTTTCGCATCGGTGCAAGCGTCCGTTGAGGCTCTTTCTAGCCAATCGTCATCGCCTCGGGCCCACATTCCCCATCTATCTAAGCAAGAGAGCCGATAACACACACCGCCGGTACATTCACGAGGCGGTCGCGATGTCAAGCTGCGGACGGGATCCGAAGTTTATGTGTAAGAGCTTCCTAGGTGTAGGTAGTCTACAAGCACCTGATCGCATGATGGATCACGAAATCCTTTCTTTACCCGGGGCCCAAGTGCTAACCAATAAGATAGCCATGTTTCACCAAAGCTGCGAATAGTACTAAGTCTGTACAGACCCATAGTCTGGCGAACCGAGGGCGGAGGCCTGTGGTTATCCTGCAAGAGACGGGCTGCTGACGGTACCTAGGTAGCCTCATCGAAAGCTGAATCCACCAATCCAGAAAATAATCAATTCCATCTGCAAGTGCCGCTGCACCAACAGCTGCATAATCGCTGAACACATACTCGTGGATCTCGATAGTCCTCAACGCCGGATTGTTCTCTAATTCAGCATACAATCCATGCGAGAGATGAATAATACGCATCGGCCTGGGTATGCTCTGGCGAAAGGCAAAGTCCTCGTCCGACTCTGTCCTCTTCTTAACGAGCGCTTGCTCGAGGGCGCCGTAGCGGACCTGGAACACAGGCTTCCTTGCATTACCCGTGAGTATCGATCTGGTCTTGAGAGGTGCTAGGATACTAGTGTAGTTGAAGACGTAGTCGTTGAAGTATAGGGCTGAGAATGCGCAGAGAAACGTGTCGAATAGATCCGCTCGAGCAACAAGAGCGTAAAGTGCGAACGGGCCACCGTAAAACTGACCATAAAAGCATCGCGATCGAAAGTAACTTGTGGTTATACTGTCTCACGCACCCAGGGCCGCAAAGCTGTGTCTATAAACGTCGATGAAGTTGTCGGGAAACGTACCCGAGGACATTAGTTGAGAAGAACTGTCTGATTTCCAGCCTATAGCTTCTTAACACTTGATCATCGCCTGTGAGGTCTAGTTTAGCGGTTACGCGAGTTGTATCTGGTAGCTCCACCAGCCTTGTAGAAATCGGTTTCTGGTAAGAACATGAATCTGAAGCTGCGTAGTTATCAGCCGTCGAAAACGTCCAGACACCGATTGAAGTCATGCTGTAAAAGTAGGGCAACATGTCACCACTAATTCGCTCGCTTTCACTGGCACCTACATTGGTTCATGTCAGTCGATGTAGGCGACGCTTGTTTTGCGTTACCATCATTTCATTCGAACGAGCTATTGTTATCGCAAACACTGGAGGTAGGAACTATGGGATGTAGATGTTGAGTTGACCGAGCAAGCAAACACGGTTATGTCGCGTGAGCTACAGCATACTGATAAACGTGCTATCCAACACCTGAGACTTATCCTATGACCTTAACGAGGACCTCGCCACTTCAGCCCTGTCTCGCGCTCCCATGTCCTAACTAGAGGAGAAGACTTCAAGTCGCGAAATTTGTTCCCATGGCCGAATGCGACATGTCGCAGAGTTCTCTCAACCAATCCGCGCTTCCTGATTTCGATGGAATCATCGCCGAGAATGCCGCATATTTGTGTATTCAGTGAGACGTTTCGGGGACCAGACTTCGAGAACTATATAGTCATTAGACTCGGTAGCTTCCCGTGTATGATGCCTAACATACCCGATTGATGCCCCTCGCTTCAAGTCCACCAAAGATATGCTCTTTCGCGATCTGTGCATTATTTTTTTGCCATGGGCATTTGTGGATCACACTAGATGTCGAGGATATAGGTCAAAGACTTCGGGCGTTAGACATCTGCAATCAAGGTAACAGTAACGACTTACCGGCAGTATGCTTATGAACATAAAAGCCTCGTTAAGTAACTCTGGGAAAGCAGAAGAGTTTGCCATGACCCACGGCATCAGGTTGGACTCCATAGCCTCTCTAACGCTTGAAGGATTGTCATCTAGAGCTTTGCTTCTCAGAGGTGTCAATAGTTTGGACTTCAAATTCGCCTTCGTCAACACTGCGGCCTCGCCATCAAGGCGTCTGACTCCCATGGACTGATTCACGTGAGTAAGTGTCATTATCTTACAAAGATTTGCACTCACTTCGCGAGGCACCCTGCGATTGATTTGATCCATGATGGCCTGGACTACGTTCGGGCGGAACTTGACGGCGAAAGTTTGGGGACCATATAGGATGTCGATGAGAGGGGTTTGAAGAGTCCCTCGCGCCCACTGAGATCGGTTAGCCTACCCGATTATGTAGCCAAATCTGTGCCCACCTTTACCTGCTCATCATGTGATTGTACATGCCTCGGGCCAGCCCCTGTTGGCGGCCTGCGGGTTACTGGAGATATTTCATCGGACCATTCCGTTGATATTTTCCTAGATGGCCGTGTCGTGGAAGCCACATCATCCGCCCGTAGATTTGCTGCATCACTGACGGGTTCTTCTACGTCATGTAAGCTGATGTGAAGCTCCTTCTTGATATGCTGTGCCTGTTGAGTTGATGCTCTGATGGCTTGACTTTGTACGACGTTTCGGAGTGGATCAACCCGAGCGGTAGCAGCCGCCGCCGCTCGGGTCTGCATGTCGATAGGCGCCGACGTCGAGGCGATCGTACGTCGACGGTGAGTCACCGACGCTAGGTCAACGCGAACCAGCATATTGCGATCGCCAGCATTGAGCTTCTGCAGGCTCTCGACCCATCGCTGCCACTCATCCTCGCCCATTTCGTCGAGCATTTTCTGCATTTCTGTTCGTACTTCTTTCTGCTTTGCACTTGCCTTCAGCTTCTGCTTTGCAATTGGTAACCCATGGTAGGCAAATAGGTCACTCGTGCGCCGGAATGCATTTGCGATATCCTCGGAGGACAGTCCCTTGGGATTGATATCCCATCTCCACGAGGGCGAGATTTTCTTGTTCTTGTCGACGTTAGGCTCGCGTGCCAAGGGGATTTCGATGGTATTATGGGGAGCATCCATGTCCATGGCTGAGTTTTGATCAGCTACTTCGTTGCTGTTGGAGTCGCTTGTCTTGGCTTTTGTTGGGCGTCTTAGTGGCTTCGCCGCTGGTCTCGGAGCAGGTGCCTCGTCTGCAGAGGATACATCTACAAGAAGCTCCTCAACAGGTTCTACTGCGTGCGTACGCCTTGAAGTAGAGATACGTGGGTGTTCAGGCTCGTTCTTCCCATGCAGGGCCTCGCTTGCGGCTTCATAGCCTCAATGCCCTTCTGCACCTTCTCAGGCGTGTCTAGAAATCCGGCCAACATCCACGATACACGAGCAATCATTTCCAGGCGGTAGATCTCGGTCATCTTTGCGATATTCTCTTCGGGGGCATTTTCTTCTCGCATATGCCTCTCGATGACATCGACGCCGAGCTCTTGCAAGACAACCTATGGAAAGCATATCCTAATGAGCCCCTCCACAGCCCTCTTGAACACCTCATCCTGCAAATTCGTTGTTGATGAGATCACTTTGACCCCTGAAGATCCAATCATCATCCGTGGGCAGCGTCTCATTACGTCCGACGCTTGCTCGAAAGTAGGAGTCGGTCGATCTAGGGGCAGTGGATTGTTGACGTGACGATGCTTCTTGGCTGCCTGGTGCTGAAGCATGATGAGGCACCTGTTTTTGGCGTTTCGAGGGTGGGCTGCTCGGAGGCACAGGCGAGAGCTTGTGAAGTCAGCATTTGTTAGGTGCGCTGTTTCGTGTACACACCTGTCTCTTCTTCTTGCTGCCGCTCGCCATGTTGACGTTGTGCGGAGATGTCGAAATAGTATGGGTCACAAGCCAGAAGGAGAGGACTGGAAGTTAAAAAAGCAGAGTGGGCGACCTAAAATTTCTAGTAAGCGAGAAATGAGTAAAGTGAAGTGAAAGCAAGCTCCGGCACACGCGTGGACATCACTGGTCATCATCGGCATTGGTATCTACATCTCGCTCGACGCGCTCTCCCGCGAACGAAGATCGGACTTGACACGGCCATTTCCGACGTGGTGTATGAGGTGCATGATGGCCATGTTTACCATCTCATTCTGCATTGTGAGGCAAACGCGTAATGCATATGTACCAACATGCTTAACATTGTGGTGAAGGATGCGCGTCACGGGTAGCGCGTCATGTTTGGCAGGCGCGCTAGTGGATGCCGCCAAAAGTTTGATAGTTCTCAGACTGCAAGTGCGGAACTCGCGTCACACCAACTCACCATCGCGAGCTGCCATGGCGGCCCAATCCGCGCGCATGCGATTGACGGTCGAGGTTCTGCCGCTCGCCGACGAGAATGCACATGGGCCATACCGAGAACAGGCAATGGCTGTTTTCAAAGGCAGGCGATTCGCGATGCCTGTCTCGGTTGACGACTCGCTCGAATCAGTATGGCAACAGCTCGAACAACGCTACAAGAAGAACTACCTCGATGCCCAGCAAGCCGCTGCGTTTACGATAAAGAAGCTGCAGGATGCTTACGACTGCGATCTGGATCTGGGCGACACCGTCAGCGATATCTTCGACGGCGAGACGGATCCCAACAGGCGCGTCGTGAAGGTCGTGCCTTCCTTCGTGAACCGAGACTTTTCTGTACCGCCCACATCGAACTTGCGCCCCGTGAAAGAGCAGAAGCGCATGCGCGAGCGCCAAATAGAGAGCGCGCACAAGAGACGGCGGACGGCTGAGACGGAGCCGCGCCATGAGTACGTCGAGACCAAACGTGACCAGGCGCTTCCCTCGACAGAGACGCATACACCCGCCCTCGCGCAAGCCCCGAACGGCTTCCACAATGGCTCCCGCGCACAAAGCCGCACGTCGAGGTCTCACACGCGATCATCACTCGTCGTCGTCCAGGACACGCAGACTGGGCAGGCAGAGTTTGGGCCTGTCATCAAGGAAGAGTCGCCAGAACTGGGTCTTCCTCCACCACCACTACCGCCACCGCCGCCTGCTCGCAAGTCACTGTCCGGGTCGCAGTCCATACCCAAAATCATGTCAAGATCGCCTCCCCGTCCGCCCGCACGCATCACCCCGCCCCACCCCGCCGCCAAGCGCAAAGACATCTACGACCTGCCGAGCTCAGAAGATGAGAGGCAAGAATTGGCCGCGCCAGCAAGGCCACGGGGCAGGCCTGCACGCAATGCGACCACCGTGCAAGAGGAAGTCAACATGCTGAACAACTCTCGGCAGAGGGGCAGACAAAGCAGCGATCTGACCACGGCCTTCCTCGACACGGCACACACTCCGAACAAGCCACTGCCAGCGAAGAAGTCGAACTCGGATGTACAGGCAAGGTTGGACAGGCTGTTGCGACAGCAGCAGGAGAGGAAGAGTCGTCTTTCAGTAAAGCCAGGCGAGCAGGAGCCAGAGCCAGAGCAAGCGCCGGAGCCACAGGCAATTGTGGATGCGGTACCAGAAACGATGCCCGAGCAAGAGCCAGAGCCCGAGGAAGCTCCACAACCGGAAATAGAGCCAGAGGTAGCATCGGAAACAGAGCAAGAGCCAGCTGCAGTCCTTGCACGCTCTTCCAAACCCAAGTCTCCGTCTGTGAGGCCTACGCCGTCCTCCCGCGCATCTGCCGCAGCTTCGCATAGCCCAGCTCGCTTTCTTAGCCAATCTCCCGCCGTAGAGGCGGCTGCTGGTGAGAGCAGCTCGTCGTCTGACTCTGAGTCTTCTTCCTCTGAGGATGAAACCGAAGACGAAGAAGATGAGGAGATGGAGGAACAGCCTGGAGCGACTATAGCCGAAGACGTTCCAATGCCGGACGCTGCCGTGGAAGTGGAAGCAGGACAGTCTCAAAGACGGAAAGCTCTTGAAAAAGAGGAGGAGGGGGAGGGGGAGGAAGAAGATGATCAAGAGCCAGATGCCACCCTAGAAGAACCGACGCCCACCCCAGCGCAACCACCAAAGTCCCAAGAACCACCCGCCGTCATCCACGTCCCCTCCTCGCCACCTCGCTTGAACGGTTCGACGCCCTCTGTCAAGTCCAGCCAGCTCACGGCTTCCCAGCTGAAACCGGCTGTCCGACACACGCCCATCCCACTCCCAAGCAACCTCAACAGAACACCAGCACGGCCCAACCCAGCCCAGCGTCCAAGTGCGCGATCCACCACGTTTCGTACCCTGAGGGAACAGCTTGCGGACGCAGAGACGACGCCGCTGACGAATGGCATGAAGGCGTATGATCCCAGGACACTATCTGCCAAGAAGTTGACTGCAAAGACGCCGATCAAACCTGGCATGGTGAATCATCTTGGTGTTGATGAGGATAGCGATGATGAGAGTAGTAGTAGCAGCAGTAGCAGCGATAGCGATTGAGCATGAGAAAGCACGACAAGTTGGTCTCTTGATCTCCATTTCACTCGATGCTCAGTGATGAAGGTCGCGATTGATTTGACTAGCAGAAAAAGAAGTAGGGGTATCCAAGACTGTCTCAAAGGGACGAGCGAAAAAGGAAGAAGCGCAACCAACAGCCCCGAAACCACCGCTCAAGCACTGGGGCCCGGCTCCTCGTCATTCGGCTCGTAAGTGGGGGGATGGTCAGCGGGGGGAGACGCAGGCACTGCAAGTCCATCTGGGATCACCTCTTCGGTAATCGGCTCGAGTCTCTCAGGCCCATACACCATCGCCCCCAGCCTAGCATACTGGTCTTCGACGACGCCATCCATGCCCTGCTTTCCCACTCGCAGCTTCGACTCCTTCTCCGTCTGGCAAAGTGAGCAACACAAGCAGCAGCACGACTTGATGCTATCGGTCGCGATGTTGCCCTCTAGGTTATAGCGGTCGCGGAATTCTTTGAGCTGCATCCACTGCATGACGGCGTGTACGGGGCTGACGTAGGTGCAGAGACAACAGAAGATCATACACTGAAATTATGAGCCGGATAGATTCAAGGTGGAAGGGAACAGTGCTCACCGATGGGTTGATGCTGTTGTACGTGGTCATGTTACCGTCATTTTCGAGTCGATGCGACGTTTTGCCGAATGTGACGCATGGGCAGAAAGTAGTGACAAGGCCTGATGGATTAGCGTCGGTTTCCAGCTTTACTTTTCAGCGACAGACGTACAGAGATCGAACGGCACGAAGCATGCCCACAAGCTCGTTTTCCAAGGATTCTTCAGCGTTCTTGCATCGTGTACATCGACGGAGGCGGCGAGCTTGCTTTGGCCGTTGCGGTAGATCGCTTGCGTTTTGTCGATGATGTTGTTCATGGCGGATCTCCAGGAGCTGGCGGTGGTGGTCATGGTAGTAATGATGGGGCGGATAGTGTATGTTGTTGTTGAGTGAAGATGCTGTTGGAACTGAAGTTAGAGATTGAGTGACGTTCTGATCGTGAGAATAGAGCAGGAAGGTGCGCAGGTTAGTGAAGGAAGTGGCATTATCGGCATCCAGGATGTACCTGCCATGCATATTCATGGCTTCATGGATGGGTAAACACGTTGAATCTCCGTCTGGTAGGTTGGCGTCCTCCTCATCATTATGGGCTACTGCTAGGGTCTTCTACAGCACACAGAAGGTGTACCTTGGACACGACACAAGCAGTTACGTATAGCGCAGGGCGCAGATCGTGTTCTCCTGCTGTGCCTTCAGGCCGCATTCCGACATCGAAAAACGAGATCGAAGGCCACCGTAATGCTGCCAA
>Ga0265780_10006532_pt1 | contig 14441 bp, 10 predicted proteins | sample P1T30metagenome_FD_192432 | JGI IMG/M metagenome (GOLD analysis project Ga0265780, IMG submission 192432) | Plant litter microbial communities from East Loma Ridge, Irvine, California - P1 T30 | ecosystem: Environmental > Terrestrial > Plant litter > Unclassified | place: USA: California... | reverse complement strand
CGTGTCACCTGCCACAGGAGGGATTACTTGAGGAAGTCGGGGACGTCGAGCTCGTCGTCGTCGTCGTCGAAGGCCGGGTCGGCGGCGCGCTGCGCCGGCGCCTCGTGCTCCTGCGACGCCCAGGAGGGCGCCGACGACCCGTCGTCGTGCGCGGACGAGCCCGCGGTGACCGGGACGGTCGCGCCGGCCTCGGGGTCGACCCAGCTGGAGCGGCGCTCCTTCTGCTGCGAGCTCGGCTCCCCGCCGTCGAAGCCGGCGGCGATGACGGTCACGCGGACCTCGTCGCCGAGGGTGTCGTCGATGACCGCACCGAAGATGATGTTCGCCTCGGGGTGGACGGCCTCCTGCACCAGGCGGGCGGCGTCGTTGATCTCGAAGATGCCGAGGTTCGACCCACCCTGGATGGAGAGCAGCACGCCGTGGGCGCCGTCGATCGACGCCTCGAGGAGCGGCGACGCGACCGCGAGCTCTGCGGCCTTGATCGCCCGGTCGGCTCCGCGCGAGGAGCCGATGCCCATGAGGGCCGACCCGGCACCCTGCATGACGCTCTTCACGTCGGCGAAGTCGAGGTTGATGAGGCCCGGCGTGGTGATGAGGTCGGTGATGCCCTGGACGCCGGCGAGGAGCACCTGGTCGGCGGTGGCGAAGGCCTCGACCATGGAGATGCCGCGGTCGGAGATCTCGAGGAGGCGGTCGTTCGGGACGACGATGAGGGTGTCGACCTCGTCCTTGAGCGACGCGACGCCGTTCTCGGCCTGGGACTGCCGGCGCTTGCCCTCGAAGCTGAACGGCTTCGTGACGACACCGATGGTGAGCGCGCCGATCGACTTGGCGATGCGCGCGACCACCGGCGCGCCGCCGGTGCCGGTGCCGCCGCCCTCGCCCGCGGTCACGAAGACCATGTCGGCACCGGCGAGGGCCTCCTCGATCTCCTCCGCGTGGTCCTCGGCGGCGCGACGGCCGACCTCGGGGTCCGCGCCGGCGCCGAGGCCACGGGTGATCTCGCGGCCCACGTCGAGCTTCACGTCGGCGTCGCTCAGCAGCAGTGCCTGCGCGTCGGTGTTGATCGCGATGAACTCGACGCCGCGGAGGCCGAGTTCGATCATGCGGTTCACGGCGTTGACGCCGCCGCCGCCGACACCGACGACCTTGATGACGGCGAGGTAGTTGTGGTTCGTGGTCACGTCAGTCGGGCCTCCGGTCGAACCCTCAACCTCTACTTGAAGTTCAGGGGCAATGCTGGTAGATGTGGTGCTCGCATCGACGCTACGGGTGCGCTCCGCCGGCTGTCGCCCCGCCACGCCGCGTGTCGCCGATCACGTCCCGCAATTCTGGTGCGACGTCGTCACCGGCCCGTCACCGGCCCGTCGACCGGATGGTGCCGTTGCCACGATCGGCACCGCGGCACGTCGTCGTCACCGGCCCGTCGACCGGATGGTGCCGTTGCCACGATCGGCACCGCGGCACGACGTCGTCACCGGCCCGTCGACCGGATGATGCCGTTGTCGGGAGCGCTGACGTCGTACTCGACCTTCGCGCCGGGGTTCCGCGCCGCGTGGTCCTTCACCAGCGCCGCGAGCAACGCCGCCTTCGCCTCCGACTCGTCCGGGTTGCCCCACACCACGCTCGACCCGTCCCGGAGGGTGAGCGTCACGTCGTCGGCCGTCGACGCCTGCACGCCGGTCACCTGCGTCCGCACGGTCGACGGGAGCGCCAGCACGACCTCTGTCATCGTCCGGAACACCGGCGACCCGAGCTTCGCGCTGCCGACGTCGGCGATCGGCATGTTCGCCGGCTGCTTCGGCGACGACTGCACGACGATCCCCGCCGGGTCGACGAGGTCGAACGTCCTGCCCGACTTCACCGCGACGACCGGGGTCCGCTCGGTCACGGTGACCACGAGCGTGTGCGGCGGCACCTCCTCGGTGACGTAGCTCTCGATGAGCGGGAAGCCGGCGATGTCCCGCTTGATGGCGTCGAAGTCGAGCCGCGCCAGCGGGGTGCCCACCTGGTCGGACAGGGCCTGCCGCAGCTGGGTCTCGTCGACGCGGTTCGCACCCTGGACCTCGATGGTCCGCAGCGCCATGAGCGGCGAGAACACCGCCACGAGGATGGAGACGCCGAACACCAGCACGATCGCGGCGGCGGTGATCCACGCGGCGCGCCGGTGGCGGCTGCGGCGGGTGAACCGGCGGATCTCGGCGCGCTCGAGCAGACGCCGACGTCGCTTCGCGACGCGGGCCTCGCGGGCGGTCTCCGCGGCGCGGACGCCGGCGCCGATCGGGGTGGGGTGGTCGTGGCCGTCCGGACGGGAGGCCCGGTGCGGGTCGATGACGTCGGTGACGGTCGCGTCGGGGTCGCGCTGGTCGGCCGCGGGCTCGGCGCCGCGCGTCGCGTCACGGGGGCCGTCAACTGCGTCCGGACGCGCCGCCCCGCCGTGGTCCTCGTCGGGCGTGTACTCGCGCAGGCGTTCGGCGACGCTCGACCAGCCGGCGCCGAGACGGCGGCCGGCGGCGCCGGCGAGGGCGCCGACGCGGTCGCGCTGGCTCGGTGCCGCACCCTCGTCGGGGCGTCCCGTCCCGGCGGTGTCGGTGCCGGTGTCGGTCCCGGTGGCCGCGTCGTCGGCCGGCACCGGCGTGGCGGGCTCGACCGGCGCCTCCCGGCCGTCGGTGGCGGGACCCCGCGACGGACGCCGCGGGATCAGCGGACCGCGACGCTGCCGGGGCGCCGGGGCGTCCCCGGAGCCGTCCGGCTGCGCCGGGCGGTCGTCGAAGCCCTCCGGACGCTTCACCGGGACAGCGCCCCGTCCTCGTCGCGGAGCTTGCCCAGGACCTGCGGGATGATCCGGTACACGTCGCCGCAGCTCAGCGTCATGATGATGTCGCCCTCGCGCGCGACCGCTGCGGCCCGCGCCGACGCCTCGTCCCAGTCGGGCAGGAACTCGACGCGGGACTGGTCGGTGAAGCGCTCCTGCACCAGGGCACCGGTCACGCCGGGCTCCGGGTCCTCGCGGGCGCCGTAGACGTCGAGGACCACCGTGTGGTCCGCGAGCTCCTCGTAGACCTTCGCGAAGTCCCCGGCCATCAGGCGCGTCCGGGAGTACAGGTGCGGCTGGTGGATGGCGATGATCCGGCCGTCGCCGACGACGTTGCGCGCCGCCTTGAGCGCCGCGGCGACCTCGGTCGGGTGGTGGGCGTAGTCGTCGTACACCGAGACGCCGCGTTCGACGCCGTGCAGCTCGAACCGCCGCTGGGTGCCGCCGAACGCCTCGATCCCGCGGATCGCGTCGGCGGGCGCGACACCGAGACCGGTGAGCACGGCGAACGCGCCGACCGCGTTGATCGCGTTGTGCCGGCCCGGGACGCGGAGGGTCAGGTGGTGGGACTCGCCGTCGGCACGCAGGTCGACCTCGACCCCGGCCGCCTCGGTGATGCGCTCGATCCGGACGTCGGCGTCCACCGCCTCGCCGAAGGTGACGACCTCGGGAGCGTCGTCGCGCTGCCGGACGCCCGCCGTCACGGCCTTCGCGCCGGCGTCGTCGCTCGAGATGACGAGCCGCTCGCTCGCCTTCGCGGCGAACTCGACGAAGGCCTCGATGAAGGCCTCCTCGCTGCCGTAGTGGTCCAGGTGGTCGGCGTCGACGTTCGTGACGAGCGCAACCGCGACGTCGTAGAGCAGGAACGAGCCGTCGGACTCGTCGGCCTCGACCACGAACAGGTCGCTCGACCCCGGCGCGGAACTCGTGCCGAGGGACTGGATGACGCCGCCGTTGACGAAGCTCGGGTCGAGGCCGAGCTCGACGAGCGCCGTGACGACCATGCCGGTCGAGGTGGTCTTGCCGTGCGCGCCGGCGACCGCGACGAGGCGGTGGTCGGCGATCAGGGCCGCGAGTGCCTGGGAGCGGTGCAGGACCGGCAGGCCGCGGCGCTGCGCCTCGAGGAGCTCCGGGTTGTCCGGCCACAGCGCGCTCGTCACCACGACGGTGTCGGCGTCGCCGAGGTTCGCCGCGTCGTGGCCGATGTGCACCTCGGCGCCGAGCTCGCGCATCGTCCCGGTCGTCGCGGTCTCGCGGGAGTCGCTGCCCGTCACGCGGTGCCCCGCGGCGAGGAACATCCGTGCGATGCCGCTCATGCCGGAACCGCCGATGCCGACGAAGTGCACCGTGCCGAGGTCCGCGGGGATCGGCTGGGTCAGGTCCGGCTTGATGGTCATCGTTCCTCCGTGCTGCTGGTGGCCTGCTCCGCGGCGTCGAGGACCAGGTCCGTCATCCGGTCCGCGCCGTCCCGGTGCCCGACGCTGCCGGCGCGCACCGCCATGCCGGCGATGCGGGCGCGGTCCTGCAGGATGGCCAGGAGCTGGAACGTCACCCAGTCCTGGTCGAATTCCTGGTCGGCCACGAGCACCGCTCCCCCGGCGTCGACGACGTCCTTCGCGTTGTGCCGCTGCTCGCCGTTGCCGACCGGGTACGGCACGAGCACGCTCGGCAGCCCGACGGCGGTCAACTCGCAGACCATGCCGGCCCCGGAACGCGAGATCACGAAGTCGGCGGCGGCGTACGCCAGGTCCATCCGGTCGCAGTACGGCAGCACGTGGTAGCCGTCGAGGTCGCTCGGCCCGATGTCCGACTTCGCGCCCACGACGTGCAGCACCTGCCAGCCGGCACCGACGATCGTCGCCGCGGACCGGTTGACCGTGCGGTTGATGCTCCGGGCGCCCGAGGACCCACCGGTCACGAGCAGCACCGGACGGTCCGGGTCGAGCCCGAACGCGGCCAGGCCCTCCGCCCGCGCCGCCCGGCGGTCGAGTCCCTCGATCTCCCGGCGGAGCGGCATCCCGACGACCCGGCCGCCCCGGAGCCTGGTGTTCGAGAACGTCACGCCGACGTGCCGGGTCAGCAGGGCGGCGAGCCGGTTCGCGAGGCCCGGCTTCGCGTTCTGCTCGTGCACGACGATGGGCGTGCCGGTGCGCTTGGCCGCGATGTACGCCGGCGCCGCCGCGTACCCGCCGACGCCGAGGACCACCTCGATCTCGTGCTCACGGATCAGCTGCTCGGTGCGCTTGACCGCTGCGGCGAAGCGCTGCGGGAAGCGGAGCGCGGCGCCGTCGAGGCGACGGGGGAACGGCAGCCGCGGGATCGTCAGCAGCTCGTAGCCGCGCATCGGCACCAGCCGCGACTCGAGGCCCTCCGCGGTGCCGAGGACGAGGACCTCGGCGTCGGGCGAGCGCTCGGTCAGCCGGTCGGCGACCGCGAGCAGGGGGTTGACGTGGCCGGCGGTGCCGCCGCCGGCGAAGAGGTACTTGCTCACCGGAGGTGTCCGTTCGTGGGGGTGGAGCGGAGGTCGTGGCCGCGCGTGCCGGGGAGGTCGTGGCCGCGCTTGCCGGGGAGGTCGCGTGCGAAGGACAGCACGACGCCGATCGCGACGAGGGTCATGATGAGCGCCGACCCGCCGGCCGAGATGAGCGGGAGGGGCACGCCGAGGACCGGCAGGAGACCGAGGACCACGGCGATGTTGACGAGGGCCTGGCCGACGATCCACGCCAGGATCGCACCCGTGACGGTCTTCACGAACGGGTCGTTCGACTGCCGGACGACCTTGATCATGCTGATCGCCAGCACGATGAACAGGACCAGCACGACGACGGCGCCGACGAGCCCGAGCTCCTCGCCGATGATCGCGAAGATGTAGTCGTTGTCGGCCTCCGGCAGCCACGACCACTTCGCCTTCGAGTTGCCGAGCCCGACGCCGAACACGCCGCCCGACGCGAGCGCCCACATCCCGTGGACCGGCTGCCAGCAGAGGTCCTGGAACTGGTTCGAGTCCGTGCACCCGGACAGCCACGCGCTGATGCGCACCTGCCGCGAGGTCGAGGCCATCGTCACGAACGGCAGCATGACGGCCATCGCGACCACCCCGACGAGCAGGTGGCGGGCCCGCACCCCGCCGATGAACATCGCACCGAGGATCAGGATGACCATGATCATCGCGGTGCCCTGGTCGCCGCCGAGCACCACGAGCCCGAGCGACACCAGCGAGGCGATCCCGACCGGGATGAACACCTCTTTCCAGTCGTCCATCTTGTCGCGCTTGACGTAGAGGATCGCGCCGATGCCGAGCGCCAGGCCGAGCTTGACCACCTCGGACGGCTGGGCGGTGAACGAACCGATCCCGATCCAGTTCCGGTTGCCCTGCACGTCGATGCCGAGCGGCGTGTACACGAGCAGCTGCAGGACGAGGGCGGCGCCGAGCAGCCGCATCGCCCACTTCCGCCACCAGCGGGCGGGGACCCGGCTCGCGACGAGCATGAGCGGCACGCCGAGCACGGCGTACAGCCCCTGCCGCGAGGCGGCCCCGAAGAAGTCGTGCGTCGCGGCGTACTGCTCGACGCTCGACGAGGACAGCACCATCACCACGCCGAAGACGACGAGGAAGAGCGTGACGCCGAGGATCGTGTAGAAGGTGCTCGACTCGGCGACGAAGACGTTCTTCACGGCGACGACGGCGCCGTTCGTGCGCCGCGTGCCGCTCGTCGCGGAGCCGCCCGCCGAGGTGCCCCTCGTCGTCCCCGTCCCGCTACGCCCGCTCGGAAGATCCGTCGTCGCCATCGGCGCTGCCTCCCAGGTGCTCGTGGACCGCCGCCGCGAATCGACGCCCCCGGTCCGCGTAGGAGCCGAACTGGTCGAACGACGCCGCGGCCGGGGCGAGGAGGACCGTGTCGCCCGGTCGCGCGACCGAGGCGGCATGCCGGACCGCCTCGGGCATGACGAGATCAGTGTCCGTCGCCTCGACCTGCAGCACCGGCACCCCGGGCGCGTGTCGCCCGAATGCGTCGAGCACCGGCGTGCGGTCCGTCCCGATCACGACGACCGCGCGCACCTCCGGCCCGAAGCGCGCGACCAGGTCGTCGATGTCCACGCCCTTGAACTGTCCGCCGACGATCCAGACCACCTTGTCGAACGCGGCCAGCGACGCGGTGGCCGCGTGGGGGTTCGTCGCCTTCGAGTCGTCGACCCAGGTGACGTCGTCCGCGCTCGCGACGAGCTCGGTGCGGTGGTGGTCGGCGTGGAACCCCTGCACGGCGGTTCGGATGTGCGCCGGCTCGACACCGGCGGCACGGGCGAGGGCCGCGGCGGCGAGGACGTTCATCGTCATGTGCGGACTCGCGAGCCCGGCCGCCTCGAGGTCGCCGGCGGTCGCCAGCTCCAGCGCGCTGTTCCGGCGGTCCTCGGTGAAGGCACGGTCGCACAGCACGTCGTCCACGACCCCGACGTCGCCGGGGGCTGGCACACCGAGGGTGAAGCCGACGGCACGGCACCCCTCGACGACGTCCGCGTCCTCGACCATGCGGCGCGTGACCTCGTCCGCGGTGTTGTAGACGCACGCCATCACGGTGCGCTCGTAGACCTTCGCCTTCGCCGCGCGGTACGCCTCGGCCGAACCGTGCCACTCCAGGTGGTCGTCGGCGATGTTGAGACACGAGCTCGCGAGCGGCACCACCGCGCCGTCGCCGGTCGTCGGCATGGCGTGCAGCTGGTGACTGGACAGCTCGACGACGAGCACGTCGAAGCCCTCCGGGTCGCGGACGACGTCGAGCACGGGCACGCCGATGTTGCCGCAGGCGACGGCACGCAGCCCGGCCGCCTCGAACATCGCGGTGGTGAGCTGCGTCGTGGTGGTCTTGCCGTTCGTACCGGTGATGGTCACCCACGGCGCGGCGACCGGGCCGCGGACGACCTTGTCGCGCACGCGCCAGGCCAGCTCGATGTCGCCCCAGACGGTGCTGTTCGCGACGGACCACTGCACGGTCGCGTTGTGCGGCGGCAGCCCGGGCGAGACGATGACGACGTCGGGTGCCTGCGCCTCGAGCGCCGCGGGCACGGTGTCCAGCGGGGTCCGTTCGAACCGCGCACCGATGACGTCCAGCAGCTCCACCGTGTCGGTGGGGCCGTCGGGCGCGTAGACCGTCACCTGGCTGCCGAGCTCGACGAGCGTGTCGGCGACCGAGAAGCCGGTGGCGCCGAGTCCGAGCACGGCGACGTTCAGCCCCTTCCAGCCATCGGCGTACCAGCTGTCCAGGGAGGCGAGACGATCAGCCAACGCGCGCGATCCATTCGAGGTAGAAGAGTCCGACGCCGGCGGCGACGCACAGGCCGGCGATGATCCAGAAGCGGACGACGACGGTCACCTCCGCCCACCCCTTCAGCTCGAAGTGGTGGTGCAGCGGGCTCATCCGGAAGATGCGCTTGCCGTGGGTGATCTTGAAGTACGCCCGCTGCAGGATGACCGAGCCGGTGACGATGAAGAACAGCCCGCCGATGAGGATGAGCAGCAGCTCGGTGCGGCTGAGGATCGCGAGACCGGCCAGCGCGCCGCCGAGGCCGAGCGACCCGGTGTCGCCGAGGAAGATCTGTGCCGGCGAGGTGTTGTACCAGAGGAAGCCGATCAGGCCGCCGCAGACCGCCGCGGCGACGACCGCGAGGTCGAGCGGGTTCGTCACCGCGTAGCAGGCGTGCTCGGTGGTCTCGTCGAGACGGGCGCCGCCGCACAGCTGGTTCGACTGCCAGAAGCCGATGATGACGTACGAGCCGATCGCCAGGATGCTCGACCCCGTCGCCAGGCCGTCGAGCCCGTCCGCCACGTTCACGCCGTTCGACGTGGACACGGTGAGCAGCACGATCCAGGCGAGGAACAGCACCGTACCGATCACGGTGCCGAGGGCCATGAAGTCGAGCCACGGCACGTCGCGGATCGCGGAGATCATCGTCGACGCCGGCGGCTCGCCGCTCGACGTCGGCACCACGAGGGCGATCGTGGCGAAGATCACGCCGACGATGACCTGCCCGAGGACCTTCGCCCAGCCGCCGAGGCCGAGGCTCCGCTGCCGGCGCACCTTGAGGAAGTCGTCGATGAAGCCGACGAACCCGAGCCCCACCATGAGGAAGAGCACGAGCAGGCCGGACAGCGTCACGGAGTCACGGCCGACGAGGTGCCCGACGAAGTAGCCCAGTACGGCCCCGATGATGAGGACGATGCCGCCCATCGTCGCCGTGCCGCGCTTCGTGTGGTGCGACTGCGGGCCGTCGTCGCGGATGAACTGCCCCCACCCGAGTCGGTGGAACAGCTTGATGAACAGCGGCGTGAGCAGCAGTGTGAACACCAGCGCCACGGCGCCGGCGATCAGGAGCGCGATCATTCGGTGACACCTCCGAGGCGGTCGCCGAGGAATCGCAGTTCGGCGGACTTCGAGGACTTGACCAGGACGACGTCGCCGGGGCGCACCATGTCCTGGAGGAGACGGACGGCGTCGTCGACGTCCTCGACGTACACGGACTCGCCGTCCCACGATCCCTCGAGGGTGGCGGCCTGGTGGATGGGCGCGGCGCCGGGCCCGACGACCACGAGCTGCCCGATGTTGAGGCGGACGACGAGCCGCCCGATGGTGTCGTGCTCCTCGGTCGAGAACTCGCCGAGCTCCGCCATCTCGCCGAGCACGGCGACGGACCGCTCCCCCGGACGCACGATCTGCGCCAGGGTGCGGAGCGCGGCCGCCATCGAGTCCGGGGACGCGTTGTACGCGTCGTTGATGACGGTCACGCCCTCCGGCCCGCCCTGGAGGAGCTCCATCCGCCAGCGCTCGGCGCGCGTCATCGACGCGAGCGCCTCGGCGCCCGCCGCGAGCGGGACGCCCCACAGGTGCGCGACCGTCAGCGCGGCCGACGCGTTCATCGCGTGGTGCTCGCCCAGGATGGCGAGGCGGACGTCGACGGTCTCGGGGACGCGGTGCGCGCCTCCCGGGTGGTCCGCCGCGGCTTCCTCGGGGACTCCAGGCGCAGTGAGGGTGAATCGGGTGCCGCTGCGGTCCGTCTCGATGCCGCCGATCCGGTAGTCCGCCCCCGCGGACGTGCCGAAGCCGACGACGCGCGCACGCGTGAGCGCGCGCATCGACGCGACCCGGTCGTCGTCCACGTTGAGGAGGGCGGTCGCCGTCGCGGGGAGGTCCGTCACCATCTCGGACTTGGCGCGCTGCGTCGCCTCGATGCCGCCGAACTCGCCGGCGTGCGCGAGGCCCACCTTGAGGACGACGCCGACGTCCGGCTCGGCGATCGAGACGAGCTTGGCGATGTGGCCGACGCCGCTCGCGCCCATCTCGACGACGAGGAAGCGGGTGTCGTACGTGACCCGGAGCATCGAGATCGGCGCGCCGACGTGGTTGTTGAACGAGCCCTCCGGTGCGACGGTCTCGCCCTGCGTCGCGAGGATCGTCCGGAGCATGTTCTTCGTGCTCGTCTTGCCGTTCGAACCCGTGATGCCGACCACGTGGAGCGGGGCCGGGCGTCCGTCGGCGTCCACCCGGTCGGCGCTCGCGAGCCGGACCCGGGCGACGACGTCGTGGGCGAGCGCCGCGAGGGCCGCGTACCCGTCCTCGACCACGATCTGCGGAGCGGTGGTGTCCACCCGCTCGGGCGTGACGACCAGCGCCGCCCCCGCCTCGACCGCGGCCGGCACGAAGCGACGGCCGTCGGTGACCTCGCCGGGGAGCGCGAAGAACACGCTGCCAGGGCGGACCAGTCGCGAGTCGGTCTCGACGCTGCCCTCGACGACGAGGTCGCCGGGTTCCGCGACGTCCGTCGCCTGGGCGCCACCGATCAGCTCGCCGCCGACCGCGGTGGCGATCTCGGCGAGGGTCATGGCGATCATCGGATCTCCTCCGCCGGGCCGGAGTTCGGCTCCCAACCGGCCTCGCGCAGGGCCTGACGCGCCTCGTCACGCGCCGAGTACGGCGTCCGCACGCCCTGGATGTCGCGGTAGTCCTGGTGTCCCGGGCCCGCCCAGAGGATCGAGTCGCCCTCGCCCACCAGTCCGACGGCGGTGCGGATCGCGGCCTCGGGCGGGCTCACCTCGTGCAGCTCGTGCTCGGGGTACGCCTCGCGCGCGGCGTCGACCAGGGTCTTCCGGATGCTCGCGGCGTCCTCGAAGCGGGGGTGGTGGTCGGTGATGACGAGGATGTCGCTCCCCGCCGCTGCGACGCGGGCCATGTCGCCGCGCTTGGTCGTGTCGCGGTCGCCGTCCGCACCGAAGAGCATCAGGACCTTCCCCGGCGTGAACTGGCGCACGGCGGCGAGGGTGTTCTCGAACGCGTCCGCGCTGTGCCCGAAGTCGACGTAGACGCTCGGTCCACGCTCCCCCGACACGCGCTCGGTCCGGCCGGGCAGGTAGCACTCGATCGCGCTGACGCGTCGCGTGTCCCCGTCGGCCGCGCGGTCGTCGCCGTCCTGCTCGTCCGCGTAGTGGCGGTGGTTCGCCTCGAGCGCCTGTGCGATCGCGCCGAGCTCGAACCCGCCCTCGACGAGCATGACGATCGCGAGTGCCGCGTTCGCGGCCATGTGCCAGCCGATGAGCGGCACGCGGGTGGTCAGCTCGCGACCCTCGGGACCGGTGAGCCGGAACTCGGTGTAGGCGGCGTGCGCCTCGACGATGTCGACGTGCCACTCGGCGTCCACGTCCGGGTGCACGGTGATCGTCGTCACCGGGATGCGGGAGTCCTGCACGACGCGGTGGCCCCAGTCGGTGTCCAGCGAGACCACGCCGCGGCGGGCGTGCTCCGGCTCGAACAGCAGGAGCTTCGCGTGGTAGTACTCCTCCATGTCGGCGTAGTCGTCGAGGTGGTCGTGCGACAGGTTCGTGAACCCGGCGACGTCGAACACGATGCCGTCGACGCGGTGCCGGCTGAGGGCCTGGGCGCTGACCTCGACGGCCACCGCGCGCACCTCGCTCTCGCGCATGCGGGCGAGCAGCGCGTGCATCTCGCTCGCCTCGGGCGTGGTGAGCCGGCTCGTGACGCTGAGCGCGCCGATGTGGCGCTCCGCGGTCGAGCTGAGGCCGGTGACCAGGCCGAGCTGCTTGAGGATCCCCTCGAGGATGTACGACGTGCTCGTCTTGCCGTTCGTGCCGGTGACGGCGAACAGCTGCGGCAGGTCCGTGGCCTCGTCCGGGTGGGTCCGGTACACCCACGCCGCGACGTCGCCGAGCGCGGCGCGGGGGTCGTCGACGACGAGCACGGGCAGGCCCGAGGGCTCCGCCAGCGCCACGCCGTCCGCGTCCGTCAGCACCGCCACGGCACCGCGTTCGGCCGCCTCGGCAGCGAACTGCGCACCGTGCCGGTTCGCGCCGTGCACTCCGACGAACAGGTCACCGGGCTGCACCTCGGCGGCGCTCAGGGTGACGCCCGTCGTCTCGACGGCGTCGACCGACCCGACGACGCGCAGGCCGAACGCGTTGGCGAGTTCGGCGACGGCCCTCGGGGTCGGGTGTTCGGGCCGGAGGACCGGGGGGATCCGTGCGGACAAGTGTTCCTTCTTCCTCACCACGTGGACGGGTAGAGCTTCGCCTCGGACGTGGAGGGCGCTACTCGGTACTTCTCGAGCACCTGGGACATGAGCGTACGGAAGGCCGGAGCCGCTCCACTCGACCACTTGTTGGCCTGCGGCTTCGTGAACGTCACCGTGACAACATACTGGGGGTCCTCCGCGGGTGCCATTCCGGCCACCGACGTGATGCGCTGCGAGCCGTACCCCTTCGCGCCCTCCGCGACCTCCGCCGTACCGGTCTTCGCGGCGACGTTGTAGCCCGAGATCGGGTCCATCTTGGTGAGCGTCCCGCCCTTCACCACGCTCTGCAGCATGCCGACGACCTGCTCGGCCGCTGCCGGGGACACGACGCGCGTCGGCTTCACCTCGGGCGCGTCGATCATCGTGCCGTCCGCGGTCTCGCAGCCCTTGACGATGTGCAACGGGATACGGACGCCGTCGTTCGCCAGGGTCTGGAAGACGCCCGCCACCTGGACCGCCGTCGTCGAGATGCCCTGACCGAACATCGAGTTGATGTCCGTCTGCTGGTCCCAGTTCGGCGACGTGCCGTAGTCCATCGACGGCTGGCCCGGGTACTCGATCGCCGACTCGGGCTGGAACAGGCCGAACGCCTTCATGTAGTCGTACCGCTGCTGCGTCGTCAGACGTGCGCCGAGCTCGGTGATGCCGACGTTCGACGAGTTCTGCAGGATGCCGGTCAGCGTCAGGTTCTCGGTGGCGTGGAACTCCGAGTCGTGGATCGTGCCGCCCCAGGGGAACGTGCGCGAGTACGGCACGACCGCGCGGTCCGTTGGGCTCGACTTGCCCTGGTCGATGAGGGCCGCCGCGATGGCCGCCTTGATCGTCGAGCCGGGTTCGTAGGACGCGGTCAGCGCCCGCGAGCCGAAGGCTCCCTTGTCGGTCGTCGCGTCGACGTCGTTCGGGTCCACCGTCGGGTAGTCCGCGACGGCGAGGAGCTCACCGGTCTTCACCTTGACGACCGTCGCCATCGCCGACTCGGCCTGGAGGGTCTTCGCCGCCGAGGCGACCGTCTGCTGCGCCATGTACTGCAGGTCGTTGTCGATCGTCGTCTCGAGCGTGCCGCCGTCCTTCGCCTGCTTCGTCGTCACGGTGCTGCCGGGGAGCTGCACGCCGTCCTCGCCGCGCTCGTAGGTCTGCGAACCGTTCGTACCCGCCAGGCACTCGTCGTAGGAGTACTCGAGACCGGCCTGCGCGCCGTCGGTCCCCATGAAGCCGGTGAGCCCACCCGTCGTGGCACCCGTCGGGTAGACCCGGGCCGCCTGCGGCTGCGGGTAGATCCACGGGATGCCCAGTGCACGGACGGCCTCGTAGTGCTTCACGTCCAGCCCCTTGACGAGGTACGCGAAGTCCGAGCGCGGGTCGGCCTCGATGTTCTGGCGCATCGTGCGCTCGTCACCACCGGACGCCTTCGCCAGCGCGGCCAACGCCGTCGCCACCGACACCTTCTTCACCCGCGTCCCGCCGAGCTTGCCGTCGAAGGACCCGACCAGCCGCGGCGCGGTCGTGATGTTGTACCGGGTGACGCTGTCGGCGAGCTCGGTACCGTTGCGGTCCACGATCGACCCGCGGGCACCGTAGATCGTCACCGGGATGCTGCGCTTCTGCTTCGACGCGTCGTTGAGCGCCGCCGCCTGGACGACCTGGATGTCGACCAGACGGACCACGAAGACCGCCACCAGGGCGATCACGGCGATCATGACGACGCTGTAGCGCAGTCGGCGGTTGCGGATCGTCTTCGTCACGCGGCGCGGTCCTTCCCGGGTGGAACGTCAGGGGTGTCCTGTCCCGCAGGTCACCGCGTCGTCGGTGCCTGGAGCTGGTTCGGGTCGGACTCTACGTCCGGCGTCGACGAAGCCCCGCTCGACGCGCTGGCGCCGTCGGTCTTCGCAGCGTTCTGGCCCGCGGCGGTGTCGCTCGCGCCGGCGTCGCTCGCGCCCGTCGCGCCCGCACCCGCGTCGCCGGCACCCTCCGTGCTCGCACCGGTGTCGCTCGCACCGGGGCGGGCGGCGAGCGGGACCTGGTCGAGGAGCGCGTTCGGCACCTGGTTCTCGGT
>Ga0265780_10006531_pt1 | contig 14443 bp, 11 predicted proteins | sample P1T30metagenome_FD_192432 | JGI IMG/M metagenome (GOLD analysis project Ga0265780, IMG submission 192432) | Plant litter microbial communities from East Loma Ridge, Irvine, California - P1 T30 | ecosystem: Environmental > Terrestrial > Plant litter > Unclassified | place: USA: California... | reverse complement strand
TTCGGCTCGGTCAATCTGGCCGTCCTTCACCAGCCATCGAGGGCTCTCCGGCAACCAGATCACGCCAAAAAGAAAAATCAGTGATGGGACGACTCCCAGTCCAAACATCCATCTCCAGGCATCAGGTCCGGTATCTGCAAGGAAATAGTTGACCAGGTTCGTTATCAAAATCCCGATTACAACCGTTAACTGATTGATGGCAACATTCCGTCCACGGACATTTGCAGGTGATATTTCGGCAATGTACATCGGGCACAATAAGGAAGCCATACCAACCCCGATCCCAGCGGCGAAACGCATCACCACAAACATGCCGAGACTGGAGGAGATCGCAATGCCTATAGAAGATATGGCAAATATGAATGCGGCAGTCATCAGCCCGGGTTTCCGGCCGAAGCGGTCAGCAATATTTCCTGCGATCAGGCAACCCACAATACAGCCCAAAGCCAGCGAGCCCGTTAGAAAACCTTCCCACCAGGCGTCGAGTAGAAATTCATGCCTGAGGAATGGCAGGGCACCGGATATAACGGCGAAGTCAAAGCCGAACAAATAGCCGCCGAGTGCTGAAATAAAGGATATGCCAATGATATAGGCATGGTTAGATTTAGAATTATCTGAGGTTTGGATATTCATTTTGGACATTTACTGATTTCAAATTTGGGCTATTGGCAAAGGAAATAAATAGACGATCGACTGTAAAAGATGGATTTTTCAACCATTTTATTGCTCCACATTAAATTTATAAGAAATTCGTTCTTGATACACTTGATCTGGTGCAAGCATGACAGAGGGGAAATCTGGATGATTTGGGGCATCGGGAAAGAACTGGCACTCCAGGCAAAGACCGTCAAACGGTTTATAAGCCTGTTTGTCGTGTCCCGGCAGCTCAGACCTTAAATAGTCACCGGTATACAACAACAAACCTGGATAAGTGCTTAGTACCTGCAGCGATCTGCCCGAGGCCGGATCAAATAACACAGCGGCTTTTTTTAATGTTCCCTGTCGAGGCTCCTCCAGAACATAACAGATATTCAGCCCCTTTAAGGCTTCTCCTTCAGACTGAAGCTTGGATGCGATTTTCGCTTTATGGAACATCAATTCTTTTTCACTTAAAATGCGTCCAGTCGGAATATGGTCACTACCAGACTCCAGAAATCGATTGGCAAAAACAGTCAGTTGTTCATTAAGGATACTTCCTCCGCCGCTGAGATTGAAATAGCAGTGATTGGTGATATTGACAGGCGTCTTCCGGCTTGTTTCTGCTGTATATTCTATTAAAAGCTCCATATTTTTCCAGGTGTATTTTACAAGCAGCTGTAGTTCCCCCGGGAATCCCCCTTCGCCATCCGGACTGAGGTAACTGAACGAAATTCCATCATCTAGGACATCATACTCGAAGACCTTGGAGTTAAATCCCGCAGCGCCACTGTGGTTGCTATGCACACCATCATTGGTCTCCAGTTGGTATGCCGCACCATCTATAATAAACCTTCCATTTGCAATCCGGTTTGCAAACCGGCCTACCGTTGCGCCGAGATAACATTTATCCAGCAAATATCCCTGCAGTGTTGGAAACCCCAACACGACATGACCCAATTGATTGCTCCTGTCCGGTATCACAATGGACACGACCGTAGCCCCATAGTTCGTCAATTCTACATACGTACCGTCAGGTCCGGTAATCCTGAACAGAAAAACATCCCGGCCACGGAAACTTCCCCAATAGGTACTGGAGATCAGATTATCACCCATCACTAAAGCTTATTGATTGGAATACCCCGGATTCTGATCTGTTTCAGCGATGTCCTCGTTTTGCTTGATTTCCTGCAATGGAATTGGATACCGATTGTGATATTCCTGGATTGCACCAGTTTCCTTCGTCCATTTGTTCCTTTGCTTAACCAATTCAACGAGCTTGCCAGTACGGATAAGGTCCATGCGTCTCCATCCCTCAAAGCACAACTCACGCATGCGCTCATCCATGATCTTGGTACGGAATTCCTGCTGCGACATGCCGGTACTCCAGGTCTGGCTTGCTGGTAGGGCGCCGTTCCAGGCACGTCTTCTAACGGTGGTATTCACCATTGCAACGGCTTCGGCAGTATTGCCTGTTTCATTTAAGGTTTCTGCATAACACAGCAAAACGTCGGAGTATCGGAGATAAAAAATATCTTTCCCAGAATACCAAAAGCTTAGTACGCCTTGGGTCCGCGGATCTTCAAACTTCTTCACGTGCGGATCAAGTTCGTCGCCTCCAAATGTTGGGTTAAGAACCGGTTGCTTCCCGTTGTAAGTAAAATCATACCGTATGCTTTCATTTTTCCTCACATCACCTGGTTCCCATAATCCGCCGTCAGTGGCATCCTTATAACAGAATTGCGTAGGCACCATCAAGTCATATCCGCCGAAAGATGCATACTGATCTATTTCGGCTAATGATCTGGATCCCATTTGCCATTGCGTCTGATTGTTATCCGGATAAACGTTACTGAATTGAAATTCATAAATGGATTCACTGGTATTGGGCTTACTAGGATTCCATAGATCTGCATAATTCGAAACTAAACTGTAGGTACCGCTTTCTACTAAGGCTTTAAAGGTGTCTCTCGCTTTTGCATAATCCCTTGCGCCGGATGCTTCAGGCGCATACAGGTAAACTTTTCCAAGTAATGCCTGTGCGGCACCTTTCGTTGCGCGTCTTTTATCCGATTGGCTAGCGGGTAAATAGTTGACGGCATTCTCCAGATCAGATATTATGGTTTTATAAACCAGATCCAGCGGCTGGCGTCTGGTTCCGTACTCACCGAACTTTGCCTGATCGATTAATGGCACTTCGCCCCAGTATTGGGCCATTTCAAAGGTTAGTGCAGCACGGATAAAACTTGCTTCTCCTAAGATCACATTTTTACGTGTCACATCAGCTTCCTGGTTTAAACCAATGGCATAAATCACCTTAGCAGCTCCGGATATCACAGGCCACCTGCTATTCCATTGTTCAGCCAGGGCGGTGTTACTTGCCGTTAAGAAGCCACTATACCTGTCTAAGCTAGCCTGCCGCTCATCCGTTCTAACCTGGAATGCACCCTGCTGGGCTTCGTCGGTGCCCAGGGTAAACATAAATCCACCCCGGTCTTTTTTCGTGTTCCGCCAACTGGTGTATAAACCAATGACAAGCGGTTCGATGTTATCCAGACTTTTAAACACATTTTCTTCCGTCAAAGCGGTTTGTGGTTCTTCCACAATAAACTTTTTGCAGGATTCCGATACCATGATTATGAAGGCAATCGGGATTAACATATATTTTCTGTTCATTTTCATTTCAATTAAAATCCAACGTTTAATCCAAGAACAATCATTTTTGAAGTCGGGTAGACATCTCCACCTTCAGGGTCATATCCCTTATACTTGGTTATGGTAAGCAGATTACTTCCGGTAACATAAAGGCGAAGGTTGTTCATCTTTGCGCTTCTCACAAATTCAGGTCTGAAGTTATAAGAAAGCGTAATTGCCGACATCCTTAAGAAAGATGCATTTTGAACCGCGTAGTCCGTCTCTCCCATACTGTAACGACTTCCGCCTACATAGGCTCTGGGTATAGTGGTATTTGTATTTTCTGTCGTCCACCTGTTTAACTCATCTGTGTGCCCAGCATATTCGCCAGTACCGCTCATCATACCTTCATACAGACCATTGATTGCTTTGCCCCCATAGTTGTAATTAAATACCGCATTTAATGAAATGCCTTTGTAAACCAAATTCGTGTTAAAGCCACCGTAAAATTTAGGGTCAGTCTTTCCAACTACAACCCGATCAGCATCGTCAATTTTATTGTCGCCATTCATATCTACCGGGATGATATCACCTGGTTTAATGGTGTGTCCACCAAAATCAATACCTGCAACTTTTGCCATATCAGATTCCTGTGCTATTCGATCAAACTTATACGTGTAAATGTTGTTGAGGGGCTCACCCAAAAACAAATTACCGGTTCGCTGAATGTCCACGCCGGTGAATCCACCGTAATTGTAGATGGCGTCTACACTGCCATATAGCTTAGTGATTTTATTTTTATAGGAAGATATATTCAGACCAACATTCCACTGAAAATCATTTTTATCAACCAGTTTTGCTGTTAGATTCAACTCAGCCCCTTTATTTAATAAGGAACCTACGTTGTCAATGGTATTGCTAAATCCAGAGGTGGTGGATAAAGTTCGCTTCATGAGCAGGTCATCATTATGTATAATAAAGTAGTCTCCACTTATGGTCAAACGGTTATGTAAAATCGAAACATCTACACCTAAATTCACTTGCTTTTGCTTCTCCCAAACTAAATTTTTGTTTCCCAAACGGCCATCGGATACATAGGTAACTGATCCATTCGTGAATACAGGCCTATATAAAGAATTGTAGGCGAAGTTCGGGATATTCTGATTTCCGGCGATGCCGTAACCCGCGCGAAGTTTCAGTTGATCCAGGTTCAAGCCTTCGAAAAATTCTTCTTTTGAAATATCCCAGGCCAGCGCAAGGGACGGGAACAAACCCCATTTGTTGCCATTACCAAATTTTGAAGAGCCGTCATACCGGGCAGTTACTGTTGCAAAATATTTGTTGTCATAATTGTAGTTTACTCGGCCGACATAACTGATCAGTGCATTGGTTACAAAATCCGAACTCAACTGGAACTGATCCTTTAAGTAGGCACCACCAAGGTATTTGTAAGAAAAATCGTCGGTTGCAAATCCGTTTGCATTGACTTGATTGTAGTTGTAATTATTCTGGCTTAAACCAAAACTTAGCAAGCCTGTAAAATTATGTTTGCCAATTGATTTATCATAAGAAACGGAGTTATCCCATTGCCAGTTCATCCAGCTTTCTTTCTTTTGCGTGGCACTTCCACTGGTCGTGTTTCTTATGGACTGACCAAGATCTTTGGGTATATAATTGAAGTAGTCCTGACTCCTCACATCCATAGAAACCCCACTCCGGATGTTTAACCCAGCGATAGGTGTTACAACCACGTAATTACTCGTAAGCAATCTACTTAGATTGCCTTTGCCGTCGATATCTAAACTACGTATTGGATTGTATAAATCGGTATTTTGAATTCCTTTCCAGCTTAAATATGGAATATCCGGATCTATTGGAAGTAATGGATTTGCATTGGCAGCAATATTAAACACACCCCCGTCTATGTATGATTCATTGGTCCTTGAAAATCCAGTGTTGGTACCAATCTTCAACCATGGTTTGATCTTTTGGTCCAGATTAATTTGACCACCATAACGCTTATAACTGGAGTTTTTCAATAGGCCCATTTGGTTGGTATAGTTAAAGCTTACATAAATTGAGCCGTCATCAGTACCTTTAGAAAAGGCTCCAGTATGATTCTGCTGCAGCCCATTTCTGGTAATTTCATTAAGCCAATTGTAGGATTGTCCAGCGCGATAAACTTCCAATTCATTGTCGCTGAAGATTGCCGAGCTCGTATCCAATAAAGAGGCAATGTAATCCTGACGGTTACCCTGTGGATTATCATCGATATACTTATTTGCATAAGCATTGATCCTTAAATCCGCAATTTGTTGAGCATTTAAGTAAGGTACATTTTTGGTAAAAGACTGGAAGCCAACCCATGCATTGTACTCTATCCTACCTTCGCCATTTCTCGCCCTTTTTGTGGTGACCAACACGACGCCATTTGCACCCCGTGATCCATAAAGCGCAGTGGCAGATGCATCCTTTAACACATCAATGCTGGCAATATCATCCGGATTGATCGAGTTGAATGATCCATCGTCTATCACAGTCCCATCCACTACATAAATCGGACTTGCACCAAATTGAATGGAGTTGTTCCCTCTTACCTTTATGCTGGCACTACTCCCTGGTCTTGGATTACTGTTTTGGATCAGTACACCCGGAATACGGCCCTGAATAGCCTGGTTGATGTTCGTAACCGGCAGTTCCCGGATGGTCTCGGCAGTTACACCTGCAACGGATCCCGTAAGGTCTTTCTTACGAATGGTTACACCGACGACTGTCACTTCCTGCAGGTCCCTTTCATCGCCACTTAATGCAACCTGCATATTGGCGGTAGCCGGAAGTTCAACGGTTTGGAAGCCGATCGAACTAAAGACCAGCACAGAGCCAATGGGCACGCGGAGGGTAAAGCGTCCGGTTCCATCGGTGGAGACTCCGGTACTGCTGCCTTTGATTTTCACGGACACCCCCGGTATTCCGTCGCCATTACCTTTTTCGGTGACCCGGCCGGAAACATTGGTTAGCTCCTGACTAAACGCCGCCGTGGAAACCTGCAGGAGCAGGAATAGAATGAGCGCACTCCACCGTGCAATTTTTTTAATTGTACATACAGACATAGAGGTAATATTTGGTTGTTTGTAAGAATAAAACTACGCGAAATAAGAACGGGTAAAATGGATAATTTAGGAATAAACATGGATTATATGCTCACGTCCGGGTACCCGAAATTATTATATTTACCTTTCCGAACCACATACGTATCAGCATGGAAGAGCATAAAAAAATTAAAGAAGGTTTCCTGGGACAGAAGATGATCGTCCTGACACCGAATATCCGGGCAGATATCAGGAACAACCCCTTGATTAATTCCTTCTACTTAACTGCAATCGGTTATTACCCACACGCTACGGGGCACGACCGGGAGCGGCCGGCCGGCAGTCCGGAATTCATCCTGCTGTATTGCATCGACGGGGAGGGCACGATCGAGCTGGATAACGAACCATACCAGCTGCAATCCAACACGTTTTTCATCATACCCAAGAATATCCCGCACCGGTACTATAGTTCAGCAAAAAGCCCATGGACAATTTACTGGCTTCATTTCAGCGGAACAAATGCCCGCCGCATTTACGAGCGTTCGCTAATCGAGGGAGAACATCAGGTTCATGCCATCCCTTTTGAAGAATACAGAATTCATCAATTTGAGCAGATCTACACTATTCTGGAACACAGCTTCAGCAGCAGAGAGATGGAGATTATGAACTTTCGCCTGCTCGACTTTGTGACGTCCCTGATCTATTACAAGGAACGGAATCCCGCAGTATATAGTCAGGACTCCATCAGCAACTCTATAGCCTTCATGAAGGAAAACCTGGACAAAAGGCTTTCGGTTAACGATTTTGCGGAACAGCAGCGAATTTCCCTTTCGCACTATCTGCGTATCTTCAAACATAAGACTGGAATTTCCCCGAATGCCTACTTCAACCAGCTAAAAATCCAGTATTCCTGCCAGCACCTCTATTTCACAGATAAAAGCATCAAAGAAATATGCCTGAAGTTAGGCATCGACGATCAGTACTATTTCTCCCGCTTATTTAGCAAGCTGATCGGGATGTCACCATCCGAATACCGGAAAAAGCATAAGAAATAACCTAAAGAAGTATTAAACATTCCTTTCCGCCCTGCCTAAAGCATGCACCTTGAATTCACTATTGGATCAATTGATGAACTGGAGAATAAATCCGCCTTTAGGAGCGAGGACGCCCGGCCAGGAAGCGGATATGGGATAAGTTTTCACATCAAATCCCATCATCGGGTCGGTTCCTTCTGAAATTATTCTGAATTTTGAAAACCCTTTCCCGTATTCAGCAAGATTCAAGGAAACGGGTAACGGACTATTTGTACCATTGATACCCACCAAATAAGAAAGCTGACCTTTCTGGCGGGAGAGCACCAACACTTTACCGGGTTCGGCAACTACACTCCTGGATTTATCCCAGGTGGCAGGCATATCCCTAAGTAAATTCTTAACCTCGCCAGGAAGTGAATCAAAAACCTCTTTGGAATCTGCGAAATGGATGATTCCCGATGTGTAGATCATGGCCATAGCGAGCTCATGAGCCGCCGTATTCAGACGGGGATATTTCCGCATCGTTAGCGCAAATGGGGTATAGTCGGCCGGGCCGGCTACATTTCTTGTAAAAGGTAAGACTGTGTTTTGCTCTGCGGCCTTCTCCGGAAACTTAGGCTCATAAAAGTAACTTTCAGTACCCAGGATGGCTTCTGCGGTCATGAAATTCGGCCAGGTTCTCTGCCAACCACGGGGAACTGTTGTGCCATGAAGGTTAACCATTAAGTGCTCTTTAGCGGCATCCTCAAACACGGATTGCAAAGCAGCCATAACCTCCTGACGGTCCGAGCACCAGAAGTCAATTTTTACGCCTTTGACACCTAAAGCGGCCAGCTCTTTGAACCTTTTCTTTCTTTTTACCGGATCAAAATACTCCGCGGAATATCCCCATACTAGAGGCTTAATTCCTTTGGCAACCGCATGGTTAATAATTCCGCCTTCTTTGTTCGCTTTCTCCCAGCCTGCATCGAAAAGCGTGTACTTAAATCCAAACGATGCAGATAGATCAGAAAATTCGTTATAAATCTCCGGGGAATGATCGTCCGGATGCGACCACCAGGACCATGCTGCCTTTCCTGGTTCTATCCAGGAGGTGTCCTCGATTCTGGAGGCAGGCGCCAGATCCGTAATTAAGGTCGACAGCAAAATATCTCCAGCATGATCACCAATGATCATCACCCTCCAGGGCATTGCCCATGGAAGCGCATACTCCGGATAAGCGTGTTGCTTTTCAGCTAAAGGCAGGGTATATTTCTCGTCTGCTTCAGCAAAGGCAACTTTATAGGTTCCATCTTCAGAATCCGGCTTAAAATGACAGCCAGGAAAAGAGCCATCATTCCCTGACTCCGCGATGAGCAGCCAGGTTTTATTATCATTTACATTGAAAAGCGCAGGCATGCACCAGCCAACAGATGGGTTACGGGCATCATGAATCAGCTCTCCCGGTTTTACGTTTACGTAAAAGTCTTCATATCCAGGCGTATAATCACCAGCCTTATTATACGGCTGCATCCAGCCCTTCGCCGTTTTATCTATATGGAATCCGGTTACTTCATCCTTTAACACCCTTCCTTTCTTGTCCGCATCCGGAAACCGATATCGAAAAGCGACACCTTCAACTCCAGCAATCAGATCAATGATCATGGATGCTCCCTGACGGTTTTTTAAGGTCACGCTTCTGGTTTCAAGAAGATGATCCACCGCCTTATTGTTGCGAACTTTCAGTTCGTATTTTTCCCTCCTTGCTTCAATGCTGGAAACTTTAGAGATGGATAAGCCAGAGGTGAAATCCTGGTCGGTGAAATTTAGCCCCAGCGGAGAACTCTGAATGATGATATTTCCTTTTCGGCTTACATGATAAGATAGTGCACCATTTTGATCTAAGGATAATGTGATTTTGTTGGATTGATCCTTAGATGCTAAAGAAACAGATCTATCCACAAGTTTAAAACCGGTGGATAGGAAAAAAATCTCCAGGATAAATAAGATCCGGGTGGGATTAAGATGATTAGGTTTCATTTTGTAGAAGATAAGTGAGTTCAAATAAGCAGTCATCGCTGATATCCCCGCGAGGAACAATGCGGAGATCTTGTGCAGGTGCATAGCTTGGCATTCAAGAAAATAGCCGGCACAAGGAAGTTGGCGCGTAACTCTTTGCTGAAGGTACATCCAGAACATAGGCGTCATATTTGGTTTTTAAACATAACAGAGATAACAGATTGGACAATCAAGGTCAAGTCCTCTGGTTTGCAAGAATAAAACTACATTTTATACATGGATGGAAAATGGATAATCCAACAGTAAACATGGATAATATGCTCTGTTCTTGATCCGCTTTACGATCCATCATTAAATTCAATTGCCATAAGATCGCAAGATTTTCTACAAACGGAATGATCGTTCCGGTATAACTGTATATTTGGAACGTTCATTCCAATTACCATGAACACTTATCAGCATGAAAAAATTAAAAGACAAAGTAGCAGTAGTAACAGGTGCATCTAAAGGAATTGGTGCAGATATCGCCAAAAGCTTAGCATTGGCAGGTGCATCCGTGGTCGTAAATTACGCATCCTCAATAACGGGTGCAGAAAAGGTCGTATCGGAGATCGTTGCCGCCGGTGGCAGAGCGATAGCTATACAAGGTGATGTCGCCAAGAAAGCTGATGTTGACCGCTTGTTTGAAGAAACGAAATCAGCTTTTGGCGCAGTGGATATATTGGTAAATAATGCAGGGGTTTATGAGTTTGCCCCAATTGAGGAAATTACAGAAGAGCATTTTCAGCGCCAGTTTAATACCAATGTATTAGGTCTGCTATTGGCAACTCAGGGTGCTGTAAAAAACTTTACCGAAAGTGGCGGTAGCATCATCAATATAAGCTCGTTTGTATCAACCTTCATTCTTCCAAATAGCGCGGTCTATACAGCTACAAAAAGCGCTGTTGACGCAATTACCCAAGTATTATCAAAAGAGCTTGGTCCTAAGCGCATCCGTGTAAATGCGATTAATCCGGGTATGATTGAAACTGAAGGTGCACATGCTGCGGGTGTCATCGGCAGCGATTTCCACAAGGAATTGGAAACTCAGGCACCGCTCGGGCGTATAGGTAACACTTCAGATATCTCACCTATAGCGGTATTCTTGGCGTCAGACGATTCCGGCTGGATATCAGGGGAAACAATTACAGCCAGTGGCGGATTGCGTTAATTAATATTTTTAATCCTAAATTTGCCCGCTTAACGCGGGCTTTTACGGTTATGGCCAGAAATAAAGATTTTGATAAAAACGAAGTGCTTCAAAAAGCGGTTCGTCTCTTTTGGGACAAGGGCTATAATGGCACTTCCATGCAAGATCTGGTCGAAGGGCTAGGCATCAGCCGTTCAAGTCTGTATGACACTTTTGGCGACAAGCATAAACTATATTTACTAGCCTTGGAGAGTTACAAGGATGCTTATGGCACCGAATTATGTGCGCTTACGTGGAAAGGTGCATCAGCACGGATCGCAGTCTATCAGATATTAGCCTTGGTGACCGATAACCTGCTGAATGACCAACAACGTCGCGGATGCTTTATGGTCAATGCCGGGGTGGAGTTGGCAAGCCACGATACCGAAGTATACAAGTTAGTCTGCTCAACAGAAAATCAACTTGAGCAAGCCTTTTTTAAGGTGATAAAACTAGGTCAGGAAAACGGAGAGATCAGTGAAGAAAAAGACCCTCTGGCCATTGCACGTTTTTTAAACAATATCGTCAAAGGCTTACAGGTAACCGTTAAATCAACCAGTGATCGAAAGCTTTTTGACGATATTATTAAAGTGGCACTGATGGTGCTAGATTAAAACGAGTTCAATCTGCTTACTCGCTAAAAACTACGCTAAGCAGCTTCCTTGACAGGTAAAGCGAGGTTATCCTTACTATTCCAGTTAAGCTCTTTGCGCCGCATCCAAAAATATATCGCAAATAACATGGTAGTCACTGGTATGACCGCACCAAATTCATCGAAATACCACGCAGTTCTGGAATTGGTTTGTGTTATGGGTGAGAAAAAGCTTTGAATAAATAAGTTGTGACTTGCATGCAGCATTACACTTGTCCACAAGCTTCCGGATTTAACTCGGTACCATGTCATAATAAAACTTATACTGACTACTGCAACTGTAAAGCAGGTCAGGCCGTACCATGCCGGTGTTCCATTATTATAATGGCCGAAGATAAGCAAGGGAAAATGCCACACCGCCCAAATCAGGCCAATAGTCAACGAAGTGCCGGTATAGCTCATATGCTTACTGAGTTCAGGCACCAAAATCCTCGCCAGCCAATTTCTTCCCCTAGGCTAGTAGCCATGCTGGGTATGATTTCAATTGCACCGTTAACCAGAAAAAACACAATGATAAACAAGCCAACCGGCATGCCTTCCCAACCTAACTCATGCATATACTGTGGTATAAGAGTCGTATTGTAAAACCCACCCCAACCAGACGACCAGATGATTATGTAGGCAGCCATGCTATAGCACATGGGAATAAAATAACTGGCCACCATATACCGGCGCGCTCCCCACTGCCAGGCCAGTTTTGATATCTTACGGCCAGTGAGGCTGCAGGTTACAACCGTGGCTAACGCCGGGCACCACATGATGCCGTAGCCATAAATTCGGCCGGCATACCGGCCAGCATCGGTTGCATGTAAGGTCAACACCCAAACCGTGCTGCTGAATATCAGCGTAAAAAATAGAAAAATGAGCACCGGCTTTTTCGATGCAGAAGGTAGGACCATGGCTTTAATTTATCCTCGTATTTAAATTATTTAAAATATGCCTGCATCATCGCTCATAGCCCCGTAAACCCACTGCATTCAGTTAAATGATTACAGTGGTAATTTATCTAGGGGTTGATGTGCGAAATTTACAGTTCAGGTTGCAGGCTGCTATAATTCACATTTAAGGTGATTTCTGCACCAGTGAGCACTTTAGAAACCAGGCAGTTCTTTTTCGCTTCATTGGCATATTCCAGAAAACTTTCTTCTGTCAATCCGCTGATCTGCGATGCCTTCAGGCTAAGCTGAATACCCGTGATGGCACTTAGGGCCATATCCACATTCACCGTCGCAGTCGTTTCAAGCTCATTTGCAGGAAACCCTTTTTGAGACAATGCATAGGCGAGCGCCATTGTAAAACAACCGGCATGAGCGGCGGCAATCAGTTCTTCAGGATTGGTGCCCTGGCCATCTGCAAAACGGGTGTTAAATGAATACCGGGTTTTATTCAATACGTTGCTCTGTGTTGTTAGTTCGCCCTGGCCGGTCTTTAAATCGCCGGTCCAATGTGCTTTTGCTGTTCTTTTCATTTCTTTGTTTTTATTTAACACAAAGCTCAGCCAAAACGCATCCGCATTTTTTCACTTAAGTTAATTCGCAGCTAAAAACTTCAGTTAACGACCAATCCGGTAGCCGAAACTGGATCGTATGGCGAAGAATAAAGAAAAACTGAATGTTAGATTAACGAGATCAACTCAGCAATCCGGTTTGATATACCCACCTCGTTATCATACCAGGCGACAACCTTAACCAGTTTCCCCATGGCCTTTGTCATTCCTCCATCGACAATAGAAGAATGTGTATTACCCAGAATATCCGAGGATACGAATTGCTCTTCTGTGTATTCCATTATGCCTTTAAGGGACGTTTCTGCGTACCGTTTTAGTACCTCATTAACTTCGGCTGCAGTTACCTCTTTTTGCAGATTTATGGAAAGGTCAACAATGGAGCCATCAATCACTGGTACACGGTAGGAATAGCCATCCATTTTCCCCTGCAGGTTAGGTAGCACATGACCAATTGCCTTTGCCGCACCGGTGGTCGTAGGAATTATCGAATATGCAGCCGCCCGTGCGCGACGAAGATCTTTATGCGGCGCATCCTGCAGGTTCTGATCAGCAGTAAATGCATGAATAGTGACCATATAGCCAGATTCAATGCCAAATTCTTTATCCAGTACTAGTAACACGGGCGCAATACTACCGGTCGTGCAGGATGCGGTGGAATATATCTGGTCTCCACCGATCAGTTCATTATTAACGCCCTGAACAATTGTTTTCACCCCACCTGTTGCCGGGGCCGTAATGAGCACCTTTTTGGCACCCGCATCAATATGTCCCTGGGCAGCGGCCTTATCGGTAAAACGACCCGTGGATTCAATCACCGCATCAACGCCTAACGCGGCCCAGGGTAATTTAGCCGGATCCTTTTCTTTGTACATGGCGATGCTTTTACCGTTGACCTTCAAAGTTTCGCCTTCAGCGAGGACCTCACCCGGAAAACGGCCATGGGCGCTATCATATTTAAGCAGATGCGCAAGGGTATTTACGTCTGTAAGGTCATTGATGGCAACAACTTCTACCTGAGGGTTTAGCTGAAGTGCGCGAAGTGTCATCCGGCCGATGCGGCCGAAACCGTTAATTGCAATTTTCATAGTCTTCTAAATTTAATTGATAAGTAGATCTTCTATACCTGTATCTTTCAAGGCCGTTCGGAAGGTCCGCCGGTAATCTGAAGGTGTGACGTTCAGGTGCCTTAGAAATGTTCTTCGCATACCAACGAGGTTGACGAGCCCGCATTGTTCTGCAATCCTTTCCAGCGGAACGTCTGTATCCTCCAATAATTTACGGGCAGCTTCCACGCGAAGTTTTTCAATAAATTTTGCGGGCGGCATACCAGTTTGCTTATGAAACACCCGCGTGAAATTGCGGGTACTCATGTTCAAGTGCTCCGCAATCCGTCCGATATCAAAGGACTCATGTACATGATCCTTCAGCCAGTGTTGTAGTTTTGCGGCAATGTTTCCGGTTTCGTAGACCGGAAGTAAATTGCCGAATTGAGACTGAAAACCGGGCCTGCTTAAATAAAATACCAGTTTTCTTGCGACCTGTATCGCGATATCTTTGCCATAATCTTCTTCAACCATCGCCAGGGAAAGGTCAATCCCGGAGGACACACCAGCTGAAGTATAAATATTGCCGTCACTTGTAAAGAACTGGTGGGCCTCTACCTGA
>Ga0265780_10006529_pt1 | contig 14444 bp, 14 predicted proteins | sample P1T30metagenome_FD_192432 | JGI IMG/M metagenome (GOLD analysis project Ga0265780, IMG submission 192432) | Plant litter microbial communities from East Loma Ridge, Irvine, California - P1 T30 | ecosystem: Environmental > Terrestrial > Plant litter > Unclassified | place: USA: California... | reverse complement strand
GAGTTGGAAGAATCGAAACAAAGTGCCATTGCCGATGCCCTTGTGCGCAAGGATGGTATTTTTAACTACGCTACCAATTACTACTACAAGAACCCTAACGTAGGCAACAACATACCTGCCGTTACCGATGCTGAATTCGAGGCCTTTAAAACCTACCTTAAAAAGGAAAAATTTGAATTTGATACCGAAACGGAAGTAGCCCTTAAAGAAACCCTTGTGGTAGCCAAAAAAGAAAAGGTAGATGCCAGCATTAATGCAGAATACCAGGCACTGCTTGCCGCACTGCAAAAAAGCGAGGAAAAAGAGCTTACCGCACACAAGCAGGAAATTAAGCAACTCCTTACCGACGAGCTTATTAAACGCTACCAGTACAAAGAAGGACTGTATAGGTATTACACCACCAGCAATATTGAGATACAAAAGGCAGCCAAGCTGCTGGCTAACAATGCCGAATATAAAGCGATACTGACTAAGAAGTAAAACAAGATCCCCATTTGGTAACCAACCTGATGGGGATTTTTTATAAGTGATAAGATGGACGATAGTATATTTGGATTCTTTGTGTCTTCTACAATTGGAGATGATAAGGGAAATGTTTTCAGAGATTATATTTGGGGAGAAGATGGAGTTTCAGAAAGGATTAAGAAATTGAAATATTTCAATTATGGCAACGATCTAAAATTAATTCTTCTACAATTTTATATCAATCCAATATCATATACATTGGATAATTTAAAAGAAATTGAAAATTATAGGAAAAAAGAAAAATCTATAGGTATCAGTATTGTGGTTGATGATCAGAACTTTTTTTCTTTGTCTAATAATCTACGCAATAAATTTCTACATAATTCAATCCTCCAAAAAACAGATTTGCTTACTGAAGTAATCAATATTAAAGGTTTAGATACTAATATAGTTTCACTTAATAATGACTTGAAATTAATTTTAGACACTATTTAAAATTTCTCCTTGTATGAAGAAAAATACACAATCCATTATTCAACCCCACGAACTCGTTGCCCTCCCAAAAGAAAACCTCATCCTAATAGATGCAAGCGCAGGGGCACAAGGCCGGGACAACTATCAGAAGCAACACCTTACCAAGGCTTTATATGTTGACTTAGATACGGATCTTGCCCATGTGCCTGAAAATGCAGCCAATGGCGGCAGGCACCCATTACCTACACCACACGATTTCGGGATTTTACTTGGCAAGCTGGGTATTTCGGCGCAAAGCCACGTGGTGGTATATGATGATAAAAACGGTGCCAATGCCGCGGCACGTTTTTGGTGGATGCTCACGGCAGCCGGCCATACTAAGGTGCAGGTATTAGATGGCGGGTTTAAAGCAGCAGTTGATGCAGGTTTCCCTGTAAGTAGTGATACAGAACGACCTCAATACTCAGATCCTTATGCCTTTACCAACTGGCAATTACCTCTTGCAACAATAAATGAGGTAGAAGTTGCAGCTTCGGATAAAGACTCTATGGTAATAGATGTCCGCGATGCCAACCGTTACAACGGCCTTACCGAACCTATCGACCTGATTGCCGGGCATATTCCCGGTGCTATTAATATTCCTTTTTCCGGTAATTTAGATAGTAATGGGATGTTCTTATCGGCTACAGCCTTAAAAGAGAAATATACCAACGCTTTAGGCAATATCAATCCGCAAAATGTAATTGTACATTGCGGGTCAGGCGTAACAGCATGCCATACCCTTTTAGCTATGGATTACGCGGGGCTGCCCATCCCAAAATTATACGTTGGTTCGTGGAGTGAGTGGTCGCGTAGCGGTAAAAAACTGGTAACAAGCGCTTAGCGTCTTTGTTGCGCAATTGCATGCTATTACTATAATAGTCAAAAAGCGTTTATGTTAGCAAAAAACGGCACAAAATAGGCCCTAAAACGCAAGGTATTTGGCATAAACCCTCAGTTTTGTTAAGTATTAAATATTAGGCACTAACAATGGCTATCAATTTAAAATCTTGTAACTTTGTTGTTTAATTCAATTTTACTGTGAGTCATAACAACCTTAACAAGGTAACGGTAGGCGGACTATTAGTTACATTGGGTATTATTTATGGAGATATAGGTACGTCGCCCCTGTACGTAATGAAACCTCTGATAGGCAAAGATCCTATAAATGCAGAAATAGTACTTGGTGCTTTATCCTGTATTTTCTGGACACTTACACTACAAACCACCTTAAAATATGTAATACTTACGCTCCAGGCAGATAACAAGGGCGAAGGTGGTATTTTTTCACTGTACACCCTTGTAAAAAGGCTTAAAAAGAAAGGGCTTATTATACCTGCCATACTTGGTGGTAGCGCCCTCCTTGCCGACGGTATTATTACCCCTCCCATCTCTATATCTTCTGCGGTAGAAGGGCTTAAAATTTACAGGCCGGAACTTAATACGGTACCCATTGTTATAGGTATCCTTTTCATACTCTTTATCATACAAAAATTTGGGTCGTCTTTAATAGGCAAGTTCTTTGGGCCTATGATGCTCCTTTGGTTTGGTATGCTGGGCATACTGGGCATCATTCCTATGTTTGAACATCTATCTGTTTTAAAAGCACTTAACCCCTACTACGCCATACATTTGCTAAGCATACACCCTGATGGGTTTTATGTATTGGGCTTTGTATTTTTATGTACTACAGGTGCCGAGGCGCTGTACAGCGATATGGGCCACACCGGGCGAAGCAACATTAGGGTAAGCTGGGTGTTTGTAAAAAGTATGTTGGTTATCAACTACTTTGGGCAAGGTGCCTACCTAATAGCGCATGAAGGTAAAACACTTGCTACGCTTAGTCCCAACCCGGGCGTACCGGCTAACCCGTTCTATTTACTAATGCCGGACTGGTTCCTGCCGTTTGGTATAGCCATTGCAACATCGGCAGCCGTTATAGCTTCGCAGGCCTTGATAAGCGGATCGTTTACGCTGATAAGTGAGGCCATGCGCCTTAACTTCTGGCCTAAAGTTTCTATTAAATTCCCAACCGAACTTAAGGGGCAGATATACATCCCATCCATCAACTGGCTATTATTTTGGGGCTGTGTGTTTATAGTACTGCATTTTGAAGAATCGGGCAATATGGAGGCGGCTTACGGCCTTGCTATTGTACTGTGTATGATAATGACCACTACCCTATTGGGCTATTACATGGTTATGAAACGTTACAACAAGTTCCTGATCTTGTTGGTTGTAGCTGTGTACTTTACCATAGAATTTTCGTTCCTAATTGCTAATATGAGCAAGTTTATGCACGGTGGTTATGTATCGCTCATTATAGCGGGCTTACTGGCGGGTACTATGGGCGTATGGCATGCGGCAAAACGCATTCGTAGTGAGTATACCGAGTTTACCAAGATAGACAACTATAAGAACGTACTTGCCGAGTTGAGCAACGACGATACCATACCTAAATACGCTACCCACCTGGTGTATATGACCAATGCCAATTTAGGTGATGAAATTGAGTCGAAAATTATCTATTCGATCCTTCAAAAACGCCCTAAACGTGCTGATATATACTGGTTTGTACACGTTAATGTGGTAGATGAACCGTACCGTATGGATTACCGCGTTAGGGAAATTATGAAGGACGACGTTATACGTGTAGATTTTTACCTGGGCTTTAGGGTTCAGCCACGTATTAACCTCATGTTTAAGCAGGTAGTGCGCGATATGGTTAAAAAAGGCGAGGTAGATATTACCAGCCGTTATTTATCGCTTAACCGAAACAATGTTATCGGAGATTTTAAGTTTGTAATTATAGAGAAGTTCCTGTCTTACGATAACGAATTGCCTTGGTATGAGCGTGTTATCCTTGATATTTACTTTATGCTTAAAAAAGTGAGTTTGTCCGAAGGGCGTGCTTTTGGGCTTGACAGCAGCTCGGTTAAAGTAGAGAAGTTCCCTATAGTGATACACCCGCCGGAGGATATAAGCCTTTGCAGGATAGACGATCCGTACCACCACCATCATAATTAGTACATGAAACGTTTGTTATATTTATTGCTGCTCATACTCCCTGTAGCTGCCTTAGCACAGGAAGAGACAGTGTTTTCGGTCTATTTTGAGTTTGATAAATATAACCTCGACGACAAACAGGGCAATAATGCGGTGGCTTTCATTAAGGCCATCGATACTGCCCGTATAGAAACCATCCAGATATTTGGCTATTGCGACGACCGTGGTAAGGATGCCTACAACTTTAAGCTTTCTAACAACCGTGCCAATACCATTCGCGATACTCTTATTGGCAGGGGTATTAAGAACAAGATCATTGTTACCATAGAAGGCAAAGGCCGTATATTGCTTGAAGAAGACATAGACAACGTGAGCGAGGCACGCTCTAAGAACCGCCGTGTAGACGTTGTGGTTAACTTTAAGCCTGTACCCCCTCCCAAGCCTATGCCGGGCTTTTATACCGCCCTTAAAAAGGACCTTATTGTGGGCGACCGCATTTACCTGGAAAACATACTCTTTGAGCGTGGCAGCAGCAAGTTAACGGCAAAGTCAAGGCTGGAGCTGGAAAAGGTTGCCCGCCTGCTGCAAAAGTACAAGAACCTCAGCTTTGAGATACAGGGGCATATTTGCTGCACGCCAAGCTTCCAGAAAGAGGCTATAGACAAAGACACCCGCAAGCGCGAACTCTCTAAAAACCGGGCCTTTACTGTATTTAAGTTTTTGGTTTCCAAAAAAATAGCGTCCACACGAATGACGTACAAAGGCTACGGCAACACCCAGCCCCTTGGCAAAGGCACCGAATACGACCGCCGTGTTGAACTTGTAATTACTAAGGCATAGACGACCAATTTTTAATCTCCCCCACGCCATTTTTTACGATATATCGTGAAAAACTTTCTCAAAGCCAAAAGGCTTAATATTTCACTTTCGGACTTTGAGATTGGCTTTTCTTGGATATTTAAAAATTGAAGAATTTAAGGTTTAAAAATTCGATGCCCAAATTCGGGATTTGAGCTTAAATTTTATTCCCAAATTTTGAAATTCGGGATTTGGAATTTTTTCCTCAGTTTGAAATTTGGAATTTGTTTTTTGGTGCTTCCAATTTTTGGAATTTGATGCTTGGAATTTTATAAACTTGTAATTTTTTCAAGCGGAAGCAACTAATCAAAATATTCTATTACCCGTTCTGAAATTGCCGAGGGTTCTCCGTCTTTAATCCCATCAAGATAATACCGGCATCTAATCCAGTTACCGTGTTTATCATAGTCATAATCGTAATAATGGTTCATTGGAGTATTCCCTATCATCAGGGGCGTTTTCTTAGGCGGCAGGCCGGGTACCTGTTTAGCTATAAAATTTATCTCTGTGATATCACCATGCTCGTTATAATGTGAGGTCATGCGCGACGAACTATAACTGTGATAACTGTTGAATATGGTTGAGGCAAGCGTTACGTAGCCTTTTTGAGGATGGTAAGTATAACTTTCCTGGAACACAATACCCTCACAACTATTCGATAAGGTTATCTTAGTAATTCTATTACTATCGTCATAATCATACGTTGTTTGCAGGTCTTTACAAAAGGAAGCTTCGGTTCCAAAATCATTATAGTTGATCCCTTCGGATGCCTTGCCACGCATTACCCTTTGAGTAATAATATTATGTGTTCATCATATATATAAGTTTTTATAAACGATATATCCTCTTCAACAAGATCATTATTTGTTAATAATGTATCTGTTTCCCCAGCCACAAATACATAAGTAGTTTCCTGAAGTATTCTTTTTTATCATCAAACTTGTATCTATAAAAATGCTGATGAGTACTGTTGTAGAAAGCGCTAATTAGGTTATTATCTACATTGGGATATAAGCCGTGATTATAGACAACAAAAGGCTGCTTAATTTTATTACGACAATTTATCTTAAGTTTTAAATCATCTTTATCGTAGACATAAATATCAGTTTTTCCGGAATCGAGCGGCATATCTCGATAATCTTTAGAAAATATTATCTTTTTAACTTTTAATCCATCTCTATCAAATTCAGAGTAAAAATGTGGCCTTACCTCGTTTTTAAGCGTTATGCGCTGCCTTTCCTGATTTGTAATACCTTCTTTGATATGTGTGTAAAACCATCGAACAGATTTTACATTACCGCTAAGATTATTGCCCCACCCTCTGGCTCTTCTCTGATCCATAATACAGGTGCCATCACTTTGCAACGCCTGTGCAAAGCAGGAGGCAGTAATAAGTAAAAATAGTAGCGTGTAAAAGCGTACAGTAGTCATTGTAAAAAATTTAGTCAAGCAACTAATCAAAATATTCTATTACCCGTTCTGAAATTGCCGAGGGCTCTCCGTCTTTAATCCCATCAAGATAATACCGGCATCTAACCCAGTTACCGTGTTTATCATAGTCATAATCGTAATAATGGTTCATAGGAGTATTCCCTATCATCAGGGGCGTTTTCTTAGGCGGCAGGCCGGGTACCTGTTTAGCTATAAAATTTATCTCTGTGATATCACCATGCTCGTTATAATGCGACGTCATACGCGACGAAGTATAACCATGATAACTGTTAAATATGGTTGAGGCAAGCGTTACGTAGCCTTTTTGAGGATGGTAAGTATAGCTTTACTGGAACACAATACCCTCACAACTATTCGATAAGGTTATCTTAGTAATTCTATTACTATCATCATAATCGTACGTTGTTTGAAGGTCTTTACAAAAGGAAGCTTCGGTTCCAAAATCATTATAGTTAATACCTTCGGATGCCTTGCCGCGAGCAATTTTTTGTGAAATTATATTGTCGCGTGCATCATATATGTAAGTCTTCGTATACTCAAGGTCATCTTCAGTAAGATCAATATTGGTAACTAATGTATCAGTATCAAATCTCCCTGTACGATAAGTTGTCTCTTCTATAATGTGGCCTTTAGCATCATAGATGTATTTGTAAAAATATTGCATGGTGCTATTGTAATTAGCGCTTACATTAGCATAATTTACCTTTGCATATAGACCATGATTATAAGCAACAAATGGCTGTTCTATCTTATTACGGCAATTTATCTTAAGTTTTAAATCATCTTTATCGTAGACATAAATATCAGTTTTTCCGGAATCGAGCGGCATATCCCTATAATCTTTAGAGAACATTATCTGTTTAACTATTAATCCGTTTCTATCAAATTCAGAGTAAAAATTTGGCCTTACATCATTTTTCAGGGTTATACGCTGCCTTTCCTGATTTGATATACCTTCCTTGATATGTGTGTAAAACCATCGAACAGATTTTACATTACCGCTAAGATTATTGCCCCACCCTCTGGCTCTTCTTTGATCCATAATACAGGTGCCGTCACTTTGCAACGCCTGTGCGAAGCAGGAGGCGGTAATTAGTAGAAATAGTAACGTGTAACTTTTCATGATGATTATTTTTCAATTACAGAATATGCACTTTTTATCATTACACGTCCGCTCTCATCTAAATTTGTGAACAATTTTGAAACTTGCTGAACAACCAACTTTTGAAACTTGTGATTTGAAACTTGTGATTTGGAATTTGATGCTTGGAATTTTCCCTCAGGTTTGAAATTTGAAATTTGGTGCTTAAAAACTTTTACAGTTTGTTCATCCTAATGTGCGGAATGTCATCCTCCAGATATCCCTCCCCCTCCTGAACAAAACCGTGGCTCTCATAAAACTTTTTAAGGTACAATTGCGCCGATATAGTTATGGCCGAAGTGTTATAATGCCCCTCTATGTCTGCAATTGCTGCCTGCATAAGGTTATGGCCCCATTTGCGGTCGCGGTAGGCGGCATCTATAACCACACGGCCTATAGAAGCGTTATCAAAATAATAGCCGGGTGCAAAAAGGCGGGCGTAGGCAACCACTTTGCCATCAAACGTGCCAAGCAAGTGCAGTGCCTTATCATCTTTACCGTCAACATCGGGGTAAACGCAGTTTTGCTCCACTACAAACACGTCAGCGCGCAGTTTGAGGCTTTCGTATAGTTCCTGCACAGAAAGTGCGTTAAAAGGCTTTATTTTGAATTGTATGCTCATTGAAATTTAACCGACTTAATTATTGACTCAAGATCTACAATAAGATCCCGTTTGGGTGATGATGGGCTGTAGATAAACCCTTCGATAATGAGGTAGCAATTGTGCTTATCATCCCGGATGGCGTAATTAACAAACGGACCGTTCATAAAATCGTTGGCCATTTCCCAGTTGCCGCGCGTTTCAAAAGCACGCTTATCGTTAAAGCTGGTCATAAAAAGGTAGGGAGAATAAGCTTCTTCGGTAATCATGTAGGTACCCGCATCCTGACCGTGTATGTACATATTACCTACGGAGTCGCGCATCTTAATGATGTTTCGGGCAATATCCTTTTTATTTTCTATAGTGTGGTAAGGCACTTTGTAAAACAGCATGTTGGCGTTACCACCGGGTATGTCTTTTTTAAGCCATAAAAACTCATTGTTCTTAAGGGCATATTTATAGCTGGACGGCATTTTAATGCTTATGCCGTAGCGCGAGTCAAAATCGGCGGTGTTAAGCAGCCCTGCTTTTTCGTTGCGCTTTTGGTTTTCTGATATTTCCGTTTGCCTGATTACGCGAATCATCTCATCGGCATGCATTTGTATCTCCATCAACAGCTCATCGATAGATTTGCCTGTAATGGTAAACATATTTTGCGGCTTGCAGGCACTGTCCTGTTTTATCTTAAAGCCTTTTTTAGGGCCCTTATCAATATAAATAATGTTACGCCCGTTTTTAAGCTCACCGCTAAACGACTGCTCATGGTACTGGTTAAGGGTAAAAAGGGGCTCCTCCATAGTAAGGCCATCTACCGGGGCAGCAAGCTTTTTGCGCAGGCTGTCGCCCACCTCACCATTCCAAAGCACATCGCTTATAATAATAGATATCTCGTTAATATCCCCCGCCGACTCACCACCGGCATCGGTAGTTTTATTGCACGAAAAAGTGCAGCACATAATTACCATAATAGCCATTATATGCTGCACTCTTTTCATAAAAAATATGTTGTTAGGCATTTAGTTAACGTCGCCCACTTTCAGTTTCATTCCGGGCTTAATACTTTCGCCGTTAATTTCATTCCACTTTTTAAGGTTCTCTACCGTTACACCCGGGTGTTTACGGGCAATGCTAAACAGTGAGTCGCCTTTTTGTACAATGTACATACTGGCTTCCTGATAGCTTGCTTCGCGGGCACGTTTAGAGGCCGCAGCAATAGCTGTACTTTTAGTTTCAACCGGCTCATCGCAAACTGTAGAATCGGCAACATCGTTAGCGGCTTCTGTAGCAGGAGCCACCGTTGTCTTCTCTTTTGCCGGCTTCGTTTCTTTAAATGCAATAGCTTCGGCTTCGGTATCATTAGCAACCGGTATTTTAGTGATAACCGTTTTCTGGATCTTCAGCTTTTGGCCGGCCATAATGTTGTTACCCTTAATCTTGTTCCATTTTCTAAGCTCGGCAACCGTAACATTATTTTTATCGGCAATTTCGCCAAGGTTGTCACCACGCTTAATCACATACGTTTTAGTAGTAACAGCACTTTTTTTCGTGTACGAAGATGCTTTAGATTTTGAACTGTAGTTAGATGCAATAGCACTGCTGTCTTTAGTTCTTTCAGGAGTAGCGTTAAAATGCGGTTTCTCCCTCCTGCTGTCTTCATAATCTATATAAGCATAAATACCTGCTTCGTTAGATGCAAACGTACCTATCTTATCTTTAGGAAGCCTTAAATAATGGGCTTTGTCTTTAGTATACGGTATAACATCAAGCTTATAAATAGGATTTAAAAACTGTAGCTGGTTAACCGGCACATCTAACAATTGGGCGATTTGCTTAAACGACATTTGGCGTTTTACCATAACGGTATCGGTCTCAAAATACGTAAGCGGCGCTTTTTTAGCTTTAATACCGTGTTCTTTAGCATATTCGTAAATATACATGGTAGCTAAGAAGGTAGGATTGTAAGCCTGTGTTTCTTTAGGAAGGTTTTTACGGATGTTCCAGTAGTTTTTGTACGATCCGCTGCGGCGTATAGCCTTGGTTACGTTACCCGGGCCTGCGTTGTAGGATGCAAGAACAAGGTCCCAGTCGCCAAAAATGTTATAAAGGCTGCTAAGGTACTGGCAGGCAGCCTCGGTAGCTTTTAAAGGGTCGCTACGCTCATCTACATAGCTGTTAACCTCAAGGTTGTATTGTTTACCCGTAGGGTACATAAACTGCCATAAGCCTGTAGCGCCAACCCTTGATTTTGCCCTTGGGTTTAAGGCCGACTCTATAACAGCTAAATATTTTATCTCTAAAGGCACATTGTATTTGGCAAGGTGCTCTTCAAACATTGGGAAATAATATTCTGATATGGCCATTAAGCGCTCGTAGCTTTTAGGCCTGTTCTTTAAGTATGCTTTTATTATGTTTTCAAGTCCTTTGCTGTACTCAATGTTAAAAGGCGATTTAGCATCAAGCTTGGCAAGCCTTTCTTTAAGCAGCGGTGTACTAAGGCTAAAATCTACCTCCTCATCAGGATTAATTCTTGCCAGGTCTTCCTGCATGTTAGTAAACAGGTCATCATTATTTAGCTCGTTTAGCCAAAGGCTGTCAATCTTAGCACATTGTGTGTTGTGCACAAAAGTGTTTTTAAGCGAGTCTAAATATGATAATTTAATTTCCGGTCGTACGATCGATATGTCTGCCTGCGCACTTTCCTGGGCAAAAACCCCAAGCGAAAGCATTGCAAGTACTAAGGACAGTGTTCTTTTTTTATTCATAATTTACTCTTTAGGTAGTTAAATTACAACGTATTGCAAAGCAACAATGTTAACTATAACTTTGATTTTTTAAATGTATTGTAAACTTTAACATTACTCGCCCTGAATGGCGGCAATGCCTGGCAGTGTTTTACCTTCAAGCATTTCGAGCATGGCGCCACCACCGGTAGATACATAGCTCATTTTATCTTCAAGGCCAAATTGTTTAACTGCAGCTACCGAGTCGCCACCGCCTACCAGCGAAAATGCGCCTTTCTCAGTTGCCTCGGCTATAAAATTACCAAGGGCAATAGTGCCTTTAGCAAAGTTTTCCATCTCAAATACCCCTAATGGGCCGTTCCATAAAATAGTTTTAGACTCCAGGATAACTTTCTTAAAGTTCTCCAGCGACTTAGGCCCGGCGTCAAGCCCCTGCCATCCGTCAGGAATTTCCCTAACATCAACAACTTTAGTGTTGGCATCGTTCTTAAAGCCATCGGCTGCAATCACGTCTACAGGAATATGTACCTGTACATTCTTTTCTTTGGCTTTAGCCAAAATCTCCAGGGCAAGCTCCTGCTTGTCGTCCTCACAAATAGAGTCGCCAATGCTGCCACCCTGTGCCTTAATAAAAGTAAAGGTCATCCCTCCGCCAATAATAAGGTGGTCTACCTTATCAAGAATATTCTCGATAACTGTTATTTTAGATGAAACCTTGCTACCGCCCAAAACAGCAGTAACCGGTTTCTCGCTATTTTTAAGAACCTTGTCAAGGCTTTCGATCTCCTTAGCAAGCAGCGTTCCAAAAACTTTATCCTCCGGGAAAAAATTTGCTATAATTGTTGTAGAAGCATGTGCACGGTGCGCAGTACCAAAGGCATCATTAACATACACATCGCCCAGTTTGGCAAGCTTGCCTGCAAACTCCTCATCTCCGGCCTCTTCTTCTTTATAAAAACGAAGGTTTTCTAAAAGCAGTACTTCACCCGGTTTAAGGTCGGCAGCGGCTTTTTCGGCTTTTTCGCCAATACAGTCGTCTACAAACTTAACTTCAACGCCAAGAACCTCAGCAACTTTATCAACAATGTGTTTAAGCGAATATTTTTCCTCAACACCTTTTGGCCTGCCTAAGTGGCTCATAAGGATAACGCTTCCGCCGTCTGCTATAATTTTATCGATGGTTGGTTTTGCAGCTTCAATTCGGTTAGCATCGGTAACTTTAAAGTTCTCATCTAAAGGAACGTTGAAATCTACTCGTATAACTGCTTTTTTATCTTTAAAATTAATATCAGAAAGGGTTTTCATAAACTGTGTTTGCGTTGATTTAAAATATAGTGGAAAGGCAAATATAACTCATTTTGTTAATAAATAGCCAATATATTGTTGACAAACATTTGCACAATACCAATAACATGCTGTAAAACAAAAGCTTATTGCTGTGTTAAATTTTTTAGCTTAACACAAAACGGTAGTTTTATGTAATCAAATAAAAATTCTGCCTTACAACTATATCGTATTCGCTATGGCGCGTTTTTCTTACAAAATACTGATTATGGTGTTTTTAGGTTATATAATGATCCTTAGGCGTTTTTCCGGGGCACGGTATTGCACGTTCAATTCTTCACGAACCGTCTTTGCGAGGAGGCACGACGAAGCAATCTGTTTCAAAGTAATTATTATCTTGCATCAACTATCTATTTCAATGAAACCAGGATTTATATACATCCTAACTAATTACACGAACACCACGTTATACGTGGGTGTAACATCTGATTTACATGCTCGTATAAAGCAACATAAAGATAAGCAGCATCCTGATTCTTTTTCAGCAAGGTATAATCTTAACAAATTAATTTATTTTGAATCCTTTCAAATGATAGAAGATGCGATTACAAGAGAGAAGCAATTAAAAGGAGGATCGAGAATTAAAAAAGAAAAATTAATTGAGAGTATCAATCCTGATTGGAATGATATTTATTATGACTTGGAAAAATATTTGTAATTCGTTTAGATTGCAGCGCTCCGTTACACTTCGCTCGCAAAGACCATGACGGGTATTGTACGTTAAATTCTTCACGCACCGTCTTTGCGAGGAGGCACGACGAAGCAATCTGTTGCCAATTTATATGAATTCAGATTGCCGCGCTCCGTTGCACTCCGCTCGCAAAGACCATGACGGGTATTATATGGAAATACATCCTCCAAAAACCATAACACCCCACATCTCCTAAAATCTCCTATATTTGCCCCATGCTTTTTTCAGAAATTTTAGGCCAGGACCACATAAAGAGCCATTTGGCTACCAGTGCCAACAGCGGCCGTATACCTCATGCCCAGTTATTTATAGGCCCCGAAGGTAGCGGCACCCTGCCACTCGCCATAGCCTACGCCCAGTATATTTTATGCGCCAACACCAATCGCGAAAATAAGGAAGGCAACGCTGCATGTAACCTTAAATTCCAAAACCTTTCGCACCCTGATTTGCATTTTGTGTTCCCGGTAGCATCTAATAGCGAGGTTAAAAGCCACCCCGTGAGTGCCAACTTTTTAAAGCACTGGCGCGAGTTTGTTGCCGAAACACCCTACGGCAGCCTGTTTGACTGGTACAAGAAAATTGACATTGCCAACAAGCAGGGCCAGATAGGTGTTGATGAAGCTACCGAGATCGTTAAGTCGCTTTCGCTAAAGGCGTATGAAGGCGGTTATAAGGTAATGATCATCTGGATGGCCGATAAAATGAATACCGCCACCGCCAATAAGCTCCTGAAACTTTTAGAGGAGCCACCCCAAAAAACGGTTTTCCTGCTCATTGCCGAAAGCGAAGACGATTTGCTGCAAACCATACTTTCCCGTTGCCAAATACTGCATTTTAATGCCCTGCCGGAGCAGGTTATTGCCGATGGGCTTGTTACCCGCAAAAACGTAGAACCTAAAACTGCCCTTAAAATGGCGCACCAGGCACAAGGCAACTACAATAAGGCGCTTCATTTACTGCACAAAACCGCCGACGAACTTCCTTTTGAGGAGTGGTTTGTTATGTGGGTGCGTGCCGCCTTTAGGGCTAAGGGCAATGCCGCCGCCATACACGACCTTATTGCTTGGAGCGAGCAAATTGCCGCCATAGGCCGTGAAGCGCAAAAGCAGTTTTTAAATTTTTGTATCGATATGTTTCGCCAGGCTTTGCTTATCAATTATAACGCTAAAGAGCTGGTGTACATGGAGCCTACGGTAGAGAAATTCAAACTCGCGAATTTTGCCCCCTTTGTAAACGGCAGCAACATTAACGACATATTTAAAGAGCTTAGCGATGCCCTATACCATATAGAGCGCAACGGTAATGCTAAAATCATACTAACCGACCTTTCTATTAAACTAACCCGCTTAATCCATAAAAAATAGATACTTATGAATTTACAACCTGCCATAATTATAGCACTGGCTTTTTTTGCCATTACGTTTATACAATCGGGCTACGACAAAATAATGGACTGGAAAGGCAACATTGCCTGGCTTAAAGGGCACTTTGCCAATACACCCATTAAAAACAGTGTGCCGCAATCGCTTATGCTAATTCTGGTACTGGAAATTTTCTCAGGAGCATTCTCAGTAATCGGCATCATACAATTATATATAAACGAGGGCACTACGTTCGCCTTTATAGCGGCAT